>WNFU01002278.1_pt1 | contig 26294 bp, 25 predicted proteins | sample 5400121 | NCBI WGS metagenome assembly WNFU01 (sample SAMN13153360, study PRJNA577476) | soil metagenome | isolation source: 100 cm soil or saprolite under grassland replicate 1 | place: USA:California | collected 2016-06-15 | reverse complement strand
GCGACCTGGGTGAACTCGCCGCCGAAGGCGACGCGGCTGCTGGTGATGGCCGCATCGAACGCGCCGAAGACGCCGTTGGCGCCAGGGTTCCAGCTCTCCAGGCCGCCGCCGGAGGCGCGCAGCGCGGCCAGGTGGCCGCGGCTCGCGCCGGCGATGGTGGTGAAGTGGCCGCCGACGTACAGGATCGACGAGGAGACCACGATCGCCTCCACGTCGCCGTTGGCGGCGACGTTCCACACCGGCGAGCCGCCGACAGTCGGCCCGTAGGCCTGCGCGTAGCCGCCGGCGCCGCGCCCGCCGACGAACACCGTCCGTCCCGAGGCCGACACGTCGACGTCGCCGACAACATCGGCGGTGGCGTTGGGGCTCCACGCCCGCAGGCTGGCCACCCCGGTCGACACGGCCGCCGCGTTGCGGCGCGAGGTGCCGTTGACCAGGGCGAAGTCGCCGCCGAAGTAGAGGGTGTTGCCGTCGGCGGAGACGTCCATGGACAGCACCGTGGTGAAGTTGCCCGCGCCGTTGGACACGTTCGGCCTGAAGCCGGCGACCAGGTTCCCGCTGGTGGCGTTGAAGGCGGCCAGGTGCCGCCGGCCGGCCCCCTCCGCCGAGTCGAAGTCGCCACCGGCGTACACGGTGGCGCCGCTGTTGGAGGTCGTGACCGCCTTGACGCTGTCGTTGATGAACGGGCTCCAGCCGAAGGCGTTGCCGCTGCTCGGGGAGAGCGCGGCGATGCGGGCGCGGGCGACCCCGGCGACCACGGAGAAGTCGCCGCCCACGTACACCCTGGTGCCGGCCGGGGACACCTTGAGCGCGCGGACGACGCCGTTGGCGTTGGGGTTCCACGACAGCAGGTTCCCGCTGGCGGCGTCGAACGCGGCCAGCCGGTTGCGGGTCGTCCCGTTCACCGTGGTGAAGCTGCCGCCAATGTAGACCGTGCCGCCGAGGTAGGCGACGGCGTTCACGCGCCCGTTGGTGTTCGGGGTCCCGTTGTCCGGGTTATCGCTGACGATCGCGGCCGCCGGCGGCGAGAAGCCCACCGCCACGGCGGCGGCGGCGGTCGCGAGCGCCAGGAACAGCGCCAGCACCGGCAGCCGGCGTGAGCGCGATGCCACGGGTGATGCCCCCTTTGCCTTGGTTGACGTTTTTGTGTGCGGGGAGCCTACTCACAACGTGGCCCTTACGGCCAATCGGTCCCGGAGGGCGTCCAGGAGCTCCCCGGGGACGGCGACGTTGCCGTCCACGCCGGTGCCGATGCGGACGCTCGGCTTGTGGCGGCCGTGGTAGTCGGACCCGCCGGTGGCGAGCAGCCCGCGCCGCTCGACCAGGCCCGTCAGCGACCGCCGCAGCTCGGCGTCGTGCTGCGAGTGCCAGACCTCGACGCCGTCGATGCCGGCCTCCAGCGCCTCGGCGAGCACCCGGTCGCGCTCGTCGTCGCCGAGGCGTCCCGGGTGGGCCAGCACCGCGACCCCGCCGGCCTTGCCGGCGAGGGCCACCGCGTCGGTCACCGAGACGCTCGGTGCCGGCACGTAGGCCGGACGCCCGGACGACAGGTAGCGGTCGAACGCCTCGGCCACGTCGGCGACCACCCGCCTGGCCACCAGTGCCCTGGCGAAGTGCGCCCTGGACAGGGCGCTGCCGCCCGCGATCGCCACCGCCTCCTCGTAGCCGACCCCGGTGAGCTCCCGGAGCCGCTCGCCGACGGCGAGGTTGCGTGCGTGGCGGCCGCGCCTGGCGGCCTCCACCGCCTCGCCGAGGTCGGGGGCGAGCAGGCCCTCGCCGTACAGCAGGACGTGCACCACCCTGTCGCCGACCAGGGCGGTGAGCTCGCATCCGGCCAGCACCTCGACCCCGACGCGCAGCCCGGCGACCCGTGCCTCGGCGACCGCGCCCACGGTGTCGTGGTCGGTGACCGCCAGCACCTCGACCCCGGCCGCCGCCGCCGCCTCGACCAGCGCGCGCGGGTCGTCGCCGCCGTCGCTGGCCGAGGTGTGGGCATGCAGGTCGACCAGGGGCGTCCCCCTGCCTGTGGCCATGGGCGCTAGGGAAGGTCGTTGGGAGCGGTCAGCCCGCTGGCCTCGAGCCAGGCGAGGACCTGCTCGACCGACTCGTCGACGCTCTCGGCCTCGGTGTGCAGCACGATCTCCGCGGCCAGGGGCGGCTCGTACGGGTCGGAGACGCCGGTGAAGTGCTTGATCTCGCCCGACAGGGCCTTGGCGTACAGGCCCTTGACGTCGCGCTCGGCGCAGGTCGACACGGGCGCGGCGACGTGCACCTCGACGAAGTTGTCGACCTCGGCCCGCACCAGGTCGCGTGCCTGGCGGTAGGGGGAGATGGCCGCCACCAGCACGGCCACGCCGTGCTTGGCCAGCTTGCCGGCGACATAGCCGATGCGGGCGATGTTGGTGTCGCGGTCCTCCCGGCTGAAGCCGAGCCCCTGACAGAGGTTGGTGCGGACCTCGTCGCCGTCCAGCAGCTCGACCCGGTGGCCGCGCTCGGCCAGGGCGGGCGCGAGCTTGGCCGCGACGGTGGACTTGCCCGCGCCGGACAGGCCGGTGAGCCAGAGCACGAAGCCGGTGTCGTGGTTCATGTGGTGGAGCGCCTTCCTCTAGGTAGGGGTGGGTGGGCTGGGCGGTCAGGACCGGTAGGCGTCGATCAGGAGCTGGGCGACCTCGGGACGGGAGAACTCCGCCGGCGGGAGCTGCCCGGCGGCCAGCATCTCTCGCACCTGGGTGCCGGAGAGGGCGACGTGCTCGGCCTGCGGGTGCGGGCAGGTCTTGCCGGTGGCCATGGCCAGGCAGCGCCGGCAGTAGAAGGCGTTGTCGAAGCGTAGCGGCGTGATGCCGAGCTCGTCCTCGGCCAGGGAGGCGATCAGCTCCTGGGCCTCGAAGGTGCCGTAGTAGGAGCCGACGCCGGCGTGGTCGCGGCCGACGATGAAGTGGGTGCAGCCGTAGTTCTTGCGCACCAGCGCGTGCAGCACCGCCTCCCGGGGGCCGGCGTAGCGCATCGGCGCCACCAGCGCCGACAGCAGCACCCGCTCCTCCGGGAAGTAGCCGAGCACCGCCTCGTAGGCGCGCATGCGGACCTCGGCGGGCACGTCGCCCTCCTTGGTGGGCCCGACCAGCGGATGCAGCAGCAGGCCGTCGACCATCTCCAGGGCGCACTTCATCAGGTACTCGTGGGCGCGGTGCACGGGGTTGCGGGTCTGGAAGCCGACCACCGTGGCCCAGCCCCGGGCCTGGAAGGCGGCCCTGGTCTCGGTCGGGGTGAGCGCGCGCGAGCCGACCGGGCCGCCCATGGGCGCGACCACGGCCTGGATGGGGCCGGCGGCCGCCAGCGAGGGCGCGGCCAGCACCCGGGCGACGCCCGGATGGGCGGGGTCGGTGGTGCCGTAGACCAGCGCGGCCTCCAGCTCGCGGTCGCGCTGGAAGACCTCCTCGACCTGGAGCACGCCGAGCAGCTCGCCCTGGTCGCCGCGGAGCAGCGCGCGGCCGCCGTCGATCCGCCCACCGTCCGGGACGCCGAGGCAGACGGGGATCGGCCACAGGGTGCCGTCGGGCAGGCGCATCGACTCGGTGACCGACCGGTGCTCCTTGGCGCCCATGAACCCGGTCAGCGGGCTGTAGGCGCCGGTGGCCAGCGCCCGCAGGTCGGCCGCCTCGGCCGCGGTCAGCGGCAGCGACGGCAGCGAGCTGGTCGCCAGCTCGGCTGCCTCGTCGGCGTCCAGGCGCCGGTCGACGAGCTGCCCGCCATGCGGCAGGCCACGGTGGGCGCCGGTCAACGTCTGCTCGCTGATGGTCACAGTGCGTGCTCCTCCTAGTTGTCCAGGCCGACCCCACCGGGGGCCAGCTCCAGCTCCATGGACGACTGCATCGCGAAGGTGGCGGCCTCCAGCTTGGAGTGCATGCCGAGCTTCTCGAGGATGTTCTGGATGTGGGTGCGGACGGTGTGCTGGCTGATGAACAGGTCGCGGCCGATGCGGGCGTTGTCCCAGCCGCGGCTCAGCAGCGCGAGCACCTGCCGCTCACGGGGCGAGAGCCTGGCGAGCGGGGAGTCGGCCGAGCGGTCCTTGGCCGCCATGCGCCTGGCCAGCTCGAGCAGCATCGCCCGCGGGATCGCCGCCTCGCCGGCCAGCACCGCATCGGCGACCCGCAGCACCGTGCTGGCGCCGTGGGTCTTGCCGACCACGCCGGCGGCCCCGGCGCGGATGGCGGCCAGCATCAGGTCGACGTCGCGGTCGTCGCCGAGCACCACCAGCTTCACGCCGGGATGGGCCTCCAGCAGCCGCGCGACCAGGTTGGGCGAGCCGTCCAGGCCGAGGGCGCCGTCGACCAGCACCAGGTCGGGGAGCAGCCGGCCGACCGCCGAGAAGGTCTCCTCGGCCGAGGAGCAGCGGCCGACGACCACGTGGGTCCGGTCGCGGGAGAACAGCGCCTCCAGCGCCTCGTTGAACAGCGGCTGCGAATCGGCCAGCAGCACTCGTGCCATCGGTACCGTCAACCTCCAAGGGCGAGCTTCCGGTCGCTTACTTTGTACGATCGGCAAATGCTTGACCTACCTCAGCTGCGGTAAGTCGCCCTACGACAGTCGACGCCCGTTCGGGCGGGCCGGCGTCCGGTCGCGCACGGTTTCCGGAGGCTCGCCCCAAAGGTCTGGGCAAGCTCGTCCGGAACGCGAGTTTCCCTCATGCATCCATACGGTCCCTAGTCAGTTCTCCACATGGGCAGGCTGCGGCCATGGCAGTACGTTGAGCCACCACAGAGAGCGACAGGGGGGAACTGCATCCGTGGCCCACGGTCGGCCGGCATGGACACCGAACGAAACGCCGAACGACCTCGCCATGCTCGCGCACGAGCTGCGGCGGCGGGTGGCGGCGCTGCGGGTGGCCGGCGAGGCGATCGCCACGCTCCGTGGTCAGGGTTTGGACACCGCCGGCATGATGGACCTGCTGATGGGCGAGATCGACGACCTCGACGAGCTCGCCCGCGAGGTGCTCCGGGAAGGCCGCGGCGACCGGGCCGACGCCGCCGCCGACGTGGGCGCGGCGGTCCGCGCGGCGGCCAGGACGGTCGCCGCCGCCCGCGGGGTGGCCATCCGGGTGGACGTGCCGGTGGCCACGGTCGCCGTCCGCGCCAGCGCCACGATGCTCCGCCAGGCGGTCGAGAACCTGCTCGACAACGCCGCCAGCCATGGGGGCGCCGCCGACATCGAGGTCACCGTCCGTTCCGACCCCGACCGCGGCGAGGTCGACCTCCTCGTCGCCGACCGCGGGCCGGAGGGGTCCGGGGAACCCCAGGGGGGTGCCCCGGTGGATCGGCCGGAGGGGCCCGGGGAACCCCAGGGGGGTGCCCCGGTGGATCGGCCGGAGGGGTCCGGGGAACCCCAGGGGGGTGCCCCGGTGGATCGGGAGGGGTCCTGGGAGCCCCGGGGGGAAACCGGTCGGGGAACCGTTCGGGCCTCCAAGGGGTTACCCACTGCGTCGGGCGTTCGGGCTGGGCACGGCATCGGCCTGTTCCTGGTGCGCAGGTTCCTCGATGCCGCCGGAGGGCATTCCTGGCTGGCGGAGCGCCAGGGCGGCGGGACCGTGGTCGGCCTCAGCCTGCCGCTCCGGCAGCGCCAGGCCTTGGAGGAAGCCGTCAACACTTGAACCGTCGTAGTTCTCGGGGGGAGCGGGATTGCGGCAACACGTCCGGGTCGTCCTTGCGGACGACCACGACGCGTTCGTGGAGGGCCTTGGCATGGTGCTGTCGGCCGAGGCCGACCTCGAGGTGGTCGCGCTCGCCGGCGACGGCGCCGCGGCCCTGCAGGCGGTGGTCGCCCACGAGCCGGACGTCCTGGTGGTCGACACCCAGATGCCTGGCCCCGGCCTGGCCGAGCTGGTCCGGCTGGTCGGCCAGGCCCGGCCCGCCACCCGGGTGCTGCTGCTCGCCGAGGACTCCCGCCGGTCGCCCAACGGCCACGTGGCCGCGCCGCCCGCCCACCCCGGCACCACCCGGGCCGTCTCCGCCCGCGAGCTGGCCGCCGCCATCCGCGCGGTGGCCGAGGGCCGCGAGCCGCCCCCCGCCCCCGTGGCGGCGGCCCCCGAGCCGGAACCGGCCGCGGCCGCCGCGCCCGTCCGCGTCGTCGCCGGCCGCGACGACCACGCCGCGATGCTGCTGCGCAGCCTCTCCGTGCGGGAGCGCCAGATCCTGACGCTGCTGGCCCGTGGCTACTCCAACCGCCGCATCGCCGAGTCGTGCTACCTGTCGATCAACACCGTCCGGACCCACGTCCAGAACGTGCTGATCAAGCTCGGCGTACACTCCAAGCTCGAAGCGGTCGCGCTGGCTGTGCAACGGGGACTGGTGACGGCCGGCGACCAACCAAAGAAGTCCGCGCATTACCAAGACCACGGGATCCCGGAAGGCGATCAGGGCGGACGATAGGGTAATGCGCGAACTTCTTTGACTGGCGACCGCTGACCCCGCACGCCGCTCCAGGAGGGCGCCGACGCAGTGGGCTCCGGGCCGCTCAACCGTCGCAACTTCCTGAAGGCGGGCGCCGGCGGCGCCGTGGCCGGGCTGCTGGCGTGGCGCCTCTGGCCGTCGCGCCGGCGCGGGGCCGCCACCACGCCGCCCCCCGCAGCGCCGGTCGCGCCGCCCGCCGGGCTGGCCAGCGTCGACGCCGTGCCCACCGACCGCACCCGGACCTGGCTCGGCCCCACCTACTGGGCCAACCGCCTGCAGGACTGGCGGCTGCACCTCGGCCGCCTGGAGTGCGTGGCAGCCAGCGGCCCGATGCGCACCCGCACCGTCGCCGTCCTCACCCGCGAGCTCACCGCCACCGACCGGCCGGCCAGGATCGGCGTGCGAACCGGCACGCTGGCACCCGGCGAGGGCTTCTCGGGGTTCCTGGTCGGCGCCGGCGGCGGCCGGCTCGACCACCGGGCGGCCGCCCTGGTCCAGGGCGCCTCCGGCGAGGGCGGCGGCATCCTCTGCACCTACGACAGCGACGGCGGCGTCGGCTTCCGCGACCACACCGACGAGCGCCGGCAGTTCGCCTACGCGCCCCTGCCCGGCGGCGAGCGGTCGGGACCGGGCCCGCCGCGCACCCTCGACGAGGACGTCGCGCTGCTGCTGGGGATCGACCCGCGGGGCGGCGGTCGCTTCCGCCTGCGCCTGGAGGCCAGCGACCACACCGGCCGGCTGCTCGCCGCCGCCACGCTGGACGGCGTGGACGGCGCGCTGCTGGCCGGCGGCATCGCGCTGGTGTCCTCGGCCGCCGAGCGGGAGGGCGGCGCCCGCCACTGGTTCGCCGGCCTCGGCACCGCCGGCGCCAAGGTGGCCGAGCACCAGGACCGGGCGGAGGGGCCGATCCTCGGCACCCTCTACTCCCTCAACGGCGGCCTGCTGAAGCTGAGCGCCCAGCTCCTGCCCGTCGGCGACGGCGACCCGCGGACGGTCCGGCTGCAGCTCCGCCGGCCAGGTGGCGCCTGGGAGGACGGCCCGGTGGCGACCCTCGGGCCAGGCTTCACCGCCGGCTTCCGGCTGAGCGGCTGGGACGCCACCGCCGACCGGGAGTACCGGGTCGTGTGGGCGCCGGGCACGCCCGAGGAGCAGCGCTTCGGCGGGGTCGTCGGCAGGGACCCGGTCGACGCCGACGAGCTGGTCGTCGGCCTGGTCGACTGCACCATCCACAGCTTCCGGCCCCTCAACGTCGCCAGCGAGGCCGGCCCGGAGCTGCCGGGGTCGCGCCCGCTCGGTCTGTACACCGACCGCAACCTCTACTTCCCCTACGCGGAGCTGGTGCGGGGCCTGCGCCGGCGGCGCCCGCACCTGCTCGCCGCCGTCGGCGACCAGTACTACGAGCACCGGCCGACCACCAAGGACAAGAGCCCGGAGCCCACCCTCGACATGCTGTACCGCTGGTACCTGTGGCTGTGGGCGTTCCGCGACCTGACCCGCTCGGTCCCCACCGTCGTGCTGGTCGACGACCACGACGTCTACCAGCCCAACCTGTGGGGCAACGCCGGCGTCGCCGCGCCCGGCGGCGACTACCGCGGCGGCGGCTACGACCACCCGGCCGCCTGGGTGAACCTGGTGCAGCGGGTCCAGTGCGGCCACAACCCCGACCCGTACGACCCCGCCCCGGTCGCCCAGGGCATCGGCGTGTACTACGGCGCCTTCACCTACGGCGGGGTGGGGTTCGCGCTGGTCGAGGACCGCAAGTTCAAGACCGGCGACAAGGACAACCGGGACGCCGACGGCGCCCGCGTCGACCGGGCGTCGCTGACCATCCTCGGCGACCGCCAGGAGCGGTTCCTGGCCGCCTGGGCCGACGCCGACCCGGGCGCCGCCAAGATCTGCTTCTCCCAGACGCTCTGGGGGTGCCTGCAGACCGACGAGCGGGGCCAGGCCCAGTTCGACGCCGACGCCGACGCCGCCTCGCGAGGCCGCCGCACCGCCCTCGGGCTGGTCAAGCGGGCAGGGGCGCTGCTGCTCTCCGGCGACCAGCACCTCGCCAGCCTGGTCCGCCACGGCCTCGACGGCGCCGACGACGGGCCGGTCCAGTTCGTCGCCCCGGCGGCCGGCAGTGCCTGGCAGCGCTGGTTCGAGCCGGCCTCGACCGCGCCGACCGGCCAGGGCGCCACCGTCCACACCGGCGACTTCACCGACGCCTACGGCAACCGGATGCGGGTGCTGGCGGTGGCCAACCCGCGGGTCACCAGGGCGGCGTTCCGGGCCGCGCGGCGTGGCCGCAACGCCGAGCTGGGCGACCGCGAGCTCAAGCGCGAGGGCTACGGCGTCGTCCGGGTCGACAAGGCCGGCGGCGAGTTCGTGATCGAATGCTGGCCGTGGGACGCCGGGGAGGCGGGGGAGCAGTTCCCCGGCTGGCCCTACCGGCTCAGGTTCTCCGACGTGTAGCCGTAGCCGGCGGCGACGTCGGCGGTCAGCTCGCGGACCCTGGCGACCTGCGCCGGCGACAGCCGCTCGCGCCACACGTCGAGGTTGGCGCGGCTGTCCAGGCGGCGGGCGGCGGTCTTGGACACCCCGCCAGCGAGCGACCAGCGCATCACCCCCTGGTCGGCGCCGCCGGAGGTCGCCCTGACGATGGCGCGCTCGGCGTCCGGCCCGAGCGGCAGGCCGAGGCGGTCGTACAGGGCCGCGAACGCCGGCACCGGATCGACCGAGAGGTCCTCGTGCCTGACCACCTCCAGCCCCGCGATCTCACGCCGGTAGGCGGCCACCGTCCCGTAGATCACCCGCCACAGCAGGCTCGCCCGCTCGACCTCGCCGGCCGGCCCGTCGGAGACGGCCGCCTCCAGCTCGTCCCGGTACGGCGCCAACCGGTCGCGGACCAGCGCCGGCTGGGCGAGCAGCTCGTCCAGCCGGGGCCGCCAGCCGAGCCGCAGCCAGCTCGACACCGTGGCCACCGGGTCGCGGACGGTCACCACCACCTGGCAGCCCACCCTGCGGTGCAGCCAGGGGGCCGCGAACACCGCATAGGGGTCGTCGAGCAGGGCGCGGCGGCCGCGCAGCCGGCCGATCCCGAAGCCGCCGGTGTACTTGACGGCCCGCAGCACGTCGTAGGGCCCGTGGTTGCGGCGCAGCTCGGCCAGCGGGTGGTAGCGCAGCCGCACCGTGTCCCGGAACGCCGGCAGCCAGTCCCGCTCGTTCTCCTCGCTGATGTACTGGAAGGCGTGCCGGACGTCGGCCCGCAGCACCCCTGGCGAGCGCCCCGGAGGGTGGCGCGGGTTGAGGGGCTCGTTGACGTACACCAGCCGGCCGCTGGCCTCCAGCATCTTGCCCACCCAGCTCGTCGCCGTGCGTGGCATGCCGGTGACCAGCAGCGGCGCGCCAACCGACCGGGGGGCTACCGCTTTGCCACTCGAGCCCCCCGGACCCCCCCGCCGATTGCGCCTCACCTGCGGGCCTTGGCCTCCTCGATCACCTTGGTGGCCATGTGCGACGGCAGCTCCTCGTAGTGGGAGAAGCGCCGCGCGAACGAGCCCCTGCCCCTGGTCATCGAGCGCAGGTCGATGGCGTAGCGGACCACCTCGGCCTCTGGCGCGGTGGCCCGCACCAGCGTGCGGCCGGTGCCGACCGGGTCGGTGCCGACCACCCGCCCCCGCCGCGACGACAGGTCGCCGAGGATGTCGCCGACGTAGCCGTCGGGGACCAGGACCTCCAGCTCCAGCACCGGCTCCAGCAGGACCGTGTCGGCCTGGGCGGCGGCCTCCTTCATGGCCAGGCCGCCGGCGATCTGGAAGGCCATGTCCGAGGAGTCCACCGTGTGGAACTTGCCGTCGTAGAGGGTGACCCGGATGTCGACCACGGGGTAGCCGGCGACCAGGCCGTCCTCCATCGCCTTGCGGACGCCCTTCTCGACCGAGGGGATGAACTGGTTGGGGATGGCGCCGCCGTAGATCTTGTCGACGAACTCGAAGCCGCCGCCCCGTGGCAGCGGCTCCACCTCGATGTTGCAGATGCCGTACTGGCCGTGGCCGCCGGACTGCTTGACGTGCCGGCCCAGCGCCCTGACCGGCGACTTGAAGGTCTCCTTGTAGGGCAGCAGGAGCGGCACCTGGACGACCTCGACGCCGTACTTGCGCTTGAGGCGCTCCAGGGTGACCTCGATGTGGTTCTCGCCCATGCCCCACAGGATCGTCTGCTTGGTCTCGGGGTTGCGCTCCACCCGCAGGGTCAGGTCCTCCGCCTCGGTGCGGCCAAGGCCGGAGGAGAGCTTCTCCTCGTCGCCGCGGGACTTGGGCGCGATCGCGATCGGCAGCAACGGGTCGGGCATTGACGGCGCCGGCAGCCTGACCGGGTCGTCCTTGGCGCACAGCGTGTCGCCGGTGGCGGTGTCGGCCAGCTTGGCCACCGCGCCGATGTCGCCGGCGACTACCTTGTCGGCCGGCTCCTGCGCCTTGCCGCGGACGGTCAGCAGGTGGCCGACCCGCTCGTCCTTGCCCTTGGCCGAGTTGAAGACCGTGGAGTCGGGCAGGAACGTGCCGGACAGCACCCGGAACAGGTTCATGCGCCCCACGTACGGGTCGGAGATGGTCTTGAACACGTAGGCGGCCAGCGGGCCGGCGGGGTCCGCGCGCCGCCCCTCGACCGGCGGGCGCTCGGTGGGGGAGGGGAACGCCTGGGTGCAGACCTCCAGCAGCTCGACGACGCCGATGTTGCGGGTCGCGGCCCCGGCCAGCACGGGGAACAGGCGCCCGGCGGCCACCGCCTGCTCCAGGTCGGGGATCAGGTCGGTCGGGGCGATCTCGTCACCGCCGAGGTAGCGGTCCATCAGCTCCTCGTCCTCGGACTCCTGGATGATCGCCTCGATGAGCTGCTCGCGCAGGCCGGAGGCCGCCTCCTGCAGGTCGGCCGGGACGTCGCCCTCGGCACGGGTGCCGCCGTCGTAGGCGATGGCGCGGCCCGACAGCAGCCCGACCAGGCCGCGGAAGTCGTGCTCCTCGCCGATCGGCAGGTACAGCGGCGGGCAGGCCTTGCCGAAGGCGCCCTGGATGCCGTCCAGGGCGCGGGCGAACGACGCCCGGTCGCGGTCCAGCTTGTTGATGAAGAACGCCCGCGGCAGGCCGAGCTCCTCGGCCATGGTCCAGACGACCTCGGTCTGGGTCTCCACCCCCTCCACGGCGCTGACCACGAACAGCACCGCGTCGGCGGCAGGCAGGGCCGCCCGCACGTCGCCGACGAAGTCGGCGTAGCCGGGCGCGTCCAGCAGGTTGACCTTGAAGCCGTCGTGCTCGACCGGCGCGACCGCCAGCGACACCGAGATCTGCTTGCGGGTCTCCTCCGGCTCGAAGTCGGTCACGGTGGTGCCGTCCTCGACCCGGCCGATCCGGTTGGTCGCGCCGGTGGCGTGCAGGACCGCTTCGACCAGGGAGGTCTTGCCGGCGCCCCCGTGACCCACGATCAGGATGTTGCGGACGTGATCGGTGGGGTAGCTCTTCACGTGCGGCTGGCCTCCCTCATGTCGCGCCGGTCGTCGCCCCGGGAGCGGCGATGCTACCACCGCATATTGCCGTAACCGGTCGCCGTTGAGCCGGGTCTATCATGGGTGTAGCCTCCCCCCGTCCCCGTACGGGCGCCTTCCCCAGAGGCGCCCCCGTCATGGCAGGTAGATCTCTTGCTCTCGTCAAAGGCCCGCGACACCTTCCGCCACGTCACCGAGCCCGCCGGGCAGGCGCTTGCGAAGGCGGGCATCACGGCCAACAGCCTCACCGCGGTCGGCCTGGCCGGCAGCCTCGGCGCCGGCGCGCTGATCGCCACCGGCCAGCCCGAGATCGGCGGTGCCGTCAGCCTGCTGTCCGGGCTGCCCGACATGCTCGACGGCGCGGTCGCCAAGGCCTCCGGCCGCATCTCACGCCGGGGCGCCTTCCTCGACTCGGTGGTCGACCGGCTCTCGGACGCCGCCGTGCTCGCCGGCATCGTCTGGCTGGCCAGCGTCCGCGGCCAGCCCACCCTGGTCATGCTCGCCGCCCTGGTGCTCGGCCTGTCGCTGATCGTCTCCTATATCAAGGCGCGCGCCGAGTCGCTGGGGTTCGCCTGCAACGTCGGCATCGCCGAGCGCCCAGAGCGGGTGATCGTGCTCGGCATCGCCCTGCTGCTCGGCCACGCCGAGGCCGGCCTGTGGGTGCTGGCGGCGGGCACCGCGATCACCGTCGTCCAGCGCATCCTGGTCGTCTGGCAGCAGTCCGACGTCGGGCCCGGCATCGGCCGGTGATCCCCAGGAAGTGATCCCTGGAGCGCGCCAGTCGGGGCATGCACGGCGCGCATGTGCACGGCCAAAGAGGCTTGTGCATTACCGCGACGTCCAACCTGATCGCCCTGAGGGATCCCGTGGTCTTGGTAATGCGCAAGCCTCTTTGGGTGAGGTCTGACGTGGTCGATGCGACGCGGATACCCGACCGGCGCTCCAACAGCCAGCGGGCCGGCCGGCGGTGGCTCGCGGCCTGGGACGTGTGCCGCCGGCTGCCCGAGCCGGTCGCCTACGCGCTGGGGCGGGCCGGCGGCCGTGCCTTCTACGAGCTGGACGCCGGCCGCCGCCAGGCGCTGCGGGCCAACCTCCGCCACGTCCTCGGCCCGGCGCTGTCCCCGGCCGAGCTGGAGACCGTGGTGCGCCGCGGCTTCGCCACCTACGGCCGCTACTGGGTCGAGGCGTTCCGGCTGGAGGACCTGGAGCCGCGGGAGATCCGCCGCCGCCTGCTGGTGGAGGGGCGCGAGCACCTGGACGCCGCGGTCGCCGCGGGCCACGGGACCATCTTCGCCAGCCCGCACCTCGGCAACTGGGACGCCGGCGGGGCGTGGCTGGCCGCCAGCGGCTACCCGGCGACCGCCGTGGTGGAGCGGCTGCGGCCGGCCGAGCTGTACGACCGGTTCGCGGCCTACCGGCGTGCCCTCGGCCTCGAGCTGCTGCCGCTGGACGACGGCTCCGAGACCCTGCGCGGCACGATGCGGGCGCTGCGCGACGGCCGGGTGGTGTGCCTGGTCTGCGACCGCGACCTGACCGGCGGCGGGCTGACGGTGCGGCTGTTCGGGGCGGCCACCGCCATGCCCGGCGGCCCGGCGTCGCTCGCCCTCAAGACCGGCGCCGCCCTGCTGCCCTGCGCGGTCTACCAGGACCGCCGGCACGGCCACTGGCGCGCGCTGATCCGGCCGCCGGTGCGGCAGGACCCGACCGGCGACCCGCGGGCCGACGTCCTCGCGCTCACCCAGCGCCTGGCCGACGAGTTCGAGGCGCTGATCGCGCGCGCCCCCGACCAGTGGCATGTCCTCAGCCACTACTGGCGCGAGGCCGGCCAGGACAGGGTGGCCGCGTGAGGGTCGGCCTGGTCTGCCCCTACGAGTGGACCGTGCCCGGCGGGGTCGGCAACCACGTGCGCGCCCTCGCCGGCGAGCTGCGCCGCCTCGGCCACGACGTCGACGTGCTGGCGCCGGCCGAGCGGCCCGTCCACGAGGCCGGGTTCGTCGGCCTCGGCGGCTCGCTGGCGGTCCCCTACAACGGCTCGGTGGCCCGCATCGCGATCGGCCCCCGCACCCTCGTCAGGGTCCGCCGGGCGCTGGCCGCCGGCGGCTACGACCTGCTCCACGTCCACGAGCCGCTGTCGCCGAGCGTCGGGCTGCTGGCGGTCGCCCAGTCCCACCTCCCGGTGGTGGGCACCTTCCACGCCAACCTGGACCGCTCGCTCGCGCTCACGGCCGCCAGCCCGTTGCTGCGGCGCGCCTACGACCGCCTGGCCGGCCGCATCGCGGTCAGCCCCTCGGCCCGCGACACCTGGCAGGGCCAGTTCGGCGGCTCGATGGTGGTGATCCCCAACGGGGTCGCCCCGGAGTTCTTCGCCTGCCCGGAGCCGCTGCCCGGCTGGAAGGGAACCGGCCCGACGGTGCTGTTCGTCGGCCGGCTGGAGCCCCGCAAGGGCCTCGCCTACCTGGTGCGGGCGTTCCTGCGGCTCAAGCCCGCGTTCCCGGGGCTGCGCCTGCTGGTGGTCGGCAGGGACGACAAGCGCCAGCAGGAGCGGGCGATGGCGGTGGTGCCGGCCCGGCTCCGGCCCGACCTGGTCTTCGTCGGCGCCGTGCCCCAGGCCGACCTGCCCAGCTACTACGCCTCCGCCGACGTGTTCTGCGCGCCGTCGCTGGGCGGGGAGTCGTTCGGCATCGTCCTGGCCGAGGCGATGGCGGTCGGGCTGCCGGTGGTCTGCTCCGACATCGGCGGCTACCGCGACGTGGTCCGCGACGGCAGCGAGGGCCTGCTGGTCCCCCCGCGCGACCCGGAGGCGCTGGCCACCGCCCTCGGCGGCCTGCTCGACAACCCGGCCCGCCGGGCGGCGATGGGGGCGGCCGCCCGCGGCGCGGCCGGACGCTACGCCTGGCAGGTCGTTGCCGCCGAGGTCGCCGAGGTCTATCAGGCCGCCAGGTCCGGCTAGCCAGGCGATGTCGAAGCGGTCCGGTACACTGCCAGCCGGCAGCGGATGAGTCGAGGAGGCGCGGTGGACGTGGCGGCGGCCCTGTGGGGCGGGATCATCGGGGCGATCGTGGCGGCGACCGTGTACGCGGGCTTCCTCGGGCTACGCCTGACCCGCTTCGACCTGCTGCGGTTCGAGGGCGGCATGCTGATCCGCGAGCGCACCAGCTTGGTCTACATCTACGGCGCCGTGGTCCAGGTGGTCGCGGGCGCCCTGCTCGCCCTCGCCTACCGCCTGGTGTTCCAGCAGCTCGACTCCGCCACCCTGGTCGGCTGGGGGGCGCTGCTCGGGCTCGCCCAGGGGGTGCTCGCGCTGCTGCTGTTGCCGCTGTTCGGCGCCGTCAACCGCAACGTGCGGGCGGGCGACGAGCCTTCGCCCGGCCTGGCCGGGCGGGCCCACGGCGGCCTCACCCCCATCGCCCTGCTGGTGGCCTCGGTGGTGTTCGGCACCTGGGTCGGCATCGTCCTGCTTCCTTGAGCGCCGTCGCCCTCCTCCGCGAGCAGATCGCCGCCAACCGGCGCGCCTACCAGCGCTGCGTCGCCCTGCTGGTCGGTGGGCTGGCGCTGTTCGGGCTGCTGGTGACGCTCGTCCTCGGTCTGGGGGTCGGCGGGCTCGGCGCCGGGCTCGGGCTGGCCGTGCTGGTGGTCGGGTTCGCCCCTGGGGTGGGGGAGCGGGCCGCCCTGCGCGACGCCGGCGCCGACCCCGCCGACCCCCAACGCCTGCCCCGCTACCACAACCTGGTGAACGGCCTCTGCCAGGCGGCCGGCCTGCCGATGCCACGCCTGTACGTGGTCGACAGCGACGCCGCCAACGCCTTCTCGGTCGGCCGCAACCCCGAGCAGGCCGCCCTGGTCGTCACCCGCGGGCTGCTCACCGGCCTGAACCGGGTCGAGCTGGAGGGGGTGCTCGCCCACGAGCTCAACCACATCTGGAGCTGGGGCGCCCGCCTGGCCACCCTCGGGGTCGCCCTCGGCCGCGTGCCGGGGCTGCTGCGGCTGGTCGCCCCGCCCAGGCGCGAGTTCGACGCCGACGAGGCCGGCGCCCGCCTGACCCGCTACCCGCCCGGTCTGGTCAGCGCCCTCCGGAAGCTGTCCGCCGGCGACCCGCCGCCGATCCAGCCCGATGGCCGGGGGGCTAGGCTCGAGCCCCCCGGACCCCCCAGCCTCGGGCATCTGTGGATCGTGGCGCCAGACCCCACCCACCCGCCGGTCGCCGCGCGGATCGCCGCGCTCCAGGAGCTGTAGCGTGCGCGCCCGCGGGACCCGCTCCGGGCTGCGCGTGTACGCGGCCGTGGTGCTGGCGCTGGTCGCCGCCGGCTGCTCCGGCGGCAACGACCGGGCGGCCGCGCCGGCCACCACCGCCGCCCCGACCACCAGCGCCCCGCCGGCCGTGTTCCCCCTCACCGGCCTGCCCACGAACGGCGACGCGAACGCCGCCCGGCCCGCCCTCTCGGTCAAGGTCGACAACACCCGCCGGGCCCGTCCCCAGGCCGGCCTGAACGACGCCGACCTGGTCCACGAGGAGCTGGTCGAGGGCGGCCTCACCCGCCTGCTGGTCACCTACCACTCCAAGGACGCCGGCGAGGTCGCCCCGGTGCGCTCGGCGCGGCCGGTCGACGGGCCGCTGCTGCGCCAGCTCGGCGGCGGCCTGTTCGCCTTCTCGGGCGGCGCCGCCGGGGTCGTGGACCGGGTGCGCCCCGCCTCCGGCGCCACCTTCGTCGGCATCGGCCAGACCCCGGCGCCCTACCGGCGGGCCGCCGACCGTCCCGCCCCCTACAACGTGGTGACCAGCACCGCCGCCCTCTACGACGCGGGTCGCCGCATCGAGCCCGGGCTGCGGCCGCCGCCGCCGTTCCTGGCCTTCGCCGACGAGCCGCCGGGCGGGGGCCGTCCGGTCAGCGAGGCGCGGCTGCGCTTCTCGCCCTCCAGCCGGGCGGCGTGGCGCTGGGACGCCGCCGCCGGGCGCTTCGTCCGCGAGCAGGACGGCGCCCAGGACCGGCTGGTCGACGGCGAGCCGGTCACCACCGACAACGTGGTGGTGCTGCGGGTCGCGATCCGGCTGGACCAGAACCGCGACGTGCTCGGCAACCGCACCCCCGACCCGGTGGTCATCGGCAAGGGTCGCGCCTGGCTGCTCCGCGACGGCCGCGTGGTCGCCGGCACCTGGAGCCGCGCGTCCCCGGCGCGGCCGCTGCGGGTGCTCGGCGAGGACGGCCAGCCGCTCGCCCTGCGCCCCGGCCGCACCTGGGTCGAGCTGCTCCCCTCCAGCGAGCGCCCCGCCTTCGGCTGACGGTCGCCGTTGAAGGGCGCGGCCGGCCTGGTGTAGCCTTGGAACCAGAAATGCGCCTCTGAGCAGGGAAAACACACACGCATGGAGCCCACCGACCACGTCACCGGCAGCGCGCGCGTCAAGCGCGGCCTGGCCGAGATGCTCAAGGGCGGCGTCATCATGGACGTCGTCACCGCCGACCACGCCAAGATCGCCGAGGAGGCCGGGGCGGTCGCGGTCATGGCGCTGGAACGGGTGCCGGCCGACATCCGCGCCCAGGGCGGCGTCGCCCGCATGAGCGACCCCGAGCTCGTCCACCAGATCATGGACGCCGTCTCCATCCCGGTGATGGCCAAGGCCCGCATCGGCCACTTCGTGGAGGCCCAGGTGCTCCAGGCCATCGGCGTCGACTACGTCGACGAGTCCGAGGTCCTCAGCCCGGCCGACGAGGCGCACCACATCGACAAGTGGCGCTTCACGGTGCCGTTCGTGTGCGGCGCCACCAACCTCGGCGAGGCGCTGCGCCGCATCGCCGAGGGCGCGGCCATGATCCGCTCCAAGGGCGAGGCCGGCACCGGCAACGTCATCGAGGCGGTCCGCCACATGCGCGCGATCGCCGGGGACATCCGGCGGCTCGCCGGCCTGCGTCCCGACGAGCTGTTCACCGCCGCCAAGGCGCTCGGCGCCCCCTACGAGCTGGTCGCCGAGGTCGCCGCCGAGGGCGGCCTGCCGGTGGTGCTGTTCACCGCCGGCGGCATCGCCACCCCCGCCGACGCCGCGATGATGATGCAGCTCGGCGCCGAGGGCGTGTTCGTCGGCTCCGGCATCTTCAAGTCCGGCGACCCGGCCAGGCGCGCCAAGGCGATCGTCGAGGCGACCACCTTCTTCCAGGACCCGGAGATCGTCGCCAAGGTGTCGCGCGGGCTCGGCGAGCCGATGGTCGGCATCGCCGCCGTCCCCGAGGGCGAGCGGCTGGCCGACCGCGGCTGGTAGGCGTGGTGGCCGTCGCCCCTGTCATCGGTGTCCTGGCCTACCAGGGCGACGTCCGCGAGCACCTGCGGGCGCTGGCCGCGGTCGGCGCCGACACCGTCGAGGTCCGCGGCCTCGCCGACCTCGACCGGGTCGACGGGCTGGTGCTCCCCGGCGGCGAGTCCACCGTGATCGGCAAGCTCGCCGCCCGCTACGGGCTGCTCGAGCCGCTCCGCGAGCGGGCCAGGGCCGGCCTGCCCGTGTTCGGCACCTGCGCCGGCATGATCCTGCTCGCCCGCGAGGTCGAAGGGCCGCCCCAGGACCTGATCGGCGTGCTCGACGTGCGGGTGCGCCGCAACGCCTTCGGCCGCCAGGTCGCCTCCTTCGAGGCGGAGGTCGACGTCAAGGGCCTCGACGGCGGCCCGGTGTCCGGCGCGTTCATCCGCGCTCCCTGGGTGGCCGAGTCCGGCCCCGACGTCGAGGTGCTCGCCGAGCTCGACGGCAGGGTCGTCGCCGTCCGCCAGGGCAACCTGCTCGCCACCGCGTTCCACCCCGAGCTCAGCGGCGAGGTCCGCCTGCACCGCTGGCTCGTCGACCTCGCGAGGGCCGCCAAGGCGCGTGGCGTCCACGGCCAGCCTCCCGATCCCGCCGGCTGACTGCCGGAGCCGGCGACCAGCGAAGGGAGCGAGCGCCATGAGCGGGCACTCGAAGTGGTCCACCATCAAGCACCAGAAGGGCGCCAAGGACGCCAAGCGCGGCAAGCTGTTCGCCAAGCTGATCCGCGCGATCGAGATCGCCGCCCGCAGCGGCGGCGCCAGCCCGGACGGCAACCCCACCCTGGCCGACGCCATCCAGAAGGCCAAGGACAACTCCGTGCCCAACGACACCATCGACCGGGCCGTCAAGCGCGGCGCCGGCGAGCTCGAGGGCCAGCAGCTCGACCTGGTCACCTACGAGGGCTACGCGCCCGGCGGGGTCGCCGTCCTGGTCGAGGCGCTCACCGACAACCGCAACCGCACCGCCGCCGACATCCGCCATGTCTTCACCAGGGGCGGCGGCAGCATCGCCGACGCCGGCAGCGTCGCCTACCTGTTCAACCGCCGCGGGCAGCTCGTCGTGCCCGGCGACGGCGCCGACGAGGACCAGGTCATGGAGGTCGCCCTGGAGGCCGGCGCCGAGGACGTCGAGCCCCGCGAGGGAGGCTTCACCGTCACCACCGCCGCCGGCGACCTGCGGGCGGTCCGGGCCGCGTTCGACCAGGCCGGCATCGCCTACGACGCCGCCGAGGTCACCATGGTGCCGAGCATGTCGGTGCCGCTGGAGCGCGACGCCGCCGTCCGCGTGCTGCGGCTGCTGGACGCCCTCGAGGACCTCGACGACGTCCAGGACGTGTACGCCAATTTCGACATCCCCGACGACGTCATGGCCGAGGTGAGCTGAGCCGTCAGGTCGGTCTCCGGGCAGGGGATCTACGCGGACGGGAATTCGGCTGTAACCGCGGCCGGATTGGGGCAGACTGGTCCTCGACCCGACCCTCGCCAACGAGGAGGAGCGATGCGCACGGTTGTGGGCCGGCGTCTGCGGGACGTGGACGTCGGCTAACTCCCCGACCTGGCCGCCAGGCACACGGCGGCCACCATCGACCTTGGAACCGGCGACGGCCGCTACGTGCTGGCGACCGCCGCGGCCCAGCCCGACCGGCTGGTCGTCGGCGTCGACGCCAGCGCGGCGGCGATGGCGGTGGCGTCGCGGCGGGCGGCCGCCACGCCGCGACGTGCGGGCTTCCCAACGCCCTGTTCGTGGTCGCCGCCGTCGAGGCGCTGCCGCGCGAGCTGGACGGCCTCGCCGACCAGGTCACCGTCCATTTCCCGTGGGGCTCGCTGCTGCGCGGCCTGCTCGGCGCCGACCCCGCGGCCATGGCCGGCCTGACCCGGGTCATGCGTCCCGGCGCGACCCTGTCGATGCTGCTGTCGTCGACCGACCGCGACCGCGGTGCCGGCGTGGAGCCGCTCCAGGAACCGGCGGTGCGCGCCCTTGGCGCGTCGTACGCCGCCTGGGGGCTGGCCGTCACCGAGGCGCGGCCGGCGGCCGCCGCCGACGTCGCCGCCGCCCACTCGACCTGGGGCAAGCGCCTCGGCGCCGGCGGGCGGCGGCCGGCCTGGCTGCTGCGGGCGAGGTTCGACCACGGCCGACCGGCGCCCGACGCCGGCACGGCCGGCCGGCGATCACCGACACTCGAGTGACCCGATCGGGTGTCGCGGAGGGAGACGGTGGCGGCGCGGGAGCGGCGGTGGTGACGCCCGACGGTCGGTCCCCTACAGGCGACCGCGGCGGCGGCTGAGGAAGAACAAGACGAGCAGGACGATGATGACGATCAGCAGCAGCGTGGTCGGTCGCATGGCGCCTCCCTTGTGTCGCGCCCGCCTACCCGGCCGGACCGGTGCCTAACCTACGTGGTTGAGCCTGTCGCGGCGAACCGGTAGGCTGCGCCAAACACCTGTTCGAGGTGGAGGGGGACGGCGATGCGGGTGCTCGGGGTCGACCCTGGTCTCGGCCGCTGCGGCTGGGCCGTCCTCGACCGGCACGGCGGCAGGGTCGTCGCCGCCGGGTACGGGACCATCCAGACCGGCGGCGACCAGGTCGCGCCGCGGCTGGCGGAGCTGGCGAGGAGGCTCCGGGAGGTGCTGGCCGCCCACCGTCCCGAGGCGCTGGCCATCGAGCGGGTCTTCTTCAACGCCAACGTGCGCACGGCCATGACCGTCGGGCAGGCCTCGGGCGTGGTGCTGCTGCTGGCCGCCGAGCACGGGCTGCCGGTCGCCGCCTACACCCCGCCGCAGGTCAAGCAGGCGGTGACCGGCACCGGCGGGGCGCCCAAGGAGCAGGTCGGCTACATGGTGCGGGCGCTGCTCGGGCTGGACGCGGTCCCGACCCCGGCCGACACCGCCGACGCGCTGGCCGTCGCCCTCTGCCACCTGCAGCATGCCGGGCTGGCGGGGCTCGGCGGCCGTGGGGACGGCGGCGGCGAGGGCGGCGGGACCGCCGGCGGCCTCGGCGCCGCCTCGACCGCCGACTGGCTCGCGCGCGCCGCGCCGACCTCGCCGGGGCTGCGGCGATGATCGCCAGCCTCCGCGGGCACCTGGTCGAGACGCTGCCCGACGGCGCGGTGATCGAGGTGGGCGGGGTCGGCTACCGGGTGTTCCTCACCCCCAAGGCACTGGCGGGCCTGCCGCGGGACGGCGAGGTGCTGGTCCACACCGTCACCTACGTCCGCGAGGACACCCTGGCGCTGTACGGCTTCGCGACCGTGGACGAGCGGCGCGCGTTCGAGCAGCTCCTGACGGCCACCGGGGTCGGCCCCAAGCTGGCCCTCGCGGTGCTGTCGGTCCACTCCCCGGACGCGTTGCGGCGGGCGGTCTCCGCCGGCGACGCCGACGCGCTCACCCTGGTGCCCGGCGTGGGGCGCAAGGGGGCGGCGCGGCTGATCCTCGAGCTCAGGGGCAGGCTCGGCGACGGCGAGCCGGAGCCGCCGGTCGAGGTGGCCGGCCGGCCCGCCTACGCCGAGGTCCGCGAGGCGCTCGGCGCCCTCGGTTACGGCCCCGCCGAGATCAAGGCCGCCCTGGCCGCGCTGCCGGCGGACGCCGGCGCGCTGGCCACCGAGGAGCTGCTGCGGCTGGCGCTGCGCGGCCTTGGGAGGGCGCGGTGAGCGACGACGTCCTCGACCCCTGGCCGTCGGACGCCGAGCGGGCCAGCGAGGGCAGCCTCCGGCCCCGGAAGCTCGACGAGTTCGTCGGCCAGGCGCGGACCCGCGAGCAGCTCGGGGTGGTGCTCGAGTCGGCCGGGCGGCGCGGCCTGCCCCCCGACCACCTGCTGTTCTCGGGGCCGCCGGGGCTGGGCAAGACCAGCCTGGCCGCGATCGTCGCGGCCGAGCTCGGGGCCGGCTTCCGGGTCACCTCCGGGCCGGCGCTGGAACGCGCCGGCGACCTGGCCGCGATCCTCACCGGGCTGGAGCCGGGCGACGTGCTGTTCGTCGACGAGGTGCACCGCCTGCCGCGGGCGGTCGAGGAGGTCCTCTACCCGGCCATGGAGGACTTCCAGATCGACGTCGTGCTCGGCAAGGGGCCGGGGGCGCGCAGCCTCCGCCTCGACCTGCCGCGCTTCACCCTGGTCGCCGCGACCACCCGCACCGGGCTGATCACCTCGCCGCTGCGCGACCGCTTCGGCTTCGCGGCCCGGCTCGACTACTACGGCCCCGGCGACCTGCGCGCGATCGTGACCCGCTCCGCGTCGATCCTCGGGGTCGCCATCGACCCGGCCGGCGCCGAGGTGCTCGCCGGGCGGTCGCGGGGCACCCCGAGGATCGCCAACCGGCTGCTGCGCCGGGTGCGCGACTTCGCCGAGGTCCGCGCCGACGGCCGCGTCGACGTGGCCGTGGCCGAGGCGGCCCTGGAGCTGTTCGAGGTCGACCGGCTCGGGCTCGACAAGCTCGACCTTGCCCTGCTGCGGGTGCTGTGCGAGCGCTTCGGGGGAGCGCCGGTCGGCCTTGCGACCCTGGCCGTCTCGGTCGGCGAGGAGCAGGACACGGTCGAGGACGTGGCCGAGCCGTACCTGCTCCAGCTCGGGTTCCTGCAGCGGACCCCGAGGGGCCGGGTCGCCACCCCGGCCGCGTTCGCGCACCTGGGTCTGGCGGTCCCGCGCGGGTCGGCCCCGCCGCCCGAGCCCGGCTCCCTGTTCGAAGACTCCGGGTAGTAGGATTGCCGCTGCGCCGCGCCAGGCTGGTGGCGGCGCGTCGTCGCGTGCCCAGCGCGGTGGGCCGCACAACCTCGCCCCGGGAGCTGCCCGGGCTCCTCGGAGGTCTTCACGTCATGCAGAACCCGAGCGCGAACCTCATCTTCATCCTCTTCCTCTTCGCCATCCTCTACTTCCTGATGTGGCGGCCGCAGCAGCGCCGCATCCGCGCGATGCAGGCCCTCCAGTCCTCGCTGCAGCTCGGCGACGAGATCATCACCTCGGCCGGGTTCCTCGGCACGATCCGCCGCTTCGACGGCGAGGTGGTCACGATCGAGCTGTCGCCTGGCGTGGAGGCGCGGGTCAACCGGCGGGCGATCTCCGGCCGGGTGGGGCCCGACACCCACGCGGCGGACGACGCGAACGACCACGAGGAGCGGCCCGGCCCATGAGCCTTCCGGCTCGCGGAGCAGAAGCCGGCGAGCCCCGCCTGCTCGACCAGGTGGCCGGCAACCGGGTCATCCAGACCTACGTCGCGCTCGCCGACCAGTTCACCGGCCAGATCGGCTACACCGAGCACGGCTTCCGCCACGCCAACCTGGTCGGCCACATCGCCTTCAACATCCTCGACCGGCTCGGCCACGACCGCCACCTCGCCGAGCTGGCGGCCGTCGCCGGCTACCTCCACGACGTCGGCAACGTGATCTCCCGCCACAACCACCCGCAGACCTCGGCGCTGATCGCCATGCCGATCCTCGGCGAGCTGGGCATGGCCACCGAGGACATCGGGCTGGTCATCGGCGCCATCGGCAACCACGAGGAGGAGCTCGGCCAGCCGGTGTCGCCGGTGTCGGCGGCGGTCAACATCGCCGACAAGTCCGACGTGCACCGCTCCCGGGTCCGCAAGGACGCACGGGTCGAGTTCGACATCCACGACCGGGTGAACTTCTCGGCGACCCACTCGTTCGTGCGGGTGGACGCCAGCAGCCAGACCATCACCCTCGAGCTGGAGATCGACACGGCCGTCTCCGACATCCTGGAGTACTTCGAGATCTTCCTGACCCGCATGATGATGTGCCGCCGGGCCGCCGAAGGGCTCGACTGCAAGTTCCGAATGACGGTGAACGGCCATTCTTTGCTCTAAACGTCCGGAGAACCGCTAGGCTTTTTCCCGAAACCCGTGCAGCACGAAGGAGCGCCACGTCCGTGCCAGGAACTCGCCGCTACGTCATCCCCCTGCTGATCGTGTTCGCGCTGGTCGCCGCGGTCTGGGGGGTGATCGCGTTGCAGCACATCACGCCACGGCTCGGCCTGGACCTGCGCGGCGGCTCCAGCGTCACCTTCGAGCCCACCAACCCACGGGGCGGCACGCCCACCAGCGAGCAGCTCGACACCACCGTGGACATCATCCGCAACCGCGTGAACTCCAAGGGCGTCGCCGAGTCGGAGGTGAACCTGGAGGGCGGCAACATCGTGGTGTCCATCCCCGACGTGGCCAACCCCGACGAGGTCATCGCCGCGGTCGGCACCACCGCCCAGCTCCAGTTCCGCCCGGTCAAGGAGGTCGTCGCGGCCAACGACCCCAAGTACAAGCAGCCGCCGTTCGCGGCCATCGACTGCGCCAAGCCGGCGACCTACGCGAACAAGGACAACCCCGACGCCGACAACGTGGTGCTGTGCGCCCGCGAGGAGCCCGGCCAGATCCAGCCGGGCGCCGACGCACCCAAGGTGCTGATGGGCAAGGTCGCCCTGGGCGGCACCGACATCGCCTCGGCGCGGGCGCAGCTCGCCACCACCGGCCAGGGCGGGGTCGCCACCGGCCAGTGGGAGACGCTGCTGAACTTCAACGGCCGCGGCGGCAACCGCTTCAAGGACCTCACCGGCAAGGCCGCCTGCAACCCCGAGGGCGACCCCAAGAAGCAGATCGCCATCACCCTGGACGCGGTCGTCATCAACCACCCGCCGGTCGCCAGCGACGTCCAGTGCAACGTGGGCATCAGCCCCCCAGGGGTCATCACCGGCCAGACCCAGGCGGAGGCCGAGAACCTCGCCCCGCTGATCTCCTCCGGCGCCCTGCCGCTCAAGCTGGAGATCCAGAACCGCACCACCGTCAGCGCCACCCTCGGCGCCGACTCGCTGCGCGCCGGCCTCATCGGCGGCGTCCTCGGCATCGGCCTGGTGTTCCTGTACGTGCTGCTCTACTACCGCGGCCTCGGCATGGTCATCTGGGTCGGCCTCGGCCTGGCCGGCGCCCTCAACGTCGGCATCGTGATCCTGATGGGCAAGTGGATCGGCTTCACCCTCACCCTCGCCGGCATCGCCGGGCTGATCGTGGCGATCGGCATCTCCGCCGACTCCTACGTGGTCTTCTTCGAGCGGCTCAAGGACGAGGTCCGCGACGGCAAGACCCTGCGCACCTCCGTCGACCGCGGCTGGCAGCGCTCCTTCCACACGCTGGTGTCGGCCAACACGGTGTCGTTCCTGGCCGCGCTGCTGCTCTACTGGCTGGCCATCGGCCCGGTGCGCGGCTTCGCGTTCACGCTCGGCCTCGCCACCCTGATCGACTTCTTCGCCGCCTGGTTCTTCGCCAGGCCGGCGGTCTCCCTGCTCACCCGCCTCCGCCTGTTCCAGGAGGGGCGTTTCGTCGGCATCCGCGCCGCCGTCTGACCGCATCCCGGAGGAGGATCCCGCCCCGTGTCCCTCGCCAGCCGCCTCTATCACGGCGAGACCACCTACGACTTCGTCGGCCGCCGGCGCCTGTGGTTCGCCATCTCCGGCGCGCTCCTGCTCGTCTCCCTGCTGAGCCTGTTCGTGCCCGGCCTGAACTTCGGCATCGACTTCAAGGGCGGGGCGGTGTTCCGCGTCCAGCCGGAACGGGCCGTCACTGAGGCCCAGGTCCGCGACGCGGTCGGCCAACAGGCTAAGGTCGTGCAGGTCACCGAGGAGGCCCCGGTCCAGGTGATCGTCCAGACCGAGGAGCTGAGCCAGGACCAGGTCGCCAAGATCCGGCGTGACCTGGCCGAGGTCGCCGGCGTCCAGTCCAACGACGTCTCGACCGACGCGATCGGCTCCAAGTGGGGCAGCGCCGTCTCCCGCAAGGCGCTCACCGCTCTGCTGGCGTTCCTGGTCGTGGTGACCGTCTACGTGTCGCTGCGGATGGAGTTCAAGATGGCGGTGGCGGCGCTGGTCGCGCTGCTGCACGACCTGCTCATCACCGCCGGCATCTACGCCCTCGCGCGCTTCGAGGTGAGCCCGGCGACCGTGATCGCCCTGCTCACCATCCTGGGCTACTCGCTGTACGACACCGTGGTGGTCTTCGACAAGGTCCGCGAGAACACCGGCTCGCTCACCTCGATGTCGCGGTCGACCTATTCGG
>WNFU01002277.1_pt1 | contig 26297 bp, 21 predicted proteins | sample 5400121 | NCBI WGS metagenome assembly WNFU01 (sample SAMN13153360, study PRJNA577476) | soil metagenome | isolation source: 100 cm soil or saprolite under grassland replicate 1 | place: USA:California | collected 2016-06-15 | reverse complement strand
GACCGTCCCACCAGCGACCAGCTCGTTCGTTACACGCGCCGGCACGTCGGGCAGCCGGTGGCCATGGTGGTCCAGCGCGGCGACCAGCGGATCACGGTGCAGGTGACCCCGGTGCTCGCGAAGGTGGGGACGCAGCGGATCGGGCGGATCGGCGTGGAGCTGGTCCCGGTGCGCGATCACCTGGGGGTGATCAGCGCGGTCGGCTCGGCCGGCGTGGGCGTCGGTCAACTGACCGTCGAGGTGGTGAAGAGCCTGGGGCGGGTGTTCGGTCCCGAAGGGATCGGACGCATCTTCGACCTCGTCTTCGGCGGCGCGCAGCGCAAGCCGACCGACGTCACCAGCGTGGTCGGCGTTGCGCGCGCGGCCGGCCAGGCGCCGCCGGGCGCGTTCTGGGAGATCTTCCTGACCCTTCTCGCCGGCATCAACGTCTTCGTCGGCGTGCTGAACCTGATCCCGCTGCCGCCCTTCGACGGCGGCCACCTGGCGGTGCTGGCCGCGGAGAAGGTCACAGGGAAGAAGGTGGACATGCGCAGGCTGGTCCCGCTCACCGCGGCGGTGGCCGCATTCCTCGTCCTGTTCATGGTGAGCGTGCTGTACCTCGACATCTTCAAGCCGCTGCCGAACTTCTTCCGCTGAGCTCCGCGGGCCGCCGCGGGCCCGCGGGCCCCACCACCGAATCTCCACACCGTGTTCGCTTGAGTCCAACCCCTCGGGGCTACGATGACCTCACAGTGAGCGAGCGAACCGTGCTCGTCGTCGACGACGAGGAAGCCATCGCGGAAGCCGTCCGGGCCCGCCTGCTGTCGGAGGGCTACCGGGTCGTGGTCGCCGCCGACGGGACGGAGGCCATCGACATGGCCCGGCGGGAGCGACCGGATCTGGTCGTCCTCGACCTGATGCTCCCCGGCATGGACGGCCTGGAGGTGTGCAAGGAGATCCAGCGCGACGACTGGGTCCCCGTGCTCATGCTGACCGCCCGCACGGAGGAGGCCGACAAGGTGGCCGGGTTCGCCGTCGGCGCGGACGACTACCTGACGAAGCCGTTCAGCCTGCGCGAGCTGGTGGTCCGGGTGAAGGCCATCCTCCGGCGCAAGGAACGGATGCAGCAGTCCTCCGTGCACGAGGCCATCTCCCGGGGCGGCCTGCTCATCGACCCGGCGCGGCGCCGCGTATCGCTCGACGGCGAGGAGGTCGGGTTCACGCCCCTCGAGTTCGAGATCCTCTACGCCCTGGCCCGCGACCCCGGCGTGGTGTTCACGCGCGAGCAGCTCATGGAACGGGTGTGGGGCTACCGGGACTTCGCGGGCGGCCGGGTCGTCGACTCCCACGTCGCCCGCATCCGCCGCAAGCTCGGCGAGGACGGGAACGAGCCCCGGTTCATCCGGACGGTCCACGGGGTCGGGTACGCGCTGAAGGAGTCGGTGGCGTGAGCGATCCGCGGGCGACCGGCCGCGGGGGCGGGATCCGCCCGCTGGAGCGGCTCCCCAGCATCCGGGCCAAGCTCGGGCTGGTCATCGTGTTCGCCGTCGGCATGACCGTCCTGCTCGTGTACCTGCTCCTGGCCTACGCGCTGCGGGACACCACCCGCGACACCGAGCGGCTCGAGCTCCTGCATACCGCCCGGCTGGCCGCGGAGTCCCGGCCGACGTCCATCCCGGACGGGGTGACCGTCGTGTTCCTTGCAGCGAACGACGACCGCTTCCACTGGGCCCGCCCGCCTGTCACGCCGCCGCGGTACCTGGACGGCAACGTCCATGAGGGTTCGAGCCGTGGCATCGACTACGTGGCCCTTCCCGTCGTGAGGGACGGAAAGCTGGCCGGCACCGTCTACGCACTCCGCCCCTCGCCGGGCGAGGGCCTGTTCGCGCGGATCGGGGCGACGCTCGGGTTCCTGCGCCGGCTGTGGTGGCAGCTCCTGGCGGGCGGCGCGCTCGCCGCGGGCACGGCGCTGCTGCTGGCCCGGCTGCTCGCGATCGGCATGACCAGCCCGCTCCGCGAGATGGCCCGCGCCGCCGGCGAGATGGCGCAGGGCGAGTACGGCGTGCGGGTCGACACGGCGTCCCGGGACGAGGTCGGGCAGCTGGCCGCGGCGTTCAACCGCATGAGCGCGGACCTCGAGCAGGTGGAGCGGCTTCGGCGGGAGCTGGTCGCCAACGTCTCGCACGAGCTGAAGACGCCCATCAGCGCGCTGCGGGCGCACCTGGAGAACCTCCTCGACGGCGTGGAGGAGCCCAACCGCCGGACGATCCAGGTCATGCTCCAGCAGTCCGAGCGGCTGTCGCGGCTGGTGGAGCAGCTGCTCGACCTTTCCCGGCTGGAGTCCGGCGACATCCCGATGGACCGGCGGGCCGTGGCTCTGGAGCCGCTGGTCGCCGAGGTCGCGTCGGAGGTCGCCGTGGCGCGCGGGAGCACCGTTTCGATCGAGACGGCGATCCCCCCCGGCCTGCCGCCCCTGTGGGCCGACCGCGAGCGGATCCACCAGGTGCTGTTCAACCTGCTGGACAACGCGGTCCGGTTCACGCCGCGAGACGGGCGGGTCACCATCAGGGCCGAGCGCCGGGACGACCGCTGCGTGGTGGCCGTCGAGGACACCGGGCCCGGCGTCCCGCCAGAGCACCTGCCGCTGCTGTTCGAACGCTTCTACCGGGTCGACCCGGCCCGGTCACGGGGGGACGGCGGGACCGGGATCGGGCTGGCCATCGCCCGCTCGGTGGTGGATGCGCACGGCGGGCGCATCTGGGCCGAGAGCGAGGTCGGGAAGGGGAGCGTCTTCCGCTTCGAGCTGCCGCTCGCGCCGGCGGGGACCCGCGAGGCGCCCGAGACGCACGAAGCCGTGATGCAGACCACAGGAGGAAGCCAGTGAAGAGCCAGACCACGACGATCGAGGTCCGGCCCCCCGAGCGGTTCGCCTTCCTGGACCTCACCGACGACCTCCGGCGAGCGATCAAGGACTCGGGCATCACCGACGGGATGGCCGTCGCGTTCTGTCCCCATACGACGTGCGCGCTGCTCGTCAACGAATGGGAGGACGGGGCGATGGAGGACTTCCGCGCGCGCATGGGCGACCTCGTCCCCGACCACGTGTACTACGCGCACGACGACATCGAGCGGCGCACCCAGAACCTGGCCGAGCCGCACGAACGCCAGAACGGCCACGCCCACGTGAAGCAGATGCTGCTGTCGGCGACCTCGCACGCCATTCCCGTGGCCGCCGGGGAGCCCATGCTCGGCCGGTGGCAGCGCCTGCTGCTGGTCGAGCTCGACGACCCCCGCGACCGGCAGGTCCTGTTCCACGTCTTCGGCACGTAGGCCGGGGCTTGTCCCCGGCCGTGGCGGGCACGAGGCCCGCCACTACACTGGGATCGACATGACGATCGAACGACGGCAGTCCCGGAAGATCCGAGTGGGATGGGTCGACATCGGCGGCGACGCGCCGATCAGCATCCAGTCGATGACCACGACGAAGACCGCGGACGTCAACGCCACCCTCCAGCAGATGGCCGCGCTCGTCGCGACGGGCGTCGACATCGTTCGGGTGGCGGTTCCCCACTGGGAGGACGCGAAGGCGCTGAAGACCATCGCCGAGCACGCCACCGTCCCCGTGGTCGCCGACATCCACTTCCAGTGGAAGTACGCCATGGCCGCGCTCGAGGCGGGCATCCACGGCCTGCGCATCAACCCAGGCAACATCAAGTACCAGGACAAGGTCCGGTTGATCGCCCACGAGGCGAAGGCCCGCGGCGTGCCCATTCGCATCGGCGTGAACGCGGGCTCACTGGAGAAGGACCTGCTGGCGAAGTACGGGCGCCCCTCGGCGGAGGCCCTCGTGGAGTCGGCCCTGAACGAGGCCCGCATCCTGGAGGACGAGGACTTCACCGACATCAAGATCTCGGTGAAGCACTCCAGCCCGATCGAGATGATCGAGGCCTACCGGATGCTCGCGCAGAAGTGCGACTACCCGTTGCACCTCGGCGTCACCGAGGCCGGCCCGATGCCGCCGGGCGGCGTGAAGTCGGCGGTGGGGATCGGCACGCTGCTGGCCGAGGGGATCGGGGACACCATCCGGGTCTCCCTCACCGACGACCCCGTGGAGGAGGTCAAGGTGGGCAACTGGATCCTCCAATCGCTCGGCCTCCGAAAGCGCGGGCTCGACCTCGTGGCGTGCCCGTCCTGCGGTCGGGCAGAGGTGAACGTGCTCGACCTCACGAAGCGCGTGAACGAGGCCCTCGAGGCGAAGAAGCTGCAAGCGCCCATCCGCGTGGCCGTCATGGGGTGCGTGGTGAACGGCCCCGGCGAGGCGCGGGAGGCGGACCTCGGCATCGCCGCCGGCAACGGATACGGCCAGCTCATCGTGAACGGCCAGGTCCGGGCCAACCGCATCCCCGAGGCCGACATCGTCGACGTCCTCGTGGCGGAGGCCGAGAAGATGGCGGCCGAGAAGCTCGCGTCCGCCTCCCAGGCCTGAGGTTGCGGGGGCGGCCCGCCCCGTCCCATGCTGGAGCCATGGATGCGGCCCACGCGCTCGAGCCGCTGATCCGGCGCCTGCTCGGTCCGGACCTGCCGGTGCGATTCCGGTTCTGGGACGGGAGCTCGCTCGGGCCCGACGGCGCCCCGGCCACGGTCGTCGTCCGCTCGAACCGAGCCCTGCGGCGCCTCGTTACCGCGCCCGGGGAGCTGGGCCTGGGACGGGCCTACGTGGCCGGGGAGCTGGACCTCGAGGGGGAGCTCGAGCCGGTCCTCGCCCTCGGCGACCATCGTCCGGACCTCCGCCCGGGGCCGGGGGGCTGGGCCCGGGCCGTCCGGGGACTGGCGGCGGTGGGGGCACTCCGGCCCGGACGGCTGCCGCCCCCGCCCGAGGAGGCCCGGCTCCGGGGAAGGCGGCACACCCGGTCCCGGGACGCGGCGGCGATCTCGTACCACTACGACGTCTCGAACGACTTCTACCGGCTCGTCCTGGGGCCCACCCTCACGTACTCGTGCGCGTACTTCTCCGCGCCCGAGGCCACCCTCGAGCAGGCCCAGACCGACAAGCACGAGATCATCTGCCGGAAGCTCCGCCTGCGCCCCGGCGAGCGCCTGCTCGACGTGGGGTGTGGGTGGGGGACGCTCGCCATCCACGCGGCGGTCCACCACGATGTGGAGGTGGTGGGGGTGACGCTGTCGCGCCGGCAGGCGGAGCTGGCGTCGAAGCGCGTGGCGGGGGCGGGCGTGGCCGACCGGGTGACGATCCGGGTCCAGGACGAGCGGGACGTCGACGACGGGCCCTACGACGCCGTGTCCAGCGTGGGCATGTTCGAGCACGTGGGGGCGGAGCGCCTGGGTCGCTATTTCTCCCACATCCACGACCTGCTTCGCCCCGGCGGCCGGCTCCTGAACCACGGCATCGCGCGCCCGCCGGGGAAGGGCGTCCGGTCCAGGCGGAGGGGGTTCATCGACCGGTACGTGTTCCCGGACGGGGAGCTCCACGAGCTCGGCACGGTCGCCTCGGTCACGCAACGGGCGGGGTTGGAGGTCCGGGACGTCGAGAGCCTGCGCGAGCACTACGCGCTCACGCTGCGACGGTGGGTGGCGAACCTCGAGGCCAACCGCGAGGAGGCAGTGAAGCTCGTGGGCGAGGGTCGCTACCGGGTGTGGCGGCTGTACATGGCCGCGTCGGCCCGGCGGTTCGAGGCCGGCCAGATCGAGGTCCATCAGGTCCTGGCGGTCCGCCCCGCCGGCGGCCGGTCCGGTCTCCCGCTGCGCCGGGCCGACATCGTCATCCCGTGAAGCCGGTCGTCGTGAAGTGTCCGAACTGCGGGTTCGAGAACCCCGAGGGGTTCCGGTTCTGCGGCTCGTGCGGCGTCTCCCTGGTCCAGACCTGCCCGAAGTGCGGCGCGGAGGCGCCGCCGGGGATGCGGTTCTGCGGCTCGTGCGGGCATGCCATCGAGGAGCCGGCAGGCGTCGTGCCACCTGCTGTCGTTCAGATGCCCAGCGAGCGACGCCCGGTGACCATCCTGTTCGCCGACCTCGTGGGCTTCTCCACGCTCGCGGAGCACCTCGACCCCGAGGAGCTCCGGACGCTGATGACCGGGACCTTCGCGGAGCTGACCCGGGAGGTCGAGGAGCGCGGGGGCGTGGTGGAGAAGTTCATCGGGGACGCCGTGATGGCGGTGTTCGGCGCCCCCACCGCCCACGAGGACGATCCGGACCGCGCGGTGGAAGCTGCCGTCGAGATGCTCGACGCCGTCCGCCGCCGCTCGGAGCACACACCGACGCCGCTGCGTCTGCGCATCGGGATCAACAGCGGGCTGGTGGTGTCGGGCCAGGTGGGGGACGGCACCCAGACCGGCGTGATGGGTGACGCGGTGAACGTGGCGGCGCGCCTCCAGCAGGTCGCGGACCCCGGAGAGATCACGGTGTCCGAATCCGTGTGGCGCCGGGTCCGGGACGGCTACGACGGCCAGCGGATCGGCGCGCTCGAGGTGAAGGGCCGGGACCAACCCGTCGAGGCGTACCGCGTCGTGGGGCCCCGAGGACGCTCCGCCCGGCGGCAGGCCCCCTTCGTGGGCAGGCGGGAGGAGCTGTCTCTGCTCGACCTCCTGTGGTCCTCTGCCCTGAAGGGGAACACGCATGTCGTCTCGCTGATCGGGGACCCGGGCGTGGGGAAGTCCCGGCTGCTGGCGGAGTTCCCGGCCCGGGAGGGCGCCCTGGACGTCCGGATCGCCTGCGCCGGGGAACGGGCGTTCGGCCCGTTCCTGGACCTGCTGGAACGGATCCTGGGAGGGATCCCCAACGACGTCGAGGACCTGAAGCGCCGGGCCGTGGAGCTGGGCGTCGACGAGGAGACGGCCATCCTGGTGTCCACGCTGCTCGGCCTGGGGGGCGCGCCGCCGGCCGTTCGCATGGCCGACGAGCAGAAGAAGCGGCAGGTGTTCGCGGGGGTGTGGCAGCTGCTGCTCGGCGCGGCGGCCGGCCGTCCGACGTTCATCGTCCTGGACGACGTGCACTGGGCGGACCGATCCTCGCTCGACCTCCTGGGCTTCCTCCTGGAACGGCTGGGAGGCGCGCCGCTCATGCTGGTCCTCGCGTACCGCCCCGGGTTCGAGCAGGTCGAGCGGACCGCGCTGCGGGCCAGCCACACCGGGATCCGCCTGGAGCTGCTCTCGGCCGAGGAGAGCGTGGCCCTGGCCCGGGGCTTCCTGGGCGTCCACGAGCTTCCGCCGGACCTGGAGCGTCTGGTGGCGAGCCGCGCCGAGGGGAACCCGTTCTTCATCGAGGAGCTGCTCCAGGTGCTCCTGGAGCTGGGGTCGCTGGCCGTCGTGGATGGCACGGCGGTGCTCGCCCGGCTGGACGTCGAGATCCCGGAAACGGTCCAGGGGACCATCCTGGCCCGGGTCGATCGCCTGGGAGCCCGCGAGCGGGAGCTCCTGCACCAGGCCGCCGTGATCGGACGGTCGTTCACGACGGACATGATCGAAGCCGTCGTCGGCGAGGACGACCTCGGCCTCGTACTGGAGGAGCTGGCGCGATCGCAGTTGCTGGTGTCCCAGGGCCCCGACCAGTGGGCCTTCAAGCACGCCCTGATCCAGGAGGTCGTGTACGAGACGCTGCTGCTCCGCCAGCGGCGGGACCTCCATCGCAGGGTGGCCGAGGCCCTGGAGGCGGGCGCCGGCGACGATCCGGCGTTCCTGGAGTCCCTGGCCGAGCACTACGGCCGGGCGGAGGTCCCGGAGAAGGCCCGGGCCTACGCGCTGAAGGCGGGGGACCTCGCCACCGAGCGGATGGGCTTCGTGGAAGCCAAGGACCGCTACGAGACCGCGCTCCGGCTGTGGGGAGAGGGGGACGAGGAAGGGCGCCTGGCCTTGCTGCACAAGCTGGGCTGGACCCGGCTCATGGGCGGGGACACCGGGGGGGCTCGCACGGCGCTGATCGAGGCTGAGGCCGGGTGGCGCGCGCTGGGGGACGACCGCCACGCCGGCCGGGCCCTCGCCACGCTGGGCCGGGTGTACTGGATTGGAGGCGAGGGACAGCGGGCCACGGAGACCCTGGCACGGGCCATCGAGGTCCTCGAGCCGCTGGGCCCGTCCCCCGAGCTGGTGAAGGCATACCTGTGGTCGTCCACCACGGACATGCTGATCGGCCAGAGCGACGCCAGCATGGTCGCCGCCACCCGAGGCCTCGAGATCGCGGAGGCCCTTGGGCTGGACGGGGACCGGTCGCAGTTCCTCAACAACATCGGGGTCTGCCTGAGCTTCGTGGGCGACCCGGAGAGCATCCCGCGACTCCGCGAGGCGCATGAGCTGGCGGAGCTGTCCGGGGACGCCGAAGCGATCGGGCGGATCTACACGAACCTGCCGTCCTGCCTCGCCATCTTCCAGCGGCACCGCGAGGCCGTCGAGCTCAGCGAACGAGGCCGCGAGGTCATGCGGGCAGTGGGCTCTCCGAACTTCGAGTCGTTCATCGCGGCGAACGAGGCGGCCTCGCTGGCCATGCTGGGCCGGTACGAGGACGCGGAAACCCTGGCCAGGGAGGCCCTCGCGGCCCAGCGAGCCACGAACGCGGCCCCAGGCCAGGTGAACGCCGGCTCGACGCTGATCCAAGTGGCCCTGCGCCGGGGCCGGCTCGAGGAGGCCCGCGCCGTCGTGGACGAGGTCCTGCCGCTCGCACGGGGCCTGGGGGGCGCGGAGTTCCTCGCCCTGCTGCTGAATCGGGAGGCCGAGCTCGAACACGCCCGCGGAAACCTGGCCTCCGCGCGCCAGGCGGCCGAGGAGGCCGCGGAGCTGGTGACGTCGGTTCCAGCGCTCTCCCACCTGATCGACCTCCTTCCCGTGGCGGCGCGCGTGCTGCCCGAGGACGGCGTCGGTGCGCTCCTCGATCGGGTCCGCCCGCACCTTCGTGACTCGTCCTGGGAGGCTGTCGTGGCCGAGGCAGAGGGATGGCTACGGGGCGATCCTTCGTCGTTCGCCCGGGCGGCCGAGCTCTACGGATCGCTCGAGCTTCCGTACGAGGAGGCCCGGTGCCGGCTGGAGGCCGGCGACGTCGATCGGGCCCGTGACGTCATCAAGAAGTTCGGGCTTGAGAACGGTCCACTCGGCCCGCGGCTTCGCGAGCTGGAGTCGGCCCGCTCCTAGCTTCCGTATCCTTGCCTTCCATGCGGATGTCGAAGCTGTTCGCGCGCACCCTGAAGGAGGCTCCGGCCGAGGCCGACGTCGCCTCCCACCAGCTCATGCTGCGCGCCGCCTACATCCGCAGGGTCATGGCGGGCATCTACACCATGCTGCCGCTGGGCTGGCGCATGCTCCGGAAGATCGAGGCCATCATCCGCGAGGAGATGGACGCGACCGGGGCGCAGGAGATCCGCATGCCCATCATCCTGCCGTCCGAGCCGTGGAAGGTCACCGGCCGGTGGCAGACCTATGGGGACCTCATGTTCAAGGTCAGGGACCGCCACGGCCGGGAGCTCGGCCTCGGCCCCACCCAGGAGGAGGTGGTCACCCCGCTGGTGGCCGGGGAGTTCTCCTCGTACCGGGACCTCCCGGTGAACCTGTACCAGATCGAATGGAAGTACCGCGACGAGTTCCGCCCCCGGTTCGGCCTGTTGCGGGGCCGCGAGTTCCTGATGAAGGACGCGTACTCGTTCGACCGCGACGAGCCGGGCCTCCAGGCGTCCTACGACGTGATGATGGACGCGTACCGGAAGATCTTCGACCGGTGCGGGCTCCGCTACGAGGTCGTCGAGGCGGACCCCGGCGAGATCGGGGGCGACGTCAACCACGAGTACATGGCCATCGCCGAGGTGGGCGAGGACGAGTTCGTACACTGCGAGAACGGCGACTACACGGCCGACATCGAGGCCGCCGTGGCCCGCGTCCCGGAGCCCCGGATGCCCGAGCAGCTGGAGCCGCTCACGGAGGTGGCCACGCCCGGCCGTTCTTCGATCCAGGCCGTGTCGGAGCTCCTCGGCCGTCCCCCTTCGGAGATGCTGAAGTGCATGTTGTACGACGCGGACGGCCGGACCGTCGCCGTGCTCCTCCCGGGCGACCGCGAGGTGAACGAGGAGAAGGTGAGCCGGGCGATGTGGCCCGCGCCGGTGCGGGCGCTCGAGGCCGAGGACTTCGCGAAGCGCGGCTTCCTCAAGGGCTACGTGGGGCCGCAGGGGATGGGCGAGGACGTCACCATCGTCGCCGACCTGTCCGTGCGGGCGGGGGGGAACTGGATCACCGGGGCGAACCGGACCGACTTCCACGTCACCGGCGCGAACGCCGACCGGGACTTCCGCGTCGACCGGTACGAGGACGTCACGCAGGTCCGGCCGGGCGACCCCTGCCCGGTGGACGGCGGCACGCTACTCGTGGACCGCGGCATCGTGGTGGGCCACACGTACCAGCTCGGGACGCGGTACTCGAAACCGCTCGAGGCCACGTTCGTGGACGAGAACGGCACCGAGCGCCCCTACGAGATGGGGTGCTACGGGATCGGCCTGACCAGGATCGCCGCGGCTGCCGCCGAGCAGTTCCACGACGACGCCGGCCTGACCCTGCCGAAGGATCTCGCTCCGTATGAGGTCGTCGTCATACCGACGAACATGGACCAGCCGGCCGTTGTGGAGGCGGCGGAGCGGATCTACCGGGAGCTCGGCGAGCGGGCAGTGGAGGTCGTCCTCGACGACCGCGAGGTGTCGGCGGGCGTGAAGTTCGCCGACGCCGACCTCATCGGCTTCCCGGTGCAGGTCGTGATCGGCAAGCGCGGCATCGAGTCCGGCCAGGCCGACCTCAAGGTCCGTTCGAGCAGCGAACGGTCGAACGCGCCGCTCGAGACCGCGGCGGATGCTGCCGTCGAAGCGCTCGCGTCTGCCCCGTAGGCGGGACCCCGCGCTCGCGTCTGCGCTGTAGGGCGGGCCTTGCGCCCGCCCGCCCCTCCGCCGAGTGGCAGCGAGGACTACCCGCCTTGCGAACCGACGCCCTGTGCTGCCACGCTGGTAAGCCACAAGGGGGTGGAACGGGTGAAGATCCAGGGGTGGCGGAAGATCGCGGGTGCGATGTGGGGACCGCCCGACGACCCGCAGATGTACGGCATGCTCGAGTTCGACGCGACGCCGTTGCTCGAGCTGATCGACAAGGGCAGGGCGGCGGGGCATCCGGTCACGGCCACACACCTGGTGGGGCGGGCCGTCGCGCACGCCCTCCACGAGGTCCCCGACTTCAACGTCCGCATCCGCGGCGGCAAGGTGATCCCCAGGGACACCGTGGACGTGTTCTTCATCGCGGCGGTGGAGGGCGGCAAGGAGCTCTCCGGGGTCCGGGTCGACCAGGCTGACCACAAGTCCGTGTTCGAGATCGCGCACGAGCTCAGGGAACGGGCCGGCCGCATGAAGGCGGGGGACGACCAGGAGTTCGCGAAGACGAAGAAGTCGATCGCCGCCATGCCCCGCCGGCTCCTGCGGCCCTCCATGCGCTTCTCGGCGTGGGTGGCCGGCGACCGGAACAAGAGCATCAAGGCGCTGGGGGTGAAGGCGAGCCCGTTCGGCAGCGCCATGATCACCAGCATCGGGATGTTCGGCATCCCGCAGGGCTTCGCGCCGCTGGCCCGGTTCTACAAGATGCCGCTGCTCGTGCTGGTGGGGGAGATCCACGACAAGCCGGTCGCCGTGGACGGCCGGGTCGAGATTCGCCCGGTCCTCCCGCTCACGGCGACCATCGACCACCGGTACGCGGACGGCTGGCACATCAGCCAGCTCATCCGGCCGTTCAAGGCCTACCTGAACGACCCGGCCGCGCTGGAGCCTGACCCCACCACGCTCGACGTCGCGCCGGCCGTTCCCGTGCCGGGGTCGTGAGGCGCGGCCCCCACTCCGGGTACGCTGCGCCCGTGGCCCAGCTGAAGGTCCCTGCAGAGCTCAGGCGCTTCGTCGCCGAGCACGAGGGTGTGGACGCCATCGTCCAGCGCATCGGGCTCGACACGTGGGACCTGCTGCTCGTGGACGGGGGAGGAAACTGGACCCGGGCGGTCTTCCTGTCGAAGGAACAGTGCGAGGACGTCGCCGGGCAGCTCGGTGTCCCCCTGCACGACGGGTGGGACGACGAGTCGATCGCGAAGCGCATGAACCGCCGGGACCACTGGAACGATCCCGGCGGCCAGCGCCGGGCGCTGTAGGCCCGCGGTGATCCGCTCTCTGGGCTGTCTCGTCCTCGTGGCCCTCGGAGTGGCCTGCACGGGCCGATCGCCGCCGCCGCCGCCACCCGGGCCTCAGGCCCACGGCCTCGTGTTGGAGCTTCGGGCTGATGTCAGAGAACCGTCGGCCGTGCTCACGCTGGGGGAGGCCCGGCAGGAGCCCGCGCAAGGCAGCTTCTGCTGGTCGCACGGGAACACGCAACTGTGCGCCGACGCGGCGCTCAGCACCCCGAGCGAGGCGCTCGAGGTGCCGGCCGGCACGACGCTCCGTCTGTCCGGCGATGCCACCAGGGTGCAGGCCGCCATCGGGCGGCTGATCGACGGGAAGCTCCGGGTCGTCCGGCAGCTCGACCTCGCGACGGGCCGGGACCGGATCGTTGTTCCCGCCGGCGACTACGTCCTGGACGTGTACGGGACATGGCCGCAAGGTGAGTCGTCATTCGACTTCCACATCCGCGTCGTTTGACGCTGCCGCGTCGCGGGGCGACCGGGCGGCCTGGGGTCCAGCCGCTATACTGAAATCCGCCAGAGGTTTGCCTTGAGAGTGGGCTCGGGCCCACTTTCTTTTTCGAGGGGCCGCATCAAGAGGTAGGAGATGGACGTGGAGGCGCTGGTCCGGCCGGTGGTCGAGGCGTCCGGGCTGGAGCTGGTGGAGGCGGCGTTCCGTCGCGAGGGTCGCAACCGCGTCCTGCGGGTGACCGTCGATCGCGAGGGCGGCGTCGACCTCGACGCCATCTCGGAGGCCTCCGAGCGTATTTCCCGGCGTCTGGACCTGGAGGACTTCGGGCCGGCGCACTACACGCTCGAAGTGAGCTCGCCCGGCGTGGAGCGGCCGCTGCGCACCGCGCGCGAGTTCGAGCGCCACGTCGGGACGAAGGTCAGGGTCCGCACGACCACGCTCGTCGAGGGCGCCCGAACGCACACGGGCACGCTCATGGCCGCGGACGGTGAAGCCATCACCGTGGCCACGGAAGAGGGGGAGCACCGCATCCCGCTGGCCGAGGTTTCGTCCGCGAGGACGCTGTTCGAATGGGGCCCAACGGCCCCCCGGAAGGGTGAGAGGAAGAAGTGAATCAAGAGCTGGTCACAGCGCTGCGGGAGCTGGCCCGGGACAAGGGCATCCCGTTCGAGACGATCCTCGCCGGGCTCGAGGAGGCGTTGGCGTCCGCGTACAAGTCGTGGCGGCGCCAGCACGACCCCGAGCTGGACGAGGAGCTGTTCGGCGCGCGCTGCCAGCTCGACCCCGAGACCGGCGAGCTGCGGATGTGGGAACAGCAGCTCGACGAGGAGGGCAACGTCCTCGAGGAGAAGGAAGTCGACGTCACCGACGAGTTCAAGGGCCGCATCGGTGCCCAGACCGCCAAGCAGGTCATCTACCAGAAGCTCCGCGACGCCGAGCGCGAGCTCACGTACGAGGAGTTCGCCGGCCGCGAGGGCGACATCGTGACCGGGATCATCCAGCAGGACTCGCATCGCTACACGCTCCTGGACCTGGGGAAGGTCGAGGCGCTGCTGCCGCAGGCGGAGCAGGTTCCGTCGGAGCCCTACCGCCACGGCGAGCGGCTGAAGGCGTACATCACCGAGGTCCGCCGGGGCACGAAGGGCCCCCAGATCGTCGTGTCGCGAACCCATCCCGGGCTGCTGCGCAAGCTCTTCGAGCTGGAGGTGCCGGAGATCGAGGAGGGCATCGTCGAGATCAAGGGCGTGGCCCGCGAGCCGGGGCACCGCTCGAAGATCGCGGTGGCCTCGAACGAGCCCGGCGTGGACCCCGTCGGCGCGTGCGTCGGCGCGAAGGGGTCCCGGGTGCGGATGGTCGTGAACGAGCTGCGGGGCGAGAAGATCGACGTGGTCCCGTGGAGCGTCGACCCAGCGCAGTTCGTGGCGAACGCGCTCCAGCCGGCCAAGGTCAAGGAGGTCCGGATCGACCCCGAGACCCAGACGGCAATGGTCATCGTGCCCGACTACCAGCTCTCGCTGGCGATCGGCAAGGAAGGCCAGAACGCCCGGCTCGCGGCCCGGCTCACCGGATGGCGCATCGACATCAAGAGCGAGTCGCAGTTCGCGGAGGAGTCGCGCCGGCCCATCGCGCCGTCCACGCCGGTGACGCCGACGGCGACGGAGGCGGTCACGCCGGAGGCTGCGCCCGAGATGGCGGCGGAGGCCGGGGGACCGACGGAAGCGCCCCAGCCCGCGCCGCTCGGCGAGGAGGCGGGGGAGACGGCCGAGGAGCTCGCCGAGCCGGAGCTCCCGAAGGGCGCCGACGAGTACGTCGCCGACGCGGACGCCACCGAGGCGACCGCCGAGCCCGAGGCGGAGCCCGAGGAGCCATCCGAGCCGGAAGCCGAGCCGGAGGAGTCATCGGAGCCCGAAGCGGAATCCGAGGCCGAGCCCGAGGAGCCGGCCGAAGCCGAGGCGGAAGCCTCGCGCGAGGCCTGACCCGGACGCTCCACCCGGTGGCGGTCGGATGGCCAGGGCGAAGCACGAGCCCGAGCGGACGTGCGTGGGATGCCGGGGGAAGGCGCCGAAGCGCGATCTGGTTCGCCTGATCGCCGCGGAGGGTGGCCTCACGGTCGATCCGAGCGGAAAGGCCGCCGGGCGGGGCGCGTACCTGCACCGCGACCCCGAGTGCCTGCGGCTGGCCACCCGGCGGGGCGCACTGGCCCATGCGCTGCGGGCCCGCCTGTCCGCCGTCGAACTCGGTAACCTAGCTGGCGTTCTGAAGGGAGAAGCGAAGACGTGAGGGTGCACGAACTGGCCAAGGAGCTCGGGGTCCCGAGCAAGGACATCCTGGCGGCGCTGGAGGAGATGGGGCTGGGCGGCCGGACCGCCTCCTCGGCCGTGCCCGAGGAAGCCGTTCCGCGCCTGCGCGCGTCCGGGGGCAAGACCGTTCCCGGGGCCAAGCCGAGGACAGCCACCGTGGCCCCGCTCCCGGAGCGACGCCCCGAGAAGGCCGTTCCCGAACCCGAGGACGTGGGGGCGGCTCCTCCTGCGGCCGGCGACGGCAAGGTCCCCGACGCCATCCAGGTGGTGGAGCCGGAGACCGAGGTGGCCCCCCCGGCCGAACCCGCAGAGCTCCTCCCCGTCATCAAGGTCAGTCGCGGCGCCACCGCCCAGGACGTCGCCGAGAAGACCGGCCACACGCCCGCCGAGATCGTGAAGCAGCTGATCGACCTGGGTCAGTTCGTCACCGCCTCGCAGTCCCTGACCGACGACACCATCGAGGTCCTGGCGCACGAGCTGGGCTACCGGGCCGAGATCGTGGGCCTGGAGGAAGAGGAGGCCGAGGAAGAGGAGGTCGACGAGTCGCGTCTGCGGCCCCGGCCGCCGGTCGTGACCGTGATGGGCCACGTCGACCACGGCAAGACGCTCCTGCTCGACGCCATCCGCAAGACCGACGTCGCCGCGCGCGAGTTCGGCGGTATCACCCAGCACATCGGCGCGTACCAGGTCCACACGGACGGCCACGAGATCACGTTCATCGACACGCCGGGCCACGAGGCGTTCACCGCCATGCGGGCCCGGGGCTCGCAGGTCACCGACATCGTGGTGCTGGTCGTGGCGGCGGACGACGGCGTGATGCCGCAGACGATCGAGGCGCTGAACCACGCCCGCGCCGCGGGGGTCCCCATCGTGGTGGCCGTGAACAAGGTGGACAAGCCGGAAGCCGATCCGCAGCGGGTCCGCACCCAGCTCGTCGAGCAGGGCGTGGTCCCGACGCAGTTCGGTGGCGAGTTCGAGTTCATCGACGTGTCGGCGAAGACCCGCGCCGGCCTGGACAGCCTCCTGGAGACGCTCCTGCTCACCGCCGAGATCGGCGAGCTGAAGGCCAACCCGGAGGGTCCCGCCCGCGGGACGATCCTGGAGGCCTACCTCGACAGGGGGCGCGGCCCCGTGGCCACGGTCCTGGTGCAGCGGGGGACGCTCCACGTCGGGGATGCCGTCGTGGTGGGCACGGTCCACGGCAAGGTCCGGGCCATGTTCGACGAGTGGGGCAAGCGCGTGACCGCGGCGCCGCCGTCGAAGCCCGTCCAGATCGTGGGCCTGGCCGCCGTCCCCGAGGCCGGCGACGAGTTCCGGGTGGTCGAGGACGAGCGTGAGGCCAAGCACATCGGGCAGGAGCGGGGCGCGCGCGTCCGCGCCGCCGAGCTGGTCGCTTCCCGGCCGCCGGGGCTCCAGGAGCTCATCGCCATGACCCGGGAGGGCGAGGTCAGCGAGCTGAACCTCGTGGTGAAGGCCGACGCCGGCGGGAACCTCGAGGCGCTCATCGACGCGTTCGAGAAGCTGCCGCAGGAGGAGGTGCGGGTCCGCGTCATCCACCGGGGCGTCGGGGCCATCACCGAGAACGACGTCCGCCTGGCCCTGGCGTCGCAGGCCGTGATCATCGGCTACAACGTCCGCCCGAACGCGGAGGCCACCGCGCTGGCCGAGAAGGAAGGCGTGGACGTCCGGCTGTACCGGGTCATCTACGAGGCGATCGACGACGTCCGGTCGGCCCTGTCGGGCATGCTGGCGCCGGAGGAGCGCGTGGTCGAGATCGGGTCCGCCGAGGTCCGGGCCCTCTTCCGGGTCCCGCGGCTGGGGGTCGTGGCGGGTTGCTACGTCACCCGGGGGACCATCACCCGTGGCGCCCGGGCCCGCCTGGTCCGCGACGGCGTGATCGTGTACGAGGGACGTGTGGCCTCGCTGCGGCGCTTCAAGGACGACGTGCGGGAGGTGGCGGAGGGATTCGAGTGCGGCATCGGGCTCGAGAACTTCTCCGACGTCAAGGAGGGCGACGTGATCGAGACGTTCGAGGTCCGCGAGGTCCCCCGCTCGCTCTGACATGCTGGAGGCCGGGGCTCGTCCCCCGCCGCCCGCCATACTCTGTAGGCCGGGGCTCGTCCCCGGCCTCCGCAGAAGGTCCCGAACATGCTGGTGGCCCTGGAACGATTCGACCTGCGCATCCCCGGATGCTCCTCGCTCAAGGAGAAGCGCCACGTGGTGAAGACGCTCACCGCCGGGATCCGCCAGAAGTTCAACGTGTCGGTGGCGGAGGTGGACCACCACGACCTGTGGCAGCGCACGACCATCGCGGTGTCGGTCGCGACGGGAGAGTCCTACCAGGCCCGGAAGGTCCTGCACGAGGTGGCGAAGTTCATCGACCGTTTCGGAGCGGTGGAGCTCATCGACTACTACCTGAGCCTGCACTATCCGGACGATGACTGACCGGCTGGACCGCGTCTCGGAGGAGCTCCGGGAGGTGCTGGCGGAGGAGATCCCCCGCCTCAAGGACCCCCGGGTCGGGTTCGTCACGGTCACCGGCGTGCGCGTCACGGCGGACCTCCGCAAGGCCCGGGTCTTCTACACGGTCCTCGGCGACGACTCCGCGCGCGCCGGGACGCGTGCGGCGCTGCGCTCGGCGCGGTCGCGCCTGCGCGCCAGCCTGGGACGGGAGGTGCGGATGAAGTTCGTCCCGGAGCTCGAGTTCGAGGAGGATAGGGAGCTCGAGCGCGCGGAGCGCATCGACCGGTTGATCGAGGAGATCCACGAGCAGGAGGGCGAGCATGGCGAGGGCTGAGCGGGTGGCGGTCGCGGAGGGCGACGCGCTCGGCCGCGCGGCGGACGCGCTGTCCACCGCGAGCGAGGTGGCCCTGGCCTGCCACGTGAACCCGGACGCGGACGCGCTGGGGTCCATGCTGGGGCTCTCCGCGTTCCTGCGGGCCCGCGGGGTGCGGACCGTGTGCTCGTACGGGAACGAGCCGTTCGAGCACCCCCGGTGGGTGCAGGAGCTGCCGGGAAGCGACGCGCTCGTGGAGCCCCGCAGCTTCCCGAAGGCGCCCCCCGTGCTGGTGACCCTGGACTGCGCGTCCCTGGACCGGCTGGGCCAGCTGGCGTCGGTGGTCCCTCGGGCCGGCACGGTCGTGTGGATCGACCACCACGCGAGCAACGAGGGCCTGGGAACCATCCCGCTGATCGATCCCAAGGCGTCCTCGACCGCGGAGATGGTGTACCGGCTGATGGAGCGGATGGGCGGGGACATCCCGGCGGAGGCCGCGGCCTGCCTGTACGCGGGCGTGGTCACCGACACCGGCCGGTTCCAGTACGAGGCCACAACGGCCGAGACGCTCCGGCTCGCCGCGGAGCTGCGGCGCCATCCGTTCGACCACGCCCGCCTGGCCCAGGCCCTGTTCGAGGACAACGGCCTGGCCTACCTGGGGCTGCTGGGAACGGCGCTCCGGCGGGTGGTGTTCGACGAGGAGGTCGGGCTGGTGTGGACGTACCTGACGCAGGCCGACATCCAGGACGCCGGCATCCATCCCACCGAGACCGACGACCTCATCGACGTGGTTCGCACCGCCCGGGAAGCGGACGTCGCCGCCGTGCTCAAGCAGCAGCGCGACGGCCGGTTCAAGGTCAGCATGCGGTCCCGGGGCGGGGCGGACCTGGCGGCGCTGGCCGCGCGGTTCGGCGGCGGGGGCCACCGGCTGGCCGCCGGGTTCACCGGGAAGGCGGGGGTGGAGGAGACCATCCGGCAGATCGCCGACGCGCTCCGGGAGCAGGCCGCCGAGGGGAGAGGGGGTCCAGGGGGGCAGCAGCCCCGCGGAGCGAAGCGAAGCGGGTGAGGCTGCTGCGTTCCCCCTGGCCGAAGCGACCCGCCGTCAGGCGGGGCGCTGAGGATTGAACATGGAAGGGCTGCTGCTCGTCGACAAGCCGAAGGGCATCACCTCCCACGACGTGGTCGACGCCGTGCGCAGGCAGATGGGGACCCGCAAGGTCGGACACGCCGGGACGCTCGACCCGATGGCGACCGGCCTGCTCCTGGTGGGCGTGGGGAGGGCGACCCGCCTGCTTCGGTTCCTGTCGGGGCTTCCGAAGGCGTACGAGGGAACGGGGCGGCTCGGCGAGGAGACCGACACCCTCGACGCGGAGGGCGAGGTCGTCCGCCGAGCCGACCGCGTGGCGGTGTCCGGTGAGGAGCTCGCCGCGGCGATGGGGGAGCTCACGGGCGAGGTGACCCAGGTCCCGCCGGCCTTCTCCGCGGTGAAGGTGGGGGGACGGGCCCTCCATCGCGCCGCCAGGGCCGGCGAGGCGCTGGAGGCCCCGCCGCGCCGCGTGCGCATCGACGCCTTCGACCTGCTCGGGTTCGACGGCCGGGACTTCGACTTCCGCGTCGAGTGCTCCAGCGGCACCTATGTCCGGACGCTCGTCGCCGACGTGGGCCGGGCGGTGGGCGCGGGCGCGCACCTCGTCCGGCTGGTCCGGACGGCGGTGGGGCCGTTCGCGCTGGAGGAAGCCCGGCCCCTCGACGACCTCGGCCCGCCGTTGCCGATCGAGGCGGCGGTCCGGCACCTGTCCTCGATCCGGCTCGACAGCGAGGACGAGGCCCGTGCCGCGGCGAACGGGCGCCCGCTCGGTCCCGCCGGCATCCCCGGGCCGTACGCGATCCTCGGCCCGGCGGGTTCGCTCGTCGCCGTCTATCGGGACGACGGCGCCAAGGCAGTTCCCGAGATGGTCCTGCCCGCCCCGCCGGCCTGAATCCGCGCCCGTCCGCTACCCTCACCCGGACATGGAGGTCGTTCGGGGCATCGACGCGTGGGAGGACGACGGACGGGCCTCGGCCGTCACGATCGGGTTCTTCGACGGCGTCCACCGGGGACACCAGGCCGTCATCCGGCGGACGGTGGAGGCGGCGGGCGCGCGGGGGCTGTCGTCGGTCGCGGTGACGTTCGACCGCCACCCGCTCGAGACCCTCAGCCCCGGGAAGGCGCCGCTGCTGCTCACCACGCTCGAGCGCAAGGCGGAGCTGATCGCGGCCCTCGGCGTGGACCGGCTGCTCATCCTCGAGTTCACCGAGGGGCTGTCCCGATGGCCGGCCGAGGAGTTCGCGAAGCGGCTGCTGGCGGAACGGCTCCACGGGGAGTACATCGTGGTGGGCACGAACTTCACCTTCGGGCACAAGGCCATGGGGAACATCGTCGTGCTCGCCGAGCTGGGGGAGGGGCTGGGGTTCACGGTGGAGGGCATGGCCCTGCTGCGGCTGGACGGCCGGGGAGTGTCCTCGACGTCCATCCGGGAGGCGCTGCTGGACGGGGACCTGGAGTGGCCCGAGCTCGCGCTGGGCCGTCGCTACTCGGTCCAGGGCCGGGTGGTCCGCGGCGCGGGCCGCGGGACCGGCCTGGGATGGCCCACGGCGAACCTGGAGCCGGCGCCGCGCCTCCTGCTGCCCGAGGAGGGCGTGTACGCGGGCGTCGCGAAGACGGACCGGGGCGAGTTCGTCGCCGCCGTCAACATCGGCGGCAACCCCACGTTCGGGGGCGAACCCGTACACCTGGAGGCCTTCCTCATGGACTTCGAGGGGGACCTGGCCGGCCGGCCCCTGGAGATCGAGTTCTGGGCCCGTCTCCGCGATGAGGTCCGGTTCGACACCGCGGACGCCCTGGCCGAGCAGATCGCCGCGGACGTGGAGCGCACCCGCGGGCTGGTCCGGCTGCCCGAGCGGGGCTGACCATGGCCGGCCGCCACCGCCCGCCGCCTCCCTCGCGGGTCCCGTTCGTCGCCGTGGTCGCCGTCCTCGTCGCGGCCGTCGCGGTCGTGCTCTACCTGCGAGGGCGGGGAAGCTCGGCCCCCGCCGAGGCCCGGTCCGGGGCCAGCCCGCCGGCCGGTCAGGCGACGCCACAGCAGCCGCTCCCGTCGACGTCGTCGTCGCCGTCGGAGCCCGCCCGGTCGCCCAGCCCGTCGCCGACCCCGGTCCACCGCGGCAAGCTGATCATCCACGGCGCGGGTGACACGAACTTCGACCCCAGCTACATCCCGAACCTCCGGACGTTCGGCTACGACTACGCGCTGTCCGGCCTGGACGGGCTGTTCAAACGGGACGACCTCACCGTGGCGAACTTCGAGTGCGCGGTGTCCGACCTCGGGACGGCGGTGCCGAAGACGTTCAACTTCCGGTGCGACCCGAACGCCCTCCCCGCGCTGAAGGCGGGAGGGATCGAGGTCGGCAACCTGGCGAACAACCACTCGTACGACTACGGGCCCGAGGCCGTGGTCGACTCGCGCCGGAACCTGGAGAAGGCCGGGATCGCCCCGGTCGGCGCCGGCAAGGACCCCGCGGAGGCAGAGGAGCCCGCGCTGTTCGAGATCAAGGGGTGGAAGATAGCGGTGGTGGGGATCGACGAGGTGGTCGACCCTTATCCGGAAGCGGTCGCGGCGCCGGGCCACCCCGGCACGGCGTGCGGGCACGACGTCGGCTGCATGGTCCGGGAGATCCGAGCGGCTGCCGCCGACGCGGACCTGGTGATCGTGGACATCCACTGGGGCGTGGAGCTCGACACGCAGCCCCGCTCGTTTCAGATCGAGCAGGCCCATCAGTTCATCGCCGCCGGCGCGGACATCATCTTCGGCGGCCATTCCCACCGCCTCCAGCCCCTCGACGTGTACAAGGGCAAGCCCATCTTCTGGAGCCTGGGGAACTTCGTGTGGCCCTCCTTCAGCGTCGAGGGCTCCACTACGGCGGTCGCGGAAGTGGTGGTCAAGCCCGACGGCACCATGACCGCGAGGCTGATCCCCGCCTACATCGCCTCGAGCGGCCACCCGGTGCTGCGCGGCACCTGACGCCCGCGCTCCCTCCTTACGGGTCGATCTCGGGAAGCTCGATCCATCTGACCTTCGATCTCGGGTCCGACGGGACGATCATGGGCAACGGGACCGTGGACGAGGACGACGCGGCCGCGTGCAGCGGTGTCTCGACCGGCAACCTCGAGGGGCCCGTCCCCGGTGACACCGGCGACTGGGGGATCGTCTGGGGGAGTTGACCCGGCAGGAAACCTGACCTTGACCGACCTCTGACCGGGGGAGCATGCTTCGGCCGATCGGCCGAGGCCGGCGCTCATGTGCCGATGGCCCGGCCGGCCGGGCTGCCTTGGGAGGGGGGCCATGGCCCATACCACTGCTCGCCGGGCAGGCGTGGTGCTGCCGGCGGTCGCGCTGCTGCTGGTGGGGCTCACAGCCGCACCAGCGTCGGGAAGGCAATCGCTCGACGCTTCGCCCGGATCTGATCGAGGGCTCATCGCCTCCGACCTGTCCGACGTCCAGGAGCCGGAGCAGGTGCCTCAGCAGTTGATCGTGCGGTTCGTGAAGGGGTTCGACGCAGCCCAGCGGGCCGAGTTGAACGCACGGCTCGCGGCCCGGGTCGTCGAGAACCTCCTCCTCCCCCGGACCCAGCTCGTGGAGATCGAGCCCGGCTTCTCGCTCGGCGAAGCGATTGCCGCCTACGAGCGGGATCCCTCGGTGATGTACGCCGAGCCCAACGTCATCCGCAGGCTCGACGTCACGACGCCGAACGATCCCATGTTCGGAGACCTGTGGGGGCTGGACAACACCGGACAGACGGTGAACGGCACGGCCGGGACGGCCGATGCCGACATCGATGCCCCCGAGGCCTGGGACACCACCACCGGCAGCTCGGCGGTGGTCGTCGGCGTGGCGGACTCGGGGATGGCCTACGACCACCCGGATGTGGCCGGCAACGTCTGGGCCAACCCCGGTGAGAGCGGCGGTGGCAAGGAGACGAACGGCATCGACGACGATGGCAACGGGCTCATCGACGACTACCGCGGCTGGGACTGGGCCAACGACGACAACGATCCCCGCGACGACAACGGCCACGGGACGCACGTGGCGGGCACGATCGGAGCCGTCGGCAACAACTCGATAGGGGTCACCGGTGTGAACTGGGACGTTTCGCTCGCCCCCCTCAAGATCTGCGACCTGTTCGGGTCCTGTCCCACGTCCGCGATCGTGAACGCGTTCGTGTACGCGGGCCAGATGGGCTTCGACGTCGTGAACGGCAGCTTCAGCGGGCCCGCCTCCACGCAGGCCGAGAGCGACGCCATCTCCGCCGCCCCGGACACCCTGTTCGTCTTCGCGGCCGGGAACGGGGGGGACGATGGCGTGGGCGACGACAACGACGTTGAGCCCCAGTACCCGTGCAGCTTCCCCATGGGCAACGTGCTCTGCGTCGCCGCCACGACGCAGGACGACGCGCTCGCGTCGTTCTCGAACTACGGGGCGACCACCGTCGACCTGGGGGCGCCGGGCACGAACGTGCGCAGCACGGTCCCGGACTTCGACGTGCCGTTCGCCGACGACTTCGAGGTGGACTTCTCCAAGTGGGTGACCGGAGGGACGTTCAACACCTGGACTCGGGCAGGTACCACGAACCTCTACATGACGGACGGCGCGTTCCTCTATGAGAACAACACGGACTCGTGGGCCCAGACCGCCTCGAGCTTCGACCTGTCGGCCCGGGACGGGTGCCGCCTCGATTACGACTTGAACCTCGCCGCGAGCGGAGGCGACTTCCTGCGCGTCGAGATGTCGACCGACGGCGCGAGCTGGACCGTACTGAAGTCGTGGACCGGAACGACGTCCGGCCAGTTCCTGTCCTTGACCGAGGACGTGACCGCCTTCGACGGGGACCCGGACGTGTATCTCCGGTTCCACCTGGTGACGAACGCAACCGGGCGGAACACCGGCGCCGACATCGACAACGTCTCGGTGTCGTGCGTCTCGACCGACGGGGTGTACGCCGGCGACGAGTATGCGTTCCTCGACGGCACGTCGATGGCCACGCCCCATGTGGCCGGAGGCGCAGCGCTGCTCTGGGCGGACACACCGGGTGCCACGCTCACCCAGGTCCGCGAGGCCATCCTCGCCGGTGTCGACGCCCTTGCCCCGTTGGCGACCACGACGGTCTCCGGGGGGCGGCTGAACCTGAACGGCGCCCTCGCTGCGCTCGGCGCCTCGAGCGCCGTCCATCGCCTGACGGTGGTCACGCGCGGACCGGGGACAGGCACGGTATCGAGCGTCCCCGCGGGGATCTCCTGTCCCTCCGACTGCACCGAGGACTACTCGCCCGGCACCACGGTCACCCTCAGCGCAGCGGTCACGGGCCTCTCGGAATTCGTGGAGTGGAGGGGCGAGGGATGCTCGGGGACGGGCACGTGCGTGGTGACCATGAACGGGGTCAGGCACGTGGAGGCATTCTTCACGACGCCGTGGCCCGTGTTCCAGCATGACGCCGGCCACTCGGGGCATACCACGCGGCTGGGGGCTCAAAGCGCCTCGGTGCAATGGACGTTCCCCACCGCACTGAGTCCCGCGACGCCGGTCGTGGGTGCGGACGGGACGATCTATCTGCCCGCGGGGAAGCAGTCGGAGTCCCCCAACGGCACGTTGTATGCGATCAACCCGAACGGCACACAGCAATGGGCGTTTGCGCTGCCGGGCTATGCAGCTCCAACCGCCCCGGCGATCGGCGCCGACGGGACGATCTACGTGCACAACCGGGGGACCGGGGGCGTGTTGGAGAACGTCGTGGCCATCAACCCGAACGGGACCCAGAAGTGGATCTCCGAGAGCAGCCTGGGCTTCGACACGTCGACGTACGCGCCTCCCGCGGTGGACCGAGACGGATCGATCTGGGTCGGGTTCTTCGATACCGTCCTCCGACGGCTCAATCCCGCCGACGGCTCCGTGGCCTGCGAGGTCTCGCCGAGCCTGTCCTCGATCGGGTCGTCCGCGGCATTCGCGCCCGATGGCACGGTGTACGTCGTGGACGCGGGTGGTTCGCTGTTTGCCATCGATCAGGATTGCTCCGTCAAGTGGAGCTACGACGTCGACGGCGACAAGGGGTCGCCGGCCATCGCGAGCGATGGAACAGTCTGGGTGGGCTCGGACGACACGTTCGCGGCGACCAATTTCGTGTACGCGATCAACCCCAATGGGACCCTGAAGTGTCAGGCCCCAACGAACGATCCGATCCCCTCCACGCCCGCCATCGCGGCCGACGGCACGGTGTACGCGGTCTCCGACGGGCTCTACTCGATCGATCCCACGGACTGCAGCCAGAACTGGAACTTCGCGCCCAGTCTGTCGGGCAACAGCAGCTCGTCTCCGGTGGTCGACGGCGCGGGGACGATCTACTGGAGGTCGGCGTTCACCGCGTACGCGGTGAATCCGAACGGCACCCAGAAGTGGTCGACGGCCGTGGGCAGCAGCAGCGGCCAGGCCCTCGACCCGAGCGCCGTGATCGGACCGGCGGGCACGACATATTGGGCCGATGGCTTCGGAGGGGGCTCGCCCCGGCTCCGCGCACTGGGCGGCCCCGTCCAGGACACGACGTCCGCTGCCACGTACACGATCACGGCAACCTCCGGCGACGACACCATCACGGTCCAGAACGGGCCCGTGGTGAACGGGTTCCAAACCGTGGAGATCATCGCCGCGGGACTGACCTATGACCTGGCCAACAAGACCGCCATCACGGTGAACGGCGGGAGCGGCTCCGACACCATCACCGTGAACAATGCGACGACGGCGGCGGGGGTGTCCTCCGTCACGGTGAACGGGGAGGGGGACGACGACTCGGCACACGTCATCGCCACGGCTCCGGGGGTCTCCTTCACCGTGAACACCGGCGCCGGGGCGGGCGACGACGTGGACGTGGGCTCCACCCTGAACGGCATCGCCGGCACCCTCCACGTGGCCGACGCAGGCGACGGTGGGAGCGCCACCCTGGACGACTCCTCGGACACCGACCACAACGTGGCCACCCTCGATTTCGCTTCGGGCACCACCTCGATCAGCGGGGCATCCCCGGGGATCGTCGATGTGAGCGGGATGGGGAGCATCCACTTCCTCATGGGCTCCTCCGGCGACACCCTTCGGGTCCTTGCGTCCGATCCCTCGGTCTCCTACGACATCAATCTGGGCGGAGGAAAGGACACCTTCGGGCTGAAGGGCTCGGCCACCCTGGGGGGCACCCCCGTGGACGGGGGGACGGGCACCGACACTCTGAAGTACCTCCAGTACGGGTCGGGGGTGACCGTGGACCTGTCCCTGGGCACCGCCACCGGGACCCCCGGGGTAACCGGGTTCGAGAACATCATCGGGTCGAACTTCCACGACTCCCTCACCGGTTCCGCCGGGGCCAACCTCATCCAGGGAACCGCGGGGGGCGATGACATGTTCGGCCTGGGCGGGGTCGACACCTTCGAAGGGACCAGCCTTTCGGACACCGTGTCCGGCGGCGACGGGAACGACGTGATCCAGGGCAAGGCCGGGAACGACAACCTCATGGGCGACGCCGGCAACGACGGGATCGG
>WNFU01011218.1_pt1 | contig 26304 bp, 22 predicted proteins | sample 5400121 | NCBI WGS metagenome assembly WNFU01 (sample SAMN13153360, study PRJNA577476) | soil metagenome | isolation source: 100 cm soil or saprolite under grassland replicate 1 | place: USA:California | collected 2016-06-15 | reverse complement strand
CGGCCAGGCCGGGCGGGCGAGCCTGGGCTGCCGCGGCGTGCGTGGGGCTAGCGGCCGGTGGCCAGGCGGGCGATCAGGGATCTGGCGTCGTCGTCGAGGGGCGGTCGGCCGGCGGCGGCGGCGTTGGACCGGAGGGAGTCGATCCTGGAGCTGGCGGGGATGACCACGTGGCAGCGCGGGTCGGCGAGGATCCATCGGAGCAGGGCCTGCGGCCAGGAGGTGATGCCGTAGGCCTCCAGTGGCTCCAGCGCTCCAGGGTCGGGCTGGCGGCGCAGCAGGGCACCCTCGGCGAAGGGACGCATCACCACCACGCCGAGCCCGAGGTCGGCGGCCAGCGGCAGGATCTCGCGCTCGACCTCGCGCTCCAGCGGGTTGTACGGCACCTGGACCGCCTGGACGCGGCCGTCGTGCATGACCTTGGCGAGCTCGTCGAAGGCCGAGGGGGCGTAGTGGGTCACCCCGATCGCGCTCACCCGCCCCTCGGCGCGGAGCCGTTCGAGCAGGTGCAGGTGCTCACGCCAGGCGACCAGGTTGTGCACCTGGTAGAGGTCGACGTGGCCGCCGAACCAGCCGAGGGCGCGCTCGGCCTGACGCGCTCCCTCCTCAGCCGACGGCGTCCAGATCTTGGTGGCGACCAGCGCCTGCTCGCGACGGCCGTTCAGCGCCTGGCCGAGCAGCCGCTCGGCCTCCCCGTACATCGGCGAGGAGTCGAACAGGTTGGCGCCGGCGTCCAGGGCCGCGTCGACCAGATCGGGGACGGCCCTCCGTCCCCGCGCCGCCGCACGCTCCAGGACCCGCCAGGTCCCGACCCCGACCGCCGGCACCTCCAGGCCGGTCTTGTACCCCAACCCTCGCCGCTCCATTGCCGCCTCGCCTCCGGCTCGTCACGCCACCAACGGGTGTGCCCGTCGCGCGCGTGATGGTAACCGGAACGGCGGCCGTGGTTCCTCGCAGGAAGCGGCGCCGCAGCCGGTACGGGGAGCCGGCTGCGGCGCGCTTCGGGACGAAGTGGCTGCCAGGAGAGCGAGGCCGGCAGCGACGCCGACCCAGCGAAACAGCATGAACTACCTTGTTGGGTCGAGGGCCGTCAAACTCGGCGATAGCGTATGAGAGCAGCACGAGAGGAGGTGTGGGTCCTGACCAGGCCTGGGAGCGATTCCAAAATGGCTTCCAAAGTACGGCGATCCAAGCTCTTGACAGGTCTTGGGAGCGGTTCCAGACTGCGCTTCGATCGGTCGAAGCCGGCCTTTCGGGGCTTCTGCATCCAAAGACGGAGGGACCGCCATGCCGCTCGGCAAGCTCCGCCACCTCCCCCGACCATCCCTTCCTTCCCTTCCCTGGCCGCGCCGCCGGCGCGCCAGAATCCTGGCCGCCGCGGCGCTCGCCGCCTGCTGTGTCGCCGCCACCCTCGGCGTGCCGGCCATCGCCGCCCAGCGCGGCAGCACGCCCGTCTACCTCGACTCCGGGGCGTCGATCGGCGCCAGGGTCAAGGACCTGATGAAGCGGATGACCCTGGCCGAGAAGGTCGGCCAGATGGACCAGATCGTCGTCGGGAAGCTGAAGGCCGCCAGCGCCCCGGCCAACGGCGACTGCAACGGCGGCAACAACGACCCGCTGCAGCCGGTCTGCCTCCAGAACGTGCTGGTCACCAACCTGACCGGCTCGATCCTCGCGGGCGGCACCGACAACCCCAAGGACAACACCGGCAAGGGCTGGGCCGAGCAGTACAACACCATCCAGCACTTCGCGATCGACAACTCGCGGCTCCACATCCCGATCATCTTCGGGGTGGACGCGGTCCACGGGTTCGGCCACCCGTTCGAGGCCACGCTGTTCCCGCAGTCGATCGGCATGGGCGCGACCTGGGACCCGGAGATGGCCGAGGCCGCCGGCGCCGCCACCCGCCAGCAGCTGCTGGCCACCGGCGGCAACTGGGACTTCGCGCCCGTCCAGGACCTGGCCAGGGACAACCGCTGGGGCCGCTACTACGAGACCTGGTCCGAGGCGCCGGCGCTGTCGGCAGCCCTCGGCGGCGCCAACATCCAAGGGCTCCAGGGCGGCGGCTTCGACTCGCCCAAGGTCGCGGCCACCGTCAAGCACTTCGCCGGCTACTCGGAGTCGATCAACGGTCACGACCGCGTCGAGGCGCAGCTCCCGATCCGCTACCTCCAGGACGTGTTCCTGCCGTCCTACCAGGGCGGGATCGACGCCGGCGCCGCCACCGTGATGGTCGACTCCGGCTCGCTGAACGGCATCCCGGCGACCGCCTCGCACTACCTGCTGACCGACCTGCTCCGCGGCCGGATGGGGTTCAAGGGTGTGGTGATCAGCGACTTCGGTGACGTCGGCGCGCTGCAGAGCAGCTACCACGTGGCCGCGGACATGGCCGGGGCGGTCGCCAAGGCGGTCAACGCGGGCGTCGACATGTCGATGACCCCGTTCGACTCCGCCGGCTGGAACGCCGCGCTGCTGGCCGACGTGAAGTCCGGTGCCGTCTCCACCAAGCGGGTCGACGAGGCCGTGCGCCGGATCCTCACCCTCAAGTTCGAGCTCGGGCTCTTCGAGCACCCGTTCGTCGACCCGGACAAGGCCGACGCCGCGGTCCAGGCCAACCGCGACCTGGCGCGCAAGGCCGCCGACGAGTCGATCACGCTGCTGCGGAACCAGAAGAACGCCGCCGGTACGCCGACGCTGCCGCTGTCGACCAGCCTCGGCAAGATCGTGGTGGCCGGGCCCAGCGCCGGCTGCGAGACCCCTGGGAGCGCCGACTGCGCGGCGCCGGTCGCCAACCAGCTCGGCGGCTGGAGCGTGAGCTGGCAGGGCTCCTTCCAGCCGCTCGACCCGGCCGACCACCGCAACTGCTGCATCGGGCCGCCCGACCAGATCCCCTCGGCGACCACCGTGCTCCAGGGCATCAAGGCGGCCGCGCCCTCCAGCGACGTGGTGCTGGCGCGCGACCAGGCGAGCGCCGTGAGGGAGGCCGCCGACGCCGACGCGGTGGTGGCGGTGGTGGGCGAGAAGTCCTACGCCGAGGGCCTCGGCGACAACCCCGCCCCGGCGCTTGCCGCCGACCAGCAGGCGCTGATCTCGGCGCTGGAGGCGACCGGCAAGCCGGTGATCGTGGTGGTCATGGCTGGCCGGCCGCTCGCGCTCGGCCCCGGGACCAAGGCGGACGGCCTGCTGATGGCCTACCTGCCGGGTACCGAGGGCGGCTCGGCAGTGGCCGACGTGCTGTTCGGCAAGGTGAACCCCAGCGGCAAGCTGCCGGTGAGCTGGCCGTCGGAGGGCGCCCAGAGCCCGCCGCTGTCGCAGTTCAACCCCGGCGCTCCGTCGGTGCCTGGTGACCAGCCGAAGTTCTTCGACCAGCTCCCTGGCACCAACTTCGGCCAGGGGTCGGGCTACGACCCGCTGTTCGCCTTCGGCACGGGGCTCTCCTACACCACCTTCCAGACCAGCGGGCTGCAGACCAACGGGACCGTGTCCACCCGGGGCACGGTGACCGTCAGCTTCACGGTCGCCAACACCGGCGACCGGGCCGGCACCGACGTGGTCCCGGTCTACGTCCACCAGCCGGTCAGCGACGTGGTCGCGCCGGACCGGCGGCTGGTCGGCTTCACCAGGGTCACCCTGGACCCGGGCAAGTCCCAGACCGTCCAGGTGTCGTTCCCCGCCAGCAGGCTGGCCGTCACTCCGGCCGACATCAACGCTGACGGGCGGCCGGCGGTCGAGCCGGGCGCCTACCAGGCGATGGTCGACAACCTGACCGCGACCTTCACGCTGCGGTAGGAGCGAAGCGACCCGGAACCGGGCGGGCGGCCATGGTGCCCGCCCGGTTCACCGCAGACCGCGGAAGAACTCGCGCACGTCGGCGATCAGCAGGTCCGGCTCCTCCATGGCGGCGAAGTGGCCGCCGCGGTCGAACTCGGACCAGTGGATGATCGCGTTGGTCCGCTCGGCCAGCGGCCGGATGGGCAGGGAGATCTCGCGCGGGAAGACCGCCACGCCGGTCGGCGTCACCGACGGCTCCTCGGGCGCGCCCCAGCCGCCGCCGTGCGCGGCCTCGTAGTACAGGCGCGCGGAGGAGCCGGCCGTGGCGGTGAACCAGTACAGCGACACGTTGGTGAGCATCTGGTCGCGGTCGACGGCGTCCTCCGGCCGCTCCGAGGAATCCGTCCACTCCTTGAACTTCTCCACGATCCAGGCGAGCTGGCCGACCGGCGAGTCGGTGAGCCCGTAGGCCAGCGTCTGCGGCCGGGTGGACTGGATCATGCCGTAGCCGACCCCCTCCTGGGTCCAGCGGGCGCGGCGCCGCAGCGACTCTCGGACGCGCTCCTGGTCGGCCTGGCTCAGCTCGGCCATCTGCGCCGGCTCCAGCTCGTGCCTGGGCACGGCCGAGCCGAGCATGGTCACGTGCACACCGGCGACGTGCTCGGGGTCGATCAGGCCAAGGTCCCTGGAGATGCCGGCTCCCCAGTCGCCGCCGTGGGCGCCGTAGCGCCGGTAGCCGAGGCGCCGCATCAGCTCGACGAAGGCGTTGGTCACCCGGGGCCGGTCCCAGCCGGTGCCGCTGGTCGGGCCCGACGGGCCGAAGCCCGGGATCGACGGCGCCACCACGTGGAAGGCGTCGGCGGGATCGCCGGCGAACGACCTCGGGTCGGTGAGCGGGCCGATGATCCGCATGAACTCCGCCACCGAGCCCGGCCAGCCGTGGGTGATGATCAGCGGCAGCGCGCCCGGCTCCCGCGAGCGAACGTGCAGGAAGTGCACGCGCTGGCCGTCGATGGTGGTGGTGAACTGCGGGAACTCGTTGAGACGCTGCTCGTTGGCGCGCCAGTCGTAGCGGTTGCGCCAGTAGTCGGCCAGCTCGCGGACGTAGCCGAGCGGCGCGCCGTACGCCCAGCCGACGCCCGGAAGCTCGTCCGGCCAGCGGGTGTGGTCCAGCCGCCGGTGCAGGTCGTCCAGGTCGGCCTGGGGGATCTCGAGGCGGAACGGCCGGATCTCCGCATCGAGGGCGGTGGCCCGGCGGCCGCCGGCCGCCTCGGTCGCTTCGCTCACAACGGTCCTCCGACTCAGTCCTGGAGCGCGCTCCAGACCTCCTGGTCGCGCTCGGCGGTCCAGATGCGCGGCCAGTCGACGCCGTCCAGCTCGTCCCAGAGGCGCTGCACGTTGAACGGGAGGCAGTGCTCGAAGATCGGCCAGCGCCCGTAGGTCGGCGCCAGCGCCTCGTGGGTGGCCTCGAACGCCTGCTTGAGGGTCCCGCCGGCGGCGTGGACCCGGCCGACGCGGTCGCGCATGACGAGCAGGAAGTCGCGCGACTGCTCGACCGCGGCCTCGACGGCCTCGCGCCCCATCGCCACCGCGCCGCGGCCGCCGACCAGCGCCTCGGCGCCGAGCGATTTGACCGCGTCCAGGGTGCCGGTGGACCAGTCGGTGTGGAAGGCGTCGCCGGTGTACAGGGCGGCCTGCGCCTCGACCAGGTCGCCGGCGAACAGCACCCGCTCGCGCGGCAGCCAGGCGACGACGTCGCCGGCGGTGTGGCCGCGGCCGCAGTAGCGCAGCACCAGGTGGCCGCGGTCGCCGCCGAGGTCGATGGTGAGCCGCTCGGAGAAGGTCATCGTCGGCCAGGTGAGCCCCGGGATCGAGGAGGGATCGCGGAACAGCCGCGGCATCCGCGCCAGCTCGCTCTCCCAGTCCTGCTTGCCGCGCTCGGCGACCAGCTCGCGGGTCTTCTCGTGGGCGACGATGGTCTGGGCGTCGAAGGCGCTGGCGCCGAGCACGCGCACCGCGTGGTAGTGCGACAGCACCAGGTAGCGCACGGGCTTGTCGGTGTGCTGGCGCAGCCTGCCGAGCCAGTCCCGGGCCGCCACCGGCGTCGCCCTGGCCTCGAAGCACACCAGGAAGTCCTCGCCCTCGACCGCGCCGACGTTGGGGTCGCCCTCGGCGGTCAGCGCGTAGACCCCGTCACCCAGCACCTCCAGCGTCTCGGTCTTGTCGCCGAGGTCGGCGGAGGATGCGAATGGTCTGGCCGGCATGCGCCCGAGCATAGAACGCCAGTCAAGGGCCCCCGGGTGCGCGCCATTGCGGCCGCACGTTGCCGCGGGCGACCAGGGCGCGGCACCGACCCATGACCGGCGTTCTAGTCGCCATCGGCGGCACCGTCCAGCCCGAGGCGGTGGGCGGTCGCGGCCGCCTCGCCCCTGGAGTGCACGCCGAGCTTGGTGAGGATGTTGCTCACGTGGACGCTGGCGGTCTTGCGGCTGATGTAGAGCGCCTCGGCGATCTGGCGGTTCGACCGGCCGGCGGCCACCAGGCGCAGGACCTCGCGCTCCCGGGGCGTGAGCCCGGTGGCGCGGTCGCTTGGGACTGCGCCCAGACCGATGTCCAGCCGCCCGCGGCGCGCGAGCGCCTCGACCTGGGACCGCAGCGGCGCCGCGCCGAGCCGCACCGCGACCTCGTGGGCCGCGGCGGCGGCCGCCTGCGCCTCCTCGCGCCGGCCGGAGGCCAGCAGTGCCTCGGCCAGCCGCCAGCGCGAGCGTGCCTGCTCGTAGACGTGGCCGTAGCCGAAGGCCTCCGCCGAGGCGGCCCAGCGGTCGGGGTCGGCCCTGCCCTCCAGCCGCGCGGCCTCGGCGTCCGCCCTGGCCAGCCAGGCCAGCGCCTCCGGCCCGATCTGGCGGCCGATCGAGCGGCACTGCCGCTCGGCGGCGCGGGCCCGCTCCAGCAGCTGGAGGCCGGCCTGCACCGCATTGGCCACCACCGCGTCGTCGCCGGCCGTCCGCGCCCGCTCGGCCCGGTCGGCCTCGGCCGCCAGCCCCTGGGTGGCGGGCCAGATGTAGCTCAGCTCCCACTGCTCGTCGGCGGCGTCCAGCTCGGCCAGGACCACGCGGACCAGCTCACGGGCCCGGTCGGGCTCGCCCTGCCAGCAGGCGAGCTCGATGCCGCACCCGATGGTCATGTAGGTGGCCCAGCCGTCGCCGTGGCTGACCCGCTCCAGCCGCTCCACCCGCTCGGCCGCGCGCTCCCCGCCCCTGCCGACCTCCACGAACAGGGTGACGGCCAGCAGGCTCGGCACCGACGGCGCGCAGTCGTCGATCGAGGCGGCCAGCCGCGCCGCCTCGTCCCACGAGCCGGTCACGTACTGCGCGTAGTGCCGCTGGATGCGGGCCTGGAGACCGTACTCGCTCCAGCTCAGGCCCCGGCGTGACGCCAGCGCGACGGCCTCGCCGAGCACCTCGCGTGCCTCGACCAGGTTCCCGAAGTCCAGCTCGAGCGTCCCGAGAATGCACTGGGCTCGCAGCTCCAGCCAGTGCTCGCCCGCGGCGGACGCGCGCCGCAGCGCGTCGTGCAGCAGCGAGCGGGCGACCGGCGCGTTGTCGTGCCGGCACTCCAGCACCGCCAGGGTGATCAGCGCGTGCGTCTCCTCGTTGGCGCTGCCCGCCGCCCTGGCGACCGCCAGCGCCTGGTCGCACCAGCGCCGCGCCTCGTCGTACCGGCGCATTGCCTGGAGGACGCGCGCCCGCCCGGCGGCGACCCGCGCGCGCAGCGCCGTGGGCGGGTCGGCCGGCACCAGCTCGACCGCCCGCCGGCTGGCGGCCAGCATCTCCTCGAGGTCGCCGTCCTCCTGGAGCAGGTAGTTGGCGAGCCGCTCGTTGGCCTGGGCGGCCCGCAGCCCCTCCGCGCCGGCCACGGCGTCCCGCGCCAGGCTCACCGCCCGGCGGAACTCGCCGGAGTCGCTGGCCGCCGCGGCGGCGCGCAGGTCCAGCTCCACCAGGTCGATACCGGCCACCGTGGCAGGGTCGGGGACCCGCTCCCACAGCTCGATCGCGGCGGTCAGGTGGCCGAGCGCCTCCGCCGGCGCGAACACCGCCCTGGCCTCGCCGGCGGCGCGCACCAGCGCCGCCAGCGCGCCGGGAAGGTCGTGCCCGGCCAGGCAGTGGTAGGCGAGCTCGGCGGCGGGGCCCTGGTCGGCCAGCAGGCGCGCGTAGGTGGCGTGCAGGCGGCTCCGCTCCCCCGGCAGCAGGTCGCCGTAGACCACCTCCTGGAGGAGCGCGTGGCGGAAGCGGTAGCTCTCGGTGGTGGGGTCGGTGACCAGGACCTGCGCGGCGATCGCCTCGCGCAGCCCCTGCTCCAGCTCCGCCTCCGGCCGGCCGGCGGCGGCCAGCAGGAGCTGGTGGCCCACGCCGCGCCCTGCGGCCGCCGCCACCTTGAGGACCTCCCTGGCCAGCCCGGGGAGCGCCTCGATGCGGCCGAGCAGCACGTCGGCGAGGGCGTCCGGCAGCAGCACCTCCGAGCGGACGGCCCCCGCGGCGACCAGCTCCTCGGCGAAGAAGGCGTTGCCCTCGGAGCGCGCGAGGATGCGGTCGACCGCCCCGCTCGGCACCTCGCCGCCGACCAGCGCCTGGACGTACTCGGCCAGCTCCTCGCGGCTGAAGGGCGGCACCTCGATCCGCTCCAGGCTCGGGATGCGGATCAGCTCGGCGAGCAGCGGGCGCAGCGGGTGGCGCCGGTGCAGCTCGTCGGACCGGTAGCTGGCCACCAGCAGGATGCGGCTGGAGCGCAGGGTGCGGGCCAGGAAGCCGAGCAGGTGCCTGGAGGCGGCGTCGGCCCAGTGGACGTCCTCGATCACCAGCACCAGCGGCGCCCGCTCGGCGAGGCGGTCCAGCAGCGTCAGCACGCCGTCGAGGAGCTGGACCTGCTCGAAGCCGTCGCCGGGCGGCGGCGGCTCGGCGCCGTCCTCCCTGGCGGCCGGCAGCAGCCGGCCGAGGCCGGGCACGGCCGCGACCAGCGGGGCGACCAGCTCGGCCTCGTCGGGGCGGGTGCCCAGGTCGCGGAAGGCGTCGATGAACGGGACGTAGGGCAGGCCGACGTCGCCGACCTGAAGGCAGCCGCCGACCAGCACCCTGGCACCGCCTCTGGAGGCGCGGGCGGCCAGCTCGGCGAGCAGGCGGGTCTTGCCGACACCGGCCTCGCCGGCCACCAGCGCCACGGCGGGACGGCCGGACTCGACTTGCTCCAGCAGCTCCAGGAGCCGCGCGAGCTCGTGGGTCCGGCCGATGAAGGCCGAGCCGGGGGTGGTCGCCATGCCGGCAAGTATCGCGCCCGCCTGCGACGTTGCAAACGGCAGAGGGCCGGACACTGGGTCCGGCCCTCGATCGCGTCTGGTCTGGGGACTCGTGGCGGTCGGCGTGCTCATCGGTCGGCGGGGTCTAGCGGGCCTGGAGCGGCCGGAGCCTCCCCCGCGCCGCAACGTGCTGGCGCCGCTGGCGGCGGTTGCGCCGTACGCCGCGGGCCAGGCGGGCCTTGGCGGCGTCGCGCCGCAGGTCCTCGATGTGCTGCTGGACCAGGCTGTTGTCGTAGTCGAAGAGGATGTTGGTCATCTCGCCCTCCGTCGTGATCGCTTCGGTTTCGACACTGTTGACGGTACGGCTAAGACCCCCATCCCCACCTCGGTCCAGCGCCTTAGATCGGGCCGGCCCGACGACTCATTTTCCGAGGTCAGAGGGCATAAGACCGCGCCTGGGCCACGGCCACGGGGCCATAGGCGGTGACGGCGCGCTGCACCTGCGCCTGAGAAGGGTCAGGCGGGGGGCGCCAGCCGCTCGGCCAGCCAGTCGGCCATGAGCGTGCGGGACTGGAAGACGTGGTTGGTCAGGCCGTGGTTGCCGTCGTCGAACATCGCCACGCCGCTGGAAGGCCGCCCGGGTGAGCACCGGGAGCTGATCGAAGCCGTCGTCGAAGTTGTACGGACCGGCGAGGGCGACCGTGGCCCGCGCGCGGGGCTCGAAGGCCGCCGCCCTGGCGGCGTAGTAGCCGCCCAGGCTGACGCCGAAGACGCCGAGCCGCTCGGCGTCGACGTCGCCGCGGGCCTGGAGCCAGTCGAAGCAGGCGGCCACCACGCGCTCGTAGGCCGGCTCGATCGGCAGCTCGTACTCGGCCTCGCCCTGGCCGGGGCCGTCGACCGCCAGGGTCGCCAGGCCGCGCTCCAGCAGGTAGACGGCGGTCGCCTGGAGCTCCTCCTTGACCGAGTCGAGCCCCGGGATCATCACCACGGCCGGCGCCGGGCGCTCCCCGGCCGGCACGCGCAGGTAGGCCGCCAGGCGCGTACCCAGGTAGGGGATCTCGACCCGCTCGGCGGGCGGGTCGAGCGCCCAGGCGCCGCGGGCGTAGCAGGCGACCGTGCGCTCGTGGGCGGCGCGCTGCTCGTCGGGGTACTCGGTGAACAGGAACTTGCCCCAGTGCCAGCAGAGCGCCGCGGCTCGGCACGCTCGGCGATCGCCTCGTAGGCGGAGGCGGTCACGCCCCACTCCCGGCACCACTGGTCCCAGCTCGTGATCCGCGACAGCGTCGCCAGGAAGTCGACGTAGTCGGTGCCGTTGGCGATGAACCTCGGCGCCCAGTGCGCGGTCGCCGCCCGTACCCGCTCGTCGGTCACCTGATCGCTCTGGCTGGTCGCGCTCACCCGCACCTCCGGACACCCCGCGGGGGCTGGACCCCGCACCGCCGGCGCGGGGGCCCGCCCGCAATCGTTTGCGGCACGATCCCGCCAGCCAGGCAAGGCTGTCAAGACGCGCGCGAGGTGGGATCACCGGCAAGCCCCGCGTGCGTCAGGGCGTTCGGGTGAGGGCGGCCAGCCAGGCGGCGGCGCCGGCGGGGTCGATGGTGATCTCCAGCACGGCGGGCTCGATCGAGTCGATCCGCCAGCCGTCGGCGAAGCTGGAGCGGATCTCGCCCTGGCGTACGCGGCGGGGACCCCAGTCCCCAGGCTGGCGGTCGCTGAAGCAGAGCATGAAGTAGCGGCCGCCCGGCTCGACCGCCACGCCGAGGCTGTCGACGAACAGCCGGCGGTCGTGGTCGTCGAAGACGTGGAACAGCCCGCAGTCGAGCACGGTGTCGAAGGGCTCGCCGAGGGCCGCCAGGTCGAGCGCGTCGGCGATCAGGAACCTGGCGTCCAGGCCCCGGTCCCTGGCCTTGCCGCGGGCGATCTCGATCGCCGTCGGGGCCAGGTCGACGCCGGTCGCCTCCAGCCCGAGCCCCGCGGCCATGAGCGCGTGCTCTCCGGTCCCGCAGCCCACGTCCAGGACCCTGCCCCGCACCGCCCCGGCCTCCGCCAGCCGCACGAACGCCCCCTGCGGCCGCCCGATGTCCCACGGCGGCGTCCCCGCGTACGCCCCCTCGAACCCCACTTCCCGCCACATCCCGATCCCCCATTTCCCCGTGCGACGCCCACTCACTATCCCATCGCGAGGAGGCTGCGATGGCAGCGGGCCGGTGGCTCCCCACCGCCCGCCTCAGCGGGTGGCGGGGCGGTGGGCGAGGCGGGGCGTCGATGGGATCGGCCGGAGCGGACGAGGCGGCGCTTCTCGGCCTCGGCCTCCAGCTCGGCGATGTGCTGACGGGCGATCGACTCGTTCGCGCTGAAATGCATGACCCTCACCCCTCTGGCTTCGCTGCCGCTCTCTTGTCTGCACTATTAGAAACACAGGACTTAACTTCTGGCAAGTATGAGTTTCTGTTTGTTGAACTGGAGCGCCTGCTCGAGGTCCGAGCACAGCGGTGGGCTGCCGCGCCGTTCCAGCGCGGCAGCCCACCGGAGGCGACGGTCAGTCGGTGACCTCGGTCACCTCGGTGACGATCCAGCCGCTGGACGCCCCGCCCTGCACGCGCAGGACCAGGAGCCCTGACTCGGCGCCGGTGTAGTCGCAGAGAAAGCCGGTCTGGAGTCCGCCGAACCGGCAGCCCAGCGGCCGCGGCGGGTTGCTCCGGCTGGCGAGGCGGAAGATCGCGTCAACGGCCGCCTTCGAGGCGCCGTGGGCGGCGTGAACCGCCAGTTCACCTCGACCGAGACCACCCGGTAGCCGGCGGAGGCGCCGCCCTCGACCCGCATGACGATGAACCAGAGGCCGCTGTCCTGGTGGTAGCCGTACTGGCAGTCGAAGCCGAGGTTCCGTGACCGGCAGTTGCTGAAGTGCGGCACCGGCGTCGGCTCGACCGCGAACAGCGCCCGCACGGCGCCCGGCGAGGCGACCTGGAGCGCGGCCTTGCGGTCCCCTTCCTGCCAGGCGTCGAACAGGCGCCTGGCCGCCACCTTCGGATCGGGGACCCGCGGCGGCGCGGTCGGCGTCCCGGTGGTCTCGGTGACGTCGGTGGTCCGCCCGGTGGTGGGCGTGCCTCCGGCGCCGTGGATGGTGGTGGTCGGAGCTGTTGGCGGCGTGACGGTGGTGGCGGGCGCTCGAACGGTGGTGGCGGGCCTGTCGAGCGCGGCGGCGTTCCGGTGTGCGCTGACGACGCCGGCGGTGATCCCTCCGGCGGCCGCCACGATGGTGACGAGCGCGGCGATGGCGAGCCTTGTGCGCAGCATCCCTCTCCCCCCTGCGCGATCGGCAATGGCTCGATCCTGGGCGCCGGAGGACACGGGCCGGACACGGATGGACGGCGACCGGGCCCGCCGCGGTAACGGTTCGAGCACGCGTGGACTCGTCGAGCGGCGGCCATCGCTGCTTCACTTTAGGCGGGAGCCGCTCCAGCCGGGGGCGGCGCGGTTTGGCGGACGGGAGATGGCGTTGGAAGCGACCACGGGCAAGGGACGGTTGGCGATCGTCGGCGGGCGGGTCCTCCCCATCGAGGGCACGCCGTTCGAGGGTGGCGCGATCCTGATCGAGGACGGCCGCATCACGGCGCTGGGCCCGGACATCCCCGTGCCGGACGGCGTCGACCGCATCGACGCGGACGGCAAGGTCGTCCTGCCGGGCCTGGTCGACGCCCACGCCCACGTCGGCGTTCACGAGGAGGCCGAGGGCTGGGCCGGGCAGGACACCAACGAGCTGACCAACCCGGTCACCCCGCAGGTCCGCGCCCTGGACGCCATCAACCCCGACGACCTCGGCTTCGAGGACGCCATCAGCGGTGGCGTGCTCACCGTCAACGTGAACCCCGGGTCCGGCAACCCGATCGGCGGTCAGACGGTGGCGCTGCGCTGCGCCGGACGCACGGTCGACGAGATGGTGCTGCGCGCCCCGAGCGGGCTGAAGTCCGCCCTCGGCGAGAACCCCAAGCGTGTCTACGGCGAGCGCAAGGAGTACCCGTCGACCCGGCTCGGCACCGCCGCGGTGATCCGCGAGAGCTTCGTGAAGGCCGCCAACTACCTCGACAAGCACGAGCGCGGCGGCAACAACGGCGAGCCGGTCGAGCGCGACCTGCGGTGGGAGGCGCTGGCGCTGGTGCTGCGCCGCGAGATCCCCTGGCGCCAGCACTGCCACCGCGCCGACGACATCGCCACCGCCCTGCGGCTGGCCGACGAGTTCGGCTACCGGCTGGTGATCGACCACGGCACCGAGGCGGCGCTGCTGGCCGACCGGATCGCCGAGCGCGGCGTGCCGGTGCTGATCGGCCCGCTGCTGACCTCCCGCTCCAAGGTCGAGCTGCGGCGGCGCTCACTCGCCAACCCGGGGAAGCTGGCCGCCGCCGGCGTGGAGATCGGCATCATCACCGACCACCCGGTGGTGCCGATCCACCTGCTGCACGTGCAGGCCGCGCTGGCCGTCAAGGAGGGGCTGGACCCTGAGACCGCCCTGCGCGCCGTGACCCTGACGCCCGCCCGCGTCCTCGGGGTCGACGACCAGCTCGGCTCGCTGGCGCCCGGCAAGGCGGCCAGCCTGTGCATCTGGTCGGGCGACCCGCTGGACGTGCGCTCCCGCGTCGAGGCGGCCTGGATCGACGGCCGTCAGGTCCTGCGCCCCGAGGCCGAGGGCTCGGCCGCCTAACGCTGCGGGGGGCCGGCGCCGGCCCAGGGGTCGTAATCGATCTCCAGCGGCTCCTGGGGCGGCCGCTCGGGCTCCGGCACGTTGCGCAGGTTGAGCCGGATCCGGTACCAGGTGGTGCTGCGGCCACGCATGGAGTCGACCAGCACGTCGGCGGGCTCCAGGCGGCTCCAGACCTCGGCGTGGCGCGCCTTCCACCGCTCCAGCCCGTCCATCGCCTCGGCCTGGGTCGCCGCCCTGGCGATCTCGATCAGCGGCATGGTCGAGCGGCGCCGTCCGGTCGGCCCCGCGGCCTTGCCCGGCGCGGGCGGCGGGACGATCCCCTCGCGCGCCTTGGCGCCCGTCCGCCGCTTGGACGGCTGCACCCGCGCCGCCTCGCCTTCCTGCTTCATGAAATGCGGCGGCCAGGGGGCGTCCTCGAAGCCGACCGCCTCGTGCTGGCGGGCCAGGTCGAGCAGCGGCTCGAGCGAGCCGGCGGCCTGGTCCATGCCCTCCCAGGGATCACCCTCCCGCTCGAACCGCTCCGCCATGGTGTCGATCGTGAACGCCTCCGGTTCGCAGTCGGGGACCTCCTCCCAGCGAAGCGGGGTCGACACCCGGGCGTCGGGCGTCGGCCGCACCGAGTAGCCGGAGGCGACCGTGCGGTCCTTGGCGTTCTGGTTGTAGTCGATGAAGACGCCCTGGCGCTCCTCTTTCCACCACCTGCTGGTGGCCAGCTCCGGGGCCTGGCGCTCCACCTCACGGGCCAGAGCGACCGCCGCGCGCCGGACCTCGTTGAAGGTCCAGCGCGGCTCGATGCGGGCGTAGACGTGGAAGCCGCGGGAGCCCGAGGTCTTCGGCCACCCGACCAGCCCGAAGGCCTCCAGGACCTCGCGGATGAGCAGCGCGGTCTCGCGGATCTGCGGCCAGCCCACGCCGGGCACCGGGTCGAGGTCGACGCGCAGCTCGTCGGGGTGGTCCAGGTCGGCGGCGCGGACCGGGTGCGGGTTCAGGTCGATGCAGCCGAGATTGATGACCCAGGCGAGCTGGGCCGCGTCGCTGACGACCACCTCGTCGGCGGTCCGACCGGAAGGGAAGCTCAGCTCGACCGTCTCGATCCAGTCAGGACGTGAGGTCGGCGCCCGCTTCTGGAAGAAGAACTCGCCCTCGGCGCCGTTGACGAACCGCTTGAGCGCCATCGGCCGCCCGGCCACCCCGCGGACCGCGCCGTCGGCGACGGCCAGGTAGTAGCGGACCAGGTCCAGCTTGGTATGACCCGTCCTGGGAAAGTAGAGCTTGTCCGGGTTGCTGATGGTGACCTCGCGCCCGGCGACCTCGAGAAGCTGCTTTCGAGCCGGCATGGCACCACGATACGACAGGAAGACGCCGGCTCAGCGGAAACGTGCCTTAGCAGTACTCCGTTAGGTGGGTGCGGCTGCTGGCTGCCACCAGCCCATCGACTTGGGCAGTCGGCGAAGGCACAGGGGACACGCGCCGGCCCAACCGGCAAGCAGCAACTGCAGCTCGCGCACTACCGCAAAGGTGGTCAGGCCGACGCACGGACTTTTGGGTCCAGCCGCTCCAAGGTGACGAACGCATGCGCGACCGATACCAGGGTCACGTGATGGTGCCAGCCCTTGAAGGAGCGGCCCTCGAAGTGGTCCAGGCCCAACGCGTCCTTCAGCTCGCGGTAGTCGTGCTCCACTCGCCAGCGCAGCTTGGCCAGACCCACCAGCCGCTCAAGGGGAGTGGTCTCGGGCAAGCTGGCCAGCCAGTACTTGACCGGCTCGGGCTCGCCCTGGGGCCACTCGGCCAGCAGGTGGCGCACCGGCAACTCCCCACCGCGGGCCACCCGGCGCAGCTGCACCCCGGCCGGACGCACCCGCAGGGCGACAAACCGCGAGACCAGCCGCTGCCCGTCGGCGCCTTCGCGCCAGCTGACCGTCGTGGCCGCCCGCTCGCCCGCGGCCAGCACCAGCTGCCGCAGCGAGCAGCGCGGCTGGCGGTAGCGGGGCTTGGATGGCTGCCCCCGGCCGGCATACGGCAGCGTCTCGGGCACCACCTGTTGGGGGTAGGCGCTGATGGTGCCGGGGACCTGCACCACGTAGGCCAGCTGGCGCTGCTCCAGGCCCAGGCGGAACCCGTTGACCTCGCCGTAGGCGGCGTCGGCCAGCAGCACCGGTGGGGCCAGGTCCCAGCTGGCCAGCTCGTCCAGCATGTCCAGGGCCAGCTGCCACTTGGGCCGGTGCCGCTCACTGTCGGGGAGGTGGGCCTTGCGGCGCCGCTCGGCGTCGGCGTCCCAGGACTCGGGGAGGAACAGCCGCCAGTTGATCGGGCAGGAGGCCTGGTCGGTGGCGGCGTGGATGGACACGCCGACCTGGCAGTTGGCGATCTTGCCCAGCGCCCCGCAGTACTGCGGGGCGACCCCGACCGAGTGGCGGCCGAACTTGGGGAAGCCGGTGTCATCGATCACCCAGGCATCGGGGGCCAGGGCGGTGGTCATGCGCTGGGCGAGCCGGCGGCGCACCGGGGTCGGGTCCCAGGGGGACTGGTTGACAAACTGCTGCAGCGCCTGCTCCAGCGCGTACGCGTCCGCCTCGGGGTCGCCGCGGGCCAGCCGGGCGGCCATCGGCTCGATCGACTTGCGCTTGCCGTCCAGCAGCAGCCCGCGCAGATAGGTCTGGCCCCAGCGGCGCTGGTCCTTGCGGGGGATGGAGGCGAACAGGTCCTCGGCGAACGCGCCGAGGCGGGTGCGGATGCGGCGAAGTTGTGCGGGTGTCATTGCTTGCCACCGGTGGTGGTGGCGGGCTCCTTTCGGCTTGATGATCTTGCTTCACAGGTACACCCAACAGCAGTACTTCCGCAAGAGCTAACGAAGTACTGTTAGAACGCCGGTCACGTATCCGCGGTGCGCGCCATTGCGGCCTGCTGCCAGCGCAGGTGATGCGGGCGCGGCACCGATACATGACCGGCGTTCTAGCCGGCGTCCGGTTGCTGCCGATTGCTTCAGTTCTGCTCGGGAGCGCCGCGCGGGGCTGGCCCCGGGCCCTGGTCCTGCAGGGTGAAGCGGATCTGCTCGCCCTCGACCTCGGCGTCCAGGACCTTGTCCTCAAGGTAATCGGAGGCGAGCTGCTCGAGGAAGACGCGCGTGCCCTGGTCCTCGATCACCTGGTCGTTCTCGGCCGGGGACTCCACGACCGACAGCTCGAGCGTGGACTCGCTGTCGGTCACCGGCTTCGCCGAGATCTTGAGGCCGCCCTGCGGCATCGGTGAGGACCCGACAATCGCGTTGATGGCCTCAGCCGCTTCAGTAGTGATGGTGAGCACGATGCGGATCACCTTTCGGTTGGAGATGCGTCCGTCCAGGCCCCTTACCTCACCAGTCACGCGCGAAACGTGGATGCGGCATCAAGTTGCCGCCGGGTCGTCTCCAGGCCCCAGTCATCGAGGTCCCGTAGGCGGTCACTGCTGGCCAGCGGTGCGACGTCCGGGCTGATGCGCATCGCGTCGAACAGCCCGACGCTCGGCAGCATCGGCGCCCCGCAGCCGAGCAGGTAGGGCTCCGGGCCGATGGCGCCGCGGATCAGCTCCACGCCGTGCCGGTAGGCGGCGATCGGCTCCGCGTCCTGGTGCCGCCCGCCCTCGAGCGCGCCGGCGTAGATGAAGTCGATCTTGAAGTAGTCGATGCCGAGGCCGGCCAGGGAGGCGAACACCTCGGTGAGCCAGGCCGCGGCGCCGGGGTGGGTGACGTCGAGCGCGAGCAGGTCCTGGTCCCAGTTGTGCCCGGCGCCGGCGCCGCGGACGAGCCAGTCCGGGTGCTCGGCCGCCAGGCGGCTGCGGGTCCCGACCAGGAACGGGGCGACCCAGATACCGGCGCGCCTGCCGCGCTGGCGGATGCGCTGGACGAGGTCACCGAGCGACTGGAACCTCCCGGAGAGGTCCAGCCAGTCGCCGATCTCGGCCTGGTAGCCGTCGTCGAGCTGCACGACCTCGATCGGCAGGCGCAGCTCGTCCATGGCGTCGAGGTTCTCGAGCATGTCGGCCTCGGTGACCTGGGTGAAGTAGTGGTACCAGGAGCACCATGCGGTCGGGGCCGGCCGTGGCGTGCCGACGCCTGCCCACTCCGCGTAGCGGTCCGCCCAGGCCTCCAGCGCCGGCCCGACCCGCCCGAGGCGGCCCCGCACCGCGGCGGGAACGTCGAAGGCGGCCTGCTCGACCGGGCCGTCGGCCTCGATCACCACGCGGCCGTCCCGCCGCTCGGCGCGGATCGACGCCACCTCGGCGCTGCCGTCGGGTGCGGCCAGCACCAGGACGGGGCCGCCGTCCCCGGGATCGATTGCCAGCAGCCCCTCGCCCTGGAAGCCGCTGTCCGGGGGGACCCGCTCCGGCCGGTAGCACATGGTCCGGCGGACCTCGCCGACCGGGCGGTGCGGCCGCTCGTCCAGGCCGTAGCTGGTCGTCGGCGTCCACGACTGCCAGCCGTGCTCGTAGACACGGGCGCCGCGCGGGTCGACCTGGATCTCGGCGATCTCGGCGAACCCCACGGAAGGCTCCTCCTATCCCTATCCCTTGGTGGCCCCCAGCGTCAGGCCGCGCACGAACTGCCGCTGCAACGTCAGGTACACGATCAGCGTCGGCAGGGCGGCCAGCAGCGCGCCGGCGGCGATCAGGTTGTCGTCGGTGAAATAGATGCCCTGGAGGTTGGCCAGCGCCGAGGTGATCGGCCGCTTGTCGCCTGTGGACATCAGCACCAGGGCCCAGAAGAAGTCGTTGTAGATGAAGATGAACTCCAGCGTCGCCAGCGCGGCCAGCGCCGGACGGCAGAGCGGCATGATGACCCGCCAGAACTGGCGCCACACCGACGCCCCGTCGATCAGCGCCGCCTCGGTGAGCTCGTGCGGGATCGTGCGCATGTAGTTGCTGAGCACGAAGGTGCAGAAGCCGGTCTGGAAGGCCACGTGGATGGCGATCAGGCCCCAGTAGGAGTCGTAGAGCGTGCCGGAGGGGTTCATCCAGGCCGGCAGCGGGATCATCAGGAACAGCCGGTACAGCGGGGTGATGATCACCTGCTGCGGCAGCAGGTTGCCGGCGGTGAACACGATCAGCACGGCGACGTTGAGCTTCCAGCTGAACCGCGACACCGCGAACGCCACGAACGAGGCCAGCAGCAGCGTCAGCACCACCGCCGGCACGGTGACGATCAGGGTGTTGCCGTAGAACCTGATCAGGTCCGCCTGGTTCCAGGCGTTGGTGAAGTTGCCGAAGCCGTAATGGCCGCCGATCGAGAAGTAGCCCAGCCGGAAGGTGTCCTGGTAGGGGCGCAGCGAGGTGTAGACGGTCCACACCAGCGGAGCGAGCCACACCAGCACGGTCACGATCAGGAAGGCGTGCAGCAGCACCCTGGGCCCTCGCACCCGCCGGGCCCGCCGCACGCTGGCGGGCGCCGCGCTCTCGGTCCTGGGGGCGCCGACGTCGACGCCGGTCGCCGCCATCTACCTCGCCCCCTTGGTCGAGAAGCTGCCGCGGAAGTAGACCACCAGGTAGGGGATGATGAACACCAGCGACACCACCAGCAGGATCACGGCGAGCGCCGACCCGAAGCCGATGCGGCTCGCCTCCCCGATGATGTTGTTGGTCACCAGGACCGACACCAGCTCCAGGCCGTTGGTGCCCTTGTTGATCACGTAGACCAGGTCGAACGCGCGCAGCGCCTCGATCGCGGTGATCACCAGCACGACCACGTTGATGGGCTTGAGCGCCGGGAACACCACCCGGCGGAACGCCTGCCACTCGTTGGCGCCGTCGATGGCCGCCGCCTCGCGCAGCGACGGGTCCAGCGCCTTCAGCCCGGCCAGGTAGATGACCATGATGTAGCCGACGTGCCGCCAGCCGGCGGCCACCAGCGCGGCCCACAGGTTGATGCTGGAGTTGCCGAGCCAGTCGACGTGGGTGCCGAGCAGGTTGTTCAGCAGCCCGTCGTCGTGGGAGTAGACCAGCCGCCAGATGAAGCCGACGATCGCCAGGGAGAGCATCACCGGAAGGAAGATGATGCTCTGGTAAAGGCGCGTCATGCGCAGCCGCTTGTCGAGCTGGACGGCCAGGAACAGGCCGAAGCCGGTGGCCAGGAACAGGAACCCCAGCCAGATGAAGTTGTGCCGCACCGCCGGCCAGAACGGTGGATAGATGGTGAAGATCTGCCGGTAGTTCAGGGTCCTGATCCACTGGATGGTGTCGAAGCCGCCAACGCCCTCCCAGCGGGAGAACGACAGCGCGATCGACCCCAGCGTCGGCACCCACACCAGGGCGATGTGCAGCGCGGCGGGGACGCCGACCATCACCGCCAGCACGATCCGGTCGCGTCTGGTCAGCCTGCGGCCGCGCCGGCGGGGCCTGCGACCCGCCGGCGCCGTCCTGGGGACCGTAGCCATCGGACCGCGTCAGCCCACGAAGATGGACTGCTTCTGCTTCTCGATCGAGCTGAGCAGGCTGGTGGTGTCCTTGGGGTTCTTGATGAACTGCTGGAGCGACGGGATCATCACGGTCGAGACGAAGTCCGGCCGGCTGTCGCGGTCCAGGAACTGCGAGATGTGCTGCGCCGATCCGATCAGGTCGACCGCCTTCTTCTGGAGGGCGTTGTAGCCGCTGGTGTCGGCCTTGGTGTTGGCGGCGATGTTGTTGGGGTCGGACTTCAGGTAGGTCTCGACCGCCTCGGTGCCGGCCATGTACTCCAGCAGCTTCTTGGCGCCGTCCTCGTTCTTGAGCTTGCGGCTCAGCATGAAGCCGTCGATCGGCGCCTCCACCGAGTCCTGGGCGAACTGCGGGTTGATCTCCGGGAAGGCGAAGAAGTCGAGGTCGTCCTTGTCCGCGCCCTTGAACTGCTGGCCCACGAACATGCCGAGCAGGAACATGGCGGTCTTCTTCTGCGCCAGCGTGGCGGCGGCCTCCTCCCACTTGCGCGCCAGGCCGCCCTGGAGGTCGTGGTAGGGAAGGATCTCCGCCCAGTGGTCGAAGGTCGTCTTGACCCTGGCGTCGGTCCACGACTCCTTGCCGTTCATCAGGTCGATGTGGAACTGGTAGCCGTTGGTGCGCATGTTGATGTAGTCGAAGGTCCCCATCACCGGCCAGCCGCCGTCGTCGGCCATGGCCAGCGGGGTCAGCCCGTCCTTCTGCTGCTGCTTGAGCAGGGCGACGTACTCGTCCCAGGTCTTGGCCGGCTGGTAGTCGTGCTGCTGGAAGACGCTCTTCCGGTAGAAGACCGCCCAGGGGTAGTAGTAGAACGGCACGAAGTACTGCTTGCCGTCGCTGCCGGTGGAGGCCGCCTTCAGGGCGTCGGTGAAGTTGGGCCCGATCTTCTCCCACACGTCGGAGATCGGGGTCGCCAGCCCCTTCTGCGCGAAGAAGTTCATGCGGTTGCCGGCGAACCAGAAGAACACGTCCTGCGGGGTGCCCTGAAGGTAGCTGTTGATGTTCTGCTGGAACGTGTTGTGGTCGACGGTGTTGACCTGGATGTCGAGGCCCGTGGCAGCCTTTGCCTTGGCGAACACGTCGACGTAGGCCTGCTTGGGGACGGCGTCGGAGGCGTTGGACCCGACCGTCACCACCTTGCTGGTGGTCCCACCGCCACCGCTCTTGCCGCTCCCACAGGCGGCAAGGATCTCAGGGAGGGTGACCGCCCCGGCGGTCACACCGAGCAGCTTGAGCAGGTCGCGCCGGTTCACGACGGCGGTCCCGGCAGCGCCCGGCAGGGACGTGGGGGACCTCGATGAGCGGGTCATTGCGCCTCCTTCATCAGAGAGCTGAAACGAGCTGTTTCAACGCAACCCCACAACGTTGCACATATACCAGCGTGCCGGACGGTTCGTGTCAAGGGCGAACTGTGCCATCGTGTTGACTTCCGGTGGGTATGGTTCGATCCTGGCGCCATGACGCGATGGCCGGAGGGTGTCGGCGGGCTCTGCTACGGGGGCGACTACAACCCCGAGCAGTGGCCGTGGGACGTCTGGCTCCAGGACGTGCGGCTGATGCGCGAGGCAGGGGTCAATCTGGTGACGGTGGGCGTGTTCTCGTGGGCCTGGCTGGAGCCGGAGGAGGGCCGCTTCGAGTTCGACTGGCTCGACGACGTGCTCGACCTGCTCCACGGGCACGGGATCAGGGTCGACCTCGCCACCGCGACGGCCGCGCCACCGCCGTGGTTCTCGCGGCGCCACCCGGAGAGCCTGCCGGTCGATTTCCAGGGCCGGACGCTGTGGCCCGGCAGCCGCCAGACCTTCTGCCCCAGCTCGGCGGCCTACCGCGCCGGCGCGGTGCGGCTGGCCGAGTCCCTGGCCAAGCGCTACGCCGGGCACCCGGCGCTGGCGATGTGGCACGTGCACAACGAGTACGGCTGCCACAACGGCCACTGCTTCTGCGACGCCAGCGCCGAGGCCTTCCGCGCCTGGCTCCGGCGCCGCTACGGCGACCTCGACGCCCTGAACCAGGCCTGGGGCACCGCCTTCTGGAGCCAGCGCTACGGCGACTGGGACGAGGTCGACCCCCCGCGGCCGGCGCCGACCTTCGTGAACCCGACCAGGCAGCTCGACTGGTGGCGCTTCAGTTCCAACGAGCTGCTGGAGTGCTTCCGCGCGGAGCGCGAGGCGCTGGCGCGCCACACGCCGTCGATCCCGATCACCACCAACCTGATGGCCGCGCGCTTCAAGACCCTGGACTACTGGTCCTGGGCCCCCGAGCTGGACCTGATCGCCAACGACCACTACCTCATCGGGGAGGACCCGGACGGCCATATCGACCTGGCGCTGGCGGGCGACCTGTGCCGCTCGCTGGCCGGCGGGCAGCCCTGGCTGCTGATGGAGCACTCGACCAGCGCGGTCAACTGGCAGCCGCGCAACCTCGCCAAGCTGCCTGGCCAGATGCGCCGCAACAGCCTGGCGCACGTGGCCCGCGGCGCCGACGGCGTGCTGTTCTTCCAGTGGCGCCAGTCACGCGCCGGGTCCGAGAAGTTCCACTCGGCGATGGTCCCCCACGCGGGCACGCGCACCAAGGTCTGGCGCGAGGTGGTCTCGCTCGGCGACGAACTGCGGAGGATCGCCGAGGTGAAGGGCAGCCGGGTCGACGCGGAGGTGGCGCTGCTGTGGGACTGGGAGGCCTGGTGGGCGGTGGAGCTGGACTCCCACCCCAGCGCCGACCTGTCCTACCTGGAGCTGGTCCGCGACCACCACGCCGCGCTCTGGCGGCGCGGCGTCACCGCCGACCTGGCGCACCCGACCGCCGACCTGGACCGCTACAAGCTGGTGCTGGCGCCGAGCCTGTACCTGGTCAGCGACGCGGCCGCCGCCAACCTTCGCGGCTTCGTCGAGGCGGGCGGCAGCCTGCTGGTGCAGTTCTTCAGCGGCATCGTCGACCAGCACGACCAGGTGCGGCTCGGCGGCTACCCCGGCGCCTTCCGCGAGCTGCTGGGCATCCGGGTCGAGGAGCTGTTCCCGCTGCCGGCCGGCGGCCGCGTGCGGCTCGACGACGGTTCGACCGGCTCGCTGTGGAGCGAGCTGGTCCACGCCGACGCCGCCGAGGTGCTGGCCCGCTACACGGACGGCCCGGTGGCCGGCGGCGCGGCGGTGACGCGCAACCGCTCCGCCTGGTACGTGTCGACCAGGCTGGGGCCCGCTGACCTCGGGCGCCTGCTTGCGCGGGTGTGCGACCACGCCGGCGTCGCGCCGGTCTGCGGTTCGGCCCCGCCCCCTGGGGTCGAGGTGGTCCGGCGTCGCGACCCCGGTCAAGGGGGGCGGGCCTCGTGGCTGTTCGCCATCAACCACGGCGACGAGCCGGCGTCGCTGGAGGCGAGCGGGTTGGAGTTGCTCACCGGCGCCGAGGTCGCCGGGCGGCTGGCGCTGCCCGCGGGCGCCGTGGCCATCGTGCGAGAGGACGGTGCTTGAGATGCTGCCAGCCCAGCGGCAGGAGCGGATCCTGGAGGAGCTCCAGCGCAGCGGCGGCGTGCGCGTCAGCGACCTGACCGAGCTGCTGGGCGTCTCCGACATGACCATCCGGCGCGACCTCGACGCGCTGGCCAGGCGCGGGCTCGTCTCCAAGGTCCACGGCGGCGCCACCCTCCCCCGCCGCGGCAGCACCGACGAGCCGGGCTTCGAGGCCAAGTCCAGCCAGGAGCGGCCGGCCAAGGAGGCGATCGCCCGCCGCGCGGCCGAGTTCGTGCAGCCGGGCACCGCGATCGCGATCAGCGCCGGCACCACCACCCACGCGTTCGCCCGCCATTTGACGCGCATCCCCGAGCTGACGGTGGTGACCAACTCGCTACCGGTCGCCGAGGTGCTGTACGCGCACGACCGGCCGGACCGGGTGGTGGTCCTGGTCGGCGGCGTCCGCACCCCCTCCGACGCGCTGGTCGGGCCGGTGGCGGTGCAGACCATCCAATCGCTGCACGTCGACTGCCTGTTCATGGGCGTCCACGGCATCGACCCGGGCGCCGGCTTCACCTCGCCGAACCTGGTCGAGGCCGAGACCAACCGCGCGATGGTGGCCGCCACCCGGCGGCTGGTGGTGCTGGCGGACCACACCAAGTGGGGCGTGGTGGGGCTGTCCACGATCGCCTCGCTGGACGAGGCGTCGGTGCTGATCACCGACTCCGGCCTGGAGCCGGAGGCCCGCGAGGCGCTCACCGGGCGGGTCGGCGAGCTGATCCTGGTGGAGCCCGCGCAGATCGGCCTGCTGAAGGTGCCGCCGCTGGACGCCGCCGGCGTCAGCGCCTGAGCCTCTCCGGCCGGTCCCGGCCCAGGCCTTCGGCGGCGCGTATGATCGGATTGCCCCCCGTTACGGAGCGCAACAGCGAGGACCGATGGACTCCAGATCATTGCTCCGCAAGGAACGCCAGGCGCTCTGCGACACCCTCAGCTCGTTGGGGCCCGACGCCCCGACGCTCTGCGAGGGCTGGACCACCGCCGACCTGGCCGCGCACCTGCAGGTGCGCGAGCGGGAGCCGCTGGCGGCGGCCGGCATCGTGCTCCCCGGCCCCTTCGTCGCCCTGAACCACCGCCGCATGGAGGCGGCCAAGGCCGGCGGCTACCAGCGCCTCATCGAATGGTTGCGCGGCGGCCCGTACGGCCTCTGGCGGCTGGGCCCAATGCAGGCCGTCAACGTCGGCGAGTACTTCGTGCACCACGAGGACGCCCGCCGAGCCAACGGCATGGAGCCGAGGCCCTCCGATCCCGACCTCGACATGGCCCTGTGGCGGATGCTCCGCGTCACCGGACGGCGGCAGCTCCGCGGGCTCCGCGGCTTCGGCGTGGTCGCGCAGCGGCCGGACGGCCGCAGCGCCGTGCTGCGCAAGGGTTTCCCCGAGGTCGAGATCAGCGGGGCGCCCGGCGAGGTGGTGCTGTACCTGATGGGCAGGAAGCAGGCCGCGCGCGTCGAGCTCTCCGGATCGGAGATGGCGGTCGCCGCGCTCTCCAACGCGTCCCTGCGCGCGTAGCTCATCCACAGATCCCCGGCGCGCCTGGAGGGACGGCGCGCACAGGTCCAGTATGGGTCCCTGGAGCAGCCACCGGAGGCGACGGGAGGGATCGTCTTGCAGCAACGCAGGCTCGGGCGTATCGACCATGCCAGCTCCGTGCTGATCTACGGCGCGGCCGCGCTCTCCGACGTCGACCAGGAGGTCGCGGACCGCTCGATCCAGCTCGCGCTGGACGCCGGGATCAACCACTTCGACGTCGCGGCCGGCTACGGGGACGCCGAGCTCCGGCTCGGCCCCTGGATGCCTCGCATCCGGGACCAGGTCTTCCTGGCCACCAAGACCGGCGAACGTGCCGCCGACGCCGCGTGGGCGCAGATCAACCACAGCCTCGAGCGGCTCCAGACAGACCACCTCGACCTGATCCAGCTCCACGCCGTCGGCGACGTCGACGAGCTGGACCTGGTCACGCGCTCTGGCGGCGCGCTCGAGGCGGCCGTGCGCGCCCGGGACGAAGGCCTGGCCAGCGCCATCGGCATCACCGGGCACGGGAACCAGGCGCCGTCCACCCATCGCGAGGCGCTGCGGCGCTTCCCCTTCGACACGGTGCTGAGCCCGCTCAACTACGTGCTGAGCCTCGACCCGGTCTACATGGGCGACTACGAGGAGCTGGTCGGCGAGGTCCGGGCCCAGGGGGCCGGGCTGATGATCATCAAGACGGTCTCGCGCCGAAACTGGCCCGACGACGCCAGGCCCTACACCACCTGGTACGAGCCGTTCGACGACCAGGAGCGCATCACCGCCGCCGTCGTCTGGGTGCTCTCCCACGAGGAGGTCACCGGCATCGCCACGCCCGGCGACGTCCGCCTGCTCCCGCTGGTGATCGAGGCGGAAAAGCAGGTCGGGACGATGCCGGTCGCCGACGCCGAGGAGGTGCTGGCGGCCGCCGCGGACTACAGCTCCCCGTTCATCAACATCCCCTTCTGAGCATCCTATGTGGGAGAAGTCAAGGACGAGCTTGATGGGGAATGGGCGTGAGGTATCGGCTCGACAGGTCGCGTGCCGGTCGAGGGATTTGGGGTGGAGGTTGCTGCGTGCTGCGGGCGGTGCCCTGGCCCG
>WNFU01002274.1_pt1 | contig 26305 bp, 24 predicted proteins | sample 5400121 | NCBI WGS metagenome assembly WNFU01 (sample SAMN13153360, study PRJNA577476) | soil metagenome | isolation source: 100 cm soil or saprolite under grassland replicate 1 | place: USA:California | collected 2016-06-15 | reverse complement strand
AAGATTTGCCTGTGATCCCGGAAAATATAGACCCCAGCTTGCAAAAGGTTTATGAAAAAGGGTTGGAGCTTGGGAATGACCCGCAGGCGTTTTCGATCTTTGGCGATTGCCAGGAGAGACCCGCTGATTTCTTCGGTGTATTTGAAACTGATGCCACAGCGGTGGAAAGCCTTTCCCCTGAATTGCGTGAGGTGGTTGAGAACTTTCGAGGTTCCTTCAACCGGGAGAGTCCTACTGCACAGGATGGAACGACGCCTGGCTCGCTCTTATGGACGCAATGGCATCGCGGCGAATATGGCTGCACCTTTGCGGAAACGCCTGTGCAATGCGAGTTGCGCATCCATCATCCATCGTTTGTCATTATTCAGATTGGGACGCATTTCGAGTCACGTAATACCGAATATCTTCGTAAAGTCATTTTGCAATTGTTGGATGCGGGCGTTGTGCCAATCCTTGCCACGAAAGCGGATAACCGCGAAAAGGATGAACGCATCAATCGGGATATGTCGATGCTCGCTGCGGAGTATGATTTGCCGCTCTGGAATTTTTGGGAGGCTCTCTCAGATCTCCCCGGTCGCGGACTCTATGTGATGAAAGGCCGTGAAGGACAAGGCCCGGTTTATCTCAATCAGGAAGCCTCGCTACGTCATCGTATGACGGGTTTAGAAGCCCTGAATGTTGTCTGGCGTGCAGTGACAAATACTTCGCGCTGAGCGGAATGACGAGCGGTAGCGAGGAATGTAGACGAAGCGAGGATTGGCCAAGATAGCCGCGCTTCGTCTGCGGGTCTCGACTTTCCGCTCAGCGCGAGTAAAATTTCAAATAAAAAGACTCCTGAAACAGGAGTCTTAACTTTTAAACTTGCAAACGTTCCAACGTTCTAACCTTTCAGTGGGGGTGCGTCCTTGTCATAGACAAATACCTGAATATCTAATCCATCGCTGTTCAACAGATCAATTGCAGGCTGAAAGGTTGCGTCCTTGATTTTCTGAATATCTCCTGCAGGGGCATAGACACTCAAGCGTGCTTCTTCCTCAGACATCTTGACCATTTTGATCTCCACCTGCGCACAGGCAGCTTTGATCTTGTCGCTCATCTGTTGGATGGCTTCGTCAAGAGACATACAATACTCCACTTTTATGTCATTGCGAGGAGAATGCTTTTCCGACGAAGCAATCTCCTTGCTACCTGTGCTTCGACTACTCTCGCTATCACTCGCTCCGCTCAGCGCGATATTATTTCGCCATTTTGGCAACCGTCACGCCTGCTCCGCCTTCGTTATCTTTTGGCTCCTCATATGACGCGACGTAAGGACTTTCCTTCAACGCGTTGCGAACTGCATCGCGCATTCTGCCCGTCCCTTTGCCATGGACAATCCGCACGAACAGCAGGCCAGACGAATAGGCCTTCTCCAAGTAACGATCTAATTCTTCGAGTCCGTCTTCCACAAGTTTGCCACGCAGATTCAATTCAATGCCGGGAGATTTCGTGCCACTCAGCGCGGCTCGAGGACTGCCTTCTGCACTCTGTTTTTTCTCTTCTGTTGGCTTTGTTTCAGGGACTTCCGCATCCAGACTTTTCCTGCGCAAGTCGACAAGTCTCGCCCGCACACGCAGACTCCCGATCTGCACTTCGGCGTCCGATTCACCTAGAGCGGTCACCACTCCCTCGGTGTTCAGTGTGGTTACAAAGACACGCTCTCCAAGAGACAATGGACGGTTGACCATTGACGATGATGGTCTATTGTCGATGGTCCAGCGTCGCTCTACAGGCGCTTCGATCTTTTCTTCGATTTCTTCTACTTTTTTTTCCAATTGCTTCAAGGCTTCAAGGGGCTGTTTTGCTTTCTTCAACTGAGACTTAAGCGAGTCGATATTTCTCTTTAATACAGCGACTTCCAATTCACCTTCGGCGCGGGCTTTGGCTAGTACTTCGCGGCGTTCATCTTCGATCTTCTCGAGTCGTTTTTCGATTTCTTTCGTTTGCGCTTCGAGCCGGTCACGAGCTTTCTCCAACTTCTGACGTTCGCGCGAGGTGCGGTTGCGTTCCTTGCGGATGTCATCGAGGAGTTTGTCGGCGCGTAGTTCATCGGGGTGAATCTCGGCTTTGGCGGAATCAATGATCGGCTGTGGCAGACCCAGTCGCTGGGCAATAAGCAGCGCGTTGGAGCGTCCAGGGAGACCGATCGTCAAGTGATACGTAGGACGCAGAGTCTTGATGTCAAATTCCAACGAGGCATTGACGACACCTTCCGTGGAATGCGCAAACGTTTTGAGTTCAGGATAATGTGTAGCAACAAGCGTTGTGCAACCCGTTTCAAGCAGATAGTTGAGGATGGCACGCGCCAACGCCGCGCCTTCCTGCGGATCGGTACCTGCGCCGAGTTCGTCGAAGATGACAAGCGAGCGCTGATCGATTTGCTTGAGGATGCGAATGATGTTTGTGATGTGACCGCTGAATGTGCTGAGCGATTGCTCGATGGATTGTTCATCGCCGATATCCGCGTAGACCGCCTGGAAGCACGGCAGTTCCGAGCCGCTTTGGGCAGGGATATGCAGTCCGCTTTGCGCCATGAGCGCGAACAGACCAACGGTTTTGAGCGAAACTGTTTTCCCACCTGTGTTCGGACCGGTGATGACAATCGCGCGGGTGCCAGGTTTCGGATCGACATCGATGGGGACAACGGTTTGTGGATCCAGAAGAGGATGGCGGGCATTCAAGAGTTTGATTTGTGGCGTGTCGAACGTCGAATGTCCAACGTCGCTTGTCTCTGCTCCTTCGACTTTGCTCAGGACAGACTTTTGACTTTTGACCTTTGGCATTTCTTTGATAAGAGGTTCGCTAGCTTTTAATTCTTCCGCGTACTTCGCTTTCGCAAAAATGAGATCGAGCATGGCGAGATTTTCAACGCCGTAGGTTAGTTCTTCGCGATGTTCGCCGATCTGTGAGGAGAGTTCATAAAGGATGCGCCGCTCTTCGTCGCGTTCCTGCAATTGCAATTCGCGCATGGAGTTGTTTAATTCGACAATGGGCAACGGTTCCACGAACAGGGTCGCGCCGCTGGAGGATTGATCATGGACAACCGCTTTGATCTGTCCTTTGAATTCCGCGCGCAATGGGATCACGTAACGTCCATCGCGCTGGGTGATGATGGGCTCCTGCAGCTTGCTTGCCGATTCAGTTAAGTATCTTTGCAAGCGCGACATCAAACGGTCGTGCGCGATCTTGATCTCACGCCTGAGGGAGGCAAGTTTTGGGGAAGCGGAATCGAGCACTTCACCGCGCTCGGATAGCACGCGCGAAATAGCGTCCACGATTCCATGTGCTTCGGGCAATCCTGCTGCGATCTGCGCCAGCCGCGGATACTCATCCGTCTTGCGCTCGAGCGATTTTTTTAGTTCACGACATGAGATCAGTGTGGACTTCACATCCAGGAGCTGCTGCGGATCCAGGACACCGCCGCGTCCCGCCAGGTCAGCCGCAGAGCGGATGTCATGCGCGCCACCGATACCGATATTGTCGTTCGTTGAAAATAATCTACGCGCTTCGCTGGTTTCCCCGAGACGGGCAAGGGCAAGGGCATATGAATCAGTTGGCTGGAGAGAACGCGCCAATTCCATCGAAGCGGAGAAATCACAGAAGGCTTTCAATCGTTCGAGGATTTTTGGATATTCAAGAACAGACAGAGTTTTTGCGTCCATACATAGTAATTTAACCACAAGATGTGTAATTGGAGAATGGAATGTAGAAAAATGGAGAATTGATCGAGAAATATAACAATTGAATTGCAGACGCGATAGTCCTTAAGCGCCATCTTACAGAATGGTAGGTGCAAATTTAACGGAATTTAATTTGGGGATACTAGACTTGCTTCAACGGCGCAGGTGCAAAGCGATCGAATTGTGAGATGGAAAGAATATAAAGTGACCTAATTCATCTGAGCCCGAATTGGTCCAAGCCGGGACCAAAAAGAATGAAGCCGACGCTGGTGACGCAGCATCGACTTCTCCGGTCAAAGTGCCTAGAGGACACAAATGACTCTTCATAATCATAACACCCGGTCATTGCCGCTGCAAGTAGGGGTTTCATGCACGTGCAGCCTGAGTCTCCCCAAAGCCTTTCTGCTCAAAGCTGATTGTCGATCTTCGTTTGCTTATCGACCAAAGTAAGCGAACAGCTCTACAGAGCCCAAATTTACATCTTACACAGCGTTCACCCTTATTGTGAATGCAACCCAGTACACCTTAAAGGAGTATCCATGTTTACCACAACCCGAATTTCATTGCATACCTCATTGCGTTGGTTGCGTCGTGCCATGACGATGATCCTGATCCTTTCCAACTTTGCAACCACCATGTTGGCCGATGCCGCCCCGGTCCAGGTGGATACACAACCGTCGTTCCCGATCCGGGCTGCGTTCTACTATCCCTGGTTCCCGGAAGCCTGGAATCAACAAGGCTTCAATCCATTTACCAACTACAATCCATCGCTCGGCTTTTATGATGCCAGCCAAGCCGTGACCAAACAGCACATTGCCGCGATGCAGTATGGCGGCATTCAGGCAGGTATTGCGTCCTGGTGGGGGCAGGGATCACGGACAGACACTCATATCCCGGGCCTTCTTCAAGCTGCAGCGGGAACCAACTTCCGCTGGTCTATCTATTATGAAAATGAAAGCCAGGGCGATCCATCCGTTTCTCAACTCACCAACGACCTGACCTATCTCCGCGAGGAGTATGGCAATGATCCAAGCTTCCTGCGTATCAATGGCAAATTTGTGGTCTTTGTCTATGCGGATGGCGCGGATGCCTGCGGCATGGTAGATCGCTGGAAGCAGGCGAACACCGTTGGCGCGTATCTTGTACTAAAGGTATTCAGTGGTTACCGCACCTGTGCCGGTCAACCAGATAGCTGGCATCAATACAGTCCAGCTGTCGCAGCCGATAGCCAGAGGGGTTACTCTTATGCGATCGCGCCGGGATTCTGGAAGAAAGGTGATGCAGTACGCTTGGCTCGTGATCTTAACCGCTGGAGTCAGAACATCCGTGATATGGTTGCTTCTGGTGCTCCGTTCCAATTGGTGACAACGTTCAATGAATGGGGCGAAGGCACCTCTGTAGAAAGTGCCAAGGAGTGGGAGACCGGTTCGGACTACGGCGCCTATCTGGATGCGCTTCACAATAACGGGAATGGCGGTCAGGCGCAGCCGACAGCCACAAATGTCCCTCCTACTCAAACAACACAACCCCCGGCCACAAACGTTCCACCCACTCAGACGAGTCAACCAACTGCAACAGCGATCGTGCTGCCTACTCAAACGGCACAACCCTCTGTGACAACGATAGCACCTACTCCAACGTCTGGTTCAAGCGTTGCATCGCCAACTTCACCGGCTGCAACCGTAACCAGTAATCCAAACACTACCCCAACTTCAACCTCCATCCCTACGTTCACTGCGAGTCCAATCCCGAGCCCAACGAACACCGTCACACCCGTGACGACAGGAGACCCGATCATTGCAGCGGCTGGTGATATTGCCTGTGATCCTTCGGATGGCAACTTTAACGGCGGCAATGGCACCTCGAATAACTGCCGCCAGAAGGCGGTTTCGGATCTGTTTGTTGGCAAAAATTTCAGCGCCGTCCTTACTCTTGGTGACACTCAATATGAGGATGGGTCACTCACAAAGTTTCAACAATCCTTTGATCCCAGCTGGGGACGAGCCAAAAATATTATTCGTCCTTCCGTTGGAAACCACGAATATTTGACGGCTGGCGCAAGTGGTTATTACAGCTATTTCGGTGCTGCAGCGGGCGACAATACGAAAGGTTACTATAGTTATGACATTGGTGCTTGGCATATCATTGCACTGAACTCGAACTGTAGCCAGGTGGGTGGATGTGGAGCTGGTTCCCCTCAGGAGCAATGGCTGAGAGCCGATCTGGCGGCTCATCCCACCATGTGTACGCTGGCTTATTGGCATCACCCGCGCTTCTCCTCCGGTGAGCATGGAAGTAGCACGAGTTATGACGCATTCTGGAGGGATCTATATGCAGCTGGTGCCGAGATTGTGTTAAGTGGTCACGATCATGACTATGAACGTTTTGCCCCGCAAAACCCGAGCGGCGCGGCGGATCCGAACGGTATCCAGCAATTCGTAGTTGGCACCGGTGGTAAAAATCACTACCAGTTTATGAGCATCCAGCCGAATAGTGTTGTGCGTAACCCGGACACCTATGGGATCCTCAAGTTGACATTGCACGCCACTAGTTACGACTGGCAATTTGTCCCCGAGCTTGGGAAAACATTTACGGACTCTGGCACGATGAACTGCCGTGGTACTGCCTCAACGCAGCCAACCCCAACGACAGTCTCAGTTCCTACAAACACGCCGATATCCAATCCAACCAACGTGGCGCCCACGCCAACAGCCATTGGAACCAACCTCCCGGCACCCTCACCCACCCAACCCGCGCCATCCACAACACGAACAGTGACCTTTAATCCTGCGGCGGATGCTTACGTGACGGCTGCAATCCCCAATACCAATTACGGCACCTCAAAGATGATTCGCTTCGATGCCAGCCCGGTTGTCAATGGATATCTGACCTTCAATGTTCAGGGGTTAGGTGGATCGGTTGCCAGTGCAAAATTAAGACTCTATGCCAATAGCAGTTCCACCGTAGGCTGTAAAGTGTTCAGCGTTCCAGATGCGAGCTGGGGCGAACGGACGATTACCTTTAATAACGCTCCAGCCCTGGGAGGCCAGATTGGCGCATACGGAGCGTTCAGGAGCAGTGCATGGATTGAGATTGATGTGACTGCCCTTGTTTCAGGCAATGGAACGTTCAGTCTGGCAGTGAGTGGACTTAACGGTACGGCCGTCAGTTTGGCCAGCCGTGAAAGTGGAACCTTTGTGCCACAATTAGTCGTCACGACTCGCTAGAAGAAACAAGATTAACAGAAACGGCGGACCATGGTCCGCCGTTTCTAATTTTAAACTACTGAGAAGATTATTCAAGCGATGTCAGGAGAAAATCGTCAAAGGTTACATCTGCCGAAGAGACGTTTTCTCCACTCCAGATGAACAGACCGACGCGGCCGCTTCCGTAGGTGTTATCGGAAACGGATGCAATCTGCTTGCCATCCACATACAATGTCAGTTTGCCGTGGCCACAATCCCCACCGACCCGATAGGAAGCCGCTTTATGTGGGATCAAATCTGAAGACGCCCATTTGCCATTATTGGTGAGGAATTCATCTGATTCGCCATCTGTGGCTTTGATAATCGCATATTCTCCGGCGGGTGTGACGCCAAGATAGTAAAAAGACCAATCCTTTGATTGTTGGGCACAGATGAAACCAAAAGCGGTGGTGGGATCGGTGTCATTATTGAAAGCAGTTATTTCCATATGCGTATTCTGATAGACCTGATCGTTGGGTGTACTCCACGCAACAAAGTTTTTTGTAAAAATAAGCATATGCAAAGCATCACTTTCGTATTCAATGGAGCTGTCTGAGTCGGTAAGCGTGCCCCAGCCATCGCGGCTGACGGAAAAATCGTCTTCAAGAAGAACCTTCGCCGTATTATTCACGACACTGGTCATGCTTGGCGGAGGGACATCTGTGGGAGGAATAGGGATTACAGTTTCTGTAGGCAGAGGAGTATTTGTTGCAGGATTGAGGAAGGGCATATTTCGCCAATTCGCGCCCAGGACAGTCACTCCAGCCACGGAAAAGAGCAGACACGCGCCTGCGAGACAGCCGACAATCCAGCCCGTAGGCATCCCAGATTTGGAGGCAGTTTGTTTAACGGGAGCAGGTTTGGACTGAGGCTGAGTGGAAGGGACTGTGTATTTGATGGGTATGGAGTCTGTTGGTTGTGCCTGGCGGATTGTTTCCTTATCCTCCAGCGCACGTTTCCAGGCCGCGACAAATTCATCCGCAGACGAAAAGCGGTCTTTGGGATCCTTGGCGAGTGCTTTCAGGATCACCTTTTCGATCGATGGCGGAATATCGGGTTTCACCAGGGATGGCAACGGTAATGGATCGCTGATATGTTTGAAGAGGACTGCCAGGGGTGTATCGGCGACAAAAGGCACGCCTCCTGTCACCATTTCATAAAGGATAATACCGAGGGAATAAATATCAGAGCGTTGGTCAACATCCTGCCCCTGAGCCTGCTCGGGGCTGATATAAGCAGGCGTGCCCATGATCGCGTCCGTCTGCGTCAGACGCGGAGAGGCGCTTTCAAGTAATCGGGCAATCCCGAAGTCTGTGAGAAAAATATTGCCGTGCGAGTCAATCAGGGCGTTGGCAGGCTTTAAGTCGCGGTGAATAATGCCAAAGCTGTGAGCATAGCTTAAGGCGTCGGCCAACTGGGTAAATATTCTGTCAATTTCGTTTAGAGGAAGTGGACGCTTTGCCTCCATCTTATCCCTGAGCGTCCCTGCATCGAGATAGCGCATGACAAAATACGCTACACCATCGCTTTCCCCATAATCGAAGACCGGTAGGATATGCGGATGTTCGAGCTTGGCAATGATGCGCGCTTCCTGATGAAAACGCGTCGCGAACTCCTGGCTCTCTGCCAGTTGACTGGGCAGCACTTTGATCGCAACGTAACGATCCACGGAGGGCTGGTAGGCTTTATAAACATTTGCCATGCCACCCTTGCCGATTTGAGTGATGATTCGATAGGGACCGAGCATTTGCCCGGATTGAAGGTTATCCATTTTCTGCTCCAGATCGTTTGGCGAGATCGATTTGATGAGCCGATTCTACGACTGATTGGCTTGAAATTCAAATTGCATTAACCGGGCAAAACAGGGAATAGCATTTCAGGAATGCTCTCATAAATTTCCATCCTTCCATATCGAAAACACTCTATATTAGATTCAGGTACGAAAATGCAGGAGTGTCCAAAAGAATGGGCTAGATCTGTCCCAGCCACAGACTGCGCAAGCGCACAGAGTCCATTGAGAAAAATCTCTAAGTTCTCTGTGGCTAGCCCACGGAATTAGACACTCCCGAAAATGTCTGAAACCTTCAACTCTGTGTTATTATTATCTCGTTGCTCCATCCTGAGCGAAGACGAAGGAGGAGCAAATAATTTGGGAATTGTTTTGGTAACTCTGAATGAATGCCCGATGAACGTTAGTCGGGCTTTTTTGTTGGGCGGATTTGTCTGTGAAGACAGGTCTTGATTGGCAAGAAGAAGTTAGACGGAGTCATCAAAACATCCCGCATCATATTTCATTGTGAAACTTCGAGAAGAACACTCTCCTCACGATGACGTTATAAGGATTAAGATGACAACCGATTTTACTTCTCTTAACCTGCGTGAAGAACTCGTGCAGGCCATCACGGAGCTTGGCTATTCCGAGCCAACGCCTATTCAAGCCGCGATCATTCCCATCATGCTCAAGGGAGCGGATGTGATTGGTCAGGCACAAACTGGCACGGGTAAGACTGCTGCCTTTGCCCTCCCCATCCTATACAACTTCACACAGCAACGTTACGTACAAGCATTGATCCTCGCACCCACGCGTGAACTTGCACTGCAGGTCGCCGATTCGATGACTGAATATGGAAAGCACCTCGACGTGCGTGTGCTCGCCGTCTATGGGGGTCAACCCTATGGACCGCAGATCTCGCGCCTCAACCGCGGCGTGGATGTTGTGGTGGGAACGCCAGGGCGTTTACTTGACCTCATCGAACGCAACGCCCTCAATATCAAACATATCCGCACGCTGGTGCTCGATGAAGCCGATGAAATGCTCAACATGGGCTTCATAGAAGATGTGGAAAAGATTCTTTCGGAAACTCCATCGGAAAGACAGACCGCCTTATTTTCGGCGACCCTGCCTCCGCGTATCCGCTCGCTTGCCAATCGCTTTATGCGCGACCCTCAACCTGTCACCATTAAACGCGAGACTCTCACCCTTGCCTCTACCGAACAACGCTATTACCTCGTCCATGAAGCGGACAAGACCAACGCCTTGACCCGTCTCTTCGAGGTCGAGCCGATTAAAAGCGCCTTGATCTTCGCTCGTACCCGCGCCGAAACCGCGACCCTCGCCAACGAACTGGTTGTGCGCGGCATTCCCGCGGAGGCCATCCATGGCGACCTCGATCAAAACGCGCGCGAACGCGTGTTGGGACGTTTCCGTGCAAATCAACTGAAAGTGTTGGTTGCAACCGATGTCGCGGCACGTGGGCTTGATATCGAAGATATTTCACACGTCTTCAATTATCATTTGCCGGATGATGCGGAAGTGTATGTCCATCGCATCGGGCGGACGGGACGCGCCGGCAAGACAGGCATCGCTATCACCTTGGTCTCACCGCGTGAGAAACGTCGCTTGCGGGAAGTGGAAGCCCTGACCAAGCAGCCGATAAAAAAGATGGAACTTCCTACGGTTGCTGAAATTCATCGTCACCGCGAGGCCCAGGTGGTTGAGAATTTAAAGATTTGGCTTGGGCGCGGACGTTATAAACGCGAACTTGAAATGGTTCAGGAACTCATCGAAGCCGGGCATGACCCATTGAACATCGCAGCTGCGGCGATCAAGATCGCACGCGCGGATGAAAAGCAACGTCCAATCGCTGAGGTTGCTGAAGTAAAAGATGACCGCAAACGCCCGGACAGAGATTCGGTGCGCGGTAGTAAGCGGGAGCCTTTTGGGCGACGCGCAGGAACAGGAAAGGGAGGCAGCTCGCGACGGCGCGGTGACGGTTCGCATGAAGAAGGCATGGTCCGCTTGAAGTTGAATAAAGGCAAGGTGCAAGGCATCCGACCGAATGATATTGTCGGCACGATCGCGTTTCATGCCAACATCCCAGGATACGTGATCGGAAAAATCCGCATTGAGGATAAAGTTACATTTGTAGATATACCTGAAGATGTCGTGGATCAGGTGCTAAAGCAAAACGGAAATTATCGCATCGGAAAAGAAAAGTTTGCACTGACGAAAGCACAATAAAAGTTCAGCCCACAATTCTGTGGGCTGAACTTTTATTTCATGATCTTTACATTGATCATGCTGGTATTCATTGTCCCGTAGAGTCGTACCCATAGCAATAAATAGGCTTCCGTGCCGCGCGCCGTAGAGAGATCGCCCAGGTCAAAAATATGAATCCAACCGAAACTCCGAAGCAAATCTATCACCTGCGCTTTTGCATCCACATCGTTTGCGCTGATGAAGACATGATGATCGCCGTTTGCCACCTCGAGCGGATGGGTCATCACCCGCGCAGTTACGGTATTGAGTGTTTTGACCACTTTCGTCATCGGAAATGCGCGCTGGATTTGCTCCGCAAGTGAATCAGTACCGAAGACCGTCAGTGAGGGTGGAAAGCCATTTGTGAAATCGAGCGGGTTGGAAACATCCACAAGGATTTTGTCCGCGAGATTTGCCTCTCCTGCTAGGTTCAATGCATTGAGTGAGCCTGAGCCATTCGTAGCATTGAACACCATCTCGCCATGTGCAGCTGTCTCTGCAAAGGAACCGATCAGCACCCTTTGGTTGGACGATTGCCAGCCTCTCAATTTGTCTGCGTCGCGCGTTCCGATCACCACATTGTGACCTAACTCTGCCAGCCGCGCGCTAATGGCTTGTGCCGCCATACCTGAACCCAAGACTCCGATTCTCATATGCAGTTCTCCTTTAGAATAAAAGGTCTTTTAGAGGTGAGGATCGTTCACAGGCGTTACCCCTTTTGTGGAGGATAAATCAGTGAGCGTTTCACTGATCTTCCATAATCTTTGTTGGGCATCCTGGTCATTGGCATAGGCAGGGATTTGGGTCTCTTTGGCTCGATAAAAAAACTTTCCGGTTGTCTTTTCAAACTCTGGAGCGGTCGCCACTTGCAGAATATTCCCTGTCACCTTTTGGGGTGGACTGGATGCCAGCCACGCAAAAAGACGCAGCGGCGCAAACGATTCCTTCAGGATGCCAGAGCGTACCAGGCCCGGATGAATGGCGTTGACGGTGATACCCGTGTTTTCCAGCCGCCGCGCCAGTTCCATCGTAAATAAAAGATTTGCCATTTTCGTTGCCCCAAAGGCATTCAAGGAATGGAAATTTTTCTCGCCCTGCAGATCGTCAAAATTTAACTGCGTTGTAGACGGCGCGGTAATGTTCAACACATGCGCGGAACCGTCCGCTTGAACAGCAGCCTGGAGCGATTCAAGCAGCAGGTTGGTCAACAGGAAAGGACCGAGATGGTTTGCGGCGAACATTTCTTCAAATCCATCAACCGTGACAGCGCGCTTCCTCTTATAGACACCCGCATTATTGATCAATACATTGATCTTTTCGTATCTTGACTTTAGGATCTCGGCTACGTTTCGCACCGATGAGAGGATGGATAGATCACACAACTGCAAGTCAAGGTTCGAGTTCTGAGTCCGGGATGTGACTTCTTTTAAAACCGCTTGTCCGCGGTCGGCATCGCCTGCCACCATTACGAGCATTTCACCTGTTCTGGCAATATCCAATGCCAGTGCTTTCCCGATGCCAGACGTGACGCCAGTGACAACAAAGATTTTATTTCCCATTGTTACCTCACTCTTTTATAGTATTCTCTGAGCGCGGTTACATCGGTCAAATGTTCAGCCAGACGAAAGTTGATTCTCAGCGCTTTGTGAATCCACGTCTCACTGGCTGGACATAGCTCAATCTCTTCTACGAGATTTCAATTTAGCGCGGGCTGTCTTTGCCAGATCCAGATAATCTTTTCGAATGACATCCAGCTCATCATCATCTAACTCTTCCAGATCGAGCAAGGCATTATGGGCACTCTCGACCGCGCGGATGAGTTCATCCAGTTTGATCTGTAACGCCTCTGTATCTCGATTTTGCGTATTCTGAATGAGGAATACCATGAGAAACGTGATAATGGTTGTGCCGGTATTGATAACGAGTTGCCAGGTATCACTGAATTTGAAGATGGGTCCTGTGATCGCCCAGATGAGGATGATGGCTACCGCAATTGTAAAAGTGATGGGTCGGCCGGCAGTCCGCGAGGCCCATTTGGCGGCACGGGTAAACCAGGAGAGGCGTTTGCCTTTACCTTTTGGTGCCATTCTTCCTGCCTTTTCTAATAAAATGAAAACTCAACGTTTGGGTTCAGTCAGCAGTAACTGATTTTCCTTCCAGCCTCTATATTGACGGAGGTCTCGTTCGACCAGCATCAGGCAAGCGCCGACCACGGCGGCATCATCCACAGCGCCGATAAAAGGCAGTACATCCGGCACAATATCAAAGGGATTGATCACATAGATTAGAGCGAACGCCGCGGCGGCAATTGTTCCATACATGGCCTGGCGATACTTGCCTGCGCGCCAATCCTTTACGAGCGCGCTCAATACTTTACCGTCTTCAATAAATCGTTTCAACGGACCTTTGGCACTGAATCTCTTGTTGATTTCTTCAGATTTTTCAACGACTGTTTCAATGTCTTTGGGCGTTACCTTTTCGGCTCCTTCTTTTACAAACTCTTCATCGGGTTTTTTGAATACCATGTTCATACTCCTTCCAAGAAAGGCATAAATCAAGATCTTTGATTCAAGCCAAATAAAATTACTGAGACTGAATCTTATTTAGGATGTAAACGATTGGGGGTACGATGAGCAAAACAGATGAGGATGCGCGCTGTTTTTATTTTACACTAGGTGCTCTCAAAGTTCGCATAGGGATTTCCCCCGTATGTACGCTCGTATTGCCTATCCTTAACAAAAAGAGCCCCGCGTTACGCGGGGCTCTTTTTGCGATTCAATAGGTTACCACTCAATCCAATCCCCTTTTGGATGCACCCAAACCGAGTCTGTGGCTTCGGCGGTGAAGAAGTGGTTGAAACTTTCCAGAAAATCTTCATCCCCATAATACTCGCCCATGCCTTCTCCACTCATCCAAATGTCTACCCCGAAGTACTCGAGCGATTCCGGTGAATTCGGAGCCGCCAGGCGGAAGTAGGCTTCGTGGGAGAGTTGGCCTAGTTTGCGCGCCTTGCTGATGGTCTTCGTCATGGCGGTATTATGCAATTGTTTTGCTTCCTCTTTTGAGTTAACGGTACCACGTACCACCGCGACGATACGGTCATTATTCCCGAATGGGGCTGGGATGTGGAAATTTGTGAAGCCCTCTGCAGGTGCCCACACGACTGGGTCGCGCTGACTAAAGATCATGTTGCCACCCTCCTGAACCTGGTGGTCAGAGAAGAAGGTATTCAGTCCATCGATGCTGTACCAGAGATCCATAATCAGGAATTCCCCCGCGCCGTTGGATTTGGCGTGCCCATCATGCGGCATGGGAACGTAGACCATGTGGCTGACATCGCCAAGCGATTTTGCAGCCGCGACACCCTCAGGGTCCCCGGCGGTCATATTGTGGACTTTGCGAGCTTCCTCCAGCGTGGCGGGGGATAGCGTGCCTCGAATGGTAAGCAAATATAGGGTTAATTGGTCATTCATGGTTTTCTCCTTATAAATCTGAAAGAGTTGGTCTGTTTCGTCTATTCACTTAATTAGACGGCAGGACTCCTCCGGACTCATCGGTCAAACCACAAGTGGCAACCCAAATTTGACAAAGAGCTGTCCATCAAACGTCAGGAAGTCATTGATCTCGCTGATCTCTCCATGTTCGATAGTCAGGATGTGCAATGCCGCGGCGCGATAGATTCCAGCTGAGTCCATTTGATAGATGGCGAACGCAGGCGAGCTATTGGCGCGTATCGCTTCCAAGCGGACCTTGAACGGGCTCATGCTCCGAAAGAGTTGATTCTCCAGAAAAGACCGGATGTCCGCGTGACCGCCAAACCAGACGGGGAGCGGCGGCATGGTCAACGCGACATCTTCACGTAATACAGCGACAAGCGCCGCGGAATCCGCAGCCTCCCACGCCGCGACATATCGCCTCAGCAACGCGGATAGTTCCTCATTCAAACGCGAGGATGTACTCTTGCGCTCAGAGGGTTGTTTCATCGTTTCGCGAGCGCGTTGCAAGGCGCTGTTGACCGCGACCGGCGTCATATCTAGGATCTCGGCGGTTTCGTTTGCACTCCAACCCAACACATCATGTAACAAAAGTGCGGCACGTTGACGCCCCGGAAGCTTTTGTAGTGCCGCGACAAACGCCAGCGTAATACTTTCACGGACTTCATACACCGCTTCGGGATAGATACTGGGTTGTCCATCGATCATCTCATCGGGAAACGGTTCGACCCAAGTAACTTCCTGCGATGGTGGAGGAAGCGGTTCTTTCGGATCGCCTCGCCCATAGAGTTCGCGTGGCAACCCACGGACGCGGCGGCTGTCCAAGGCATCGAGACAGGCATTGGTCGCGATCTTGTAAAGCCAAGTCCGCAGGGACGAACGTCCTTCGAACGCATCCAGGTGATTCCAAACACGCAGGAGAGTCTCCTGCAACATGTCTTCCGCGTCTTCAAATGACCCAAGGATGCGATAACAATGGACAAGAATCTCGTGGTGATAGGGTTCCACTAGTTTTTCAAAAGCCTGCTGATCTCCGGCTCTCGCCAACCTCAATTGTTCGCTCTGTTCATCGATATTGATATTTTTCATCGGCTCGTTTTCACAACACAAGTAAATTTGGTATCCAAAGATTCCTACACCATGCTCTGTTCGATTAGGCTTTGTGCCATCTCAATAACTGTTCCTTCATAAGGACGCGGTTGCCAGCCCAAAACAGACTGGGCTTGTTCTGTCGAAATGACATACATCCACCCAAGCGTATCTACAACTGGCTTGGTCTTTGGGACCAGGATGGCGAAAAAGCGGACCAGCCAATCAGGAAGAACGCGGGTAGGAACGCGATAACCTTTGCTCGCAAAGTTCCGGTCAAGGATCAGCGCAAATTCCTGCAATTGGATCGACGCGCCGTTCGCAATAAATCGTTTGCCTGCAGCATTCGGCGTGAGAATTGCTTTTTCGATCATATTCACCAGATCGCGGACATCCACAAAATGGAGCTGGGTACGCGTCAGACCTGGGATTTCATGTCGCATGAGAGTCAGAAACCATTCCGTGGAAGTGTGATGACGATTGTCTAATACCGGACCGAAGACGTTAGATGGATTGACTGAAACCAATTCCATGCCATTCTTATTCTCTGCACTCCTCATAAATTCCCACGCAGCCTGCTCCGCCAATGTTTTGCTCTTTGAATAAATGTAATCTGTTTTGCTGGTGTCCGTCCAATCCGATTCGTTAAATGTCCTGTTTTCCCTTTCGTGTCCACCCGTGATGGCTGCCACCGAAGAAATCAGCACCACTCGTTTCACGCCAGCTTTCTGCGCTGCACGCAAGACGCGCAATGTTCCCTCACGGGCTGGGATGATCAGTTCGTTTTCATCTTTCGGCGCTTCCGTCGGAAAGGGAGACGCAAGATGCAAGACGAAGTCACAGCCAGCAACCGCCTGTCCCCAGCCTTCATCCTTCGTCAGGTCAGCGCAGATAAATTCAAGTTTGTTCGTATCAACATGCTTCGCGAGTGTTTGGCGTACTTTTTCCCCTTGTTCTTCCGTTCGCACGGTGGCGCATAGGTTATAACCACTTTTTAGAAAGTACAAGACCGTATGTAAGCCAATAAATCCATTTGCCCCTGTAACCAGTATTTTTGTGGAAGCAGGATTGATCGCCATTAAAACTGCCTTTCGCGGAAATAAAATCAATGGACTACAAAAACATTATAGTCCATTCAGAAGTGACGGATTCACATTTCCCGCGTCGAAATATTAGGGTTAACAATGGCATTGGTGCATAAATCAAAAAGTAGGCGCAATCCGTTTGTTGGTAGGAAAAGTTATGCGACTTTGTAACTTTGGGGCATACCCAGATGTGTCATTTTGTTGAGAGCGGCACAGCGCACTAAGGCTTGCGTCGTCTGTGTTTCAAGCAGACGCGCCGAGAGTTCGTTGCCAAAGATGGTTTTCAGGCGAAACATGGTTGTTTCCGCCAAGGAACGGACATGATAGCCGGAACTCTTCTTCCATTCCTTGCGCCCATCTTTCCGTATGGCACGTAGATTCTCATCGCGTTTGAGCCGCTCTGTTTTCGTGTTGCCGTGTTTCCAGATGCGCGCATTCTTGCGCGGTGGGATCAAGATATTCACCTCAGGTGAGTGTGCATTAAGACTGGCATAGACCTTGCGTTTATCGTAGGCTCCATCGGCCGCAAAATCAACGATGATCTGCTCAATTTGCGCTAACAATTCTTCTACCGTCTGATCATCGCTGACGTGATTCTCAGTCAGGAGTACGGCTTGGATTTCACCGTCTTCTGGGTTTGCACCCACATGCAGCTTACGCCAGGTACGCCGTTTCGAGACACCGTGCATTCGCACCTTCCATTCCCCTTCACCATAGATTTTCAAACCTGTGCTGTCCATAACGATATTCAAACTTTGACTGGTTTTCTTTGGCAGTTTCACCTTCAAATCCTTGCCACGTTTGGATAACGTCGAATGATCTGGCACAGACAAATTGATTTTCATCATTCGAAATAAGGAACGCACAAAGCCTTCCACACCACGATTGGTCAGGTGAAATACTTCTTTGACCGTCAACATCACCAGGATGGCTTGATCCGTATAATCAAACTGGCTTCCACGTTGTTTTTTTCCAGTGTACAACCATGTCTTTTCAAAATCATCTGACATCCAGAACGTAAGGGCGCCACGTTGCACCAAGGCTGTATCGTATTCAGACCAGTTCTTGACACGGTATAATGTTTTTGGGCGTGATGGTGTGCGTTTTTGTTTAGGCATAAACCAAACTTACACAGTCACGCCTCTTTTGTCCAGCTTTTCATGCACCAACGCCGTTAACAATTATTGCAGGGATTTTTGCGAGACCTTACTTGTGACGGCTATGTTCCTCTGGTCAGCGTGGATCGTTTCCACCGTCATTCGATATTGCTCTTCATAATGCGTGATGGTATTTTGCAAACTATGTGCCTGACTCCGTTCAAAACTTGCCTGTCCCATCGCTGACCATTTCTCACGTTCTTCCATCAATTGATTCATTTTGCGGGCGGCATCCTCTGGTTGAATCGGTTGAAAGAGATAACCGTTAACTCCCGCCTCCACCAGTTCGGGCAAGGCGCGTCCGTTTGCAGCGAGAATAGGTTTGCCGCAAGCCATAGCTTCCAGTGTAGCGATGCTTTGGAGTTCCTCCGGACTGGGCATGACGAAAATATCCGTGCTGTTGTAGATAGCTGGCAAATATTCCGGCTCCCCGAACCCGATGAAGACGACGCGTCCCTCCAAGCCAAGAGCTTGCACCTGTTTCTCAAGCGACTGCCCATAGAGCCCGTAACCGATAATTGCCAGTTGAAAGTCATCACGCGGCAGAAGGGATATGGCTTCTACTAACGTATCTAAGCCCTTCTCGCCATCAAGCCGCCCAACGTACAGGAAGAGAATCCGATCAGCAGCGAGGTGATATTTTCGGCGAATGCTGAGGCGATCGGTTTCCGGATCCGGATGGAAGCGGTGTGTATCCACACCGTTGGAGATGGCGCGGACGGGAATCCGGATCTGTTGATCCTGTAAAATACGAGCAGCTGTCTTGGATGGCACAGTGGCCAGGTCGAGTTTGTTGAAGACAGCCAGCATCATCTGCCACAGAGGAATGGTGAAGAGATATTGAACAGTGGGATGTTTTCTAAAGAAGGGTAAGAGATTTTCGGGAAGGAAATGATTCGTGCCGATCAACGGGATCTGCAGACGACGCGCTTCGTTGACCGCAGCGCTGCAGAGAAAATAATGATCCTGAATATGTACCACATCAGGTTGAAATTCTCGCAAGAGTTGTTTGACACGATAGGCAGGGAATGGAGTGATGTATATGGTGGGGTGCAATACCGACATATGTAGTGCCGCGACTTTTTCAACGAGCACACCATTCTGGCGGATGGAATAGGATTTCATCCGCGTGGAAGGCGTGATGACCATGACCTGATGTCCCTGTTGCACCATGCCCTCTGCCAGATGAATTGTGAAACTTGCCTGACCGTTCCCATAAGAGTATGTCTGTGTAACAATAAGAATACGCATTTAGGATTCCTGTTCCAGCTTCGGTCGATGATGATATATATAATAAAGGACGAGCCCGATGACCACCACAGTGCCCCCCAGAGAGATCCAGCGTAAATCTGTTTCGATGCGCTGGATCATATAGCCGAAGTAGTAACCGATCAACACAAGGCTTCCGGTCCAGAGGCATTCCGCAGCAAACAGCACACCAAACCAGCGTTTCATAGGAACACGTGCGAGTCCGGCGGCGATCAAGGTGGGGATAACAAAGCCGAGAGTCAATTTAGCGATAAACAGAATCTTGCGGATATGTGCGTGAATATCCTTTTGCAGCCTTGCCAGTGAACTCTCTTTAATACCTAGCTTGCCACCATAACGCAACAGCCATTCTCTTTTTCCTAGATAGCCCAATGAATACCAGAGGGTATCTGCAAGTAAATTGCCAAGGCCAGCCGATACAAATACCATAATCGGATTCAGATATCCCATTGAAGCGACGACTGCCCCAGCTAGTGTGATCACAGGTCCCTCCACCGCGACCAGGATGACAAGCAAAATATAAGCCCAACCCACCCAGGACGCGGTTTGACCGGGGGGCAAATATAAGAGATGCAAAACAGTGCTCATCAATGGACGCCGTTGCTAGCCTGGATTTCGACTGTTGGATAGGTATACGTTGTTAATCTTGTAGCGTTGCAGGTGAATCAATTTCTGCCGCGCTTTGGCCTTACGATAGCACTAGATGATGAATTGCAGCTTAAGACGTTGAATCGTTCCTTGAGATACAAATCCCACTTCGCTACGAGTGCTACCAGCAATGACAACTATCGGATCTTCTACAAGAGTGTATCTCCACATGGATAATCAGGCTTTTCCCTTCCTCAACCCTTGCAGGGTGGCATCATCCAGTTTCATCACAATTTCGGTGTAATTTTCGATCAAAGCGAGGATCGCTTCGCGCGGACCCTGCCTCCACTCGTCGCTGCTGTAAAAGGCATTCTCGCTTTCTTCGCGCTGAGCAAGGCTGTCATAACGGCGCATTAAGTAGTAGGAGTTTTCATCATGTAAGGATGGGCCGTACGCTACGACGTCTATGTTCCAGCGTTTGAGCAGAGGCATTGCCTCATCAAGAAAGAGACGATGAAATTCCTCTTGAGATCCAGGCCTTAGATTGTACGAGCGAATTTCAAGGAAATGACTCACGGCATCCTCATTATGAATAGGATATTTACTTATCCTTGCGAGCCGCAAGCGCCGCACCGATGATGCCAGCCTGATTCCGCAATTGAGCAGGAACCGTGGGCGTTTCAACGGTCAGCAGAGGCAGATACTTTTCTGAGTCTTTACTGATGCCACCGCCCACGATAAAAAGGTTGGGCCAGAAAAGTCTTTCCATCATCTTGAGATAGAGATCCAGGCGTTTGGCATATTTCTTCCAAGAGAGGTCCTCGCGTTGGCGAGCCGCGTCAGAGGCGTAGTGTTCTGCATCCATGCCGTTGAGCTGGGCGTGACCAAATTCGGTGTTCGGCAGAAGAACCCCGCCATAAAAAATGGCAGAGCCAATTCCAGTTCCGAGCGTGACCATGATGACAGTCCCTGGTTGACCGCGTCCCGCACCAAATTTCATCTCCGCCAACCCGGCCGCGTCGGCATCATTAATCATCGTGCAGTCACAGCCTGTGACCTGGGTGAACAGATCATCGACATTAAGACCGATCCATTTGGGGGAAACATTGGCTGCCATCATGGCAACACCGCCTTTGATTGGAGCCGGAAAACCGATGCCGATAGGTCCATTCCAATTAAAGAACCCTGCAATCTGTTTGACGATTTGCGCCATAGGTTCCGGCTCCGCGCTTTTGGGCGTCTTGATGCGTACCCGTTCCGCCACCAGTTGACCTGTTTCCGTATCCACTGGCGCGCCCTTGATGCCTGACCCGCCAACGTCAATCCCGAGTATTTGCATGTTTCACCTCTTTTGCATGGAAATTTTGAAGTTGCGAAACTGCGCTTTCACTGACTATTATACAAAATCATATCTCGCTGTGCATCTTCGCCTATAAAGAGAAGCTGGAACTTCTCTACATATGAGTCCCATTGTAGCATGTGGGCGCGGCTGTATTTTCTACGTCCCGAAGTTTGTTGCATAAATAGTCTTTCCTAATATTAATCCAGAAATCGGAGCATTCACGTATACTTACTAACTATCGTACTGTGAACTCGTTCGTATCGACAAAAGTTCGGGTTTCAAGTATTACATCGTAAGCGGGGATAAAACATTTCATACCATAGAACGGAAGGCAAACAATGAACACAAACTTAAATGAATCACAGACAGCAGAGCAAATCCGCTGGCAGCCGATCGTTGCCAAATATGCAAAACCCGATCTTGCCCGTAGTCTCTGGCAGGTGGCAAATACGCTGATACCGTATTTTGTTTTGTGGGGTTTGATGATCTGGAGCGTTCAAATCTCCTATTGGATCACGCTTGGGCTATCGGTCCTCGCGGCCGGCTTCTTGATGCGGACCTTTATCATCTTTCACGATTGCGGGCACGGCTCCTTCTTCAAATCGCAGAAAGCCAATGATTTTGTCGGCAGGATTACTGCTTTTCTGAACTTTACGCCCTACTACCGCTGGAAGCACGATCACGCGATCCATCATGCCACTGCCAGTGACCTCGACCGACGCGGCACAGGCGACGTGTATACGATGACGGTCAAGGAATATCTCGCCGCGCCATGGTGGAAGAAGACCGCCTACCGCATTATGCGTAATCCTTTTGCGCTGCTGGGAGTCGGTCCGTTACTGGTCTTTGTCATCACCCAGCGGATTCCGCCAACACAGGGCAGACGTGAGATCGCCAGTGTCTGGTGGACCAATTTTTCGCTGGCCGTCGTGATTACCCTGATGTGCTGGTTGATCGGATGGAAGACCTATGTATTGATACAGTTGCCGATCCTCATGATCAGTACAACGATCGGGATCTGGCTCTTCTACGTTCAGCACAATTTTGACCCAACCTACTGGGATAACCACGAAGGCTGGGAATTTGTAAAGGCAGGGTTGCAGGGGAGTTCCTTCTATAAACTGCCGCTCATTCTGCAATGGTTCAGCGGGAACATCGGTTTTCATCACATCCATCATCTGAGCGCCAAGATTCCCAACTACAACCTGCCTAAATGCTATTACGAAAATCCTCTATTCCATGTGAAGCCCTTAACGATACGGGCCAGTCTTAAGTCGCTGTCTTTGCGGCTGTATGATGAAGAGCAAAAGATGCTGATCGGCTGGAACGGACTTAAACGTTATCAGACGCAAAAAGTGGAAGTGAATATCTAAAACATAAGAGACCGGCCCAAGCCAGTCTCTGTTTTGAATGGTGATGAATTGAATGGCACATCAACTCTTCTTACGCAACCCCTGCACCGTGACCTCATCCAGTTCAACGACGATATCCGCGCGAAGCGATTCTCGATCAACGCCTGACCAGCCGCGTGGGCGATCAAACCCGCAGCACGCGGACCGGAACTTGTTCGCTGATTCCTTTCAATTCCAGCTTGCGTGACTCCAATTCACTGCTATCCATATGTGCCCGCTCAAGCGCAGTCTCGCTGACAATGATCTCCCCCGCCGCGGCTTTCGATGCAAGGCGCGCCGCGGTATTCACTTCCTCACCGATCGCTGAAATATCAACCAGACCCTCCGATGAGCCCATTGCGCCGAAAAATGCCATACCGGCATGGACTCCAATTCCAACCGGGATATTTTGCCTTTGCATCAACCGAGAGATATTTTGAGCGGCGCGTATCGTCTTTGCCACATAATCTTTCCCCGCAAAGCCTGTTCCCCAAAATGCCGCGACTGCATCTCCGGCTAGCTTTTCAACCAGACCATCTTCCTCTGCAATTGCCTTTGTTGAACCGACATAAAACCGGTTGATCAATTTGCTGAATTCGATGGAGGTCATTTGTTCAGAAAGCGCCGTGGAACCGCGTACATCCGCGAACAACATGGACATTTCCACTTCAGCTCCGCCAGGGAACTTTTTGGCAAACTCCTCACACACGTTGCAGAAGCGCGGGTTTAGGCTGGATTGTTTTCTACCATACAGCGCGCCGACCACCATTCCCCCAATTCCATGAAACGGCGCATTACAAAGTTTGCAACGCGGGTCATGCGGCAGGATGCGAAAGAAGCCATATAATCGCTTTTCGACCGCGAATGCATCGGTCATGAACCAGTCGTGCCACATCTGGCCAATATTATCTTTATTCACAGCCATCGGTCACATCCTTTAATTGCTATTTAATCATAGATGTGTGAGGAATACCATGCGAAATTGTCCTCTGCGCACGAATTGATATTTTTGCCTTATTAATCTCAAGGATACTTTTTGCCCAAGCCTTATTTCCTTAACCCCTGTATAGTGACCTCATCCAGTTCGAACACAATATCGGTGTAATTCTCCATCAACGTCAGGATCGCTTCGCGCGGACCCTGCCGCCAGTCGTCACTGCTGTAATAGGCATCCTCGCTCTGTTCGCGTTGGGCGAGACTATCGAAACGGCGGATCACATAATACGAATTCTCATCATGCAGTGACGGACCGTGCGCCACCACATCGAAGTTCCAGCGTTGGAGCAGGGGAAGCGCTTCTTCGATGTAAAGTTGATGGAACTCCTCGCGCGTGCCGGGTTTGAGGCTGATCGAACGGATTTCAATAAGTTGATTCATTGTAGTGCCTAACTTATCTATTGCTTGGGTCGCCAGGGAATGAATCCCGCTGGCTCAATGCGGAAGTTGCCTAAAGGCGACTGCTGAGTCCGCTTGAGCGGGCTTAAGCGCTGAGGCGGCGGATTTTCGTCCCCACCGTTATCGCCCCCACATCGAAATTCCAGCGTTTGAGCAGAGGCGATGAAATTGCGCGCGTGTACCGGGTTTGAGAGTGAGGGAATGGATTTCGATCAAATGATTCATGAGAGTCCTTCATTACAGAAGTCTTCGCTCATTGTAGCATGACCAACTATCTTCTGATCCAATATAAGCTTCACATGCCTACGTTTGAATCCTTTTTCAAAAGAAGAGATCATAGCTTGAGAAATTGTATAATCATCTTCCTCGATCAATAAAAGCTCACCTAATTGTAGGTGAGCTTTTATTGTTTTATTTCTGAAATTGTCTATTTACGTTCAGACTAAGCTGGGACTGCTTTTTGCGCCTTTTCCCACGCCTTGCGGATTTGCTTGGACCGTATACTCCACGCATATTCGATGGGTGCTTCCCCTCGATAGAACAGCTTGGCTATAAAGCGACGGTTCAAATCCAGAATGGTCCATGCCCAAAAGGTATAACTGGTTGTCAATAACGACGCAATAATCCATATGCCAACGTCGACCAATCTGCCACCTGCGCGAGCAATGCGGATATAGGCATTATAGATGCCCCATGACCCTAACAATATTCCCTCAGTGATGACAAGAAAAACGATCTGATCGGGAAAACTAGCCTGAGGCTTACTCATTCCTACAACGGCACCAAAACACCAGAGGATAAAACCGAGACTGGCAAGTTCAATGGCTTCAATGGCTGTGATCCTGTTTCGAAAGTTCTGCGATGAAGGCTGTAATGTGGTTTCCATGTCTGTTCTCTTTCTTGTTGAAGATGATGTTTGGCATTATATATTGGACTCTGGCTTGATTACTTTACAGAAAAGATAATTAATATCTTTGTAAGGTAAAGAATAATCTGGTTGTTTGGCGCAAGGGATGCAAATATTGTGCCTGTATTGTCCCCATTCCTCTCAGGTTAATGGAACGGATTTCAATAAGTTAATTCACTACTCCTCTTGTCATTCCTTTGATAATTGGCGGATTTTTCTTCGCTCCAGGACAATAACGCCAATGAGAATAGCAGTCAATATCGGCCAGATGATAACAAAGACCCAAACATTGATTTCTTTGTACGTGATGCCAAACATCCCCGCCCAATAGACCAGAACTCTCACACACCAATCGAAGATTTGATCCATCATTTTCTTTCTCCATTTGAAGTAGACTTCAATCAAATTTTATGATGGATAGACTTTGAAAGTCTCTCTTGAGACTCTCATGTTTCTAAATCCCCTATGCTCGAGCCGATGTTAACTGAGAGATAGGCTAACATAGTGCCATCAAGAAAGATTTATTGAACGATGAAAAGCAAGACAGCCGAGCAAAAGCTGTTGTAGAAATCGCAAGGATAGGCAAAGATCTGGATAATTATGTAGTCTGTACGTTACCAGTATTCGCTATAAAAAATCCCGCTCCGAGAGGAGCGGGATTTGGTCTTGAATTTCGTTTGTTATCTTACAATCAGCGTGGCTGTCATGCCGAGTTCAATATGACCCGGGATTCCGCAGATGACATCGTATTCGCCAGGTTCGGTGGGCGCAGTAAAGGTAGCGGACTTGGTCTTTCCGGCTTCAACACCATCAAGCTCCCATAATATTTTGTCCTCGTCTTTTTCGCCAAAGGGAGGCGTAACATGCTGATCTTTCTTTAAGATCGCAAACTCATGTTCGGTGGCGCCGTTATTAGTCATGTTTAAAGTGACTTCGGCGCCCGCGGGAACCGTATAGGTTTTTGAATCGTAGCCCGAATCAGTTGCTGTAACGTTCAGTGTGGCTTTGTTGGAGCCGCAGGCTGTCAGCGTTAATGCAAGTACAAACGCAACACCAACAAGAATCCTTTTCATTTTTGCTCCTTTTGGTTTGAACAATTAACCGAACTTACTGTAGCACCTTTGTTTAATATTTGAATGTGACTATTATCATATGTTTAGTCGATAATATATCCTCAGTTATTGACTACCGTTTCGCTCTAATCTGTAAGTTTTATGCTGGGTTTTGCAGCACTGATGTTTCCCCTCTTCATTAGCCACCAGGTATTCATCTTTTCGATTTGCATGTCCGGGCGAAAGTGAGGGCCTTCCGTGTGAACGAATGAGTCCCCCGCTTGGGCACTGACTTGAGCAAACACTATTCTCACAATGCTGCCAGCTTGTGTGCTTCCTGCAAGGCTATATTGACAAAGAACCCCGTCAAAAGCAGGGCAGTCGCCGCGACAAACAGAAGCCTTATTCCAGCAACATCTTCTCGTGATATAAGAATTCCCTCATTAATTCGGGCAGAATCCAGGCATATTCTGCGCGTAGGGAACCTTCCAGCCGGGAGATGGTCTGATGCCAGGCGAGCGCCTTGACGATGG
>WNFU01002265.1_pt1 | contig 26361 bp, 26 predicted proteins | sample 5400121 | NCBI WGS metagenome assembly WNFU01 (sample SAMN13153360, study PRJNA577476) | soil metagenome | isolation source: 100 cm soil or saprolite under grassland replicate 1 | place: USA:California | collected 2016-06-15 | reverse complement strand
TTCCTGCGCCGCGTACCTGGTCCTTTAGCTCTCGACGGATCCGTGTGTGACGGGCCGCAACGCGGTTACGTGTCCTGGAACCGGTGCGTTTATCCATACGAGCACTCAGAGCCAGTCGGGGCCAAGCCCTGCCCGGCGGACTAATCCACCCAGGGAGCCGTGTCCTGAGTCCTCGCAATTAGGCTCTCACCATGTCCTCTGAGCGCCGCCGCCCCTTTCTCGACGGGGTCCGGGAACGCCGCGAACGGCACCGCGAGCGGAGCCGCATCGTCCGCGCGGCCGTCGTGCTGGCCGGCTTCGTCGTCGTGCTCGCCGGGCTGGCGATGATCCCGCTTCCCGGCCCGGGCCTCGTCGTGACGGCGCTGGGGCTCGCGGTGCTCGCGCTCGAGTTCGTCTGGGCAGAGCGGCTCCTCGAGCGCACGATCGACCGTATGACCAAGACAGGCGAGACGGTCAAGCGCGCTAGCCGCGCGCAGCAGGTTCTTCTTGGGTTGCTCGGCGTCCTCGTCGCGGGAGCAGCGGTCACCGCTGCCTACGCCTGGGACGTGCCATTGCTACCCGTTTGAGGAGCGCAGATAGAATCGGCTCGTGGGCTGGCTCTGGATCGTTCTGCTCGCCTGCGCCGTCGCTGTCCTCGGAGCCGCCGAATGGCCTCGACTGACGGCCCGCTTCGGCTGGGAGCGACGCCGCAGCCGCGCGCGCGAGCGCCAAAAGGCTCAGCTGCGCCTGTTGCCGACCGAGGACGACAGCGACGAGTTCGCCGCCAGCGTCGAACGAGACCTCGCCCAGCTGCCGACCACGAACGACCGCGATCGCACCTGAGTTAAGTCGCTAGCGGACCTGGAAGGCCGTTTTGAGCCGCGCGGTGTTCGGGAGGATCCTCCGCACGTTTTCCATGTTCTTCGACTCCTGGTAGTCCGAGACGCGCAGCCGCAGCCGGTGGCGTCCGGCGCGCAGGTTCCGGATCGGCGCCACCAATTGCCCGCGGCCTGCCTCATAGCGTGCGTGACGCTCGCGCCCGTCGACGCGGAGGATGATCGTCGAGGGGTCGACGCCGGAGCCGTTGTCCCGGATCGAAATCCGAAGCGCTCCCGTTCGCGCCGAGACGAGGCGCGCCCGTGGCGCAGTCGTGTCCCCGATCCAGAAGCGGAACTTGAACGCGCCGGCCTGGGCAGCAGTCTCGCTGTCGAAGACGATGTCGTAGTCGCCTGGTCCGGGCAGGGCCACTCCGGCGATCGGCGCAGGAACCTGGAAGCCGGCTAGGTATGGGTTCGCCCGCAACGGCAGGGCGAGCTCTCCGAGCAGCTGGTTCTCGTCGCCTGCCCGCACGATCCGGGGCCGGATGTGGCGGGAGCCGCCTGTAACCGCGACGCCGAAGTTGGCGACCGATCTCCGCAGCGACACCCGGAAGACCTGTTCCGGGCCCAGGAGCACGCGCGCGAGATCGACGCCGCGCGGATCTTCGGGATACCGATAGGTATCGACGAGCGCAGGATGCCCACGGGTGTCTCCGCGGTAGCTTCCCGTGTGGCGGAGCGGTCTCGTCTGCGCGCCGCCGAGAGCCGGTGTCGCGACCCGGAACCAGTAGGGGATCCTCCTTTGCCGCGCTCCCGCCGAGAGCACGATGAACCCCGAGTGCTCGGCTTGCGCTGCGCCCGGAGCAGCCGTGACGCCGATCGCGAGCTCGCCCGGCACGCTGATGGTCGCGGGGACGGTGACGGAAGTCCCTGCGGACGGCTGTTGAGCAACGACGCTGACCGTCCATTGGCCGGCCCCACCGCCGGCGTCCGTGAGCACGACGGTTCGAGCCGTGGCGGGGCTACCCGGAACGACGAAGCCGAACGAGAGACCGGTCGGGGACGCGAAGAGGAGGGGCGTATCGGCGCGGACCAGATTCACGGTCCCGCCGCCCTCACGCGTGGTTCGCGCCTCTATCGACGGAGCGCTGACGTAAACCGGGTCTCCGCTCTGAACGAGAGCGGACTTCAGCTGCTCGACTGTCCAGCTCGGGTGCCGCTGCCGCAGGAGCGCGGCCGCACCCGCCACGTGCGGGGCCGCCATGCTCGTCCCGCTGAAGCGCGCCCAGAGGCCTTCTCGCCGCGGAACCGAGGAGAGGACGCTCTGCCCGGGCGCCGTCACATCGGGCTTCATGAGCAGTGCGAAGGGGGTGGGGCCTCCCGAGGAAAAGTCGGCGATCGTGGGCGCGTCCTCATCCTCGGCCGCCACGGAGATCGCACGGGAGGAATTCGCCGGCGAGCTGATCGAGCCCGAGCCGAACTCGGTGAAGGAGTTCCCAGCGGCGACCACGGGCACGACGCCGCCGGCCGCCGCGCCGTTCAGCGCCGCTGCGACGATGTCGTGGCGCGGGTCGATCTCGGCCTCGCCGAGTGAGAGGTTGATGACATCCATTCGGTCCCGCACCGCCGCTTCGATCGCGGCGACGATCTCCGGTGAGTTTCCGTTCAGCCCAAAGCCCGGGGTCGGGATCGTCAGCACCTTGTAGTTGCCGATGTAGGCCTTCGGGGCGACCCCCGAGATGCGGGATCCGCTCGCGCGCGTGCGGTAGTTGCCGGCTGCGATGCCGGCCACGTGAGTCGCGTGCTGCGAATTGATGGGGTCGAACGGCCGGTGCGCGTAGCGCCAGATGGGCCTGCGCGGCGCGAACGCCCTGGCGACGATCACCTTTGCCGACGTGAAGGCCCGCCGCCCCTTGGGGAAGCCTCGCGGCATCCGGTACCCGCGCGGGTTGAAGTACGGATGCGTGCGGTCGACGCCGTCGTCGATGATCCCGATCTTGATGCCTCTCCCTGCGGTTGCCAGCTTCGGCCCCCAGAGCGCCGGAGCGCCGATGAACCCGGGGCTCGAGGAGCGCAGCGCGTGGTAGGCGACGCTCGGGTAGACGCGCGCCACGCCGTCGGTGCCTTGGAGCTTTGCGACCTCGCTTCGCGGAACGAGGACGTCGAGGCCGTCGACGACGACCGAGTAGCGACGCCGGACCGCGAAGCCCGGGATCTGATCACGCAGCCGAGCCTCCATGTCCCCTTGCTCCGAGGCCAGCCGCTTCCGGTAAGAGGCGGGGGCCGTCAGCAGGCTCCTCGGCGCGACGCTGGTAAGCGGCGGCGCGTCGAGCGTGACGACGACTTCGACCAGATCGCCCGATGCGGCGTGCCGCTGTGGGACCGCGCCGGCAAGGGCCGGCAGCGAGACGAGCAAGACGGTCGAGAGAAGTGTGACCCGCGTCAGATTGGACATGGTAGAGACGGAAACGACCGCCGCTAGAATTGGTTAGTAGGCGGATGTGGCGGAATTGGTAGACGCGCACGGTTCAGGTCCGTGTGGGGGAAACCCCCGTGGAGTCGCCTCCTCGAGTCGGCCTTCGGCTCAACTCGAGGAGGAAGTGGTTTGAGGTCGGCTCACAACGTTGGCTCCGCTCGGGCAAAGCCCGGCTCCGCTTGCTGACCAATCCCGAGGTACGCGGCTAGAATTCGGCTCGGCTTCGCGCGGATGTGGCGGAATTGGTAGACGCGCACGGTTCAGGTCCGTGTGGGGGAAACCCTCGTGGAGTCGCCTCCTCGAGTCGGCCTTCGGCCTCAACTCGAGAGGAAGTGGCTCGAGGTCGGCTCCCAACGTGGGCTCCGCCCGGGCAAAGCCCGGCTCCGCCCGCTGACCGCTCGCGAGGGCACGCGGCTAGAATTCGGCCTGGCTTCGCGCGGATGTGGCGGAATTGGTAGACGCGCACGGTTCAGGTCCGTGTGGGGGAAACCCCGTGGAGGTTCAAGTCCTCTCATCCGCATAAGCTTCTGAGCGGCCGCTTAACGCCCAACTGACGTCAAGAACCCAAGCTGGGCAGAGGCGGCACCCCGGTCGCGGCCTGGATGATCCGCAGGAACGGGCTGAGAGGTCGAGAACACGCCCTTCGTGGCGTCTACAGACCGTTCAACAGAAGCCGTGAACCAGTTGGAACATCATCGGCGTGCGGAGCTGCATAGTCCGTTCGGCAGCGACGCGTTCGGACGGCTGGCGGAGAAGGCCGCGAGGTTCTTCGGAACGCCGCAGTACATCCTCGGGCAGACCGCCGCCGTTCTCGCCTGGGTGGTACTGAACTCGACCCAGCTGCACCTCGGGTTCGCATGGGACCTCTATCCCTTCATCGCCTTGAACCTTCTGTTCTCACTCCAGGCTGCTTACGCAGCGCCGCTGATCCTGCTCGCGCAGACTCGCCAGGCGGACCGCGACAAGATCCACTCCGATCGAATCGACAAGAACCACACCCGCCTCGAACGAGCTTCGAAGACTGAGACCGACAAGCTGCTCGAGCTGCTCCAGTCGAACACCGACCTCACGCGGCAGGACAAGGAGCTGACAGAGCAAGTCGCGGATCTGACCAAGCAGATACACACCCTCCTCACGAAGCAGCGCGAGAGCTAGGCCGCAAAGAGATCCGCGACGACCTTCCTCGCGCGGTCCACGCATCCACATAGCCCGCGGTCGTCGAGCATAGAATTGGCCGCGTGGACGAGCGACTGGAGCGCATCGCCAAGAACGAAACCGTGTTCCGGGCGGCCAATCTCGAGATCGAGAGCGCCGAGCGGGAGGTGGGCGGCGGAGGCGACCAGCTCATCGAGGTTCTCTGCGAGTGCGGCCGGCAGGCCTGCCGCGGCGTCATCACCTTGACCGCAGCCAAGTACGAGGGCATTCACTCTCAGGCCGACCGCTTCGTAGTGCTGCGGGGACACGAGAGCCCAGAAATCGAGACAGTCGTCGAAGAGCATGCGGACTATCTCGTGGTCGACAAGTTCGGCGAAGCGGAGGTCATCGCCGAGGAGTCGGTTTAGGGCAGAGCCTGCAGCACCTTCTCCGGATGGCCGTCGGGCTTGACGTTGCGCATCGTCTTCACGACCTTCCCGTCGGCGTCGATGACGAAGGTCGAGCGCTTGACCCCCATGTACTTGCGGCCGCCGAAGTTCTTTTCGCCCCAGGCACCGTATTTCTGCGCGGCCTTGTGCTCGGGGTCGGCGAGCAGCGTGAAGGGGAGCGAGTACTTCTCCTTGAAGCGGACGTGTGACGCCTCGTCGTCGGGGCTGACGCCGAGGACGACTGCCCCGCGCTGCTCGAACTCCGAATAGACGTCACGAAAGCCGCAGGCCTCCCTCGTACAGCCGGGCGTGTCGTCCTTCGGATAGAAGTAGAGCACGACTGGCTGGCCTCGGAAGTCGGACAGCTTGACCCGCTCGCCAGAGTCCGTCGTCAACTCGAAGTCCGGTGCCGGCTTGCCCTCTTCGACCATTGCTCCTCCCCGCTAAGGCACCGCTTGCGGTGCCGATTTCAGGACGGCGGGCTTTGCCCGTCCGTCCGTCTGAAATGACCGGTCGACACGACCGGATCGAAAACCAACGCTCTAGGCTTCCTTCGATGCTAACCGTCCACCACACGCTCGCGTTCGTCATCCTGGGCGTGACCACGCTCTCTGCGCTCTGGGGTGGTGTCGCCTACTTCCGCGTGGGGACGGCCGGCGCGGTCCTTGCGCACCTGCTGACGCTGAGCCAGACGCTGCTCGTCGCCCAGGTCGGGCTCGGCCTGCTGCTCCTCTCCGATCACCGGCGCGCGGGCGCGCAGCTCCACTACGCCTACGGCACCTTCGCGCTGCTTGCCGTCCTCAGTCCCTGGTTCTACGCCCCAGCCGAGCCGCGAAAGCGCCTCGCCTGGTTCGCGGGAGCCACCCTCGTCGCCGCGGCCCTTGCCGTCCGCGCCTACACGACCGCCTGATGCTCCGCCTCTGGTCTGAGCTGAATCCAACCGTCCGCGGCCTCCTGATCATCGCGTTGATCGCCCTCCTCGTCATGGTCCTCAACCTCTACGTCACTCTGGCAGCGCTCTATGCGATTGCCGGGATCGCGTTCTTTCTCGCAATCGCGTACTTCGTCTACCTGTTGTGGCGCGACCGCCGTCAGGAGATCGCGGTCTGGCCGACCCATGCGAAGATTGCCTTCTACGGAGGCGCGTTGGTGATCCTGGTCGCCCTCGGCGGCTACTTCACGCAGCGGCCTACAGGGCTCGACGCCCTCGGCTTCCTCGTCGCGCTCGGCCTCGCGGGCTTCGCTATGTGGCGGGCCTGGAAGGACCAGCACAAGTACGGCTACTAAAGGAAACGCGCCCGACGGAGCTCTAAACACCGTGGATGACTCGGCTTGGATCGACCGGTCATGCCTCCACGCGGCTGACGGCGCCGTCGAGCGCGTCCAGCGCCGCGCGGATCTCGACCTGGTGGCCGACGAAGATCGGTGTGTCGCGCTCCGTGTAGCGGCTCGCCTCGCTCTCGCGGAGCGTGAGCATGAGGTGCATGAAGTCGGCGGGCTCTTCGCACTCGAAGGCGGTCATGAACTCTTGATCGTCGATCCCGAACGAGTAGGTCGTGTGGTTCGTGATCGTCTTGAACTCGTGCCCGACCCGCATGTGCTCGTCCATCGCGCGCTGGCGATCCTCGGCCGTCAGGGCGTACCAGGAGCGGAGCTTGACGAAGGGATAGACGACGAGGTACGGCGAGCCGCGCGGGACGACCTTACGCGGCTTCCGGGCCTGCGTGTACTCGGAAGCCTTGGTCGTCGCCAGGTACGAGTAGGGCGTCTCGAGCCAGCCGGCGAGCGGTGTGCCGTTCAGCTCTGCTCCGAGGATCCCCAGATCCTCGTAGCGCTCGGTGATCTTCCAGAGGAAGAAGTCGCTGTCCGGCCGGACGCCGGTGAGGGTGTAGGTGCGCAGGCAGTCCAGGCGCGAGGCCCAATCCTCCACGACGTCGGCAAACGCTTCCTTGCCCGCCGTCCGCTCTTCGATGGGAAGACGACGCCAGGCCGGGTCGACTCGGTAGAAGGTGTACGCGACGTACTGCCCCCTCATGGTCGAAATGTTAGTCCGGGCAGGAGGGGAGCTTCCCCCGGCGCGCCTTCGAGGCCGCGTCCCGGATCGCGGCGAGGCTCGTCTTCGGTGTCCCATCGGCGTAGTACGGGCCCGATTGCCAGCGGTTGAGGTCGGCCTCGTCGTTCAAGTGGAAGATGACGAGTCCGACGACCGTCGCCTGGCAGGCGGCGAGCTCGAAGGCTTGCCGGTAGTAGTCGGCCTGCGTGGCCTCGTCGACGGCATCGAGCCCGAGCGGTGACTGGAGGTTCGTGTAGGGGCCCTGGGCGGACTCGGGGATCATCGACTGCACGCCGAACTCGGTGTAGGCGATCGGCAGCTTGGAGCCGAGTTGCGCGGTGCCGTCGAAGGCCTCGCCGAGCAGATCGACGAGCTTCTCGTAGTCGGCGATCCCGATGCTCGTCCCGGTATGTCGTCTGGTCGGAGGGATCGAGGAGCGCTCGAGATAAGGATGGATGGCGAAGAGGTCCATGATCGGCTTCGTGCGCCCGCTCGCCCGGTACGCCTTGCCCATGTCGCGGATGAACACCGTCGGCGACTGCGTGTGGCGCGGCGCGGCCGGATTGTCGTCCCCGCGCGGCGACAGCGAGCCGCCGACGACCTTGATGAGAGGCGAGACGGCTTTCAGTGAGTCGTAGATCCGCGCGAGCAGGGACGTGTAGGCGGGCGCGGCGACGTCCTGGCCGGACTCGTCGAACTGAGGCAGCCAGAACCGGTTGAGGTTCGGCTCGTTGCCGATGACGAAGTAGCGGACCGACGGGAGGTCGCGCGCCAACGTCGCGACGTGCTCGGCGAACTGCTGCTGCTCCTCGTCCGTGTCCGGCGTATCGCGATTCTGCAGGTGGTACACGGTGACGAGCAGCCGAATGCCCTGGCGCTTCGTCGCGCGCTCGACATTGCGCAGGACGCTGAGCTCGGTCTCGTCCGGCCCCGTCTGGCCGGGCGCCCAGGGGGTCGTGATGTTGAGCGTGTCGAACCCGGCGCGCTTCGCGAGCTGGACCCTCTGATCGGCGAGGTCGGGCTCAGGCAGCTTGACGGAGTCCTCGAGCGCGCCGACCCAGATGCGGTGCGGGTCGTCGGACGAGCGGAAGACGAAGAACCAGGCCCCGAAGGCGACGGCGGCCGCGAGCCCCGCGGCGAGCAGAACCCTGGTCACGGCCACTACCCTAGATTGCCGTGTCCGGACAGATCTCAAACGTCCAGGAGAAGCTGAAGGCGCTCCCGACCAAGCCGGGCGTCTATCTCTTCCGCGATGCCCGCGGAGAGGTCCTGTACATCGGCAAGGCGAAGTCGCTGCGGCCGCGGGTGCGCAGCTACTTCCAGAAGGGCGAGTCGCGCGCCGCGATCGCACAGCTGCCCGGCCGTGTGGCCGATCTCGAGGTGATCGTCACAGATACGGAGGTCGAGGCACTCCACCTGGAGCAGAACCTCGTCAAGCGCCACCGCCCTCCGTTCAACGTCCGGCTTCGCGACGACAAGTCGTTTCCGTATATCGCGGTCACTGTCGAGGACGAGTACCCGCGGGTCATGTTCACGCGAGAGCGCCATCGCCGCGGCGTCGTGTATTTCGGGCCCTACGCGAATGCGAAGAAGGTCCGCGAGACGCTCGACGTGCTCAACCGCGTCTTCCCCTACCGGCCCTGCGAGGGACCGAAGCCGGGACGACATTCGGGGATACCGTGCCTCGACTACCACATCGAGCGCTGCCTGGCGCCCTGTGTCGGCTACGTGTCCAAGGAGGACTATCGGAAGGTCATCGACAGCGTGATCGAGTTCCTCTCGGGAGACACTCGACCGATCGTTCGCGAGCTCGAGGCGAAGATGAAGCGGGCTGCGGAGGATGAGCGGTTCGAGGAGGCGGCGCGCTACCGCAACCGGCTGTTCGCCGTGCGCCACCTCGCCGAGCGGCAGGGAGCTGACAAGCGGGCCGTGGGCACGGTGGACGTGATCGGACTCGCCGGTGCCGGCGACCGCGCAGCCGTCCAAGTCTTCCCGCTCCGGGACGGCAAGCTCATCGACCGGTATAGCTTTCACCTCGAGAACGTCGAGGGGCAGGACACGGCGACGATGCTCGAGGCCTTCGTGCTCGAGTACTACGGGTCGGCGCCGAGCGTCCCGCCCCAGATCGTGGTGCCGCGCGCGGTCGGTGAGACCTCTGTGCTCGCCGAGTTCCTGACCGAGCGGCGGGGCTCGCGCGTCGAGGTGCGGGCCCCCGAACGCGGCGAGAAGCGCCGGCTGCAAGAGCTCGCGACCCAGAACGCGCGGCTCGCACTCGAGTCCGAGCACGCGGCCGTCGAGCAGACCCGCCTCCGCCGCGTCGAGGCGCTCGAGGAGCTGCGCGAGGCGCTCAACCTCGAGAGCCTGCCGCTTCGGATCGAGTGCTACGACATCTCGAACATCCAGGAGGAGTCACCTGTCGGCTCGATGGTCGTCTTCCAGGATGCGGTGCCGAAGAAGGCGCACTACCGGAAGTTCGGCATCAAGGGCGCGGAGGGGCAGGATGACTACGCGGCGCTCGCCGAGGTCGTCTCGCGGCGATTCGCGCGGATGCGCGATGTGGCCGACGCTGAGTATGACGAGGGTTTTTCGGCGACGCCGAACCTCGTTGTCGTCGACGGGGGCAAGGGGCAGCTCTCGGCCGTGCTCGTGGCGATGCAGGCCTATGACCTCCCGCGGGTGGCGGTGATCTCCCTCGCGAAGCGGGCCGAGGAGGTCTTCGTCCCCGACCGTTTCGAGCCGATCGTGCTCGAGCGCCACTCGCCGGGTCTGCAGCTCCTGCAGCGGGTCCGGGACGAGGCCCACCGCTTCGCGCTCGGCTTCCACCGCCAGCGGCGCGAGACGAAGGCGAAGGAATCGATCTTCGACACGCTGCCGGGGGTGGGCCCGGTCCGGCGCCGTGCGCTTCTGAACCATTTCGGGTCGGCCGAGCGCTTCCTGGCCGCAACCCAGGAGGAGCTCGAGGGGGTGCCCGGGATGCCGGCCAAGACGGCGCGCTCCATCTACGCCCAACTGCACAAGGCCGGCCGAGCCTAGCTCACGATTCACGTGTCACAACTTTGATCGGGGTCTGACCCCTGGACGGACCCTGGACACGTCCTGACTAGGCTTGGCCGCCGTGGGCGCGAAGGACGGGCCGGCTTCTGTACTTCGACTCCTGGGCCAGCGCAACTTCGGGCCCTACTTCGTCGGCAACGCGGTCTCCGCGAGCGGCGCGTGGTTCCAGAACCTCGCCGCCGCCGTTCTCATCTACCGGCTGACGCACTCGGCGCTCCTGCTCGGCGTCCTCCAGTTCGCGCAGTTCGGGCCGATCCTGCTGCTCGCGCCGTGGACGGGGAGCGCGGCCGATCGCTTCGACCGCCGCCGCCTGCTGCTGACAACGCAGGCGGCCCAGACGACATTGACGGCCGCGCTGGCCGGGCTCGCCTTCGGTGGACTCGCCACCGAGCAGGTCGTCCTCGGCTTCGCCTTCGCGCTCGGCGTCCTGACGGCGTTCGCGTTACCGGCGCAGCAGGCCCTCATCGCATCGCTCGTCGAGCGGGACGACTTGCCGTCTGCGGTCGCCCTCAACTCGATGACGTACAACCTCGCCCGCGCCGTTGGGCCGAGCCTCGCAGCGCTCGTCATCGACAGCCTGGGGGTTGCAACCGCTTTCGCAATCAATTCCGGGTCGTATCTCGTGCTCGCGGCCGCGGTCCTGATCATCCGGCCGCGAAAGCAGGAGCGGGCCGAGTCGTCGCGCCTGCTGGAGAGTCTGCGCTTGTTACGCGACCAGCCGCGGCTGGCCGCGTATCTCGTCGTCGTGGCGGTCGTGGGCTTCGCCTCCGACCCGGTGAACGCGCTCGCGCCGGCCTTCGCCCGCGCGTTCGGCCGTGAGGAGTCCGTCGGCGGCTATCTGCTGGGTGCCTTCGGGGCGGGAGCGGTGGTCGCCGCCGTGCTGGTCGCGGGCCGGGTCGCAGGCTCGCGGCGGCGGATGATCTCGACCCTCACCCTGCTCGGCTGCGGCATCGTGCTCTTCTCGGTCACGCCGTGGTTCCCGGTCGCGCTCGTCCTACTCGTGATCGCCGGCTTCGGCTACCTCGCCTCGAACACCTCTGCCACGAGCCGTCTCCAACTCGAGGTGACGGAGTCGCAGCGCGGCCGCATCATGGCACTCTGGGGGATCGCCTTCCTCGGCGTGCGCCCGCTGGCGAGCCTCGTCGACGGCGCGATCGCGTCTGCGGCCGGCGTGCGAACAGCGGGCGTCGTGCTCGCGCTGCCGGCGCTCGCGGCGGCTGCGCTCATCGGCCTGACTGCAGTTCGCGGCCGAAGCGCAGCGTCTGCGCGGAGCTCCAACCTCCGTCGCAGTGAATCACCTGGCCCGTGATCCATCCGCCCTCGGAAGAGCACAGGAAGGCGACGAGGGCAGCTGAGTCCTGCGGCCGGCCGAGGCGGCCGAGCGGCATCTCCGACTCGATGCGCTCGCGCACCTCCCGTGACATCCAGCCCGTGTCGGTGGGACCGGGATCGACCGCGTTGACCGTGATCCCTCGGGGAGCGAGCTCAGCGGCCGCGGACAGAGTGACCCACTCGAGCGCGCCCTTGCTCGCTGCGTAGGCGAGCTCCCCCGCGAGCGGCGGCGCGCTCGTGAAGTTGACGATGCGGCCCGCTCCGTGCTCTCCGTTGAAGTGGCGGGCGAACTCGGCGCAGAGCAGACTCGTTGCGCGTGCATTGACGGCGAAGTGGCGATCGAGCTGCTCCGGCGTCGCCTCGAGCAGACCGCCGCTCTCGGAGTGGGCATGGACGTTGACGAGCGCGCCCACGTCGCCCGCGAGATCGAAGATGCGGGCCGGTGCGTCCGGATCTGCGAGGTCGTCCTCGTGCCAGACGGCGTCGAGCTCAGAGGCGAGCTCCTCGGGCTCCGAGCTCCAGCCCTCGCGTGCATCGTGCGGCGACCAGCCCGTAAGGGTGAGCCGCCAGCCGTCCGCGGCGAGCGCGCGGGCCACGGCCGCCGCGATGCCGGCGCGCCGGCTTGCGCCGGTGACGAGTGCCGTCTTCATTCAGGGCCGATTTAACCGCCCCGGGCGCCTTCAGCGTCCGACGTAATCCGGATGCTCTTGCCAGCGCACGGTGCCCAGCGTGATCAGCAGCGTGACGAAGCCGAGAGCCAGGTTCACGACGATCAGGGTGATCCGCATCCCGACGCTGAAGCCGAGCAACGCCGCCCTCGAGACCTGGCCCCGGAAGATGGAGAGCAGGAGCGCCTGCTCGGTCCCGATGCCCGACGGGCTGATCGGGAGGAGGGAGGCGAGTCCCGCCGAGACTTGCACGAGGAGCGCGTTGTGCAGCGTCGCCGGGAGCCCGAAGGCCGAGAGGAAGAGCAAGACTGCGACCAGGCGCAGTAGCCAATCCGTAGCCTGCCAGAGGGCGACCCGGCGCAGATAGGTGCGCTTGTCGGCCAGGATTGCGAAGCCCTGGGCGATGCGCCGGCGAAAGTCCACGATCTGCTCTGCGAACCAGAGCAGAATGACGAGCAGGATGACGAGCACGAGCCCGGCGGCCTTCAGGGCCGTGCCGGGATGATCGACTGCCCACCGGAAGTCGAACGACGGGCCAAGGGCGCCCGCACCCGGGAGCAGGCCGGCGAACGCAGCCCAGGTCACGAGCGCGCTGGCGACCACGAAGTCGAACAGGCTCAGCAGGACGACAGTCGAGGCAAGCGTCGTGTACGTGCTGCCCTCGATGCTTCGCTTTGCCAGGAAGACACGGACGAAGTCGCCACTCCGGGCCGGCACGATCGCGTTCACACCGACACCTGCGAAGACGGCGCCGACGATCGTGCGCCAGCGGACAAGGGCTTTCGGGTATGCGCCCTTGATGATGTTCCGCCAAGCCCGGCTGACGGCGAGCAGCCGAAGGACGTGGCAGGCGATGCCGAGCATGAGCGCGCCCCACCCGAGCTCCGTGAGCCGGTCGCGGAAGACTTCCGTCGCGTGCCAAATCGCGTGTATCAGAGCGAGCTGTCCGTCACGGGACTGCGATCGAGCTCGCGTACGTGGCCTGGCGCAGCAGACCGTGAAGCGGGGACTGCGCGAGCGTGAAGACCGGTACTGCGCGACCGTTCGCGAACGAGGTCGAGATGTAGTCGCCGACCATCGCGCCGCCGCTCTGGGCGATCCGTCTCAAAGGCATCGCTTCGGGCGAAAGTCGCACGGGCCGAGTCCAGGTCGCGCCGCCGTCGGCTGAGGAGACGAAGCCGACGTTGAGCTTGCGGCCGGAATCGGTGTAGTACGCGAGCGCGAGCCGGCCGGGCCGCGACGAGTCCACGGCGATGCCCGGCAAGACGTGGTTGCCGGGCCCAAGCTGGATCACGGCCGGCGGTGTCCACGAGACCCCGTCTACGGACGTCGAGAAGACGAGGTCGTTCTCGTTGCAGCCTGTGCGGGCACCGCAGTCGGGCCACACGAGCGCGATCATCCCGTCGGCGCCGATCTCCGCGCTCGGCAACGGCGCGGAGCGGAGCCCCATGGAACGGGCGAAGCTGGACCGTGCGATCGTGATCGCCGGCGAGAAGCTCGCGCCTCCGTCCGTCGAGCGCACGGCCACGAGCCGACCGCCGTCGTAGAGGGGAACGACGACAGCCCCGTCCGGGAGGACTAGCGGCTGGGGACCGACCCCATCTCGGCTGCCGGTGCCGTCGGGCGAGCCCACCGCCCCCGACCAGGTCGCTCCGCCGTCCGTCGAATGCTGCGTCGAAAGCCGCAGGTTCTCGATGTCGCTGTAGCTGAGATAGCAGTTGCCGCGGAAGGGGCTTGCGTCGCCGTTGTCGCAGACGATCCACTCCTTGTCGAACATGATCTCTCCGTTCGGCCCTCTCGGCTTCTGCGCGACGATCGTGGGACCGCTCCAATGCAGCCCGTCGCTAGAGCGGCTGACCGCGACTGCGGCGTCGGACTCCCCGAGCGCGAGCGTGGCAACCAGCCAGAGGCCATGGCGCCGGTCGTAGGCGACCGAGGGATCGCTGGCCCGCGGGAAGGGGCCGCTCGGGCGCGTGGCGGAGGTCAGCCGCGGCAGGAGCCCGTGCCGCCAGGTGCGCCCGGCGTCGGACGAGACCGCGAAGCCGATCGCCAGCGCGCCGCCATTCGCATAACGACCGACCTGGAAAGTGGCGACGACCTTCTTGCCCCAGGAGAAGCTGTCCGGCTCCGCCTCGGTCGCGTGTTGCGCACCGCCCCCGTTGAACAGATCGCTGGAGATTCGACGGCTGATCCGCTCGCAGTCGCGGGCCAGGCGGTCGCTCGAGTCGGCGGCCACGACGTCGGCACCGGCACCGCACGAGACGGCGTCCCGCCGCCCGCCTGCGACGTCGATCCGGTCGGCTCCTGCGCGCGCGGAGATGCGGTCGGCATGCGCGGTCCCGAGCAGGAGGTCGGGGCCCGGACTACCTTCGATGCGCCCTGCGGCGGAAGGGGCAGCCAGGATGAGCGTCACGCTGCCCGCCGCGAGCAGCACGCTGAATTTCACCGAGGGCCGCTGCCGTCCCGATCAGGGGCCATGAATGGATACCGGTAATCGGTCGGCGGAACGAAGGTCTCCTTGATCGTCCGTGGGCTGACCCAGCGGATGAGATTCCACATCGACCCGGCCTTGTCGTTCGTGCCGGAGGCGCGCGCGCCACCGAAGGGCTGCTGGCCGACGACGGCGCCTGTCGGCTTGTCGTTCACGTAGAAGTTGCCCGCCGCATAGCGCAGCGCCTCGTCGGCCTCGATGAGCGCGCTGCGGTCATCGGCGAAGACCGCACCGGTGAGGCCGTAGGGCGCCGTTTTGTCGACGAGCTCGAGCGTCTCGCTCCACTTGCCCTCGGGATAGACGTACGCGGTCACGACCGGGCCGAAGAGCTCGTCGCGGAGCAGACGGAAGTCCGGGTCCTTCGTCTCGATCACGGTCGGCTCGACGAAGTAGCCCTCGTCGTCGCGGACCCCGCCGCCGACGAGCACGTCCGTCTCCTCGTGTGACCGTGCTTCCTCGATCGCCTCCTCCTGTGTCTTGAACGAGTTGCGGTCGATGACGGCGCCCATGAAATTCTCGAAATCGGCGACATCGCCCATCTTGATTCCGGCGACCTGGTCCGCAAGCCGCTGCCGGAGCTCGGGCCAGAGATTCGCCGGTGCGTAGACGCGCGAGGCAGCCGAGCACTTCTGGCCCTGGTACTCGAACGAGCCGCGGACGATCGCCGTCGCCACGGCGTCGACGTCTGCCGACGGATGGGCGACGATGAAGTCCTTGCCGCCGGTCTCGCCGACGATCCGTGGGTAGCTGCGGTAGTTCGCGATGTTCTGGCCGATCGTCTTCCACATGCTCTGGAAGACGGCGGTGGAGCCGGTGAAGTGGACTCCGGCGAGGTCTGGGCTTGCGAGCGCGGCGTCTCCGATCGTCTTGCCGAGGCCGTGGACGAGGTTGATCACCCCCGGTGGCAAGCCCGCTTCCTGGAGCAGCCGCATCAGGAAATGCGCCGAATAGGCGGCGGTACCGGCCGGCTTCCAGACGACGGTGTTCCCCATCAGCGCGGCGCTTGCGGGCAGGTTGCCGGCGATGGCGGTGAAGTTGAACGGCGTCACCGCGAAGACGAATCCCTCGAGCGGCCGATACTCCACTCGGTTCCACATGCCCTGCGAGGAGCTGGGCTGCTCCTCGTAGATCCGCGTCATGAACTCGACGTTGAAGCGGTAGAAGTCGGTGAGCTCGCAGGCAGCGTCGATCTCCGCCTGGTGGACGGTCTTCGACTGGCCGAGCATCGTCGCCGCGTTCAGCGTCGCTCTCCACGGGCCGGCAAGCAGCTCTGCCGCGCGGAGGAACACCGCAGCGCGCTCCTCCCAGGGCATGCGAGACCAGTCGTGCCAGGCCTCGCCGGCGGCGTCGATTGCGCGCTCGACCTCCTTGGGCCCGCCCTGGTGCACGTCCGCGAGCACGTGACTCTTGCGGTGCGGCATGACCGCCTCGGCGGTCTCGCCGGTCGTCACGTCCTCGCCGCCGATGACGAGCGGGGCCTCGATGCGCTCGTTCTGCATCTGGTCGAGCCGGCGGCGCACCTCCGCTCGCTCGGCTGAGCCGGGTGCATAGTCCTTGACCGGCTCGTTCGCCGGCTTCGGTGGACGGAAGATGCCAGGACCGCTCACGGCATTGATTCTACGATTCCGGCAGTGTCTTCCACTCACGTGAGCTACGAAGTCGACGGTTGGGGCGTGGGGGAGATGTGGCTCGACGGCGAGCGCCTCCTGCTGCACGAGCTGCCTCGCCCCGGGACGAGCGGTGACGGTGCGGGTCATCCGCTCGCGGCGCGGGTCGCCGGGTATTTCGGGGGCGGCCGGGATGACTTCCTCGACGTCGGGCTCGACCTTGACGGCGCGACCGCCTTCGAGCGGGCGCTCACCGATGCGCTGCGGCACGTCCCTGCCGGCGAGACGGTCACGTACGGTGAGCTCGCCGCGCTCGCCGGACGCCCGAACGCACAGCGCGCCGCCGGGACCTTCTGCGCACGGAACCGGTTCGCGATCGTCGTTCCCTGCCATCGAGTCGTCGCTGCGGACGGCATCGGCTCGTACGGCTCGCTCGGCGTCGAGTACAAGCGGCGCCTGCTGGAGCTCGAGGGTGTCTCTGTCTGAGGACCTGCGCAACGAGCTGGCGGGAATCGCGCCGCGGAAGGAGTGCGATCGCCTTGCCGAGCTCTCCGGGCTCGCTCACACCGCCGGCAGCCTCCACCTGCGAGGGCGCGGTGAGATCGCGCTCCACCTCGACCTCTCGAGCCCGGCCGCGGCCCGACGTGCATTCAGCCTGCTGCGCGGGTTGGGCGTGAGCTCTCAGATCCGCACGTATCAGCGCCACGCTTTCGGACGCGAGACGCGCTACCAGCTCCACGTCGCCGGCGAGGATCGCGCCCTTCAGGTGCTGCACGAGGCCGGGCTCGTCAGCACTGGGCTTGCGCCGCTGGAGCGCCCACCGCAGCGCGTGGTTGCCCGCGCATGCTGCCGAAGGGCCTATCTACGCGGGGCCCTGCTCGGGAGCGGAACGCTCTCCGGCCCACGGTCTCCTCATCTGGAGGTGCGGAGTGCGACGCGCACGGGCGCGGAGTTTCTGGCCTCGGTCGCGGGCCGGGCCGGCGTGAGGATGCGCATCCTCGAGCGAGCCCGGCACGCGATCGCCTATGCGAAGGGCTCGGGGCCGATCGCCGATGCTCTCGCCGCCGCCGGAGCAAGTGACGCCGTTCTGGCCCTCGAGGAGCAAGGGGTGATGGGTGCGACCAAGGCGCGGGCGAACCGGCTCGCGAACGCAGACCACGCGAACCTCGTCCGCACCAGTCGGGCGGCGCAGGTGCAGATCCGCGCCGTCAAGCGGCTCGAGCGCCGCGGACTGGACGAGCTGCCGCCGAGGCTGCGCGAGATGGCGGTTCTGCGGCTTCGCCATCCGTCGCTTTCACTCCGCGAGCTTGCGCTCAAGTGCAGCCCCCCGACGACGAAGTCCGCGGCGCAACGGCGCCTGGCGAGCCTGGTCCGGCTCGCTGGGTTGTAGCGCGAGCCGTGAGTGCGCAATACTTGGCTTTGCGGCGGGTCTGTGCTCGTCCGGCGGTGGATTCAGACCCCGTCCGCCGCCAAGGTCCGGAGCGCGGTTCAACGGGAGGGGGAGGTCGTCCTCGGAGCTTCCCCTCCGGCCCGCCGCGCGAAGCGCGGCGGGCCGGTCGGGCTTAAGACGGCGGCGCGGGCAAACCGCACCGCCTCTAGTGTCGTCGCCGCGAGCGGCCACGACGCGACCCGCGGCGCGAAGCGCGGCGGGTCGGTCGGGTGAGACGGCCGCACGAGCAAAGCTCGCACGGCCTCTTATGTCGTCGCCGCAAGCGGCGACGACGCGACCCGCAGTAATGGGGAGCACGACCGCGAAGTACGGCTCCTCGTGCCGGGCGATCCGGTTTTCGGCTACCGCGAGCGGAAAATGACGAACGGGTGGCTCGTTACCTCGCGGACGCGGGAGCGGTTGGCTGCTGCTCTGATGCGGATCGAGTACACGTAGCGCCCGGGACGAAGGCGTCGGGCTGGGAAGCGGACGAAACGCGTGAGGTGTGCTTCGAGCTTCCCGGACTCCGTCAGGGCGCGGCCGGCGCGCCGCCCGCCCGCCAGGCGATAGATGCCCGCGTCGAAGACGGCGTCCTCGTCGGCCGAGGCCAGGAAGCTCCAAGCGTCGACGCGGGCCGGAAGTCGACGCTCCTTCGGGAAGGTCGCCTTTGCCCCGTCCACCGTGCGCGAATGGCGCCAGGAACGCGTCCTCCCGATGCAGTTCCCACCCGTGTGCGCGATCGTCGCCTTGACCGCCTCGTACGATGGCCGGCTCGAACCGTCCGCGCGCATGAGCCCTGCCTGCCACCGGTCGAGGTCGGGCTCGTCCTCGAGCCCGAAGAAGAGGATGGACTCGACGCTCGGATCGCACGCGACATAGCGAATCAGGCCCGAGTAGATCGCAGCCTGTGCCCACTCGCTGGTCGGGACGACGCTCTCGACGCCGAAGTAGGCCCCGAGGGCCTCAGGGTTGACCGCGACCTGCCAGCCGACCTCGTCGAGTTTCATGCGCAGCCCCTGCTCGAACGTCTTCTGCGCCGTGCCGCGGAAGGCATCCCAGAACGCTTGCTTCACCCGGTCGAGGTTCACGACCCCCGCATTCGGCCAGTCGTAGCCCAGCAACAGAGCATCCGTGTCCTTCTTCGGATACGGGTGAAAGGCGAGCTCGTCCATGATCGGCGCGCTCCGCCGGCTCGCGCGGTAGGCGGCGCCGAGCCGCTGGAGGAACTTCACCGGCGAAGTGGAGACATTCCCCCCGGCGGAGGGGTTGTCGTTGCCGCGCGGCGAGAGGCCGACGCCGATCACGTTGATCGACGGGTCGACCGCCTTCAGCGCGTCGTAGCTGCGGGCGAGTAGCGCCTCGTACGCGGCGGCCGAGACCCCCCGGCCGCGGGCGTCGAACTGTGGCTGCCAGAAGCGCGGCTGGTTCGGCTCGTTGCCGACGACGATGTCTCTGACGGTGGGAAAGGTTCGGGCCACGAGTTGCAGGAAGTCGACGAATCCCGCCGCAGCCTCGGGAGAGGACGTGACGGACCGAGCCTTGGCGGGCATGACGGCGAGGGTGACCCGGATCCCGCGCAGCGTTGCGACCGGCAGCAGGCTCTCGATCTGCGCCTGATTCTCGATCGTTCCCGGCTGCGTCGGATCCCAGTTGACGGTCAGGCGCGCCTCGCGAAGGCCGATGTCGTTCAGCACCGCGAAGAACGCTGCGCCGTCGTCGGGCGTACCGATGGGCTGGTCGTCCGCGACGCCCACGCTGACGCCTGCCTGGGCGGGAGCCGCCAGGGCAAAACAGGCGCAGGTAAGCGCAAGGGTGATGACAAGACGCGTCATCCGCTTTCCTGACTTCGGCGCCGAGAAGGCCAGGCCCATCCCCCAAGTGGGCGGTTAGACTCGACCGACGATGGCGACCAAGGTCGGGATCAACGGCTTCGGCCGGATCGGGCGAAACTTCTACCGCGCGTACCTCCATAAGGACCCTGGCTTCGAGATCGTGGCCGTGAACGACCTCGCCGACCCTGACGTCCTGGCGCACGTCCTCAAGTACGACTCCTCGCACGGCGTGCTCGACGCCGAGATCGAGTCGTCCGAGGACGAGATCTCGGTCAACGGCAGCCCGTTCAAGGTCCTCTCCGAGCGGGATCCGACAGCCTTGCCGTGGAAGGAGATGGGCGTCGACGTCGTCGTCGAGTCGACGGGGCTCTTCACCGATCGCGCGGGCGCGTCACAGCATCTTGACGCCGGTGCCAAGAAGGTCCTCATCTCCGCCCCCGCGACCGACCCCGACATCACGCTCGTCCTCGGCGTCAACGACGACAAGTACGACGCAGAACAGCACCACATCATCTCCAACGCCTCTTGCACGACGAACTCCGTCGGCCCGATGGCGAAGATCCTCCTCGACACGTTCGGGATCGATTCCGGGTTCATGACCACGATCCACGCGTACACGACCGAGCAGCAGCTGCAGGATCAGATCGCGCTCACCCGCAAGGGCAAGCCCGATCTGCGGCGCATGCGCTCGGCCGCGGTCAACATCGTCCCCGCCTCGACCGGCGCGGCGAAGGCGATCGGAGAGGTGATCCCGGAGCTGAAGGGGAAGCTCGACGGGATGGCGATGCGCGTGCCGGTGCCCGACGGAAGCGTCACCGACCTCGTTGTCGTGCTCTCGCGGGAGGCGACGGTCGAGGACGTGAACGAGGCGTACCGCTCGGCCGCCGGCAGCGACGGTTGGGACGGCATCCTCGAGTACACCGAGGACCCGATCGTCTCTTCCGACGTCGTCGGCAACCCCGCCTCCTGCATCATCGACGGTCTCTCGACGATGGCGCACGGGAACCAGGTCAAAGTCATCGGCTGGTACGACAACGAGTGGGGTTACTCGTGCCGGCTCGTTGACGTGATCGACCGGCTGCTCTAGGTGAGGACACCGCGGTCGGTCCGCGGCGCCGACGTCGCAGGCAAGCATGTCCTCGTTCGTTCCGACCTGAACGTCCCCCTCGAGGACGGCCGCGTCGCGGACGACACCCGCATCCGCGCCTCCCTGCCTACGCTGGAGCTGCTGCTCGAGCGCGGGGCGGCCGAGGTCGTCGTCTGCTCTCATCTCGGCCGGCCCAAGGGCGAAGACCCGGCTCTCACGATGAAGCCGGTCGAGGCGCGCTTGCGCCGGCTACTTCCCGACGAGCGGATCCAGGTGCTCGAGAACACGCGCTTCAACCCGGGAGAGACGAAGAACGACGAGGGCTTCGCGCGCGAGCTGGCCAAGGGGCGCGACCTCTACGTGAACGACGCCTTCGGCTCGGCTCACCGCGCGCACGCGTCCACCGAAGCCGTCGCGCACCTGCTGCCGGCCTACGCGGGCCTGCTGCTGGAGCGCGAGCTCGAGGAGCTCGGCAAGCTCCTCGGCGAGGTCGAGCGCCCCTTCGTCCTCATCTCCGGCGGCGCGAAGGTCGAGGACAAGCTCGGCGTCTTGAGAAACCTGGGCGGCCGGGCGGACGAGGTGCTGATCGGGGGCAAGATGGCCGAAGAGCTGCGCGACGAGAATCCATTTGACTTCGAGGTCGAGCTCCCGAGCGACATCGTCGCCGCCTCCGAATTCGCAGCGGACGCGGAATCGAAAGTCGTGCCGTACGACGAGCTGCCTGAATGCTGGCTGGGCCTCGACATCGGCCCCGAGACGCGCGCCGCGTTCGCGGCCGAGATCGCGCAGGCGAAGACCATCTTCTGGAACGGGCCGCTGGGCGTCTTCGAGTGGTCGCGCTTCGCCGAGGGCACGAAAGCGGTCGCCGAAGCCGTCGCCCGCTCCGACGCGCATACGGTCGTCGGCGGCGCCGATTCGGTCCGCGCGCTGACGGAACTGGGCCTCATCGACGAGGTGGATTGGGCCTCGACCGGCGGAGGAGCTGCGCTCGAGCTGCTGGAAGGGAAAGAATTGCCAGGGGTCGCCGCAATCCCGGAGGAGTGACGTGCTCATCGCAGGCAACTGGAAGATGTACAAGGGCCCGGCCGAGACGGCCGAGTTCTGTGTCGACCTCAAGCGGCGGCTCGACGACCTCGACGCGGTCGACGTCGCCGTCTGCCCGCCGTTCACGTCGCTCGCCGTCGCGGTGCAGATCCTGGCGGGGACCGAAATCGCCGTTGCGGCGCAGAACGTCCACTGGGAGCGCGAGGGCGCCTTCACCGGCGAGGTCTCGGCGCCGATGCTGCGCGAGCTCGGCGTCTACGGCGCGATCGTCGGCCACTCCGAGCGCCGCCAGTACTTCGGCGAGACCGACGCGACGGTCGCGAAACGCGCCAAGGCCGCGCTCGAAGCCGGGCTGTCGGTGATCGCTTGCGTCGGCGAGACCGAGACCGAACGAGAGGCAGGCGAGACCAAGGACGTTCTCCGCCGGCAGGTCTCTGTGCTCGAGGGCGAGGACAACCTCGTAGTCGCCTACGAGCCCGTGTGGGCGATCGGGACCGGCAAGACGGCGACGCCCGAGCTGGCGCAGGAGGCGCACGCGTTCATCAAGGGCCTGCTAGACGTTCCCGTCCTCTACGGAGGCTCGGTGAAGCCGGAGAACGCGGGCGAGCTGCTGGAGCTCCCGGACGTGGACGGCGCCCTCGTCGGCGGCGCCTCGCTCGACGTGGAATCGTTCGCGGCGATTTGCCTCAGCGCTACCCACTCGTAGCGATCGTCATCCTCGACGGCTGGGGGCTCGCGCCGCCCGGCCCCGGCAATGCGGTCGAGCTCGCGGAGACTCCGGTCTTCGACCGGCTCTGGACGACCTATCCGCACACGACGCTGAAAGCCTCGGGCGAGGCCGTCGGCCTCCCGGCGGGCCAGATGGGCAACTCCGAGGTCGGGCACTTGACGATCGGCTCCGGGCGCGTGCTCCTCCAGGATCTGATTCGGGTCAATCGGTCGATCGAGGACGGCTCCTTCTTCGAAAAACCTGCGCTCGTGAGCGCGTTCGAACGAGGCGAGAACGTCCATCTGCTCGGGCTCGTCTCCTACGGCGGCGTGCATTCGCACATCGACCACCTGCGCGCGCTGCTCGAGCTCTCGCGCCGGCAGGGACGGGAGGACGAGACCTGGATCCACGCGTTCACGGATGGGCGGGACGTCTCCCCGCACTCGGCGGTCCGGGACCTCGCCGAGCTCCCGACCGACCGAATTGCCACGGTCAGCGGCCGCTACTACGCGATGGACCGAGACGGCCGCTGGGAGCGAACAGACAAGGCCCTGGCCGCCATCGTGGGGTCGGCCGCCATCCTGGGGTCTGACCCCGATCAAACGTGTGACGATCCTGTTGCGGCTGTGCGCCGCAGTTATGAGAAAGATGTCACCGACGAGTTCATCGAGCCGGTCGTCGTCGAAGGGCGCCCGCGGCTCGGGCCAGACGACTCCGCGATCTTCTTCAACTTCCGCCCCGACCGCGCCAGGCAATTGACCGAGCGCCTCTTGGCGTCACGATTCGACTTGACGACGGTGACGCGTTACCGCGACGACTTCGACTGCCCGATCGCCTTTGAGGAACAGGAGGCGCACGAGACGATGGCCGAGGTCTGCGCCGAGCACGGCATTCGCCAGCTGCACGTGGCCGAGACGGAGAAGTACGCCCACGTCACCTACTTCTTCAACGGCGGGCGTGAAGACGAATGGGCCGGCGAGCGGCGCATCCTCGTTCCCTCGCCGCGCGACGTGCCGAGCTACGACCACAAGCCCGAGATGTCGGCCGCGCAGGTCGCGGAGGAGCTCGACCGCGCGCTCGCTGAAGACGGGTACGGCTTCGCGATCGTCAACCTCGCAAACCCGGACATGGTCGGACATACGGGCTCGATCCCGGCCGCGGTGAAGGCCGTCGAGGCCGCTGACGCTGCTCTCGGCAGGATCCTCGAGGCGGTGGAGCGGGAGGGAGGCGTCGCGCTCGTGACCGCGGATCACGGGAACGCCGAGCAAATGCTCGACGAAGAAGGCAAGCCACATACCGCACATACGTCGAACCCGGTCCCGCTCGTGATCACGGACAACGACGTTTCGCTACTGGACGGCGGGGAACTGAGCGACCTCGTGCCCACCACGATTTCCCTGCTAGGCCTTGCAAAACCTTTACAGATGTCGGGCCATAATATGATTGTGGAGAGCGAATAGCGGGCTATACTCGGCCACCTTCTCGATGCCCCTCCAGCAACCTGACTTTGGCGTCCTGCGGAAGGCCCAGCGAGGTGACGAGCGGGCTTTCACCCTGATCGTGCGCGCCTACGAGGGACCCGTCTTCAACTACGTCCTGCGGCTCGTCGGCGACCGCTCCCAGGCCGAGGACCTGACGCAAGAGGTCTTCCTCCGGGTTTTCCAGGGCCTCCCCAAGTTCTCGCTGCGCTCGAAGTTCACGACCTGGCTCTTCCAGGTGACGAAGAACCGCGTGCTCGACGAGCTGCGCGCGAACGAGCGCCGCCCGCGGCTGTCGGTCGCACTTGACGACGTTCCACCGCTCGAGGTCCTGGACGCGCCGTTCGAGCGCGTCGAGGCGATGGATGCGATCTGGCGCTCGGTCGGAGATCTGAACGTCGACCTGAAGATGGCTCTGCTCCTACGCGACGTCGTCGGCCTTTCGTACACGGAGATCGCGGACGCGCTCGAGATCACGCTTGCCACGGTCAAATGGCGCATCTACAGGGCGCGAGAAGACGTGCAGATCGCCCTGGCCCGCGAGGGCATCACGTTCGGCGAGGAGCAGCCGCTCCCCTTCGCGCCGAGGAGCCTCACCACCTCGCTTTAGACGCCGTGCGCGAGGCGCTCCGCGAGCGCCTCGGGCAGCTCTCGCTCGCGAATCTCAGCCTGTGTGCGTTCGACGGGATAGGTGACGCGCCGGAACTGGACCTTGCGCGCCTCGAGGTCGAGGTCGATCCAGGCGGCACGTGGATCGCTGTCGCGCGGCTGGCCGACCGAGCCGGGGTTCAGCAGCCAGCGCCCTTCGCTGACGTCCGCCTCCGAGCCGCCGGGTGCGAGCCCACCGCCGAGCTGACCGTCGAGCAGCGCGATCGCGAGCGCCAGGTGGCTGTGGCCGACGAAGACGACGGGCGCCTCGGTCCGCTCGAGCGCGTCGCGGGCGGCCTCCTCCGTGATCACGTATTCCCAGACTGGATCGCGCGGGCTCGCGTGGAAGAGCTGCGCGCCGTCGACCTCGGCCGTAGATGAAAGACGGGCGAGGAAGTCGCGGTTCTCATCGAGCAGCACTGCCTGCGTCCAGTGGGCGCTGACAGCCGCGTCGAGCGCGAAGTCGTCGAGGTCGATGCGGCCGAGCGCCGCGAGATCGTGGTTTCCGACGAGGCAGAGATCGGCTTGCTCCCGGACGATCTCGACCACCTCGTTCGGGCGCGGCCCGTAGCCGACGAGGTCGCCGAGGCACCACGTTCGGTCCGGCGGGTCGGCGTCGATCGCCTCGAGGACGGACTCGAGCGCATGTAAGTTCGCGTGGATGTCGGAGATGACGGCGACTCGCAACGGCCTGTCCTCGCGCGCGGCAACGATAACCCTGCTCGCCGCAGTGGTCTGGATCGTCGGCGCGGCCCTGCTCTGGAGGACGACGGTGCCCGGCGATCTCAGCCTGCCGAAGCTCGATCCCCGGGACTACTTCAGCGCGGCCGAGCTGACTCGAACGGCGCGTTACGAGCGCTTCGTCCGCATCGACCTGATCCTCTCGCTGGTCGCCTCGATCGCAGCCCTGCTCGTCCTCGTTCGCCGTGCCCCGCGGCTCGCCGGCAATACGGGGCTCGGGCCGATCGGGGCCGGGCTGATCGTCGGCATGGTGATGCTGATGGTCCTCTGGGCGGTCGACCTCCCATTCGCGCTGGCCCTACGTGCGTGGGAACAGCATTACGGCCTCGCCAGGGGCTCGTGGATCGAGTGGCTGATCGGGCCCTGGGCGGAACTGGGCGGGGCGGTCGCGTTCGTCATGCTTCAGATCGCGGTCGTGATGGCATTCGCACAGCGCTATCCGCGCCACTGGTGGCTGCCGGTGACACCTCTGTTCCTCGCTCTCGCCACGCTCTTCGTGTTCGTGTCGCCGTACCTGCTCGCCTTCAGCGTCGATCGCCCCAAGAATCCGGAGTTGCGCGCCGACATCCGGCGGCTCGAGCGGGTCGAGCACGTCGAGGGCACCCCCGTGGACGTCGAGAAGGTCAGCGATACGACCACTCAGGCGAACGCGTTCGCGACGGGACTCGGGCCGACGACGCGGGTCGTCCTCTTCGACACGCTGCTCGACGGACGCTTCGCCGCGGGTGAGGTCCGATTCGTCGTCGCCCACGAGCTCGGGCACCTGGCCCACAAGCACATCTGGAAGGGCCTCGGCTGGTCGATCCTCCTGGCCTTCCCGATCACGTTCTTCCTCGCCCAGGTAACGAGAAGGCGCGGCGGGCTCGGCGATCCGGGCGTCCTGCCCTACGGGGTGCTCGTGCTCGTGCTTGTGAACGTCGCGCTTTCGCCGGCCACGAATGTCGTCTCCCGTCGATTCGAACGGGAGGCCGACTGGTCGGCGCTCAAGGCGACCCGCGATCCCGCCTCAGGGCGCGGGCTTTTCCAGGAGTTCTCGAAGACGAGCCTGCAACAGCCGAACCCCCCGACCTGGGCCTACGTGTTCTTCGACACGCACCCGACGACGATGCAGCGGATCGCGATGACAGAAGCCTGGAAAACGCGCTCGCGCTAGCGCGCTCACGCTTCACTGGGGAACCCCTGGTTCCCCCGTCGGCCCCCTCTCTATGAAGGAGGGCCTGGGGTCAAGTGGGTTGGGCCGGCCATCGCCCAGTCAGGGCGGTCGCGTCGGGTGCGATCTGCGAGCAGCGCTCATCTCTCTATCGCCTCCTCTCGGGAGGATCAGGCTGGATG
>WNFU01002425.1_pt1 | contig 26365 bp, 26 predicted proteins | sample 5400121 | NCBI WGS metagenome assembly WNFU01 (sample SAMN13153360, study PRJNA577476) | soil metagenome | isolation source: 100 cm soil or saprolite under grassland replicate 1 | place: USA:California | collected 2016-06-15 | reverse complement strand
CGTGCAGGTCGCGGCGGGCGCAGCCAAAGCCCCGGTCGCCGAGCACATCGTCCAGTCAACCGCCAGGCCCAGCCAGCGCGGGTTGCCAAGCCTTGCCACGGTCGCCCCGACCAGGGCGGCCTGGGTCGCCAGCGGGTCCACGCGCGGGTTGTCCACAAACCGCCACAGCCGCTTGAGTCGGAGGCCTCACTGCTGTCTAAACCCCAGCCCACCACAGGTGGGTATGGATGAGACGGCGGGGAACCGCCCGAAATGTCCCGTTCCAGACCCCACCCGGACGGCAAGGTGATGGGCTCAGCGCTTCGGGCCGTGCGCAGCACCGAGGTCCGTCGGGGCCAGATCCTCAACCTGAACCGGCTCTTCGAGGTAGAGCCGGGCACCCTCGTGCGCCTGGTCACGGACCTCTCGGAAGGTCGCCCCAGCGGCGCTGAAGCCCGGCAGGTCACGAGATTCGGCCCACCACCCATCAGTCTCCTGGTGGTACTGCATCAGGACCTTCCGCCGCTTCACGTCGCCTCCCGGGGAAGCTTGAGAACCTCGCGAGCCTCATTTATCGACAGGCCTACGTCCTGGACCAGGACCTTGCGCACGAGTCCGCGCGGAATCGTGACTCTATCGTGCCATGCAAACGTCAGCGGCGGGTAGCCGTTTGTCGACTCGAGACGCCTGTGCGAACCGCGCTGCCGGACGGTCCGATAGGCAAGCGGCGGGCGTCTTAGAACCGCCACCAACTCCCGCGACGTCATGGAGGGGAACATGGCCGGGAAGCTATGCGAGCACGTGCGAGGCTGCAGTGGGTTATCCACACCCCTCAGTCAGCAAGGAGGAGTGAGATGGCCCGTGCGATGTGGGTCAGCCGTCGAAGCGGTAGCCGACGCCGCGGACCGTCACGATCAGCTTGGGGTCGTGACGGTCCTCTTCGAGGCGGGCGCGCAGCCGCTTGACGTGGACGTCCAGGGTCTTGGTGTCGCCCACGTAGTCGAACCCCCAGATCCGGTCGATCAGGGTCTGCCGGGTGAGGACCCGGTTGCGGTTCTCCATCAGGATCTCGAGCAGCTCGAACTCCTTGAGCGGCAAGCTCACCGGCTCGCCGCGCACGGTCACCTCGTGCCGCTCCTGATCGAGCCGGATGCCGGCGGCCTCGATCACCGAGCCGTTCGCGCGGCTCTGCGCCTGGACCTGACCGGCCCGCCGCAGCAGCGCCCGCACCCGCGCCACCAGCTCACGCAGCGAGAACGGCTTGGTCACGTAGTCGTCGGCGCCCATCTCGAGGCCGACCACGCGGTCCACCTCGTTGTCACGCGCGGTGAGCATGAGGATCGGCACCTGGCTGGAGGCGCGCACGCGGCGGCAGACGTCCCATCCGCTGAGGCCCGGGAGCATGAGGTCGAGCACCAGCAGGTCGGGCCGCTCCCGCTCGAAATCGAGCACGGCCTGACCGCCGTCCCGGGCGGTCACGACCTCCATCCCCTCTCGGGAGAGCGCATAGCGGATCGCCTCGAGGAGCGAGTCCTCGTCGTCGACCACCATGACCTTTGGCACAAAGTCCCCTTTGCCGCCTTCTCATGGCTTGCGGCAAGCGAGCCGGGCTGCCTCGAGTCAACGGTTCCATAAGGGATCTCGCGGCAGCAACTATCCACGGTTGGGCTCGGGAGGTTTGCGTTGAAGGTTCACCTCTCGTTTGCCTGCCGGCCAAGCCTCTGCCCCTGCTGAGCGTGCGCCTCCCAGGTAGCATGAGGCTGACAATTACCTCGGGTGGGTAAACAGGAGATGGCGTGCGGACGACATTTGAGCAGCGCCTCGGGGACCTCGAGGCAAAGCTCCTGCAGATGGGCCAGCTTTTCGAGGCCCAGTTCGAGCGGACGCTGCGGGCGCTTGCCGCCTCCGACACCACCCTCGCGGACGATGTGATCCTGGGAGACGCACAGCTCGACAAGACCTATGTCGAGATCGAGGAGGAGATCCTCCGGACCCTGGCGCTCGAGGCGCCCGTGGCCAAGGACCTCCGCCTCGTGGCCGGAATCCTTCACGTGAACCTGCACATCGAGCGCATGGGTGACCTCTGCGTGAACATGGCGAGGTTCATCAAGCTCACCGCCGGCTACCCGCCGGCCCCCCGAATCCAGGCAATCCTCGAAGAGATGGGCGAGTACGCGCGTGCGCTGGTGCGCGCCGCGATGACCTGCTTCGCGCAGCGCGACGTCGAGCTGGCGGAGCGGCTCCCGCTCATGGACCAGCCCATCGACGAGCTCAACGAGCGCATCTTCGGCGAGATCGAGCGCGCCTCGGGCGAGCCGGGCCTGGAATGGGCCAGCCGCATGGTGCTGGTCGCGCGATACCTCGAGCGCATCGGCGACCACTCGATCGACATCGGCGAGCAGGTGGTGTTCATCGTCACCGGCAAGGTCCGCGAGCTGGTGCCGCCGAAGGCGGTTCGAGCCAACCTCGAGACCTGAGCGGAGGGCCGGGGCGATGCACCCTCCCAGGCCGGCCGGCGGGCTGCTGGCCGGCTACCTGGCACTTGCCACGGCGGCGATCGTGCTGATCCTCGCGCTGCAGCGCGGCGAGGTCTCGTTGGGGCTGGTCGCCGGTGGGGTGGCCTTGCTCGCGCTGGCGGTGGCGCTGGCGGTCGCCAGCACCAGGGCGCTGTCCGGAGCCCTGTCCGGGCTGCTCCGCGCGGTGGAGCGCGTGGCCCTGATCACGCTGCCCGGCTGGCGCTGGACGGGCACCGACGACCTGGAGGCGCTGGCCGACGAGCTGAACACGATGGCGCCGCGCCTGCGGGACCGCATCGACGAGCTGACCGAGGACCGCGACCGCGCCGGTCAGATCCTCGACGCGCTCGACGACGGCATCCTGCTGCTGGACGGCGCCGGACGGCTGCTGGTGGCCAACCCGACCGCCCGCGGCTGGTTCGGCCTGCCCGACGACCTCCGCCCCGGCCTGCCAATGCGCCGCGTCGTGGCGGTCACGCGGATCGCCGACCTGGCCGAGGAGGCGACCGCCAAGCGCGCGCCGGTGACCGGCACCGTCACGGTGGTGCTCCCCGAGCACCGCACCCTCGCGCTGCGGGCCTTCCCGCTGGCCGACCGCGGACCGACCGGACGGACGGTGGTGACGCTGAGCGACATCACCCAGCGCCGCCGGCTCGAGGTGCTGCGCAGGGACTTCGTGGCCAACGCCTCGCACGAGCTGAAGACGCCGGTGGCGGCGCTGCGCGCGCTGGCGGAGACCCTCGACAGCGCGCTGCTCGAGGACCCGGAGGCCGCCCGTGGCTTCGTCGTCCGCATCGGCCGCGAGGCCGAGCGGCTGGACGCGCTCGTCCGCGACCTGCTCGACCTGTCCCGCGTGGAGCGTGGCGCCCTCGACGCCGAGCCGGTCGACCTGGTCGGCCTGGTCAAGGAGGTCGCCGAGTCGTACGCCGACCGGGCGGAGGAGCGCCGCATCAGGCTGCGCACCCACCTCCGTCCCGGCTCGAGCGTGCGCGGCGACCGGGCCCAGCTCGGCCTGATGCTCTCGAACCTGGTGGACAACGCCCTGCGCTACACCGCCGCGCGCGGCGTGGTGCGGATCCGGCTCGACTCGATCGACGACAAGGTGATGCTGCAGGTGGCCGACACCGGTGAGGGGATCCCCGCCAGCGAGCTGCCGCGCATCTTCGAGCGCTTCTACCGCGTCGACAAGGCGCGCGCCCGGCAGACCGGCGGCACCGGTCTGGGCCTGGCGATCGTCCGCCACGTGGCCGAGTCGCACGGCGGCACGGTGACGGTGCAGTCCACGGTCGGCAAGGGGACCAGCTTCACCGTCACGCTGCCGGTGGGCGGTCCACCCACGATGTTGAGCAGCTGAGCGGCCGCCTTGCGTATCCGCTTAGTTTGTGTCGTGGTGGTCAAGGCATTTGACGGCTAGCAGGTAATGAAGGTGAATGCGCTTTTAGCCATCGGCCTCGCACGAGGTGGCCACCATGGATCCCGACGTACAGCTTGGCCTGCGGGTCGCGCAATTCCGCCGCCGTCGCGGCATCTCACAGCTCGTCCTCGCGGGCCGTCTCGGGCGCTCCGAGAGCTGGGTCTCGAAGGTCGAGCGCGGCGAGCGGCGCGTCGACCGCCTCTCGGTCATCGAGGACCTGGCCGCGGTCCTGGAGGTGGACCCCGGCACCCTCCTCGGCCCGTGGCCGCGGCCGCACGGCATCCGTTCCGGCCGGCCGGCCGCCCACCAGGGCGGCCGTCCCGAGGTCGAGGCGATCCGCGCCGCCCTGATGCGCTACGACGCCATCACGGCCCCATGCACGTCTGAGCTGGCGCCCTCCATTCCCGACCTGCGGCGGGGAGTCGAGGGGCTGTGGGAGGCGTTCCAGGCTTCGCGCTACTCGCTGATCGGCTCGGCCCTGCCAGAGCTGCTTCACCGCGCCGAGGCGGCCAGCCGCGCGATCGAGGGCGACGGACGGCTCGCCGCCCTCGCGCAGCTAGCGCTCGCCTATCAGGCGACCGCCGCCACCCTCCTCAAGGTCGGTGCGGCTGAGCTGGCATGGCTCGCCGCCGACCGGGGCGTGACCGCCGCGGAGCGCTCCGGCGACCCCCTGGCGGTCGCCGGCTGCGCGCGCATGGTCGTGCACGCCTTCCTGGACGCCGGCCACTGCCAGCGCGCGGTGGAGCTGGCGATGGGCGCGGCCGCGGCGCTGCGGCCGGCGCTCGGCCCCTGCTCTCCCTCGCTGCTGTCGGTCTACGGTGCGCTGCTGCTCAAGGGCGCCGTGGCGGCGGCCCGCAACGGCGACCGCGCGACCACCCGGGAGCTGCTCGCGGAGGCCGGGCGCGCCGCCGACCGGCTGGGCGGCGACCACAACCACCGCTGGACCGCGTTCGGCCCGGCCAACGTGGCGCTGCACACCGTCGCGACCGCCGTCGAGCTGGGAGACGGCCGCGACGCGGTGACGCAGGCGCTGGCGATCGACCCTCCGCGCCTGCGGGCGCTGGAGCGCCGCGCCCAGCGTCTGATCGACCTGGCCCGCGGCTATGGCCTGTGGGCCAAGGACGCCGAGGCGGTGGCGGCACTGCTCGAGGCCGAGTCCCTCGCTCCCGAGGAGGTCCGCCGCCAGCAGGCGGTCCGCGCCCTGGTCGGCGAGCTGCTGCGCAGGTGGCGCCGCAACGGCGGCGAGCTGCGCGCGCTGGCCGCGCGCGTGGGCGCGCTCCCATGAGCGGCGCCAGGCCAGCCGGCCGCGGGCCAGGCGCGCCGCAACCGGGACAGCCTGTCCTACCTCCACGCCCAGTACCAGTATCGACCGCGGTGCTTGGTTAGCCTTTGCCCATGCGACGCGCGGCGCGCGGCGCGAACCTGGCGATGTCCGCGATCGACGAGGACGACAGATGGAGCGAGTCGGCAGGCTACGGCAGTGGCTCGGCAGCGAGGACCTCGTCCAGGCCGCGGCGGGCTACGGCGAGCGGGGGCTCCGGGTGGTGCCCTGCCACCACCCCATGATCACGATCGGGCCCGATCGCTGGCGCACCTGGGCATGCTCATGCAGCACCGTGGCGTGCGCATCCCCGGCTGAGCACCCGATCCCGGTGTGCTGGGCCGAGGAGGCCACGGACCAGCCAGCCGGAATCGCCGCCTGGTGGCGGCAGGATCCCGAGCGGAACGTCGGCCTGCTCACCGGAGGGCCCTTCGAGGTCCTGGACGTGCCCGCCGCGCTTGGAAAGGCGGCGCTGGAGCGCTGCGCCCGGCGGGGCATCCGCGGCCCGGTGGTGCGCACCGGCAACGGCCGGTACCACTTCTACGTCACCGCCATCGGCATGGCCAACGGCTTCGTGCCGAGCCAGCCGGGCAGCGGGCGGAGCGGCGTGTTCTGGCACGGTGAGGGCGGCTGGGTGATCGCCCCGCCGAGCCGCCACATGAACGGCGGCGTCAGCCGCTGGCTGCACCCGCTCTCCACTCCCCTGCCGGCCGCGCATCTGGTGCTGCGGGAGCTCCTCGACCTCCAGGACGAGCTCTGCGGCGGCGCGGCGGCCCCCGGCGCCGCCGCGCCCGATCGCGGTGCCCTTGCCCCGTAGCGCTACCCGGCGCGGCCCTTGGCGGCCTTGCCGCCAAGACCGGCGGAAACGACCCGGCCGGTGCCGCCGAGCCGGCTCGCCAGGGGCGGCCGCAGCTCGCGCAGCAACTCCTGGGCGGTGGTGACGTTGACGTTCAGCCCTTCCTCCGCCAGCGCCTGCACCAGCGACTCGGGCGTCAGGGACTCCTGCTCCTCGCGCTCGTCGAGGATGCGCGCGGTGATCACGTACGGCGTGAGGGGCTTGCCGTTCCTGTCCAGCGCTCCCGGGCGCTTGTCGGTTCGCAGCGGTCGGGAGCCGCTGGTAAACGCCGGCTCCGCGGCGGCCGGACGCGCTGGCTCGGCCGGTGCCCCCTCGCGCCTGCGCGCCTCGGCCGGCTGGGCGGGGCTCTGCTTGGGCGAGGCGGTCGCGTTCACGTTGCGCGGCGCGGCGGAGCCCGTGGAGCGCGCGGCGGCGGGTCGCCTGTCCTCATCGCGCGACGGCGTCGCCGGGGTGAAGATCGGGACGCTGGGGTCGCGATCGGCGTCCTGCTGCTCGTCCTCTGCTGACGACTGGGCGGCGGCGGGGACGGGCATCTCACGCCGTGGCCGGCCCTTCTTCCGGGTGAGCTCGCCGCGCACGGGCGCGGGCGGCGACGCCAGGGCGGCCAGCTCGAGCTGCTTGTCCAGCTCGGCCTCGAGCCTGGCGGCGCGGATGGTGGTCGCGCGGCGCAGCACCATCATCAGCAGCTCCACGCCGAGGATCAGCGCGGCCGGAGGGATCGCCGCGACGCCGCGGGCCGCCCAGTTGCCCGACTCGGCGTGGGCGACGTTGAGGATGAAGCTCACGCCCGCGGCCCCGGCCAGCAGCGCCTTCGGCCACCAGATCTCCCACAGGCGCCGCTTCTGCTTGGTGGTGGTGAACCACAGGTCGGCCCCGGTGGCCACCACGATGAAGGAGTCCACCAGCAGGGGAACCGCCCACGCGTGCTGCGTGGAGATGCCACCAGAGCGCTCGGCATACGCCTTGATCGCCTCGAAGCTGGTGTAGAACGCAAGGGACCCGATGCCCGCGACGGCGCAGCCCAGGATCGCGACCAGGATGGTCCTGAACCGGCTCAACCACTTGTCATGGGCGATGGCGGCGGGCGAGAGCGGCAGTGGCGGTCCGGTAGCGGTCACAGTGGAACACTCCTCGGTCAAGGCAAGCGGCCTGCAAGGATGTCTTTTACAACAACCGTCACCTTGAAAACCAATTGGGTGGTTGAGCGGCTACGGACGGGTCACCCGCGGCCGGGCGTCGCACCGCGCGGCATCGGACGCCGGACGCGGCGCGGCCGCCGCCGTGTCTCGGGCAGGGACCCTACTTGTTCGCGCCGTGCCGCCGCACGAAGTCGTTCACCTGGTAGTAGGCGTCGATCGACTCCCCGGCGTCGCCCCAGAAGCCCTGGAGGACGTCGTACTCCATGTGACCCTGCGACACGTACCAGTTGTTCACGTCGGTGATCTCCAGCTCGCCGCGGTGGGACGGGACCAGGGTGGGGATCACCTGGAACACCGTCTCGTCGTAGCAGTAGATCCCGGTGACCGCGAACGTGCTCGCCGGATCGTCGGGCTTCTCCACGATGCTGACCACGCGGTGCTGGGCGTCGAACTCCGGCACGCCGAGGTGGCGCAGGTGAGCCGGGTCCTCGATCTGGGCCAGCAGGATGCGGGCGCCGGCCCGCTGCGCCCTGAAGTTGTCCACCAGCGCCCGGATGGTGTGCTCGAGCACGTTGTCGGCGAGGATGACCAGCACGCGGTCACCGTCCACGAAGCGCTCGGCCAGGCCGAGCGCCTCGGCGATGCCGCCGGGCCGCTCCTGGTAGGCGTAGAGCAGCCGGTCGATGCCGTACTCGTGGCCGTTGCCCAGCAGCCGCAGGAACTCGCCGGCGTGCGTGCCCCCCGTGACCAGCATGATCTCGGTGATACCGGCGCTGACCAGGGCCTCGATCGAGTAGGTGACCATCGGCCGGTCGTAGATCGGCAGCAGGTGCTTGTTGGTGATGCGGGTCAGGGGATGAAGGCGGGTCCCTGTCCCACCGGCGAGCACGACCCCCTTCATGGCACCTCTTTCCTCTAATTTCCGAGCAAACCTTAACAAGATTCTCTCATGCCCCGTACTTCGCCAACCTACCGGCTGCCGCGAGCAGTTGCGGCATGAGGTGCTTGGCCTCGAAGCGACCCAGCGAGCCCTGCCTGCAGTTGACCTCGTCGAAGCCTGGCAGCCCGTCCGCCGCCGCCGTGCCGCCCCACAGCAGCACCGGGACCGGGTGCCACGAGTGTGCCGCCATCTGGGCAGGGGTGGAGTGGTCGCCGGTCACCGTCAGCACCTCGACGCCGCTCCCCAGCATCCGCGGCACCAGCGCGTCGACCTCCTCGATTGCCGCCACCTTGCGCTCGAAGTCGCCGTCCTCTCCGGCGGAGTCGGTCTTCTTCACGTGCATGAACACGAAGTCGAAGTCCGGCAGGAGCCGCTCGAGCGCCTCGACCTCCTCGGGAGCGGCCCCCTCCACCTGGTGCGTCTCGAAGCCGAGCAGGCGTGAGATGCCCACGTACATCGGGTAGGCGGCGACGGCGAGAGCGCGGGCCTTGTAGCGGTCGGGGAACGAGGGCAGCTCCTTGTGGGTGTCGAAGCCGCGCAGGAGCAGGAAATTGCCGCGCTCGCGGTCGGCCAGGACCGATCGCGCCTGGTCGAGGAAGCTGGCGACCAGGTCGGCGGTGCGCTTGGCCTCGGGGCTGCGCGCCCGCGGGGGCAGCGGCGCGACGCCCTCCACCTGCGGGTCGGTGTCGCCGAGGTCCGGGTCGAGCCCCTGCCCCCGCAGCACCAGCAGCCCGCGGTGCTCGCGCTCCGGCCTGATGAACAGCTCGGCGCCCTCGAGGCGAACCTCGCGGCTGAGGAGCTCGCAGATGCCGGCGGCCTCCTCGGTGGGCAGGCGTCCGGCGCGCCGGTCCGCGATGGTCCCGTCCGGGGCGAGCGTGCAGAAGTTCACCCGCGCGGCGACGTCCCCGGGCCGCAGCTCGAAGCCGATGCCGGCCGCCGAGAGCGCGCCCCGCCCGATCTCGTAGGCGAGGGGGTCGTAGCCGAAGAGCCCGAGGTGCCCGGCGCCCGAGCCGGGAGTGACGCCCCGCGTGACCGGATCGTGCAGGCCGAGCGAGCCTTCGCGCGCGAGCCTGTCCAGGTTCGGCGTCCGCGCCTCGGTCAGCTCCGAGCCACGCTCGACCGTCCGGTAGCCACCGAGCCCGTCCATGACGAGCAGCATCGCCTTCTTGCCTTCCGGCCTGGCCATGGCGGTCACCACGGATTCAGCGGTGAGTGGCACGTTGACAGCCTCCGGATGTCGGGGCTCTGCGAGAGAGGTCCGTGTCAGCCTACCAACCCGAGAGCGGCTAACCGCCGCCGTCGTCGCCGCTGGCCAGGCGGGCGCGCCAGGCGCGCTCGGCGGCCAGGCTGGAGGCGAACCCGGTCTCCACGGCGGGCAGGTAGGTGCTGTCGCAGAGCTCCAGGACCGAGCCGACGACGCGATCGATCTCCGCCGCGGTGACCGCCAGCAAGGGAACCTGGCCGACGACGAACAGGTCACCGCTCTCGTCGAGGGTGAAGCGCAGCACGTAGCTGGTGGCCTGGCGCAGCAGCAGGTCGTGATAGAGCCGCTCACGCTGCTCCTCGGGCGCGCGCATGAAGAACGACTCCACCCGCAGGGTGCGGTCGCCGACCCGCAGGTGCACGCCGACGCCGAGCTTGCGCTCGCCGGCGAGCACCAGGAACCAGCGGCCGGCGTCGAGCCGCTCAGCCCGGACGCCGGTCTCCTCCAGGAACGACTCGACCGCCCGCCGCGCCGCGACCTGCACCGCCTCGGGCTCGGGCCGTCCCTCCACGCGTTCGTCCGGCGTCGTCTCCACCTCCAGATCCGGCGCGATCAACCGACCCCGGTCGATCGCGGGGCGCAATGGCCGTTCAGACACTACCCTAGCTGGGTGCCGGCCCCCGCCGTTGGCACGGAAGGCCGCCGGTACCGGCCAGCCCCTGGGGAGGAGCGGCACAGCGCTCAGCGGCCACGGGTATCGAGCAGGTGGAAGGCCTCAGCGCAGGGCAGGCCGAACTGGTCGCCGATCGCCGCGTTCCAGGTGCGGATCCGGCGGTCGAGGTCGGCGGGGTCGCCGATCTGGCTGGAGTGGGCGCGCAGGGCGGCCAGCTTGGTGTCGATCGTGGCGCTGATGTCGACCACCTCGTCGGGAGCGTCGGTGCCGAACAGCAGGATCGAATGCGGCCGATGGGCTGGCAGGCCCTCCGCGGTCAGCTCGGGAGCGTGGAGCGGGTTACGGGCGGCCACCACGCCATCCACGGTGAGCAGCCCGGCGGCGCGGTGGTCGGGGTGCAGCAGCCAGCGCCGCCAGGGATCGTGGCCGACCACCACGTCCGGCCGCACCGTGCGCACCAGCCTCGCCACGGCGACGCGCAGTGCCATGGTGGCCTCCAGCTCGCCGTCGACCGCCCCGAGGAACCGCACCCCGGCGGCGCCGAGCAGCGCGGCGGCCGCGGCCGCCTCACCACGGCGGACCCTGGCCACCTCGGCGGGATCCGAGGTCGGGTCGTGCGAGCCTTTCTCGCCGGCGGTGAAGCAGGCCAGCTCGACGTGCGCGCCGTCGCGTGCCCAGGCCGCGATGGTGCCGCCAGCCTGCAGCTCGACGTCATCCGGATGCGCGCCCAGCGCGAGCACCCGGCGCGCGGCCAGCACCGTTCGCGCCTCCCCTCGAGAGTCAGGCGACCCCTGCTCGCGCTCCGCGGGTCGATACCCTAGCCGCTCTGCTCCAGCAGGGGCATGCGGATCTCCTGGACCAGCTCGCCGTAGGCGTCCATGAGGCGGGCGGCGGCCAGGTCCCAGCCGTGGGCGCCGGCAAAGCGCGCCGCGGCCAGGCCCATCGCGGCGAGCCGGCGGGGCGAGGCGAGCAGCTCGGCCACAGTCGCCGCCCAGTGCTCGGGATCGTGGTCGGCGAGCAGCACCCCGGTGGTGCCGTCGCCGATGGCATGGCCGAGGCCGCCGACCCGCGCGGCCACCACCGGCGTGCCGCACGCCTGCGCCTCCAACGACACCAGCCCGAACGACTCCGAGCGCGACGGCACCAGCAGCAGGTCGGCAGCCTGATAGACGGTGGCGAGCTGGTCGTGCGGCTGCGGCGGCAGGAACCGCACGCGGTCGGCGACACCTTCCCTGCGGGCCAGCGCCGCCCAGCGGCCCGGCTCCTCCACGCCGTTGCCCGAGGGGCCGCCGACCACCAGCAGCTCCACGTCCAGCTCGGGCCGCCGTCGCCGCAGCAGGGCCAGTGCCCGGACGGCGACGTCGGGCGCCTTGAGCGGCTGCAGCCGCCCGACGAAAGCGAGCACGTGCCTGCGGGTTACCCCGAGCCTGGCGCGTGCCGCGGCCTGGTCGCCCGGATGGAAGCGCGAGCGGTCGACCCCGTGCGGGACGATCCGCACTTTCGAGGGAGGAGCGCCGTACAGCTCGGTGAGCTGGCGGGCCTCTGACGGCGTGGCCGCCAGCAGGCAGTCGGCCGTGGAGACGACCCGCTCCTCACCCGCCAGCCGGGTGGGCGGCTCCGGCTCCTCGCCGGTGGCGAGGGTCAGGTTCTTGACCCTGCCGAGGGTGTGGAAGGAGTGGAAGACCGGGCTGCTCCAGCGCTCCCTGGCCAGCCTGGCGACCCAGCCCGACACCCAGTAGTGGCTGTGCAGGACGTCGTAGGGCCCGTACCGCTCCCCAGCCCGCAGCAGCGAGCAGAGGAAGGCGCACAGGTAGCGAGGCAGGACCTGCTTGGGGATCGGCTCGAGCGGGCCCGCGGGCAGGTGCAGGACGCGCACGCCCGGCTCGATCTCGACCACGGGCGGGTCCTCGGCCGATGTCGCCCGGGTGTAGATGTCGGAGGCCACCCCGGCTCGGGCCAGCTCGCTCGCCAGCGCGCGCACGTGGACGTTCATGCCGCCTGAGTCGCCAACACCGGGAGTCGCCAGCGGCGATGAATGGACCGTCAGCACCCCGACGCGGCGCACCCCATCCTCGACCGCTCCAAGCTCGCCACTCGCCCACACTCGGACACCCACTCCTCTGCATCGGATCGCGCTCCGCGACGTCCGCGGAGGGCGGCGGGCGCGTCACCCGTAGCCGAGTCATGCTATCGAGGGGACAGGAGAGCCGGCCATGTGACAGTTACAGCTATCGTCCCCAACATCCGATGCACCCCGAAAGATGGCAGTTCCGGGAGCGTTGGGAGCCCAGACGGAGATCGGGCCCGGCCTCTCATCAGAGGCCGGGCCCGGGGGGTCGAAGGTTCGCCGGTGGTCGTCTGTTACTTCTCGCCGACCTCGCCGGCCGCATCCTTGACGGCCGCGGCGTCGGCCTGGCCAGCGCGCCGCACGGTGGTCGTGGCGCCACGCGCCGCGCTGCGGGTCGACTTGGCGCTGGAGGACGCGCGGGTCCTCGCCGCCTTGGTGCTGCTCACCGCGATGCGGGTGGCCCGGACGGCCTGCTGCGTCGACCGCGAGCTGCGGATCGACTTGACCAGCGTCTCGCCGCGCTCCACCAGGTGCCCGTAGGCCCGGACGGCGTCGTCCGGGAAGCGGCCGCGCAGCTTCTCGGCCTCCTCCGGGAGGTGGCGGATGGTGGAGACCGCCAGGTCGGCCACGCCGGCCACGGCGTAGAACGCCTGCTTGGCGTCCTTGGGTCCGATCTTGGGCCCGACGTCCTTTGGCATGTCGGTTGTGCTCCTCTCGTGCGTTGACACGCGGGCTTCAGCCCGCTTCCCCGGTCGATTTCTTCGCCTCCGCCCCTGCCCCGGTGGCGTGCTCCAGCGTGGCCGCCTCGGCCGGTACGGCCGGCTCGGCGCTGGCCATGAACGATTTGTAGATGTCGATCAGGACCTGCTTCTGCCGCTCGGTAAGGTGGGGGTCGCGGAGGATGGCGGCGACGAGGTCGCCCTCGTGCTCGTCGTGGTCGAGGATCCCGGCCCGCAGGTAGAGGGTCTCGGCGCTGATCCTCAGCGCCTTGGCGATGTCCTTGAGGATCTTCGCCGAGGGCTGCCGCAGTCCCCGCTCGATCTGGGACAGATACGGGTTGGACACCCCCGCCTGGCGGGCCAGATTGCGCAGGGACAGCTCGGCTTGCCGCCGCTGCTCGCGGATGTAGCGGCCCACGTCACGGACTGCCTCCGCGGGGTGGAGCTGCTCGATCCCCTTGCGCATGGTCCTCCTCCCTCGGTACAACAAGCGCTATCAAAGTAGCGCGTTCGATTAACTTTTGCAAGCACCCTAGCTCAGGAAGCGGATGGGCGGCGCTCCGGTACGGGACGGCTGCCCACTCCACGATCAGCCGGCGGGCAGCTCCAAGACGGCGGGGCGTACAACGCCGACCTGCTCCCCGCCACCGAGGACTGGGCTGGTAACGGCGGTCAGGACCGCCTCCAGCTCGCGCTCGTCCAGCCAGCCCAGAGCGCGCAGCGCGGCGGCCAGGGCAGGTCCGCGGGCGCGCGGCGCGCCGTCCAGGACCTTCACCGCCAGGCCCTGGCTGGTGGCGAGGTTGACCGCCGCGGCGCTCCCCTCCGCGCCGACCTTGGAGAGCACGCGCCCGCCGGTCGCCTCCAGCAGCACGGTGTCGAGCAGCCCCGTGCCGGCGATCATGACCGGGTGGGCTCGCAGCGCGGCGACCAGCGCGGCCGGCCCCTCCTCGCCGTCGGTGGCCCGGGCGCCCAGTCGCGCGAAGGCCGTGGCCAGCCCGCGCAGCGACAGGGCGTGGACCGGCACGCCGCAGCCGTCCACGCCGACGTGCTCGATCGCCACGCCCGCCAAGTCGGCGATCGTATCGGACACCATCGCCTGGACCGGGTGCTCGCGCGAGGTATAGCGCTCAGGGTCCCAGCCGCGCGCCACAGCGCCGGCGAGCATGTAGGCGTGCTTCGCGGAGCAGTTGTGGTAGATGGGCGCGGGGCCGTCCACCGCGCGGCGGGCGTCGGCGTTGAGCGGACGGGCCGGCGGGCAGCGCAGCGCGTGCTCCTGGAGCCCGGCGGCGGCGAGCACCTTGCGCACCGACGCGATGTGCTCCGGCTCGCCGGCGTGCGAGCCCGCGGCGCCGGCGAGGGCGACGGCGTCGAGCCCGAGCTCGCGGTCCACGCCGAGGCTCCACACCGCAAGGGCCTGCATCGGCTTGGCGCAGGAACGAAGGTAGATGGGCATGGACGGCTCGCCAACCGCGGCCTGGACAGCGCCGTCCGCGTCGGCCACCACCACGGCACCGACGTGGCGGCTCTCCACGAACCCGGAGCGCTCGACCTCAACGAGTACCTGCATCGGCCCCGAGCGTAGACCGTGGGCTCGGGGTGGCGCCAACGCCGGCGTGGCCGGCGCCGGTCAGGACGTCGCCGCGGTGCAGCGACGCGTGGATCTCCTCGAGATTTCCGATCGATACGAACGCCTCAGCCATCGCCGGGTCGAACTGGGAGCCGGCGCCGGCCATGATCTCCTCGAGGGCCCGCTCGTAGGCCATCGCGCGCCGGTAGGGCCGGTCGGAGGTCATGGCGTCGAAGGCGTCGCAGACCGAGAAGACGCGCGCGCTCAGCGGGATCTCCTCGCCGCACAGGCCGGAGGGATAGCCGCGTCCGTCCCAGCGCTCGTGGTGGGAGCGGATGACCTCCACCGCCGGTCCGAGCGACTCGATGCCGGCCACCATCTGCACCCCGATCTGCGGGTGCATCCGCATGATCAGCCACTCCTCCTGGTCGAGCGGGCCGGGCTTGTTCAGGATGGCCTCCGGCACACCGATCTTGCCCACGTCGTGGAGCAGGAAGCCGTAGCGCATACAGTGGTCGTCGGCCAGCTCGGCGTCGACGACCTTGGCAAGGACGGCGGCGTAGTCGTGGGTCCGCTCGAGGTGGGAGCGAGTGCCCGGGTCCCTGGCCTCGACCACGAAGGCCAAGGTCTTGACCATGTCCAGGTAGGCGTCCTCCAGACGGCGCAGCGCCCGTTCCAGCGCGGCGGCGCGGGTCCGCTCGCTCTGGTAGAGCTGGTTGAGCTCGCGCGCGAACACCAGCAGCTGCCGCTGCGCCGCCTCGAGCTGGTTCAGATAGCCGATGGCTGTATCCATGCTGGCACGACTCCTGGGAGACCCGCTGGACGACATCGAGGAGGATGGGCGGGAACGGCTCGGCGGGACGGGCATGGCCCAGTGCACGGCGCGGCTGCGGTGGCGGCGTCAGCGGGCCTGCGCGGCGCCCGTGGCACCCCGCTGGGCGGCGGCGCCGTTGCCGCCACCGCACGGGCGCTCACTCGAGCGCAGCGGACAGCTGCCCACATCGGTTGAATCGGAATCCCGTTAAGGGAGCTTGAGGGTTTCAGCGGAGTTGAGTACGTCAAGTCGCCTCGCCATGGCCGGGGGGCGGGGCTCGCCCCCGCCTGGCCCGGCTTGCTGGGACCGGGAGGGACGTTCACTCCAGAAGCTGGGCCACGCTCGCGGTTCCGTTGCGGTAGCGGCGAGCGAGCTCGCCGCGCAGCAGGTCGACGACTTGTTGCACCGCCCGACGGCTGACCGACACGGTCTCCTCCTCACGGGTCAGCTCCTCGACCGCCCGGGTCAGCTCCTCAACCTCGAGCTCAGGCAGCCTCGCCACGGTCTCGTCCGAGACCAGGCGCTCGACCCGGCGCCGGTGACGGCTCGAAGGCTCGGGCATGCGGATCTTCCGTATCGCGTTGAAGCTCCCCGGCCGGGAGTCGCTCAGGATCCCCGGCAGCTTGGCGACCAGGTCGGTCACGCCGGGATCGCCGCCGCGGGCACGGCGCACCAGCTCCGCCCGGAGGATGTCGATCCGGCCCTGCAGCATCCGCCGCAGGTACGAGATGCTCTGCTCCTCCTCCTCGGCCTCGCTGCGACGGGACCGCAACTCGTCCAGCCCGAGCCCTTCGACGTCGGCGACGAATCGCGGGTCGAGCACCCGATCGATACGGCGCTTTCCGCCGGGGATGGCCACCACGCTCATCTACGACTTCCCCCCTCGCTCGGGACAGGCCCGGGCTCCCACGGTTTACTTTCCGGAATTCATGTTTTGTCCAGTGAGCCAGCAGCCTTGGAAGACATCCGTTCCGCCACGCTGCGCGGTCGATTTCCCGGATCGCCCAAGACTACCGAGCCGGAGCATTGTAACCGCCAACTCGCCTGACTCCTACTGCCGGAACGCAAAAAGACCCCCCCGAATACTCAGATGAGCAGATAACTCAGGAAGCTCGAATAGCGGGCCAGCTGCTGCGCCTACCCCGGCGGCGCGGCGATGGCGGCGGCGAATGGCAGCTCGATCACCTCCGCGGCCAGGGGACCCGCGAGCACCCGCTGGCCCGGCGCGACCGCGCGACGCACGTAGGCCAGCGCGATCGTCCCCAGCTCCGGGTGGTGGACGGCGCTACGGACCTGGCCGGCGCGCCGACCGTCCTCGGTCACCAAGTCGGTCCTGGCCGGCGGGGGCGCGTGTCCCGGGTCCTCGAAGCGGAGCCCGGCCAGGCGGCGCTGCACCTGCCCGAGGTTGTGCACCCGAGCGACCGCCTCCTGTCCCGGGTAGCAGCCCTTGTCGAGGTGCACGTGCGAGCCGAGCAGGCCGGCCTCCTCCGCGATCACGTCGTCGGTCAGCTCGCGGCCCCAGCGTGGCACGCCGCGCTCGACCCGCAACAGCTCCCAGGTCTCCAGTGGCGCCCGCGCCATCCCGTTGGCCGCCAGCGCCCGCAGCGTGGCCTGCGCCCGCTCCCCTACCAGGTCGATCCCCAGCTCGCCGCGATGGGCAACCAGCCCGGCGGCCGCCGCCGGCGTGCCGGGCGTCGCTGGTGGCACCGGCACGCCGGCGGCGGCGAGGGCGCTGTCCGCACCCGGCCCGAGCAGGCTGACCGCGCCCGGCCGCGGCGCGCCGACGCGCACGTCGTAGCGGAACACGAAGCGGGCCAGCCGCTCGGCCAGCGCCGCGGCGGCCTCCGCGTCGGTGTCGAGCAGGACGGCGCCCCCGTCCAGCACGGCGAGCCGGAAGACGAATTCGATCTTGCCCTTGGGCGACAGCAGCAGCGCCAGGGTGGCATCTCCGGGCCGCAGGTCGGCGGTGCTCTGGCTCGACACGGAATGCAGATAGCGCAGCACGTCCGCGCCGTTCAGCTCGAGCACGGCGAGGTCGTGGCGCTCGGCCGCGACCACGCCGACGCGGCTGCCGGCGAGCGCCACGGACGGGTCGGCAAGGGTGGTCATGATTCACATGGTATCCGCGTTGCGCCAACGCCTGGAGTATGGCTAACTGGCGGCACGCGAGAAAGGAGGTGGTCCAACTGCATAAACCGTCAGGGACCCGCGAGGTGACTGCCCGCTAGGGCGAACCCGCTCCTGAATCGCGGGATCGGGAACCGCCCGCGGAATCCAAACAGCTCGCCGAACCCAGGGGGCTTGGCCTGGTCCACCAAGGTGACGCCGCTCACACCAGTCGTGTGGCGTCGAACCCCCTGGGTTTTTGCTTGCCCGGCGCTCAGTCGCGCAGCAGCCGGTAGACCACGTAGACGGCGAACACCGCACTGGCGCCGAGCATGCCGACGAGCAGGATCGTGTACCACACCTCGAGGGTCATCGCGAGAGCGGCTCCTGGGCTGGCTCCTGGCTGCTACGTCGCCGGCAGCGTACCAGCCCGAGCGGGGCGCATCGCCGCGATCTCGACCGCGCCGGCGCGACCGGTCAGCAGCGCCGCGGCCGGCTCGATGTCCACCCGCTCCACCGTGAACCCGGCGGGCAGCGCCGGCAGCGGCACGTCGAAGGTGAACCGCGAGGCAAGCTGCGCCTCCAGCGCCGCGTTGCGCACGCCCTCTACCTGCGCCGTCTCCGGGGTGAAGGCGATCCGCCCCGCCCGCACGCTGAGCCGCCCGCTCGCCGTCGCGGTCAGCGGCCGCCCGAGGACCTCGATGCGCAACCGCACCCGCACGCGGTCGGTCTGGAGCGTCAGTGAGCCGCCCCGCAGGCGGTCGGCGAGGAGCCGGTTGATCTCCGCCTCGCTCAGCCTCACCTCGCCGTCGGTGCGCGCGACCCGCACACGTCCCCTCCCGCCCAGCAGCACGCTCCGCGGCACGGCCACCTCGCGCAGGTGCAGCTCAAGATCGGCCAGAGTGACGCCACGGGTGCTTGCGTCGGCGGCGGCGACGTCGATGGTCGAGAAGCGCCCGGACAGCAGGTGCGGCAGGAAGGGAACGTCGCGCACCTGCACGATCGGCCGCTCGCGGAGCTCGTATCTGCGCTGCAGCGCCGTGGCGACGCGGCTCTCGAACAGGCGGGCGGCACCGAAGTCCGCCGCGACAGCGACCACCAGCAGCACCACGACGGCGAGCAGGAGCCTGCGCATCGGCTCAGCAGCCGCCGGAGAAGGGCGGCAGCAGGGCGATCTCGGCGCCGTCGGGCACCTCGCTCGCCGGGTCGCGGCGGGCGCCGTCAACCAGCACGCTGGCGTAGCCCAGCACGGTCGTGAAGCGCTCGCCGAAGCGACCCTCCAGGCCGGCGAGGATCTCGCCGAGGCGGCCGGCCGGCACCTCGACCTCTGCCGCTCCGGCGGCCTCACGCAAAGCCGCGAACAAGCGTACTCGCACCACTGCGCATGCTCCTCGTTGTCCCAATTCCAGGGCGGATGCTACGGTGCCCCTGGCGCTCCGGCCGCCGCAACCCCGCTGTGGCCTCGATGGACTCCTGGCAGTCGGGGCGACGGTGAGGTGACTTGGACGGGTGGCGGATCTGGCGTGCCTGACGAACCGGGCCGGGGGGGCGAAAGAAGCGCTCCCCGCGCTCGAGTATCTCGCGCACGCCGTCTCGACCCTACCGCTTGACCTGGCGAGCCTCGCCGGGACCTCTGGCAAGGACCTCGTCCTGATCGACGCCACCCGCGACCTGTCCAAAGCGCAGGCGTTGTGCCGCACCCTGCGGGCGGCGGGCGAGGCCAGCGAGATCCTGGTGGTGATCCCCGAGGCCGGGCTGGCCGGGCTGCAGCCGGACTGGGGCGCCTCGGATTTCGTGCTGCCCGGGTCCGGGCCGGCGGAGGTGGAGGCGCGTATCCGCCTGCTGGCGCAGCGACCCGACAGCGTCGAGCCCGACGCGGCCATCAGGGTCGGCGAGCTGGTGGTCGACCCGGTCTCCTACCAGGTCCGCCTGCGCGGCAGCCCGCTCGACCTCACCTACAAGGAGTTCGAGCTGCTGCGTTTCCTGGCCTCCCGGCCAGGGCGGGTGTCCACCCGCGCCCAGTTGCTGCAGGAGGTCTGGGGCTATGACTTCTTCGGCGGCACCAGGACGGTGGACGTGCACGTGCGCCGCCTGCGCGCCAAGCTGGGCGCCGAGCACGAGTCGATGATCGCCACGGTTCGGGGCGTGGGCTACAAGCTGCTGCCCGCGGACCAGGCCAGGGCGGAGCGCGAAGCGGCCGGGGAGGAGTGAGCCGAAGGAGAATCCTTTGACACAAGGGGCCCGACGGTGGCACCATCGGCGCGCCCTGCCGTGGGCCGCTAGCTCAGTTGGTAGAGCACCCGGCTTTTAACCGGGGTGTCGTCGGTTCGAGGCCGACGCGGCCCACCCCGAGATTGCCGGGCCCCCATCGTCTAGTGGCCTAGGACACCACCCTTTCAAGGTGGCGACGCGGATTCGAACTCCGCTGGGGGCACCATGGGTTGGGCCGCAACAAGGTCCCGTGGAGCAGCTCGGCTGTGCTCGCCGCCCTGTCAAGGCGGAGGTCGCGGGTTCAAATCCCGTCGGGACCGCGAGGGCTCCCCCTCCGGGGGGAGCCGCCTGTGGGCAGGTAGCTCAGTCGGTAGAGCGTGCGGCTGAAAACCGCAAGGTCGGCGGTTCGATCCCGTCCCTGCCCACTACGAACGGTACTTCGCTTAGAATCTTTGTCAACGAGATGTCAACGATTGGCTCTCGGGCAAGAGGAGCGGAGTAGTGACCATCCGCAAGCGCACCAAGGGCTGGCAGGTCATCGTCTATGCCGGTCTGGACCCACTAACGGGCAAGCAGCAGCAGATCACGCGCCAGGTCAACGGCAGCTATCGCCAAGCCGAGAAGGTGGAGGCCCGCCTGCGGACCGAAGTCGCGGACGGGCAGCACGTCGGCACGCGCGTCAAGACCCTCGGCGAGCTGCTCGACCTCTGGATCGAGCGACGCGCCGCGAGCGATAAGCCCGTCTCTCCAGACACGGTCGAGGACTACCGGAGCCTGATCGCCAAGAAGATCAAGCCCGCCCTGGGCGGCAAGCGCCTCCACACAGTCAACGCTCGCGTCCTTGACGCCTTCTACGACGATCTACGGCGGCACGGCAACGCTAAGGCCGCGGCTCGCGCGCGAGCCCGCGCCAGGGCCGAGGCAATCGCAAGGGGCGAGAACCCGAGCACGGTTGTCGCCGCGGCGCAGCCCACCGCGAGCGACCAGCGATTGAGCGCGAACCGCGTCCGCGATGTTCACGTGATCCTGTCCGGAGCGCTCGGCCTGGCCGCCCGGTGGGGTTGGATACCGTTCAACCCGGCGTTGCTGGTCCGGCCAGCAGGCGGCAAAGGGAAGTCGCGCCCGGTACCCACCCCGGAACAGGTTCGAGAGCTGTTTGACGCACTCACGGACGAACCCGACTTCGCGGTGTTCCTCCGGCTGAGCACCACGGCGGGGTTGCGTCCGTCCGAGGTCTGCGCGCTCCGATGGCTGGACGTGGACCTGGACGCCGCGACGGTCGGCATCAACGGCAGCATCGTCACCGCAAAGAGCCTGCCTCAGAAGTACGCGCGGAAGGATGACCCCAAGAGCGTTCACAGCGAGCGGCTGTTAGCGCTCGACGCAGCCACGGTCGAGCTGCTTCGCGCATATCAAGCCCTCTGCGAGCGGCTTGCAGAGCAGTTCGGCGGCCGGCTGGACGCGCAGGCGTACGTGTTCGCCCGGACGCCGGACGGTCGGACCCCTTGGCGGCCGGACACGGTCAGCAAGTGGTTTACGGCCCTCGTGCGCCGCCTTGGGCACGGCTACACGCTGTATGGGCTTCGCCACTTCATGGCGACGCAGCTCGGCGCCGTCGCAGAGGCCGGCACGGTGCGGGAGCGGATGGGACACGGCAGCCTCGCGGTGACGAGCGGCTACATGCACCGAGTCAGCGACGCTGACCGCGCGGCGGCCGAGTATATGGGCGCGCTGATTGACGCGAAGACCGACATCAATAGAGAGCAGAAATAGGCATCGTTAGGCACCTCTGGCGGCGGCCGAAGTCCTCAGATAGCCTCTGTTACTGATCGTCATCAGGATTACGTCTCAGCGTCCAGACCCTCTACTACCAGCACACACACCCCACGAACCAGCTTCCTCGTCACGCATCCGCAAACCCTCTAGCTCGACCCTCCATGCACTAGCATTTCCCTGTCCAGTCACCGCCTACTGCTACACTCATTTTCAGTACGACAGATATGCATCGGGGATGCCGCAAGGCTCCCGGTGCCCGCCCGGGGAGGCGAAGCATCTTGGCAGCCACCACCCGCGACCCGGAGGCGCCGGCGCCGGCGATGGTGCCCGGCTCGGAGCTGGTGACCATCAACCGCTGGCAGGCCCGCGCCTACGAGCTGGCCATCGGCGCCGCCTACCACCCGGAGGAGCCGCCCGCGGTGCGCGGCTGGAACCCGGCCGGCGAGCACGGCGCCCCAGCAGGCTACGACCTGGTCTTGGCGACCCCGCGGACGTTGAGCGCGCTTGGCTGGTGCTTCTTCGACACCGACCGGGGCGTGTCGGACGAGATCATGCGCGCCGACCACCGCGCCGTGCAGGATGTCGCGGTCGAGTTCTCCGTCACGACCGGGTCAGAGGTCCCGGTGCTGGTGGCGCACCAGTTCGACTCGGTCGGGCAGCCGTGGCTGCATACCCATGTGGTGGTGGGCGCGCTGGCGCGTCCGGAGCGGCCCGGCTGGACCGGCCCGCAGCGCCAGCGCGAGGTGTGGGCGCCGCTGAATCCGGTCACGGTGGTGGGGATGGCCGAGCGGCTTGTCTTCGGCTACCACCTGCTGGTGCGCCGCACCGTGTCGCCGACACTGCGGGAGCTGGGGTTGAACTGGCAGCAGATGGCACCGGACGGCTCCTGTGAGGTGTGGGGGCTGACGGCGCCGATGCTGGCCTGCATCGCGGAGCCGGCCCGGCCGCTTGGCGAGATCCACGCTTGCCAGGTCGAGTAGCAGGGACAGCCTGTGGTTGCGGATGTGCACAAGCTGGCGGTGGGGCGGGAGGACTACTACACCCGCGAGATCGCCCGCAACCGCGAGGAGTACTTGTCCGGCCATGGCGAGTCCCCCGGCGTGTTCCACGGCGGCAGTGCCCGCGCGCTGGGTCTGGAGGGTGAGTGCTCGCCGGAGGCGTTCAAGCGGCTGTTTGCCTGGCAGGACCCCCGCACGGGGGAGCAGCTCGGCCGCGCGCCCCGGCAGGACGCCATGCCCGCCTGGGATCTCGTACTCCGTCCGCACAAGGACGTGTCGATCCTGTACGCGCTGGGGGACGAGGTCACCGGCCGCCGAGTGGCCGAGGCGCATCAGGCGGGCGTCAGGGCCGCCGTGACCTACCTTGACAGCCAGGTTGGCACCCGCACCGGGCGGCATGGGGCCGAGCATGCGCAGGGGTCGGGCCTGCTGGCGGTGGGGTTCACGCACCGCACCTCGCGGGCCGGCGATCCGCTGTTGCACACCCACATGATCGTGGCCAACCGCACCCAGGGTCCGGACGGCCAGTGGCGCACGTTGGACTCGCGGGATCTGCTCAGCCACCGGGCGACTGCGGATGCGATGTACCAGGCGGCCTACCAGCAGGAGCTGACCCGCTCGCTTGGGGTCAAGTGGGAGGCGCCGGACCGGTGGGGCAACCGCGCCATCCAGGGGATGCCCGAGGAGCTGCGGCGGGGGTTCTCCAAGCGGCACGAGCAGATCAGCGCCGAGCTGGAGCGCCAGGAGGCCAACGGCAAGCGTCGTACGCCGAGGCTGGTGCAGAAGGTGGTGCATGCGACCCGCCCGGCCAAGTCCCACGAGACCCCCGAGACCTTGTATGGCCGCTGGCAACAGGAGGCCCGCGACCTTGGGGTCGAGCCGGAGCGGCTGGTGCGCCAGGTGACCGGGCGGGAGCGGTCCCGCGAGCAGGACCCGGTCGGGACCGTAGGACACGACAGCGCGGCGGCGGCAGTGGTCGGGACCGCAGGACGGGACGGCGCGTCTGCGGACGCGCCGGGCGGGACGCCGGCAGGACTGGCCGGGACACTGGCCGCCACGGCAGGACTGCCCGAGCGGACCATCAGACAGGTGTTTGACCGGCTGGCCAGCCCGGAGGGGCTGACCGCGCAGGCCTCCACGTTCACCCGCCGGGAGGTGCTGTGCGCGGTCGGCCGGGAGCTGCCCACCGAGGCCGCCGGCACGGTCGGCCCCGCCGAGCTGGAGCAGTTGGCCGACCGGTTCCTGGCCGAGCGTGCCGTGAGCGTGGTCAGCGAGCACGCGATCGGGGAGCGCCACTACGCCACCCCCGAGCTGCTCCAGATCGAGCAGCGGCTGATTGACACCGCGGGCAGCCGCGCGGGTGAGCAGACCGGGGTGTGCTCGCACGACACCCTGCGGGCGACGCTGGCGGCACACCCGACCATCGGCGCCGACCAGGCGGCGATGGTCCGCGACATCACCCAGGGCGGCCAGGGCGTCGCTCTGGTGGTCGGCAAGGCCGGCGCCGGCAAGACCTACGCGCTTGGGGTCGCCCGCCATGCCTGGCAGCTCGGCGGCTACCGGGTCCTCGGTGCCGCCCCGACCGGCATCGCGACTGTGTGCCTGGACGCGGAGGGGTTTGAGCGGTCCCGCACGGTGGACGCGCTGCTTGGCGAGCTGGACCGGGAACGCCCCGCGCGCGACCACCATGGGCGACAACCAAACTTGTCGCGTACGCGGCAACCGCCGCCCGGCCGCGGCCGTGATACGACTCGTATCGAGCGCGAGCGTGACGAGCAGCAGGGTGAGCGGGTGTTGAACTCCCGGACCGTGCTGGTGGTGGACGAGGCAGGGATGCTCGGCTCCCGCAAGCTCGCCCGCCTGCTGGACCACGCCCACGACGCCGGCGCCAAGGTCGTCCTGGTGGGTGACGACAAGCAGCTCGCGTCGATCGAGGCCGGCGGCGGCTTCCGGGGGCTGCGGCTGCGGCTGGGTGCCGCCACGCTGACCGAGAACCGCCGGCAGGCTGAGCCGTGGGAGCGCCAGGCGGTCGAGCATCTGCGCGACGGCAACATCGACGCTGCCCTGTCGGCGTATCGGGAGCACGACCGGCTGGTGGCCACCGAGACGCCAGGGCAGCTCAAGGAGACGATGCTCAGCGACTGGTGGCAGTCGTTCCAGCAGGGCAGCCGCGTGGTGATCTTGGCCTACCGCCGTGATGAGGTGGACCAGTTCAACACTGCTTGTCAGCAGCTCCGCGACGGTAACGGGGAGCTCGGCGCGGAGCGGCTCCAGGTGCGGGATCGTAGCTTCGCGGTGGGTGACCGGGTGGTGTGCGGCAAGAACGCCATCCGGGCGCTGGGGGTCGCCAACGGCAGCCGCGGCCAGGTCGTCGCGGTGGACCTCGAGGACCGCTCCATGACGCTCAAGCTGGAGGGTGGCCGTGAGGTGCGGTTGCCCGGGGCGTACCTGGACAAGCGGCCGGCCCGCTGGGTTGGCAACAACCCCGACCGGCGCACCGTCGACCTGGCCTACGCGAGCACTGGGCACAAGTCCCAGGGCGGGACCTGGGATGAGGTGCTGTTGCGGGTGACCGGCTCCGAGGACCGCCAGTGGCTGCATGTCGGGGGGTCGCGGGCGATCGGGCGGACCCGCTACTACAGCGTGATCAGCCCCGAGCCCGCTATCCGCCAGGATCGGGAGCGTGAGGTGGTGGACGTGCCCGCCGCCGACCGCACCCCCAAGCAGCAGGCCGAGCAGATGGCCACGGTCGCTCGCCGGGACGGCAGCAAGCGGCTGGCCGCCGACACCACCCAGGTGGTGGACGGGCGCCGCATGAGCAAGCATGACCTGCGCGCCGAGTTGGCCCGGCTGGAGCAGACGATCGACCACGCACCACGCGACCAGTCCCGCCTGCTTGCCCTGGCGACCAGCAGGCGCGAACAGCACGACCAGCGGCTGGCTGAGGCGACCGGTCGCCACCAGCAGGCCCGCGACCTGGTTGCTGCCCTCGACCACGGCCCAGGGCGGTTGCTGCGTGCAGCAGCAGTACCAGGCCCACCAGGAGGCCAACCCCGACGTGCGCGAGCGGCACGGCGAGCTGCTGCGCGTGCAGGCCTGGCGCAAGCGCGCCGACGCCCGCGCGGCCGAGCTGTTGCGGCCCGAGTGGTCGCGGGAGCTGGGCGAACGACCGGCGACCGTCAAGGGTGGCCGCACCTGGGATCGGGCGGTGGAGCAGACGATCGAGTACCGGCAGCGCTGGAACGTGGAGGATGCTGAGCATCCGTTGGGGCGGGAGCCGCATGGCCCGGACGCTTCGCTTGCGCAGCAGCAGGCGTGGCGGCACGCGACCCGGGCGGTTGGTCGCTTCCGCGACCTCGACCGCGACCGGACCGACCGGACGGAGCGGCACGACCATGGGGAGGCGACCAGTCGCGGCGACCAGCGGGGCGACCATGAGGTGACCGGTCGCGGCGACCACCGGGGCGACCGCTGGAGCGACCGCAGGCGACCACTCGACCGCGAACGCGACCACGACCACGAGCGCGCCATGTAGCTGGTGGTCGTGCGACCACCCCGGCTGCGGGCGAGGAACAACGCCATCGGCTGATCTGGGCGGCGGTGCGGGTGATAGGTCCGCTGCTCGCGGAGCCTTTCTAGAGTTTTCTTCCGTTAGTAGAGGATGTGTAGTATGAAACGCTTGGCGACCATACGGCGCAGACTCTCAGGGGTAGGTAGTCATGTTGTTCGTTCTGGCGAATGGCGCTGGTTCAGCTATCAGCCTCGTATCCTCTCTTGTCGGTACTGTCGCCGTAGCTACAACCATCTTGGCCGTGGTGCTCGGAGCAGCCCAATTGCGTAGGTCGCTGCGCGAACAAAAAAAGACGGATGAGACTGAGGCAAGACTTGAAGCACACCGACTGGCGATATCTGAAAGCTTGGAAAAGGCTAGTACTCCAGCCGTAGTTCGTGATCTTGCTGGGTAGGGAGCGGGGCGGGTCCGGCCGGTGAGCAGACAAGGGCGGCCACCGTTGATGATCCGGTGTTATGAGGACAACCGAAGATCAGACGATGGCCGCAGGCCA
>WNFU01002263.1_pt1 | contig 26369 bp, 24 predicted proteins | sample 5400121 | NCBI WGS metagenome assembly WNFU01 (sample SAMN13153360, study PRJNA577476) | soil metagenome | isolation source: 100 cm soil or saprolite under grassland replicate 1 | place: USA:California | collected 2016-06-15 | reverse complement strand
GCGGCCACCCGGCACTGCTTGGCCTGCAGCCGGTCGATGACCGCGCTCAGGCGCCTCAGATCGACGAAATCGTCATCCGCCTGGCGCTCGAAGGTCGCCACGGCTGTTTCGAGGGCTTGCAGCTCGACCGACATGCTGGGAGTCTACAAACTTTTGTTCGAGGAATCAAGCGATGCGCAGTAAATTTATGTTGACCCGTGCCTGATCACAGATATCTCAGCCCCACTTCACTGAGCTTTGCGTGCAATCCCACGCATCGCGCGCAGCAACCGGTCGGTTCCACAGCCCACGTCGAGGATGGCTCCCGCGTCGGCCCTTTCCGACACCGCGACCTCGAGCAGCGTCCGCTGCACCGGCTCGAACACGAGCCGCTGCCGGAAGTGATGCTCGTAATGGGGCGCGCAGCGGTTGAAGCGCTCGACGTCGTGCATCAGGCGGCGCCGCGCGGATCCTCCGCCTTGGTGATCGGCTGATCCTCACGCAAACGAACCGGGCTCAGGTGGATCTTGAAGGGCACACCGGGCGCACGAAACCCGATCGCGATGTGCCGGTTGTCACAGAACGGCTTGTGCTCCGACTCACCGCAACGGCACAGCGTCGCCCGAGGCAGCGTCTCGACCGTCCCATCCTCGCGCGTCACCTCGATCCGGCCCCGGACGAGCAGCGGCCCGTTCTTCAGGGGTGTGACGGTGGTCGTGCCGGCGACAACCTCCTGTGCGCCCGCGTCCAACCGCCGGTACTGCAGAGCGCCGCTCGGACACCGCTCGACCACCTCCGCCACCACGCCGGCGGGCGCCGCATCGGGCAAGACCCAGGGCCTCCGGTTGAGCTCGAACACGGAGCGCTCTCCCCGCAGACACTCACCGACATGGATGCAGATGTCCAGGTCGAAGCTCACCTCGATGTCGCGCGCGCGGTAGACCTTGCGCACCTGACCAACACTAGACTCTCCCCAGATGGCTTATGCCTGAAGCCGTAGCGATGCGACCGCGGAAATCTCGGCATGCGCCGGGGCGGGCGATGATCTCGTCCGAGCGAATCTCGAAGAGGGTGAGGCAGCTCGGGCACGACATCTCCGAGGTCTACGCGGACATCGACACGCCACTGGTCATCGTGGCGATCCTCAAGGGCGCCACGGTCTTCTCGGCCGACCTGCTGCGCAGCCTCAACATCCCCGCGGAGCTCGAGTTCGTGAGGGCCGCGAGCTACGGCGCCGGGACCAGGACCTCGGGCCGCGTGAAGATCGCGCACATGGTGGAAGGCCCGCTCGAAGGCCGCCACGTGCTGCTGGTCGAGGACATCGTCGACTCCGGCCGTACCATCGTCACCATCCAGAGACGATTTCGCAAGATGAAGCCGGCCTCGCTGCGTGTCGCCGCCCTTCTCGACCGGCCGGCGCGCCGCGAGTTCCCGGTCCACATCGATTTCACCGGGTTTGTCATCCCCGACCGATTCGTGATCGGCTACGGCCTCGACTACGCCGGGCTGTATCGAGAGCTCCCCGGGATCTACGCCCTGAGCTAAACCACCGGTGTGGGTGCCGGTTTCAGGAAGTCGACCGGCTCTTCCCGGTCGTTCCACATCACCGAGGTGCGCGAAGGCTCGGTGCGAGCCACGATCTTGCCCCCACGCAGCACCAGCTTGCGCGGGGCGACCAGCCGGATCGCGTCCATCTCGCTGGGCACGGCGAACACGCAGATGTCGGCCCGGCATCCCGGGAGCAGCCCGTAGTGCTCCAGACCCAGCGCGCTCGCGGGGTTCCAGGTGACCATGTCCATCAGCGTCCGCAGCTCGCCGTGGCCCGACATCTGGCCGTAGTGGGCGAGCACGAACGCCGCCTGCATCGGGTCGCCGTACCCGAGCGGGTACCACGGGTCCATCACCGAGTCGTGACCGATGCAGACGTTGACGCCGGCCGCGAGCAGCTCCTTGACCCGGGTGTGGCCGCGGCGGATCGGGTAGCTGTCGAACCGGCCCTGCAGCGTCGAGTTGTCGAGCGGGTTGGTGACCATGTGCATCTGCGCACGCTTCAGGTTGTTGATCAGTCGATACGCGTAGGCGTTGTTGTACGAATGCATCGCCGTGGTGTGCGACGCGGTCACCCGGCCGCCCATGCCCAGTCGGATCGTCTCCGCCGCCATCACCTCGACGAACCGCGACTGGTCGTCGTCTGTCTCGTCGCAGTGGATGTCCACGCGGAGGCCTTTGTTCGCCGCGAGCGCAAAGGCGAACTTGATCGACTGCTCGCCATATTCGCGCGTCAGCTCGAAGTGCGGGATCGCGCCCACGACATCGACGCCGAGGTCGATGGCCCGACGCATCAGGTCCTCGCCCCCGTCGAAGGACATGATCCCCTGCTGGGGAAACGCAACCAGCTGGAGGCCGATCTGGTCGCCTATCTCCTTGCGCAGCTCGACCAGGGCGCGCACGGCCTTCAGCTCCGGATCGCACACGTCGACGTGCGAACGGACGAACTGGACGCCGTTGGCGAGCTGCCAGCGGAGCACGGTGCGCACCCGCTGCTTGACGTCGTCGACGGTCAGGCTCTTGACCCGGTCGGCCCAGATCGCGATGCCCTCGAACAGCGAGCCGGTCTCGTTGTGTCGCGGCTCGCCGACGGTCAGCACCGCGTCGAGGTGGATGTGCGGCTCGACCAGCGCGGGGGTGACGAGCGCTCCGCCGAGGTCGATGGTCTGCCGCGCCTCGGGCTCCAGGTCGCTGATCATCCCGTCCCTGATCCCGATGTCCCTGGTCTCGAGCTCCCCCGGCAGGCGCGCCCCGCGGAGCAGCAAATCCAGCATTCGACGGAATGCTAATCGACCCTTAAACTTCGAGTTACTTGCCGGCGGGCGTTGTGATTGGGGAGGCGCCTATGCAGTCAGTGCAGGAAGTCGAGAAGCACGTACCGGTCAGGGAGGGCGATTACGGGGAGAGGGTCGCCACCGTCGAGCCTGGCGGCGTCGAGTACATCTCGCTCAAGGAGCGACACGGGAAGCCGATCGATCTCTTCTGGACGTGGCTTTCTCCCAACCTCGAGTTCGCCACCGTCTACGTCGGCGTTCTGGGCGTCGCCGTCTTCGGGCTCAGCTTCTGGGAGACGGCCCTCGCCATCCTCATCGGCAGCGCGCTGGGGTCGCTGACCCACTTCGTCGTCTCCTCTTGGGGCCCGAAGTTCGGCGTGCCCATGATGGTGGAGAGCCGCGGCGCCTTCGGTTTTCTTGGCAACATCCTGCCCGCGGGCCTGAACGCGTTCACGGGCACCATCGGCTGGTTCATCGTCAACAGCGTCAGCGGCGCCTTCGCGCTGCAGGCGCTGGCGATGCTCATCAAGGTCGAGCTTCCGTTCGCGATCGCCTTCCTCATCATCGTCGTGGCGCAGGTCGCGATCGCGACCCTGGGCCACAACTTCATCCACGTGTTCGAGCGCTGGGCGCTTCCGCTCCTGGGAGTCGTCTTCGCGCTGGCGACGATCTTCATCTTCACCAAGGCCAATTTCGGCATCGCCGCCAAGCCCATCCCGGTCGTGGGTGAGTTCGGCGGGTTCATGCTGCTGTTCACGGCGACGTTCGGCTACGCGGCCGGATGGAACCCTTACGCCGCGGACTACACGCGCTACCTGCCGCCGAACACCAACCGAACCATGGTCGGCTTCTGGGCGGCCATGGGCGTCTTCGTCTCCTGCGTCGTCATCGAGCTCGCGGGCGCGGCCCTGGCCACGGTGGCCGGGACCAAGTGGGGACCGACGGACATCCCGACCGTGCAGCTGCAGCAGGCGATGCCCGACCTTCTTTACTACCTGACGCTGCTCTGCATCGCGGTCGGCGCGGTGTGCGCCAACGCGATCAACATCTACAGCGGCACCATGTCGCTGGTCGCGCTTGGAATCCGCGAGATGGGAATGACGCTCCGCCAGCGGCGCGCGCTGCTGGCGGTCGTTGCCGGCGTGGTCGGCTACATCATCGGCCTCGTCGGGCAGGCGAACGTCGGCCCCGGCAGCAAGTACGAGTACTTCCTCCTCCTGATCAGCTACTGGATCGGCCCGTGGCTCGCAGTCGTCCTGACCGACTACTGGATCCGCAAGGGCGACTACGGCGACGAGTCGATGTTCTACGACTCCAAGTACCAACGCTGGCAGGGAGTCACGGCGATGGCGATCGGACTGGTTGTTTCAGTCTTCCTGTTCGCGAACGTGTATTCGATTTACACGGGCAAGATCGCCGAGGCGAATCCACAGATCGGCGACATCACGTTCCTGGTCGGCTTCGTGCTGACCGCCGTCCTCTACTACGCCTTCAGCATGGTCGGCCGGACGGCTCCGAGCCGGGCAGGCATGGCGGGTTCTCGAGCCGGGTAGCCGGGAGCGAATTCGCGTAGCGCCGCTGCCACCGAAGGCGGCGGCGCTATCTTTTGGCGCGCATGCTCGTAGCCATCAGGGTCGGCAACCTGCATTTCGTGGCGCGCCTGGAAGACGAAGCGGCCCCCAAGACCTGCCACGCGTTCCGGTCGATGCTGCCCCTGGAGACGCAGCTCATCCAGGCCCGGTGGAGCGGCGAGGCGGCATGGATCCCGATGGGCGCGCTCGACCTCGGGCTCGGTTACGAGAACCACACGAGCCACCCCGCGCCGGGGCAGCTGCTCCTCTATCCCGGCGGCATCAGCGAGACGGAGATCCTGTTTCCCTACGGCTCGACCGTTTTCGCGAGCAAGGTCGGGCAGCTCGCGGGCAACCATTTCGCGACGGTGTACGAGGGCGCCGAGCGCCTCGCCGACCTTGGCGAGCTGGTGCTGTGGAAGGGCGCCCAGGAGATCAGCTTCACGGCGATCGAATGAATCTCGCCCAGACGGTGATGGAGCGATGCGACGTGCTCGCTTCGTGCACCGAAGAGGCGGGAGCCATCACCCGGCCGTTCGCCTCCGATTCAATGCGGCGCGCTCAGGAGCACGTGCGCCACTGGATGGAGCAGGCAGGGATGACGGTGACCCGCGACAACGTCGGCAACCTGCGCGGGCGCTACGCCGGGACCGGCGACGGCGTGCTGCTGCTCGGCTCGCATCTCGATTCGGTCCGCGACGCAGGCAGATACGACGGCCCGCTGGGAGTCATGGTGGCGATCGCCGCCGTGCAGGCGCTGCAAGACGCCGGCCGCCGGCTTGCATTCGCGGTCGAGGTCCTCGCGTTCGCGGACGAGGAAGGGCTGCGCTTCGGATCGACCTACCTGGGCTCTCGCGCCATCGCCGGCCGGCTCGGCGATGAGGACCTGCGTCGCACCGACGCCGACGGGTTGACGATGGCGGAGGCGATCCGGGCGTTCGGCGGCGAACCAGAAAGGATCTCGGACGACCGCTGGGACGGCCCGCGGCCGCTCGGCTACGTCGAGGTCCACATCGAGCAGGGCCCGGTGCTCGAGGATCTCGGGCTCGCGGCGGGCGTCGTCTCGGCGATCGCGGGCCAGAGCCGCTACGAGATCACCTTCACCGGGGAGGCGGGCCACGCCGGCACGGTGCCCATGGAGCTGCGCCGCGATGCCCTGGTGGCGGCGTCGGAGTTCGTCACGGGCGTCGACGCCCAGGCGCGGATCCGACGCGAAATCGTCGCCACGGTCGGCCGCCTGTCCGTCAGGCCTGGAGCCGCCAACGTCATCCCCGGCGAGGTGACCCTCAGCCTCGACGTCCGCAGCCCCGACGACCGCAAACGCGAGCTCGCGTGCGCGGATCTTCTGGTCCTTGCCGACCAACTCGCGCCCCGCATCGCCGTGCACGTGACGCCGGTGAGCGAGCGGGCGGCGGTCGCGTGCTCGCCTCGCGTCACCGCCCTCCTCCAAGACGCGATCGGCCAGAACGCCGTCGCGCTGGTGAGTGGAGCCGGCCACGACGGCGTCTACATGTCGGAGATCACCGACGTCGGGATGCTCTTCGTGCGCTGCAAGGGCGGCGTCAGCCACAACCCGGCGGAGTCCGTGACCGTCGAAGACGTCGGAGTCGCGATCGACGTCCTGGGTCGCTTTCTCGAGCTGCTGTGATCGTCCGCGGCGGCGCCGTCGTCACCGCTCGCGGCGTGGAGATGGCCGATGTCGCGATCAGCGATATCGGGCGGATCGTCGAGGTCGGCCCCGACCTGGACGCGGAGGGCGAGGAGGTCGACGCCACCGGTCTGCACGTCTTTCCCGGCGGCATCGACTCTCATGTCCACTTCAACGAGCCGGGCCGGACCGAGTGGGAGGACATCGCGCACGGCACAGCGGCGCTCCTGGCAGGCGGCTACACCGCGTTCGTCGACATGCCCCTGAACAACCTGCCGGTCACGACCACGGTCGCAGCCTTCGACCTGAAGCTCGCCGCAATGCAGCGTGCGTCGAAGCTCGACTTCGGATTGTGGGGAGGGCTGGTCCCCGGAAACGTCGACCAGCTCGAGCCGCTCGTGAAGCGCGGCGTGATGGGCTTCAAGGCCTTCATGTGCCCGAGCGGCATCGACGAGTTCCCCGCATGCGACGAAAGAACGTTGCGGGAGGGCATGCAGCGGATCGCCGAGCTCGATTCGATCCTGCTCGTGCATGCCGAGGACCCCACCCTGCTGCGCGAACCCAAGGGGCCCTCCGCACGGGAGTTCGTCAACTCGCGGCCGCCCGAAGCGGAGGTGAGCGCCATCCGGGCCGTCGTCGATCTGGCGCGCGAGACCGGCTGCCGCGTTCACGTGGTTCACGTCAGCACGGTCGAGGGCGCCGCCCTGCTCGGGGGAAGCGTCAGTGGCGAGACCTGCCCCCACTACATGCTCTACACCGAGGCCGACATCGAGCGGATCGGAGGGCCGGCGAAGTGCGCGCCGCCCCTGAGAAGGGAGCGGATGGCGCTGCTGCCGATCGTGGTCTCCGACCACTCGCCGAGCGCGCTCGATCTGAAGCAGGGCGACGACTTCCGCAAGATCTGGGGTGGCATCTCCGGCTGTCAGTCCACGCGTCAACTGCTGCTGGCAGACGAGAGGAGCGACCTTCACACGGTCGCCACGGTGACCGCGACCGACATCGCGCGGCGGTTCCGGATCGCTGACAAGGGTGAAGTCGCTCCGGGGTTCGACGCCGACCTGTGGCTGGTCGACTTGAGCCACGAGGACGTGGTCCGCCGCGAGGACCTTCGCTACAAGAACCCGTTCAGCGCCCACGAAGGGCAGAAGATCCGCGGCCGCACGGTGAGGACGATCACGCACGGACCGGCACGCTTCATCCGGCCAGGCGCCGGCTCGTAGCCCCGATCTCGCGCGCGATGTCGTCCTCGTCCGCGGTCAGCAGCCTCCCGTCACGCACCACCACCCGGCCGTTGACGACCACGGTCTGAGCGCGCGCGGGCGGCGCGAGCGCAAGGCCGGCGAGCACGTCCCGGATGCCGGCGTGCGCCAGGTCGTCGACCCGGAAGCACGCGATGTCCGCGCACTTCCCCACCTCGAGCGAGCCGCAGTCGTCCCGGCCGAGGCAGTCGGCGCCGCCCTTCGTCGCCAGCCGCCACGCCGTGCGCGCATCGAGCGCCTGGGGATTCGCGTTGCGCACGCGCGCCAGCAGCATCGCCTGGTGCGCCTCCATCGCAAGGTTGGCGTCTTCGTTGCTGGCCGAGCCGTCGACGCCGAGACCCACCCGCGCGCCGGCCCGGACGAGGTCCTCCACCCTGCACGTGCCCGCGCCCAGGCGCATGTTGCTCGACGGGCAGTGCGCGATCCCGGTCCTGACCTCGGCGATTCGGTCCACCTCCGCGTCGCTCAGGTGGACGCCGTGCGCGTACCAGACGTCGTCGCCGGTCCACCCAAGGTCCTCCATCAGCTCGTACGGCCGCATCCCGAACTTCTCGAGGCAGAAGCGCTCCTCGTCCATCGTTTCGGCCAGGTGCGTGTGCAGGCGAACGCCGTGCTTGCGCGCCAGCGCCGCGGAGTCGCGCATGAGCTGCGGCGTGACCGAGAACGGCGAGCACGGCGCGACCACAACGCGACACATCGAGCCGGGGTTGGGGTCGTGGAAGCGACCGATCATTTCCTCGGCGTGGGTGAGGATCGCGTCCTCCTTCTCAACCACGCTGTCCGGCGGCAGCCCGCCCTGTGACTCGCCCAGCGACATCGAGCCTCGGCAGGGATGGAAGCGCAGCCCCAGCTCGCGCGCTGTTTCGACCAGAGCCTCGAACAGCCCTTCGCGGCCGTGCGGGAAGACATAGTGGTGATCGGTGGACAGCGTGCATCCCGACAGAAGCAGCTTCGCCATCGCCGCGCGCGCGGCCGCGCGCAGGACGCCTGCATCGATCCGCGCCCACACCGGGTAAAGCGCCCGCAGCCACTCGAACAGGGTGCCGTCGGGCACGTATCCTCGGGTCGCCCACTGGTACATGTGGTCGTGCGCGTTGACCAGCCCGGGCATGGCGACGCAGTTGGGCTCGTCGACTACCTCGCCGGCTTTCGGTGCGGGGCCCGAGCCAACATCGACGATCATCCCGTCGCTCGCGAGCACCCAACCGTTCTCGATCTCCTCGCCGCCGGTGAAGACGAACCCCGCTCTGACGACAAGTGTCAAAGTGTGAGGTCGTGCGGCCGGACGGGCACGCGGTTGATCTCGCGCCCTGTCGCCGCGCGGATTGCGGCCACGATCGCAGGACCGGACGAGATCGTGGGCGGCTCCCCCACACCCTTCAGCCCGTAAGGGGAGGTCGGATCGCCCAGCTCGAGGATGTCCATCCTCACCGGGGGCATGTCCAGGATCGTCGGCAGGAGGTAGTCGGTGAATGACGCGTTCTTGATCACGCCGTCTTTCAACTGGATCTCCTCCATCACGGCCAGGCCGAGCCCCTGGGCGGCGCCGCCCTCGAGCTGGCCCTGCACGGCCAGCGGATTGACGGCCTTGCCCACGTCCTGAGCCGTCGCCAGCTCGACCACCTTGACCAGCCCGAGCTCTGTGTCGACGTCGACGACCGCGCGGTGCGCGGCGAACGCGAACTGCATGTGCGCGTCCGCCTGCCCGGTATCGGGGTCCAGATGCTTCGTGGCGCGAGGGCGGAACTCGCGCGTCTCCTCGATCACGGCATCGCCGAGTAGGGTGGCCAGGGAGACGATCGGCTTGCCGTCCGCGTCGACCACCGCGTCGTTCTCGAGGCGGAGCGCGCTCCCCGGGCGAAGCTCGGACTGGGCCAGCTCGAGGACTCGCTCGCGGACGGCTTCCGACGCCGCCTTTACCGCACCGCCGGTGATGTAGGTCTGGCGAGAGGCGGAGGACGAACCGGCCGAGCCGACGCGCGTGTCCGCGTTGAGGACGACGACGTCGTTCACGCCAAGCTCGCTGCCCGCGACCTGGGCCTGGACCAGGACGATCCCCTGCCCCACCTCGGCGGCCGCGGTGTGGACCTCGACGCGCGGGCGGCCGTCGACGACCGACAGGCGGACGCGGGCGGTCGAGTAGTCGTTGAAACCCTCGGAGTAGCCGATGTTCTTGAACCCGGCGGCGTAACCGACGCCGCGCTTCACGCCTTCGCCGTGGGTGGTGTTCGAAACCCCGCCCGGCATGCTCGTGAGCTCGGGGCTCGCTGCGTCCGGCATCGGAAACGCTTTGACCCGCCGCAGCAATTCGGCCACCGGGACCGGGCCCTCGACGACCTGGCCGGTGATCATCTCGCTGCCGGTCTCCAGCGCGTTGCGGACGCGCAGCTCGACGGGGTCCATGCCGAGCGCCGTGGCCAGCCTGTCCATCTGCGCCTCGTGCGCGTAGCAGTTCTGCACCGAGCCGAAGCCGCGCATGGCGCCGCATGGCGGGTTGTTCGTGTAGACGACGATGCCGTCGATGGTGGCGTTCGGGCAGCGGTAGGGGCCGACCGAGAAGCACGTCGCGTTGGCGATGACCGCAGTCGAGCTCGAGGCGTAGGCGCCGCCGTCGAGGAGGATGCGCGCCCTGACGTAGACCAGCGTCCCGTCGCGGTTGGCGCCGTGCTCGTACGTGAGGCGCCCAGGGTGACGGTGCACGTGGCCGACGAACGACTCAGGACGCGAGTAGGAGATCTTCACCGGGCGGCCTGTCTTGAGCGCCAGCAGGCACGCGTGCGCCTGCATCGACAGGTCTTCGCGGGCGCCGAACGCGCCGCCGATCCCCGCCATCGTCAACCGGACCTTTTCCGCGGGCAGCCCCAGCACGCTCGCCAGCTGCTCCTGGTCGATGTGCAGCCACTGGGTCGCGATGTGGAGGTCGACGCCGCCCTCACCATCGGGAATCGCGAGCCCCGACTCGGGGCCGAGCGGCGCCTGGTCCTGCATGCCGATCTCGTACCCGCCGCGGACGACCACCTCGGCGCGGGCGTCCTGGTCGCCGTGGCGGATCTTCACGTGGCGCAGGACCTTGCCGTCCTCGGCCTTCGTGACGGGTCGGAGGACCTCGTACTCGACCTCCACCTTCTCAGCGGCCCGACGCGCCTGCTCGGGATGGTCCGCCGCCACCAGCGCGACAGCTTCGCCCCAGTAGCGGACGAGGTCGTCGGCAAGGACAGGCTGATCCTGGAACTCGAGGCCGTAGAGCTTCCGGCCCGGCACGTCCTCATGGGTGAGCACGGCGTGCACGCCAGGTTGCCTGCGAGCTTCGGACGTGTCGATGGCGACGATGCGCGCATACGGGTGCGGGCTGCGCACAGTCGCGCCCCAGAGCATGCCCTCGGCCTGCAGGTCGGACGAGTACACGAACGTGCCGCGAACCTTCGCGACCCCGTCCGGCCGGCGCACGCTCTCGCCGACTCTCATCACTCAGCCATGTGCACCGCCTGGATGATCTTGGCGTAGCCCGTGCAGCGGCAGACATTGCCGGCGAGCGCCTCCCGGATCTGCGCGTCGTCCGGATGTGGCACCCGGCGCAGCAGGTCGTGCGCGGCGACGATCAGACCAGGCGTGCAGAACCCGCACTGGACCGCGCCCGCCTCGACGAACGCCTGCTGGATGCCCGCTCCGTCGAGTCCCTCGACCGTGACGATCTCGCGGCCCTCGGCCTGACCGCCCAGGACAAGGCAGGCGCACACCAGGTTGCCGTCGAGGTAGACCGAGCACGAGCCGCACTCTCCCTGCTCGCACGCGTTCTTCGAGCCGTACAGGCCCAAACGCTCACGCAGCACGTAGAGCAAGCTCTCGCCCGGCCAGACGTCCTCGGCGACCCAGCGCTTGCCATTGACCGTGGTCGTGATCTTCACGCCCAGGTCCATCGCAGGCACCGACGCGCCATGACCGCCAGCGCGTGGCGGCGGTAGGCCGCCGTGCCGCGGACGTCGTCGATCGGTTTCGCGGCGGCCGCCACCAGCTCTCCGAACCGATCGATGGCGGTCGTGCTGATCTGCCGGTGGGTCTCCCAGGCGATCTCCTCGTCGAGCACGCCTTCCAGGAACCTCTCCGCCTCGACCGCGCGCAGCGGTGTCGGGCCCGCCGAGCCTATGCCGGTGCCGACCCGGTGGGTGCTCGGGTCGAGGGCGAGCGCGAACGAGCACACCGCGATCACCATGGCGTTGCGCGTGCCCACCTTGGAGAACTGCTGCGGGCCCGCGGCGGGCTCGACCAGGAAGGCGGCGATCAGCTCGTCGGGCCGCATCGCGCTGCGCTTGGGACCCGTGAAGAACTCGCGCACGGGCAGACGGCGCGTGCCGGACGTCGAGGCGAGCTCGACCGTGGCGTCGGAGGCGAGCAGCGGCGGGTGCGCGTCGCCGGCGGGTGAGGCCGTACCCAGGTTGCCGCCCACCGTGCCTCGGTTGCGGATCTGCGGGGAGCCGACCGTGCGTGAGGCCATGGCCAGCCCGGGCAGCCGGTCGCCGAGCTCGTCGATGAGCCTCGTGTAGGTGACCCCGGCGCCGATCCGCAGGAGGTCGTCCTCCATGCCCCACTCGGTCAGCTCGCGCACGCGCGTCAGGTCGATGATCGAGGCCGGCCGGCCGTGGTCGAGGTTGATCTCGACCATGACGTCGGTGCCGCCTGCGATCGGCATCGCCTCGGGGTGCTCGGCCTTGACGGCAAGAGCTTCCGGCCACGTGACCGGTTGGAAGAGCTCCATCACCAGGCGAGGGCGGCTTCTCGCGCGTCGTCGCGCGTGATCGTGCCTTCGATCAGCCCGTACGGCCGGTCGGCCGCGTAGAAGACCTCGTTCTCGTTGGCGATCCCGAAAGGTGAGAGGTCGACCACGAAGTGGTGCTTGTTGGGCATGGCGATTCGCACCTCGGCCAGCTCGGGCCGCGCCTCGAGGACGGCCTCGCCCATCGCGTAGAGGGTCTGCTGCAGCGACAGGCTGTGCTTCGACGCGAACGTCTCGATGAGCACGCGGCGCACCTCGGCAAATGACCCCGCCCAATCGGCCTGCGCGTCGCGGTAGCGCCACCTCGCGGTCACCGAGGTGGCCATGATCCGGTCGTGCGTCTCCGGCAGCGTCGTGTAGCGGTCCTTGATGTAGCCGTGGAACTCGGAACCGGTGGACTTGAGGATGACCAGGCCGGCGACACCCGCGACCATCCACGTGCCGTCGTCGGTGCACGTGACGGTTGCGAGCCGCTTCTCCGAGCCGGCGCTCACGAAGGCGTGGTCGTGGACCCGTTCCCACGCGTGCTCCTCGACGGACACGCGCGCCCGATAGACCGAGGCGAACTCGCTCACGAAGTGGCGGGCAAGCCGGATGCCGAAGTCTTCGATCTCGCCCATCGGCTCGTGGGCGAAGGCGAAGATGGTGTTCTTCTGGGTGTCCGTCGGCACGACCTTGCTGTTGTTGCCGGTGAGGTGGGTCTCGGCGAAGTCGCCCGCCAGGGCGACGGAGACCGTGAGGTCCTTGATGTCGTGGGTCGCGCCGCGCCTGGTCACCCGCACCACGTGCGTTTCCGACTTGCCGTACTGGTTGTCGCCGAGAACGATCGTCATGTCCCTCGATATGTCGTGTAGCCGAAGGCGCTGAGGAGCAGCGGCACGTGCAGGTGGCCGCCGTCGAAAGTGAAGACCACAGCGATCGAGGGGTAGAACGCTGTCAGGCCCGAGCGCTCGAAGTAGGGCCGGGTGTCGAACTCGAGGCGGTACTCCGCGGCCTCGAGCTCATCGTCGCTGAGGTTGCGCACACGGCCGTCGCTGTCGGTCTCGGTCTTCAAGACCTCCTTCCAGTCGCCGCCGGGCTGGCGGCGGTGCAGCGCAACCGCAAGCCCCGCCGCCGGCATGCCGCGCATCGTGTCGAGCACATGAGTCGAGATGCTCACGCGCTCACCAGCTTCGCGAGCCGAAGCCGCGCGATCTTCCGGAGCTCGCCTTTGGCCTCCGCCAGCTCGGCCGGAGCATCGTTGCGCAGCCGGCGCCGCAGCTCGCCCAGGATCTCTTCCCCGCTTCGCCCGGTCGCCGAGATGAGAAAGACGTGGCCGAACCTCTCCTCATACCTGCGATTTTCCGCGGCCAGCTCGGCCAGCGTCGCCGACGAAGCAAGCCTCGCTCGGCTCTGCTCTTGCTCGGAGGCGGCGGGTGAGTCGCCTCCGCGCTCGCCGATTCGGGGATGAGCCTGCATCGCCTCCAGCCATTCCTGGTCCGTCAGGCTGTCCATGGCCTGGTCGGCGACCTCGAGAAGCCCAGTGGCGACCTGGTGCGCCCATCTCCGGCTGGCAAGACACCCGTACAGCCGGGCTTCGAGCTCGTCAATCGATGCCAAGTGGCACCAGTTCGAACCGGCCGACGTCGACCAGGCCGCGGTCGGTGATCTTGAGCTCGGGGATCACGGAGAGGGCCAGAAAGCTGAGCGTCATGAAGGGCGAAGCCATGCCAACCCCCATCTCCTTCAGCCGCGCCTCCATCGAGCGGAGGCGCTGGTGGACCTCCGCGAGCGGGCGGTCGCTCATCAGCCCGGCGACGGGGAGCGGCAGCTCCTCCATCACCCTGCCCCCCTCGGCGACCACGATGCCGCCGCCGATCTCGGCGAGGCGCGTCGCGCATGCCGCCATGTCGCCGTCGTCGACGCCGAGGAGAACGATGTTGTGCGCGTCGTGGGCCACGGTCGATCCGAATGCCCCGCGCCTCAGTCCGACGTTGGTGGCGAATCCCACGCCGACGCGACCGCTGGCATGATGGCGCTCGACGACCGCGATCTTGACGAGGTCCCGATCGGGGTCCGCCACTATGCAGCCGTCACTGACCGCCGGCTCGACCGAGTCGACCCCGGTCAGCAGCTGGGCCGGGATGACGCGCATGACGCGGATGGTCCTCGGACCGGCGGCCACCCGAAAGGAGTCCTCGCCGACCGGGGCGATGTTGACCGTCTGCCGCACCCACTCGGGCACCTCCACCTTCACGAACTGCGGCGCGGCGCCACGCTTCAGCACCCGCCGCGGTCGGAACGATTCCAGGTCGTCGAGGACCAGGATGTCGGCCTGGTATCCCGGCGCGATCGCGCCGAGGCGCCAGAGCCGGTGACAGGTGGCGGGGTTGATCGTCGCCATCACGAGCGCGTCCTCCGGCGCGATCCCCTCCTCGACGGCGACGCGCACCATCTGGTTGATGTGCCCCTCTTCGACGATGAAGTCAGGCTCCCGATCGTCGGTGCAGAAGGCGCAGCGCTCCGTGCCGTAGCGCTTGACCAGGGGCAGCAGGTCGCGGAGGTTGCGGGCGATCGACGCCTCGCGCAGCAGGACCCACATGCCAAGGCGGCGCTTCTCCAGCGCCTCTTCGAAGGTGAACGCCTCGTGGTCGGTGCCGATGCCCGCCGCGATGTAGGCGTTGAGCGCGGGGCCGCTGACGCCCGGTGCGTGGCCGTCGACGTGCGTGGTCAGTCCGGTCTCCAGCTTGGCCAGCTCGCCGGGCCTGCCGGCGATGACACCTGGGAAGTTCATCATCTCCGCTACCCCGATCGTGCGCTTGCGCCGGAGCAGGCTCTCGATGTCGCCTGTCGTGAACGGCCGCCGCGGTGATTCGAATTGCGATGCGGGGACGCACGACGACGCCATCACGAAGACGTCGAGCGGGAGGTCGTCGCAGCAGTCGAGCAGCCAGTGGATGCCGTCGGTGCCCAGCACGTTGGCGACCTCGTGAGGGTCGGCGACGACCGCCGTCGTCCCGTTCGCGAGGACCGCCCGTGCGAACTCGTCGACCATGAGCTTCGACGACTCGATGTGCATGTGGGCGTCGATGAAGCCCGGGACGAGGTAGGCGCCCGAGACGTCTAGCATCTCGCGGCCTTCATAGCGGCCGAGCCCGACCACGTGGCCGTCCTTCACCGCGACGTCGACGTCGAGCCATTCCTTCGTGAAGACGGAGAAAACGTGGCCGCCGGAGAGCACGAGGTCGGCCGGCTCGTCACCCCGCGCGACCGCCATCCAGTGTGCGTCGATGACGGAGACTTTAGCGACATGGCGGGGACCGGGCCGATCGGCCAAAGCCTCCGGCGCTTCGAGGACCCCCGCCTGCTGCGGGGCGAGGCGCGGTTCGTCGACGACCTGGAGCCCGAAGGCTGCCGGCACGTCGCGTTCGTCCGCAGCCCGGTCGCCAGCGGCCGCATCGAGAGCGTGGTCGCCACTTTCACAGCCGCCGACCTCGAAGGGACCTGCGGTCCGCTCATGGTGCACCTGGCGACGCAGGGCGCGCTCTGCCCGCCGCGCCCGGTGATCGCCTCGGAACGGGTGCGGTTCGTGGGCGAGATCATCGGTGCCGTCGTCGCAGACGGCCGCTACCTCGCCGCGGACGCCGCCGGGCAAGCCGAGTTCGAGATCGACCCACTGCCCGCGGTGATCACCTTCGAGGACGCGCTCGCGAAGGGTGCGCCCTTCGTGCACGACGACGTGCCCGGCAACGTCTACTTCCTGGGCCGGCGCACCTATGGCGACCCGGGCGCGGCATTCGGGCGCGCGGACCTCGTGGTCGAGGGCGAGGTCACGCACCCGCGCGTCGCCGCAGCGCCCATCGAGCCGCGCGGCGTGGTCGCCGCCCCCGCCGGTGACGGCGTCGCGGTGTGGACCTCGACCCAGGTGCCTCACCTGGTGGCGGACGCGATCGCTGAATGCCTCGCTGTCGAGCGCTCAAAGGTGCGTGTCGTCGCCACCGACGTGGGAGGCGGGTTCGGCGGCAAGGCGCAGGTCTACCCGGAGGAGATCCTGCTGGCCTGGATCGCGCGGCGTCTGGGCGCTCCGGTGAAGTGGATCGAGACGCGCTCCGAGCATATGCAGGCGGCAGGCCACGCGCGCGACCAGCGGGTCCGCTTCTCGGCCGCCGTCCGCGAGGACGGCCGCGTCCTTGGACTGCGCGCAACGATCCATTCCAGCATCGGCGCCTACGGCGTCCGGCCCTTCGGTCCGCTGCTCGATCCTCTGGGCACCGCGGGGCTGCTGCCCGGCCCCTACGACATTCGCGACTACGAGTACGCGACCTACGCGGTGGCGACCAACAAGACTCCGGAGGGGCCGTACCGCGGCGTCGGCATGGTCACCGCCGTCCTCGCGCACGAGCGATTGATGGAGCTGATCGCGGCCAGGCTCCACATCGACCCCGCGGCGGTCCGCCGCATCAACTTCGTGAGCAAGGCGCAGATGCCGTACCGGTCGGTGACCGGGCACCCGTATGAGTCCGGCGACTACGCGGCCGCCCTCGACGCGGCGCTCGAAGCCATCGACTACTCCGGTGCGCGCGCCGAGCAGATGGAGGCCAGGCGCGCCGGGCGGAAGGTGGGCATCGGGCTTGCCTCGTATGTCGAGTACACAGGCGCCGGCTCGTCGACGTTCCGGGGCCGCGGCATGCTCGACATTCCCGGGACCGACACCGCCCGCGCGTGGCTGGCGGAAGACGGTCGGGTGCACCTCCAGACGAGCTGCCCGGCGATGGGCCAGGGTTCCCAGACCACGCTCGCGCAGGTCGCCGCTCAGGCGCTCGGGACGGAGCCGGAGGAGGTGGTCGTCGAACAGACGGACACGGCGGAAGTCGGCGGAGGCACCGGCTCGTTCATGAGCCGGGGCTCGGTCACGGCGGCCACGGCGGTGTTCCGTGCCGCATCGCTCCTGCGGGAGCTGATGGCTGAGAACGGCGACCTCGATGCCAGCGTCACCTACGACGCGGCGCAGGCGTCGCACCCCTACGCGACGCACGCGTGCACGGTCGAGGTCGACCCGCAGACAGGCGCCGCCACCATCCTCCGCTACGTGGTGGCGGAGGACTGCGGCGTCCTGATCAACCCGACGGTCGTCGAAGGCCAGGTCGCGGGCGGCGTGGCCCAGGCGGCCGGAGGGGCGCTGCTGGAAGAGGTCGTCTACGGCGCCGACGGTGAGCTGCGCAGCGGCACGTTCCTCGACTACCTGATCCCCAGCATCGGCGAGGCTCCGGTGGTCCAGCTCGAGCACATCGTGACCCCGTCGACGGTGCACGAGCTCGGGACCAAAGGGGCCGGCGAGGGCGGCACCATCGGCGGCACGGCGGCGATCGCCAACGCGATCGCCGACGCGCTGTCACTAACCGACGTGACCCTGCCGATGTCGCCGGAAAGGCTGCATGGCGCCTGAGGCCTACCGCCCGGTCAGCTACCTGGAGTGGAACGCCGCGCGCCGCCCGGACGCGGTTGCCGTCTGGGATGCCGGCGAAGAGATCACGTTTGAGGATCTGCACTCGCGAGTCAGGCGTCTGGCGGCACACCTCGCGGCGGGCCCCATCCACGAAGGCAGCGTCGTCGGCGTGCAGCTGCCCAACACCTGGCAGTACGTCGCCATGGAGCTCGCGATCGCCGACCTCGGCGCCGTGATCCTCCCCATGCCGCTCGGCCTGGGCGAGCACGAGATGCGTTGGGTCTTCGAGAAGGCGAACCCGGCCCTCATGGTCACGGGTGCGAACGTCGATGCCCTGACCGGGGAGAAGCTCCCTGCCTTGCTGCCGCATCGCGCCGAACCCGATCCCGATCGCATCGTCGAGATCGCGCTCACCTCGGGTACGACCGGGATGCCCAAGCTCGCCTCGCTCTCGGCACGGCTCAAGCAGGTCACGTTCGAGAGCTTCACCGGCCGGCTGGGCATCACTGAGGACGACCGGGTGCTGCCGATGACGCCGCTGACCCAGGGCATCGGCGGCATGTGCCTCTACTGCCTGCGCGCGGGCGCGGCGCTGGTGATGCTGCGCGAGCCGCACTGGACGCCGGAGCACTGCCTGAGCATCGCGGCCGAGTCAAGGGCTACCGTGATGGTCGGCGTGCCCACCAACGTGATCCGGATGCTCAACCACCCGATCTCTCTGCCGCGCGTGCGCGCCGTCGCCGTGGCGGGCGCACCGCTGCCGGCCGAGATCGCCGAACGGTGGGAGACCTCGACCGGGATCCCCATCTCGAGCTTCTACGGCTCGATGGACGCGGGCCAGCTAGCGGTGGCGAGCCCTTCCGACCCGCGGGCCAAGCGCTGGACGACCGTGGGACGGCCGCACGACCACGCCGAGTGGACGATCGTCGAAGGTGAGATCTGCATGCGCGGCGAGCTCGTCCAGGACCGCTACTGGGGGGAAGACTCAGGTCCCTACTCGGCCGACGGCTGGGCGCACATGGGCGACCTCGGGTTCGTCGACGACGACGGCTACCTGCACGTGGTCGGCCGGGTCAAGGACATCATCATCAGGGGCGGGTCCAACATCAACCCGTACGAGGTCGAGTCGATCCTGCGCGGCCACCCGCGCGTGCTCGACGTCTGCGTGGTCGCCCGTCCCGACGCAGAGCTCGGCGAGGTGCCCGTGGCGTTCGTCGTGGGCAAGCTCGACCAGGACGAGCTCCACCGGTTCCTGGAGGAGCGCGGTGTGGCTCGCTACAAGTGGCCGGTCGATGTGCAGCAACTCGACGAGCTGCCGCTGTCGGGCCCGGGCAAGGTCAACCGCATGGCGCTGAGGGAACATGCACGCGCGATGTGACGACATCGACGTCGCGTGGTTCGAGGCGGGACGCGGCGAGCCGCTGATCCTGGTCCACGGCCTGGGCGACGACCACCGGGCGTGGCGGCGCACCCTACCCGACCTGATGCTCCGCCACCGCGTCGTCATGTACGACCTGCGCGGCCACGGGGAGACGAGCCTCGGCCGGCCCGACCGGACCCTTCGCCAGCTCGGCGACGACCTCGTCGCGCTCATGGACTCGCTCCGCATCGATCGCGTCGACGTCGCGGGCTTCTCGCTTGGCGGGACCGTGGCGATGCGGGTGGCCATCGACCACGCACCGAGGGTGCGCAGGGTGATCCTCGTCGCGACCTCGAGCCGCGTGGGACGGACGGCCGCCGACTGGTACCGCGCGCGCGTCGAGATGGTCGACCGCGACGACCCTCAGCTGCGATCGACCATGGAGCGCGACACCGCGGACGTCTACGCGGAATCACCTTCTGAGCTCGAGGAAGGCTTGCTGATCCGCCACCAGTCCACGAACGACCCTCGCGGCTTCGCCAACGCATGCGCGGCGATGGCGGCCCTGCATGAGGCGCCGCTCGATCCCGAGCTGCCGCACGTCACGGCGCCCACCCTGATCGTGGCGTCAGAGAAGGACCGCCACTGCCCGCCCAAAGCAGCGGCGATCATCGCGGCGGGGATCAAGGGAAGCCGGCTCCAGGTCATGGCCGGGGCCGGGCATCCGATCCCGGTCGAGAAGCCGTCCGAGCTCGCGCACGCGATCAACTCGTTTCTGTTCGAAGTTGACTGACGCCCTCCTCGAAGAGTGGGGTCCCCACGACGTCCTCACGCTGACGCTGGACCGGCCGGAGCGGCGCAACGCGCTCGATCCTGAGCTCCTGGGCGCCCTGGCCGAAGCGCTGCACCGGGACGGCGAGCGCGCGGGCGCCGTCATCCTGCGGGGCGCCGGGGACGACGCGTTCTCGGCCGGTTACGACCTGTCGAAATTGACCGGAACGATCGAGGACCTGGACGCCGACCGCCACATCGGCGACGCGGTCAACGCGCTCCGTCATTGCCCGGCGCCGGTGATCGCGCGCCTGGCCGGCCACTGCCACGGCGCGGGAGTCGAGCTTGCGCTGAACTGCGACCTCCGGGTCGCCACGCCTACGCTGCGTCTGTCGGTGCCGGCGGTCAGCCTGGGCGTGGTCTACCGATTCCAGTTCGTGGCGCGGCTCGTCCAGACGTGCGGCATTGCGAGGACGGCCGACCTCTTGCTGGCCATGCCCGAGCTCGATGGTGAAGCCGCGCACGGGTGGGGGCTCGTCACCGAGGTGGTCCCGATCGCCCAGGTCGATGACCGCGTGCGCGAGCTCGCCGAGAAGCTGGCCACGTCGCCGCGCCAGGCGGTGCACGGCACCAAGGCCAGCCTGAACCTCCTGGAGCGGCGCGCGATCGCGGGCGAGGACCTGCTGCAGGCACAGCAGCTGCGCGCCGCCGCGGCGGCGAGCCCCGAGCGCCAGGAAGCGCTGCGGCGGCGGCGAGACAGGGTGCGCCGTCCCCGCCCTGACCCTCCGCGGCAAGCGAGGAGGGGAACCAAACGATGAACGCGTTCGACGTGAGCGTGGGCATCAGCCCGCGCCAGCCGTTCGAGAGCTGGGGCAGGTTCGTCGCGGAGCTGGAGGCCGCTGGGGTGCGGCGGGTGTGGGTCATCGACTCCCAGCTGGCGATGAAGGACGTCTACGCGGGGCTTGTCGTGGCGGCGCTGAACACCACGCGGATCGGCCTGGGCACCGGTGTCACCAACGCCGTGACGCGGCATCCGACCGTGACGGCGAACGCGATCTCAGCCGTATCGGAGCTGTCGCATGGGCGCGCCATTCTCGGCCTGGGGGCGGGCGACTCGGCGCTGTACGGCATAGGGCTCAAGCCGCAGAAGGTGGCCGAGGTCGAAGACGCGATCGCCTTCTTTCGCGGCAGCATCGACCGCTCGATTCCGATCTACCTCGCCGTCAGCCAGCAGCGGATGTGCGAGCTCGCGGGCCGGGTCGCCGATGGCGCGATCGTCATGGGCCCGGCGCAGCCGGACATGGTGCGCCGGCAGGTGGACTGGATCAAGGGGGCAGGCCCGCGAGCCGGCTTCGAGATCGCGCTCATCGCTCCGACATCGAGCGACATCGACGACGTTCGGTCATGGGCGTCGACCCAGGCGCGCCTGCTCTCCCACTACAAGGAGCTGCCGCCGAGCGTGGCGCCTTTTCGCGACGAGATAGCACGGAGCGCGGAGTCGTACGACTACCAGGAGCACCTGTCGACGCACGCCGAGCACAGCGCCGCGGTCTCGGACGAACTGGTTCGCGCTCTGGCCGTCGTCGGCACCCCGGAGGATTGCGCGGACCGCTTGCGCCGGCTTCGCTCAGCCGGAATCGACTCGTTCATCTTCCCGCTCGCCGGACGCGGTCGCGCGGAGCGCTGGAGGAAGCTCCGGGAGGAGGTTTTGACTCACATCATCGTGTAGCCGCCGCTGACTGGGCGTAGGGGGAACCGTCCCGGTTCCCCCTGCGTCGGGCCGCTCAACGGCGCCTCGCAAACATCGGCTCAGGGCTTCAGTCGTCGCGCCGGATTCTTAGCCCTAACCCCCTCCGGCAAAGTTGGGATTTGCCTTAGCTCCACTCGTTGCGACGGAGGGCGCCAAATAGGAATCGCGGGTTGCGGCCGGAGCAAGTCCGGCCGCCAGGAGTGACGAAATCAGATCATCGTGTAGCCGCCGCTGACCGACAGCGTCTGGCCCGTGATGTACGAGGCCCTGTCGGAGGCGAGGAGCAGCACGGCGGGCACCACGTCCTCGGCCGTGCCCAGCCGGCGGAGCGGGTACGCCTTGGTTGCCTTCTCGCGGACCTCGGCCGTGAACCTGTCCAGCTGCTCGGAGGACCACATCGAGTTCGCGCCGGAGGTCTCCGGTGAGCCGACAACGAGGCCTGGGCAGACGACGTTCAGCGTGATGTTGTGCTTGCCGACCTCGCGCGCGATCGCTTTCGACATCGCGATCACGCTCGCCTTGGTGCCGCTGTACACGGCCTCCCGCCACTCGCCCATGCGCCCGGCGTCGGAACCGATCGAGACGATGCGCCCGTAGCGGCGCTCGACCATCTTGTCGAGCACGGCCCGCACGCAGTTGATGAAGCCCCAGACGTCGATCGCGATCTCCCGCTCCCATTCCTCGCGCGGCTTGTCCATGAACAGGCGGTCGACCGTCCAGCCCGCGCAGTTGACGAGCACGTCGACCCTGCCCATCGAGCTCTCGACGAAGCCGACGGTCGAGGAGACCGAGTCCCAGTCGGTGACGTCGGTGTGGCGGGCGGTGATCGTGCCCGACGGCGCCTCACGCTCGACCTTCCTGGCCTGCGCGTCGTCGACGTCGGCGATCACGACGCGGGCGCCTTCGCCCGCGAATCCCAGCGCGATCGCCCGGCCCAGGTTGGAGGCGCCGCCCGTGACGATGACGACGCGGTCGCTCAGCTCGAGATCCACGCGGCTAAACCGGGACGGCGGTCACTATCAAGCGGTCGGTGTAGCTGGCGAGCGCCTGGTCCCAGTCGCCGGTGCACGTGATGAGCGAGAGCCGCGCGGGACCGCTGCGTGCGAACAGGCCGGCAGGGTGTGCCTTCGCGTCGACCACGTCCGCCGTCTCGACGCGAAACTCCGCCGTCCGGCCGTCGGGCCAGATGACGTGCACCGCATCACCCGGACGCAGCAGGTGCAGGTTGCGAAACACCGCCGGCTGCGACGGCAGGCCGAAGTGGCCGGCGATCACAGCGTCCCCGACGCTCCCCGGTGATGGGCCCTGCCGGTACCACCCGACGACATCGAGGCTGCTGGGCGAAGCCATGGCGCCGTGCGAGTCACGCCCCACTGACTGGATGATGGCGTCGATCCCGATGCGCGGGATGACCAGGCGCCAGCCCATCGCCTTCGCTTTCACGGTGTCCAGATGCAGCTGCGTCGCGCCAGGCTCGGCCTGCGGCCCGCCTGGCGCGACGGCCACCTCAGGAGCCGCCGCCGGCGATGCGGGCGCGGGAGCCGGGCTCGAGCCGGCGACCACGCCTGCGATCACCAGCACCGCCAGGGTCCGGCTCCGCCGCCAGGCGAACACCAGGAGGAGGACCGGGGCGGCCAGGAACGCCTGCAGCGGCATCCACGGCCTGAGCGGCGCAGCGGGGACTCCGGTGTTGGGAAGGTTGACCGCCGCGACGTTGAAGCACTCCGTGGTCGAGTTGGTGTGGCTGCCGGGGGTGTAGATGCCGAGGCTGGCAGCGTCCGGCGCGTAGACGGTTCGCCAGCAGTACTTTCCCACGGCGTTCGTCGCGGTTGTCGGATCGGACGTGGCGACGCCATTGACGAGTGTCTTCGCACCGCCGACCTGGGTCCCGCTGGGGCAGCCCGTGGCCGTGACCTGTGCCGGCTGACACAGGAAGAAGGTCAGTGTCCCGCCTGGCTTGACTGGTGCTCCGCCGTTGGAGAGAGTGGCAGTGTCGCGAACCGAAGTCCCGGGTGCGAACGTGCCGCCCGGAGAGCTGTTGGTGACAGGTTCCCGGCACGACTTGAGTCCGAGCGGCCCCGTGAAGTCAGCGAGCTGGGCGCTGAACGACTGTGAGACACGCGTGTGCGGAAGGAAAGTGTTGAAGCAGCCCTTGAATCCAAGAGCGTTGAGGTCGACGGCACCTTCGAGGAAGTCATTGGTGGGGACGGTGAGCGTCTGCACTCCGCTCGTGTCCCGACATGCCCAACCTCCGCATGGGATGTCCACTGCATTCACAAGCACGTTGACAGCCGCGGGTGCCGCGATAGCCTCGTAGTGTTCGTCCGGGGTCGGGTTGGCAACTGGAGGGTCGCACACGGTCCCGTCGGGCGGTTGCGGCCCCGGTTCCGGCATGCAGTGCCACTGGTAGATCGTCGCGCCCGCGAGCGAACCCCCGATCGTGAAGTCGACGGCGACCAGCAGGTCACCCTCAGTGCGGCTCCCGGTCATCGAGCGCGGATCGCTGCAGCCGGCCGCCAGGCCAAGCGTGCTCTGCAGGAACTCGAAGTCGATGTGGCTCTCGCCGTTGTTGACGAGCCTTTCGGCCGCAAAGAAGATCTCCGGATGGCCGTCGTCGCGCGTGTGCGTGACCCCGTACACGTTCGTCAGCTCGGTCTTGTCCGGCACGCTCCCGGTCGTGACGACGTAGGTGTTGATGGGGTCGCCGTTGACGCCGGAAACGGTGGTCGGATCGCCCGAGCCGCACGAGGCGGTGTCGCTGGCGATCGGGTCGACCGCGAAGACGGACGAGACGATCCTGGGCTCAGCCGCCGCCGTTGGGGTCAGGGTTGGGGCGATGGGAGGAGTTGTGCTGTTGACGAAGCGCCCGCAGTTGAACAACCCACCCGGACCGCTGAGATTCTCAGCGCCTGCCGGGCACGTGTAGGTTGGGCTCGCGGCGCCCGAGTTCGCCCAGTCGTAGGTGCCGCCGTTGGCGGGAATGAACCGCATCGAGCCGTCCAACGCCAGCCACGACGAAGGGGCCGCCAGCACAGCGAGCGTGGCGAATCCGCAGGCAGCGAGTCCTGCGGCCGCCGCACCAAGGCGCAGGGACCAACGAGTGTGCTTCACCTTCAACTCTCCAACCGGGCAGCGGCCAGCTTACTTGCGCGGCCCTATCTTTGTCTCGTCAGCCGGCCCTGGGCAGCAAGAGCGTGTACCCCGCGCCGAGCGCAACTCCGAGCGGCCTCTTGAACATTAGCTTTTGGCCGCGGGCACCGTGAGTGCGCTGACCAGCTGCTCGCCAGCCGGGGGACCGGCGTGCGCCCGCTGCAGGTAGCCCTGCGCTTTCTCGATCTCGGTCGTGAGCGCGTCCACCGTCTTCTGCATGTTGTCGAGAGCCTGCACCTTGTAGGTGTCGATGGCGTCGATCGACGTGTAGATGTTGTTGAAGGCATTCCGCAGCTTCTGCAGCTGCACGGTGGAGTCAGCCGCCTGCTGGTAGACCGCGGCCGACTGCTGCTTGAGCATCTCCGAGGTCGACTCGATCAGGTTGCTGGTCGTGGTGTTCAGCGCGTTGATCTGGTTCAGGACCAGCTTCTGGTTGGCCAGCGCCTGGGCGACGATGATCGCCGTGCGCAGCGCGGACACCGTGGTCGTGGTGGCGCGGTCGACGCCCTTGATCAGCTCCTGGTTGTTCTTCTTGACCAGGTCCATCGCCAGGTAGCCCTGCGTGTTGACCGCGAGCTGGGTCAGCAGGTCCTGTCGCTTCTGGCGGACGTAGAACAGGACGCCTTCCTTCAGCTTTTTCGCGCGCTCGGGATCCGACGACTCGACCTCCGCGATCTTGGCGCTGACCTGGCGGTCGAGCGCGGCCGCCATGTAGATGTACTGCTCCAGGCGACCCTTGATCGACCAGACGTTGGCCTTCTCCTGCTCCAGCGACGCGTTGTCCTTCTGCAGCTCGTCCTGGCCGGAGTAGAGCGAGTGGATGATCGCGTCCAGGCTCTTCTGCGACGCCTCGTACTTGTGGAAGTAGTCGCGCAGGGTGTTGCCGAACGGCAGGGTCCCCCACAGGTGCTTCTTGCCGAAGAGGCCCTGCTGGGTGGGGTCGAGGTCTTCGACGGTGCGGCGCAGCTTGACCAGGCTGTTGGAGATGTTCGACTTGGGGTCGAACGGACCCGACTCCATGGCCTTGGCGGGGCGGTCCAGCAGGCGGTTCGACACCGCGGCCGAGGCGCGGATGTCGGCGTCGCCCAGGTTGTGCACTGCGTTCAGCTGGGTGTCGAACTGCGGGGAGTGCGGGTCGGCGCTCAGGAGCGTGCTGATGTACTGCGCGACCGTGGCGTCGATCTGCTGCTTGGCGGCGGGGTCGATCTGCTGCGCCTGCTTCTCGGCCTGGGCATCGGTGATGGCGGTCACCGGCTGCGGCGGCACGAGGGCGAGCGCAGTGCCGGAGGAAGTCGTGTCGGTCATGTCAGGTCAGCCTCCTTGTTTCACCTGGCTCTGCAGGCCTCCGAGGGCGCGAACCTTGCCCTGACCTAGGGTCGCCCTCACTGCGGGCGATTGGAAAACTACTTACCCAGGCTCCGCCCGAAACATGCGCAAGCGTTCCGAAATTTCACTTTTCGGGCGCCGGCTCCTCCGCTCGGTCGCGGTGGCAGGATTCCTAGGAGGCGACCTGCAAGCCCAGCTTAGGAAACACCTCGTTGGCGAAGCGGCCGATCACCCCGCCTTCGAACGCGTTTGGGACGTTGAGGATGAAGTACTGGATGCCGGCTGCGGCGTACTCACCGATCTGGTCGGCGATCTGCTCGGCGTCGCCGTGGTGCGGGTACCACGTGCGGATGAAGGCCTCGTCCTTGCGGGTGCGCCGCGCGTGGTCGGCGACGACCCGATCGACCTCCTGCCGGTCGCCGAAGACCGCGTAGAGCTCCATCGTCTTCAAGACCGAGTCGTAATCGCGTCCGACGGTCTCGCAGTGCTGCCGGAGCACCTCGAGCTTGTGGCGGATGGTGGCGAGGTCACCGCCCA
>WNFU01002439.1_pt1 | contig 26401 bp, 20 predicted proteins | sample 5400121 | NCBI WGS metagenome assembly WNFU01 (sample SAMN13153360, study PRJNA577476) | soil metagenome | isolation source: 100 cm soil or saprolite under grassland replicate 1 | place: USA:California | collected 2016-06-15 | reverse complement strand
GCGCTCGGGACGACGCTCGCCGTCCTCACGACGCGGCTCGCCCGCATTGTGGACCGGGCGCGGCGGGTCGAGGCGCGGCTCCGCGACGAGGCGGGCGCGCTGAGGGAAGGATCGGTCCGGGAGCTCCGTTCGCTCGAGGGGCGCGTCCGGCTCATCCACTGGGCCCTCACGCTCGGCACGAGCGCGGCGCTGCTCGTCTGCCTCCTCATCGCCGTCGCGTTCGTCGGCTACCTGTTCGGCGCCCGGGTGGGTTCGGCGATGGCTATCCTGTTCATCGCCGCGATGGCCGCCTACGTCGGCGCGCTCCTCTGCTTCCTGCGCGAGGTCTTCATCGCGATCGCGACGCTGCAGTTCGGGCTGCCGCCCGAGGTCCGGCGCGGCAAGTCCTCCGGCCCGGCGGCGGGCGGGTGACGCGCGGTCCCCCCTCCGGGATCCGGTGCGTCCGCCACGGACCCGCGGTAGCATCCGCCGGCATGCTCCGCCTCGCGCTCGCCTTCGCCCTCGCCCTCCCCTCCGCCGCCGCCCTCGCCCAGAACGCAAAGGCGAAGCCCTCGGCGAAGGGTGATCTCTACGCCGTCTTCGTCACCTCCCGCGGCCGGATCGGCGTGAAGCTCCTCCCCGGCGAGGCGCCGAACGCGGTGAAGAACTTCGTCGAGCTCGCGAGAGGCGAGAAGCCCTGGACGGACCCGAAGTCGAAGCAGCCGGTGAAGGAGCGCCTCTACGACGGGACGCTCTTTCACCGCGTGATCCCGGGCTTCATGATCCAGGGCGGAGATCCGCTCACCCGCGGCGAGCCCGTCGGCCGGAACTACGCGGGCTTCGGCACGGGCGGACCGGGGTACCGGTTCGACGACGAGCTGCAGCCGAACGCGGTTCCGTTCGCGTCGGCGTGCCAGCTCGCGATGGCGAACATGGGCCCGAACACGAACGGCTCGCAGTTCTTCATCACCGAGCTCGCGACGCCGCACCTGAACCCGCGCCCGTGCGCCGAGTCGCGCTCCGGCACCTGCGGCTACGTCCACCTCGGCCAGGGCGTCTGCGGCTGCGAGCGCGTCGCGGAGATCGCGCGCGCCGGCAACGGGCAGACCCGGCTCGAGAAGGTCGAGATCACGGCGAAGCCGCCGACCTGCAGGTGAGTCAGGCGGCGCGGACGACGACGCCGCTCGCCGCCTCGGCGAAGACGAGCTCCGGGTGGAGCCGCTCCGCGGTGCGGAGCGCCCACTCGCGGTCGAAGAGCGCGACGACCCGCTCGCGGATGTCGAGCACGACGAGCCCCTCGAGCGCGGAATGGAGCGCGTCGAGGTCGAGCGGCAGGCCGTCCACGCGCGAGACCCAGCGCGCGAGCTGGTAAGGCACCGCCTCGCGGCGGACCTTCACGCCGTACTCCGACTCGAGCCGGAACATCACGACCTCGAACTGCAGCTGTCCGAGCGCGCCGAGGACGAGGTCCCCCGCCCGTCCCGCCGGCGGACGGTAGAGCTGCACCGTCCCCTCCTGCGCGAGCTGCTCGAGCCCGGTCGCGAACTGCTTGCGCTTCATCGGGTCGACGAGCACGAGCCGCGCGAAGTGCTCGGGCGCGAAGCTCGGGATCGGCTCGAACGCGAAGCTCGAGCCGCCGGTGAGCGTGTCGCCGATCTCGAACGTGCCGGGGTCGTGGATGCCGACGACGTCGCCGGCGAACCCGTCCTCCACGACGTTCCGCTCGCGCGCGAGGAACTGGGTGGGGTTCGCGAGCCGCACCTCGCGCCCGGTCCGGACGTGGTGCGCCTTCATCCCGCGGCTCATCTTGCCGGAGCAGATCCGGACGAAGGCGACCCGGTCGCGGTGCGCCTTGTCCATGTTCGCCTGGATCTTGAAGACGAACCCGCTGAACTCGTCCTGCGTCGGCGAGATCGGCCCCTGGTCCGAGGCCCGCGCGCGCGGCGACGGCATGAGCTCGCAGAACGTCTCGAGGAACGCCTCGAGGCCGAAGTTGTTGATGGCGCTCCCGAAGAACAGCGGTGAGAGCTCCCCGGCCTCGAACCGCTCGCGGTCGAACCCGTCGCCCGCGAGATCGAGCAGCTCCGCGTCGTGGCGGAGCCGGTCGTAGCCGGTGTCGTCGAGCGCCTCGCGGAGCGCGGCGTCGTCGAGGCCGGTGACCTCGACGGGCGGGCGCTCCGCGCCGACGCCGGCGGAGGAGCCCGCGTGGTCCTCGTCGAAGAGGTAGACGCGGCGCGCGAGCCGGTGCCACACGCCGCGGAAGACGCCGCCGCGGAAGATGGGCCAGGTGATGGGGTAGACCCCGATCCCGAGCACGCTCTCGACCTCGCCTACGAGCTCGAACGGATCGCGGCCGGGGCGGTCCATCTTGTTCACGAACGTGAAGATCGGGATCGCGCGCTGGCGGCAGACCCGGAAGAGCTTGCGCGTCTGCGCCTCGACGCCCTTCGCGCTGTCGAGGAGCATCACCGCGCCGTCGACGGCGTGCAGCGTCCGGTAGGTGTCCTCGCTGAAGTCGGCGTGGCCCGGCGTGTCGAGCAGGTTCATCTGGAACCCGCGGTACGGGAACTGGAGCACGCTCGTCGTGATCGAGATCCCGCGCTCGCGCTCCATCTCCATCCAGTCCGAGACGGCGCTCGCGCGGCCGCGCTTCGCCTTCACCGCACCCGCGAGCTGGATGACGCCGCCGTAGAGGAGGAGCTTCTCCGTCAGAGTCGTCTTGCCGGCGTCCGGGTGGGAGATGATGGCGAAGGTTCGCCGGCGGCGGATCTCGTGTGCGCTCATGTCGGGGGTCCCGGGTGCGGAGCCGGGTCGGAGCGATGTTCTAGTCGAATCGGCGAGGGAAAGCACGGGGCGGCCCGCCGGGCCGGATCTGCTCACCCGACGCCAGGCGAGCGCGCTCGGCCTCTACCGCCGAACTGCGCTCACTGCGGCGGCGAAGCCGACCATGCCGCGACGGATGGCCCTCACCCCGACCCTCTCCCCCGCTCCGCGGGGGCGAGGGAGGTTCAGGGGACCATCTCTCCCCCGCTCCGCGGGGGCGAGGAAGGTTCCCGCTAGTCCACGATCCCCGGCCGGCCCTCGACCGTCATCATCGTGGCGGTCATCGTCGCGACGAGCTTCTCCTCCCCCGACTCGACCGCGAACACGTCGCCCGTGCAGACGGTGATGGTGCGGCCGGGCTTCACGACCCGTCCGCGCGCGACGATCGCCTCGCCCTTCGCCGGCGCGAGCAGGTTCACCTTGAACTCGATCGAGAGGACCCCCGCGCCCGCAGGCATGAGCGTGAGCGCCGCGTAGCCGCAGGCGGTGTCCACCGCGGTGGTGACGGCGCCCGCGTGGAGGAACCCGTGGTGCTGCGAGAGCGCGGCGCGGAACGGCACGCGGATGTCCACCTCGCCCGGCGCGACGCGCTCGAGCCGTGCGCCGATCGTCTCCATCATCGGCTGGCGGGCGAAGCTCGCGCGGACGCGCTTCTCGAAGGCGAGGTCCTGGGGCTCGAAGGCCATGCGCGCGAGTCTACCCTCGCGGCGGCCGGCGCGGTCACTCGCCGGAGGTGAGCCGCTCGAGCTCGGCGGCGAGCCGCTCCGGCCGGAACGGCTTCTGGAACGAGCGGTCGGCCTCGACCGGCGGCAGCTCGTCGAGATACGCGCTCGCGACGATCACCCGCCGGTGCTCGTGCTTCGGCTGCGCGCGCATCCACTCGAGGAACGCCCGCCCGCTCATCCGCGGCAGCGACAGATCGAGGAGGATCACGTCCGGCTCGAGCCCCGCCTCGAGCAGCTCGACCGCGTCCTGGCCGTCGGCCGCCTCGGAGACGGTGTAGCCCTTGCCCTCGAGCCACCGCGCGATGAGCTCGCGGAGCTCGTGCTCGTCCTCGACGACGAGCACGCGCACGTGGCGGTCGAGGTGCGGGTCGTCGCGTCCGGCGGTCTCGGGGACGGGGGTCGGGGCGGGCGAGGCGGGCTCGGTGACGTCGCTCACGGGATCGGATTCTGCTGCGTCGCGACGCCACGCGCACGGGGAAGTACCCGCCGTGCGCCCGTCCGGTGCGCGGGTGGCCCCGTCCGGGGACGTTCCGTCTCCCGCGCGGGTCCCGCGGGCTGCACCCGGGCGGACGCTCGACGGCGACGGCCGCGAGGCGTGGGCAACGTGGGAGGATACCCCGGCTCCCGCCGCGGAGGATCGTCCATGCGTCTCCCCGTCGCCGTCGCCCTCGCGCTCTTCGCCGCCGCCGCGGCAGCCCAGGATCCGGCCCACACGGGGAGCGCAGCCGCGGGGGGCCGCGCGCCGTCGCCCCCCGCCGCCCAGGCGCCGGAGGCCCGAAAGTCGCCGCCGCCCCCCGCCGCGTCGGCGCTCGCGCGCGCCCTCCTCCCGCAGGAGCAGTGGGACCGGATCCTCGACCGGTACGCGACGAGCCTCTCGGGCCAGGTCTCCGACGCGCTCTCGCGCGGCGGAGAGAAGGTGCCGGACGACCTCCAGGGCAACGTCCGGCGCGAGCTCTCGCAGCGGCTGCCGTACCAGGAGACGGTGGAGGCGCAAGCGCAGGCGCTCGCGAAGGAATTTTCGGCCGACGAGATGAAGAAGGCGGCCGACTTCTACGTGAGCCCGCTCGGGAAGAAGGTGCTCGAGAAGCTCCCGGACGCGCAGACCGAGGTCGCGGAGCGGCTCCAGGAGCGGCTCGCGGTCGCGGTCCCCGAGATCGTCCAGCACCTCGCGCCCAAGGCGATCCAGCCCCCGCCGGGGGGCGACGGCGCGGGCGGGAGCGCGGGCGCCAAGCCGCCCGCCGTGCAGGGGCGCAAGCCACCGCCCGCCGGGCCGTCGAAGAGCCAGTGACGCCTCCGCGCCTAGATTGAGAGGGGCGCCGTCGACCGGCGCGAGATCCCCATGGCGCGCCTCCTCATCGTCTCGAACCGCCTGCCCGTCACGGTTCGCCCCACCGACCGCGGCGCCGCCGTCGAGCGGAGCGCGGGCGGGCTCGCGACCGGCCTCGACGGGCCGCATGCAGAGCTGGGCGGCCTCTGGATGGGCTGGCCCGGCTCACTCGAGGGGCTCTCTCCGGAGGCGGACCGCGACGTGCAGCGCCGGCTCGCGGACCTGCGGCTCGTCCCGGTGCCGCTCACGGAGGACGAGGTCGCGCGCTACTACGAGGGGTACTCGAACTCCGTCCTCTGGCCGCTCCTCCACTACTCCGTCGCGCGCCTGCCGCAGGAGGTCCGCGACTTCGAGACCTACGCGGCGGTCAACGAGCGGTTCGCCGACGTCGTCGCCGAGCGGCACAGGCCGGGTGACCTCGTCTGGATCCACGACTACCAGCTGATGCTCGTCCCGGCCCTCCTGCGCGAGCGCATCCCCGACGCGCGGATCGGCTTCTTCCTCCACATCCCGTTTCCCTCCTCGGAGATCTTCCGGCTGCTCCCGCAGCGCGAGAAGCTGCTCGAGGGGCTGCTCGGGGCGGATCTCGTCGGCTTTCACACGGCCGCGTTCGTCCGCCACTTCGCGTCCGCCGTGCTCCGGCTCCTCGGCGCGCGGACGGAGGTGGACCGGATCGCGTGGCGTGGCCGGAGCGTACGGCTGGGAGTCTTCCCGATGGGGATCGACGCGGCGCGGCTCTCGCGGCTCGCCGAGTCGCCGGAGATCGTGGCGAGCGCCGCCGCCCACCGTCAGGCCGGCGGCCAGCTCCTCCTCGGCATCGACCGGCTCGACTACACGAAGGGGATCTCGCGGCGCCTCGCGGCGTTCGAGACGCTCCTCGTGCGCCACCCCGAGCTGCGCGAGAAGGTCCGGCTCGTCCAGGTGGCGGTCCCGTCGCGCGAGAACGTGGGCGCGTACCGCGAGCTGCGCGACGAGGTCGAGGCGATGGTGGGCCGGCTCCAGGGGGAGTTCGCGACCTCGAGCTGGTCCCCGGTCCACTACCTGCACCGGAGCGTGCCGCAGGCGGAGCTCGTCGCGCTGTACCGTGCCGCGGACGCGGCCCTCGTCACGCCGCTGCGGGACGGGATGAACCTCGTCGCGAAGGAGTTCGTCGCATCGCGGCCGGACGGCGACGGCGTGCTCGTCCTCTCCGAGTTCGCGGGCGCTGCGGCGGAGCTGTCCGAGGCGCTCCTCGTGAACCCGTACGACGTCGAGCAGACGGCGGAGACGCTCCACCGCGCCCTCACGATGGCGCCGGACGAGCGCCGCACGCGCATGGCGATCCTGCGCGAGCGGGTCATGACCTACGACGTGCACCGCTGGGCGCGCTCCTTCATCGCGCGGCTCGAGCGCGCCCCCTCCGCCGCCGAGGCGCCGGCGCTGTCGCCTCCGGGCGCGGTCCGGGGCGCGATCGCTCGCGCGAACGCGGCGCAGCGGCTCGCGCTGCTCCTCGACTACGACGGGACGCTCGTTCCGTTCGCGGCGACGCCGGACCTCGCGGCGCCCGACGCGGCGCTCCTCGCGCTGCTCCGCCGCCTCGCGGCGCGTCCCCACACCGAGGTGCACCTCGTGAGCGGTCGCAGGCGCGCGACGCTGGAGCGCTGGTTCGGGGCGCTCGACGTCGGGCTCCACGCCGAGCACGGGTTCTGGTTCCGCCCGCCCGGCGGCGCGTGGGTCGGCGCGGAGGTGACCGCCTCGGAGTGGCGCGAACCGGTGCTCGCGATCCTGCGGGAGTTCTCGGAGCGCACCCCGGGATCGCTCATCGAGGAGAAGACCGCGGGGCTCGCCTGGCACTACCGCGCGGCGGATCCGGAGTTCGGCGCGTCGCAGGCGAACGAGCTCGCGCTGCATCTCTCGACGTTCCTGTCGAACGTCCCGGTCGAGATCCTGCCCGGCGACATGGTCCTCGAGGTCCGTCCCCACGGGATCCACAAGGGCCGGGCGGTGACGCAGGTCCTCGCGCGCGCCGCGGCGGGCACCCTCCTGCTCGCCCTCGGCGATGACCGCACCGACGAGGACCTCTTCGCGGCGCTGCCGGACGGGAGCATCTCGGTCCACGTCGGCCCCGCCCCGAGCCGCGCGCAGCTCCGGCTCCGCGACGTCGGCGCCGCGCGGGAGCTGCTCGGGTCGATCGCGTCGACGCGGTAGCGGGCGCCCGCCTCCCGCGCGCCGGTCGCCCGCCGCGGGAGGAGGACCGGCAGGCGAGTCGAGCGGCCCGACGAGTGAGGGCCCCGGCCCGGACGCCTCCGTGGCGCCGCCCGTCTCCGCCCGCTACGCATGAGGGCGGACCCCCCGGGAAATGGCGCTCCAAGAGCCGCGCGACATCGTGACGGATCGGCTGCTCGAACTTTTGTTCGAGCACGAGGGCGCGGGGCTGTGCGTCGTCGGCCCCGACGGCTCCGTCCTCCGCGCGAATGCCGAGTGGCTCCGCTCCGGGAAGGGCCTCGTCCTCACCGCGCGCGCGGCGTCGGGCACGGCCCCGGAGAAGGACCGCTGGGTCGGGGCCCTCGGTGCGGAAAGCGAGGTGTTCCTCCGGAAGGTGATCGACGCGACGCCGAGCATGGTGTTCGTCAAGGACTTCGACGGCCGCTTCGTCCTCGGGAACGACGCGCTCGGCCAGTGCTACGGCAGACCCGTCCAGGAGCTCGTCGGCAAGACGGACGCGGACTTCAACTCGAACGCAGAGGAGGTGGCGAACTTCCTGCGCGACGACCGCGACGTCATGACGACGCGGCGCCCGAAGCTCATCGCGGAGGAGCCGGTCACCCAGGGGGACGGCAAGGTCCGGTGGTTCAGCACCGTGAAGGTGCCGCTCGTGAATGACGACGGCAGCTGCGACAAGGTCCTCGGCGTCGCGACCGACATCACCGATCGCAAGCGCGCGGAGGAGGCGCTGCGCCGGAGCGAGGAGCGCTTCCGGAAGCTCCTCGAGAGCAGCATGCTCGGGCTCGCCATCGGCGACGAGACCGGCGGGCTCACCTACGTGAACGACGCGCTCCTCCGGCTCATCGGGTACGGCCGCGAGGACGTCCTCTCGGGTCGGCTCCGCTGGGACGCCCTCACCCCGGCGGAGCACCTGCCGCTCGACGCGCGGGCGATCGCGGAGTTGCACGAGCACGGCCGCACGGAGCCCTACGAGAAGGCCTACGTCACGAAGGACGGGCGGCGGGTGCCGATCCTCGTCGGCGTCGTGCCGATCGAGCGGACCGCGACCGGGCACCTCGTGCTCGCCGCCTACGTCGTGGACCTCTCCTCGCGCAAGCGGGTCGAGCAGGAGCTGCAGGAGAGCGAGGCGCGGTTCCGGACGCTCGCGGACAACGCGCCCGACGTGATCGCCCGCTTCGATCACGCGATGCGTCACGTCTACATGAATCGCGCGGCGGAGGCGGTCACGGGCGTGCCCGCGGAGCGCTTCCTCGGCAAGACGAGCCGCCAGCTTGGCATGCCGGCTCCGCTCGTCGCGACGTGGGAGGCCCACATCCGCCGGGTGCTCGAGGGCGGCGCGCCCGTCACGATGGAGTTCGAGCTCACGAAGTCGGGCGCCGCTTCGCCGGCGCACTACGAGGCGCGGCTCGTGCCGGAGCGCGCTGCCGACGGGAGCGTCCAGTCGGTCCTGTGCCTCGCCCGCGACATGACCGAGCGCCGCAGGATGGAGCAGGCGCTGCGCGAGGCGGACCAGCGCAAGGACGAGTTCCTCGCGACGCTCTCGCACGAGCTGCGAAACCCGCTCGCGGCGATCACGAGCGCCGCTGGCGTCATCCGGCACCGGCTCGCGTGCGGGCAGGACGTGGAGCGGCCACTCGAGGTGCTCGAGCGCCAGATCCGGAACAGCGCGCGGCTGCTCGACGACCTCCTCGACGTCGCGCGGATCACGCGCGGTGTCATGCAGCTCAAGAAGACGCCGGTCCTCGTGGAGACCGTCGTCCGGAGCGCGCTCGACTCGCAGGCGGCGCTCATCGAGTCGGCCCGGCACGCGCTCACGGTCGAGCTGCCGGCGGAGCCCGTCGTCGTGGATGCCGACCCGACGCGGCTCGAGCAGATCGTCTCGAACCTCCTCAACAACGCCGCGAAATACACTCCGGCCGGCGGGCGAATCGCGGTCTCGGTCGAGCGGCGCGATCGCGAGGTGGGGATCCACGTGAAGGACAGCGGGCACGGCATCCCGCCCGCGCTCCTGCCGCGCGTGTTCGATCTGTTCGTGCAGGCGGAGCAGTCGTTGGCGCGGTCCCAGGGCGGTCTCGGCCTCGGCCTCACCCTCGTGAAGAAGCTCGCAGAGCTGCACGGCGGCACGGTCGAGGCGCGCTCGGAGGGGCCGGGGAAGGGAAGCGAGTTCATCGTCCGCCTCCCCGCGAGGGTCACCGCCGAGCCTCCCGCCGCCCCCGCCGCCGCGACGGGTCCACCTCGCGCCCGGCGCATCCTGCTCGTCGAGGACAACTACGACTCGGCCGAGCTGCTGGCCGAGTTCCTCGCCTCGCTCGGGCACGATGTCGCGGTCGCGCACGACGGGCCGGCGGCGCTCGACGCGGCGGCGCGCGTCCACCCCGAGATCGTCCTCCTGGACATCGGGCTGCCCGGGATGGACGGCTACGAGGTCGGGCGGCGCCTGCGCGCCTCGGACCCACAGGCTCCGGTCCTCGTCGCCCTCACGGGGTACGGGCAGGAGGAGGACCGCAGCCGCTCGCGCAACGCCGGCTTCGCGCACCACCTCACCAAGCCGTTCGAGCCCGCGGCGCTCGAGCGGCTCCTCGCGGGCCTCGGCCCGCGCCACTGAAGGCCCTGCGGCGGCCGCGTCACGGGTCCCGGGCGCAGCGGAACCCGAGGTCGGGGCTGCGGCGCGTGGGGATGTACTTCACGCGGATCCCCGCGGTGAGGTTCGCCGGGTCGACGTCGGCCCAGCCACCGCCGCGCGCGATGCGCGCCGGCGAGCCCCCGCGGCCGCGGCTGTCGGCGAAGACCACCGTGCTCGAGGACGTCCACTCCCAGACGCCGCCCGCGAGGTCCTTCACTCCCGACTCCGCGTCCGCGCCCGGGTGGAGGTCGACCGAACCGGGGGCAGGCGTGCACCGTCCCGCCTTCGCGCACTCCGCGTACGCGGCGACCGACACCTCGGTCGCGTCGAGCAGGACCCGGTGTATCGCGACGTAGGTCGGGTGTCGTCGAGCGGCCCCGTCCGCCCGGCCATCCAGAACGAGCCGCCGGGAATGCGGATCATGCCGGCGACCGGCTCCGCGGCACCCTGGGACGCGGCCGAGCGCTCGGCGCGCTGCGCCTCGCCGGACGCGCAGCGGAGCGCGAGGAGCGCCAGCGCGCCGACGAGCGTGCCCGGGTTGCGAACCCAACTCACGCGACCCTCCACGGGGCACGCCTTCGTAGGGCGCGCCACCGCCCAGTTGATTATGCGAAAAGTGGACGACGGAGGCCGCCATGAGCGTTACCAGCCGGTGGGTCGTCTGCGCAGTCCTCCTGCTCCCTCCCGCGCTCGCCCGCACGGCCGATGCGCCTGACCCGAGCGGGAATGAGCCGCAGGCGTCGCCACCAGAGATCGCAAGCCCGGTGGAGGTGACACCGCCCGCCACCGAACCCGCCCCGCAGCAGGCGCCGCCTGCGCCGCCCTCGGCGACCCCGCCCGAGCCGCCCCGCGCGCAGGCTCCCGCGCAGCAGCAGGCGCCGGTCCCGCCCGGTCAGTGGGTCTACACCGCGCAGTACGGCTGGATCTGGATGCCGTACTCTTCTGCGTACACCTACGCGCCGCCCGACGGCTACGGCGAGCCGTACATGTACGTCTATTACCCGGTGTACGGCTGGACGTGGCTCGCCGCCCCATGGGTGTGGGGCTACGGACCGTGGCCCGCGTTCGGGGTGGGGGGACCCGTGTTCTTCGCGTGGTACGGCTGGGGCGCGTGGCGTCACCCATGGCGCTTCACGCACTTCGGGCCGAGACCTGCGCCGTACTGGCCCGCCCCGTACCGCGCCGCGGGTGCGGCGCCGCTCCGGGGCGGAGCGATCGCCCCACCCCGCGCTTACACGCCTGGAGGCCGCCACACCGCCGCCCCGGCCCGCGGCGGTGGGCACGCGCGATCGCGGAAGTAGCGGCACGACGCTCATGTCGATCTCGCGGCTCGCCGTTCGTCGTGACGGTAGAGCCAGGGCCGTACGGCGACGGCGCCGTCGGCCCGGGCCATCCACGAGGGAGACACTGCGATGCGAGTCATGGTTCTCATCAAGGCAAGCAAGGACACCGAGGCGGGCGTCCTGCCGGACGAGAAGATCCTCACCGAGATGGGGAAGTTCAACGAGGAGCTGGTGAAGGCGGGCGTGATGCTCGCGGGCGAGGGGCTCCACCCGAGCTCGAAGGGCGCGCGGGTCCGGTTCTCGGGGCGGAAGCGGACCGTCGTCGACGGACCGTTCACCGAGTCGAAGGAGCTGATCGCGGGCTTCTGGCTCTGGCAGGTCAGGTCGCTCGACGAGGCGATCGAGTGGGTGAAGCGCTGCCCGAACCCCACCGGCGAGGACTCGGAGATCGAGATCCGGCAGCTGATGGAGATGGACGAGATCCCCGCGATGACCCCCGAGCTGAAGAAGCAGGAGGAAGACCTCCGCGCCCAGGTCGAGGCGCGGCACTAGCGTGGATCCCGAGCGCGCGATCCACGCGGTCTGGCGGATCGAGTCGGCGCGGCTCATCGCCGGGCTCGCGCGGTGGGTGCGCGACGTGGGGCTCGCGGAAGATCTCGCGCACGACGCGCTCGTCGCCGCGCTCGAGCGGTGGCCCGAGTCGGGCGTCCCGGAGAACCCGGGCGCCTGGCTCATGGCCACCGCGAAGCACCGGGCGATCGACCTCCTTCGCCGTGGCCGTCGCCTCGAGCGAGCGCACGAGGAGCTCGGCCGCGAGCTCGAGGCGGAGGGGGAGTCCGCCGCGCCGGACCTCGACGCCGCGCTCGACGACGGGGTCGGGGACGACCTGCTGCGCCTCGTCCTCGTCGCGTGCCATCCCGTCCTGTCCCCCGAGGCGCGCGTCGCGCTCACCCTGCGCCTCCTCGGAGGCCTGACGACCGACGAGATCGCGCGCGCGTTCCTCGTGCCCGAGGCGACGGTGGCCCAGCGGATCGTGCGGGCGAAGCGGACCCTCGCCGGCGCGCACGTCCGCTTCGAGGTCCCCCGCGGCGCGGAGCTCGAAGCCCGCGTCGCGTCCGTGCTCGAGGTCGTCTACCTCGTCTTCAACGAGGGCTACTCGGCGACCGCGGGGGACGACTGGACGCGGCCCGCGCTGTGCGAGGACGCGCTCCGGCTCGGCCGGATCCTCGCCGAGCTCGTGCCCGGCGCGCCCGAGGTCCACGGGCTCGTGGCGCTCATGGAGCTCCAGGCGTCGCGCCTGCGGGCGAGGACGGGTCCCTCGGGGACGCCCGTCCTGCTGCTCGACCAGGACCGGGCGCGCTGGGATCCGCTCCTCATCCGCCGCGGGCTCGCGGCGCTGGCCCGCGCCGAGGCGCTCGGCGGCGCGCCGGGCCCGTACACGCTGCAGGCCGAGATCGCCGCTTGCCACGCCCGCGCGCGCACGCCCGAGGAGACGGACTGGGCCCGCATCGCGGCGCTCTACGGCGACCTCGCCCGCGCGCTGCCTTCGCCGGTCGTCGAGCTGAACCGCGCCGTCGCGGTCTCGATGGCGGTCGGCCCCGCGGCGGGGCTCGCGCTCGTCGAGCCGCTGACGGGGGAGCCGTCGCTCGCGCGCTACCACCTGCTCCCCGCGGTTCGCGGCGACCTCCTCGCGAAGCTCGGCCGCCACCGCGAGGCGCGCACGGAGCTCGAGCGCGCCGCGTCGCTCACGCGGAACGCGCGCGAGCGCGCGCTCCTGCTCGAGCGCGCGGCGCGGCTGCCCGACCTCTGACTCCGCCCCGGGCGCGCTCCACGTGCGCGCCCTCGAGGCGGATGCAGCGCCAGACTATGTCGCCTGGCTTGCTCCGACTGCCGCCATGTCGCGCCTGAGTACGTTCATCCCGATGAGATCCCCGAAGTGCCGGGCCACTCGTCCCGGCAGATCCCCGCCCGTCACGAGCAGCCCCAGCTCCATGTTGAGCGAATGCGCGAACCCGGTCAGGTTCGCGCTCGAGACGAACAACACGTCTTCATCCGCCACGGCGCACTTCGCGTGCAGCGAGCCTGTCCGCCCCTGCACGTCGCGCGGCCTTCGCTCGAGCGGCCACACGTACACCGCGCAGCGGCTCGCGAGGGAACCGAGCGCGAGAGCGGCGTCGAACGTGACCTTCCCGCCGCTCTCCTCCTTCGACTCCAGGATGAAGGCGAGCTTCACGCCGCGCGCCTCGGCGGCCAGCAACGCCTCGCGGACGGTCGCCACGTCGTAGGCTGCGTACGTGACGATGAGCAGCTTCTTCCGGGCTCGGCCGATCACCTCAAGCAGCGCCTGATCCGTCCGCCGGACCGCGGCCCCCGGCGTCGGCCCAGTCCAGACCAGCTCCAGTGCCTGCCGGGCGCGCTCCGCCCGATTCGCGGACTCGGCCGACCGAAGCGCCCAGGCGAGTGCCCATGGCCCGGCTGCTGCAGCGGACTCCATGAACTCGGAGACGATCTGTCCCGCCCGCGCTCGCAACTCCGGCTGCGGAAGCTCGCTCATGGCGGCGAGCCACCTGACCTTCGGTGCGTCGGCATCGAGCCCGTCCAGCGCCCGGCACGCGCATTCAAGGAGTTCCTGCGGAACGTCCCCCGCGAAGGCCGCCAGCCTCTCGACCAGCGACGCGTGATCTTGCGGCACGCTCACCGGAAGAAGGCCCCCGCACCGCCGGCGACGGTGTCGACCAGCGCGCCGCGATCAAGGTACCGATTCCCCTTCTCGCAGCTCGTCTCCGGGGCGAAGAGGCAGGCGTGGCAAGCAGCCGCGTGGAGCGACACGCCATCGCGAACCGGATGGTGCTCCGCGCACAGCGGGTCGGAGGCGCATAGCGCCATCTCCTTCAGCGCCGCGTCGAGATGGCGTTCGAGCTGCTCCGGCTGGCCGAGCGCGACGAGCCCCCCGAGCGTCCCCTCGCTGTCGGGAGCCGCGGTGTAGATGAGCAGGCCCGCCATCGGGCCACCGGGTTCGCCGACGTCCCGTGCGTAGAGCCGCTCGCGAAGACTGGCGGCCGCGTACCCGCACTCGAGCGAGAGCTGCCGCATGAGCGCGTGCGCCAGCGAGTGGATCAGTACGAGCCTCATCCCCTCGAAGGCCGGCGGCGGCTCGACGCCTCGCTGCCCGAACCAGCGTCGGTGAGCCTCGAGCAGGTCCCGCTCCCGCTCGTCCTGCGTCGCAACCCATGCCGCCACGGCGGCTTCGGAAAACTGGATAAAGATGCCCTCGCCCCGCACCTCGGATGCGGGCACGAAGAGCGGGGGCGCCCGTGAGAGCGGCGCCCGCGCCCCCTCGGGCGGCCCCTCCGGCCCCCCAAGGTCATAGGGCGACTGGACCCGGGTGAAGCCGATGAGCGCGGACACCTCGCGCAACCGTTCGGCGAGGACCACCCGTTCGATGACCCCCGCGTAGCGGGGCGGCGTGCTCCCCTCCTTGAGCCGGAAGTCCGCGCCGCTCGGCGTCTGACCAGGATTGGAGAGGACCTGCCACTCCGGGATCTTCAGATCGGTGCCCTGGGGACTGGCCGGCCCTGCCGCGCGTCGCCGCTGGATGGCCGCCCAGATCTCCGCGTCCGCAACCTCGGACAGGGCCCCGAGCTGCGCCTGCCGCCGGAGAAACTTGAGCGTCCCCGGCTCATCCACGTCCTTCAGCGTCGCCCATGCCTCGTCGACGAGCTGCTCCACGGGATTCACGCCATCGGGGATTGCGAGGGCCGAGAGCGAAACGCCGAACCACGAGTTGGACGCGCCGAGCAGCAGCGTGCGCAGGGACGCGGTGCAAGGCTCGCTCTCGAAGTCTCGCAAATGCGGCCGGCGACCTCTGCAGCCGGGAAGGTCCGCCTCCTGCCCGAAGGCGTCGGCCATGCGCCGGGACTTGTCGCAGGAGGTGCAGCGCACCTCGACATCGGCCGCCTCTCCGCTCACCCCCATCTCGCGCAACGTGAGTGCTGCGTCCGGACAGACGGGACCGTCCCGGTGAACGAACTCGAGCCACGGGAAATCGTCCAGGTGGCCGCCCTCGCAGGCGACCACGAAGCGCGCCGGGATCATGAGCGACGGGGTCGCGCCCCGCGGGCTCCAGCCTGCCTTGGAGCAGTTGACGTGGACGTACTTGTTCCGGTCGGGCCGGTAGGGATCGGGCTTCAGCTTGACGAGATCCGACCGCGCGTGGAGGAGCGCGTTGCAGCGCTGGCACCGCATCCACCGCGGGAACGCCGCAACGGGCACGCCGATGAGCGGGTCCTCGTCGAGCGCCGGGGCAAGGTCGCCAGCGCCAGCCGGTCGAGGCGGCGAGACGAGCGTCTCCACCTGGATGCCAAGCCGCTGCCGAACCGCCTGGAGCAGTCGCTCCTCTGCCAGCGGCGCGCACCGACCCCTATCCCAGTCGTCCAGCCCGAGCACCATCGCCGCGAACCCGGGAAGGTCCACGACCGAACCGATGCCGAAAGTGTGGAGCAGCTGGCTAGGGCGAAGCTCTCCCACTCTAACGGCGCTCACGGCAGCCTCCAGAGCGGGCGGTCGTCCATTGGCCGCTCATCGAGCACCAAGTTGACGTTGGGCTCGACGTCGCGAAGCGAGGTGAGGCAGGTGAAGTCCTTCCACCGTCCAAGCCCCGGCGGGTCGAGCAGACCGCGCGTCGAGCCATCGCGCTCCATCTTGTAGCCGAGCTTCGCCAGCCCCACGGTCTTGCGGGCCTCGTAGAGCCACGTGTCGAGCCGGCTCTTCAAGGCGGCGCGCACCTCGTCGCCCACCATCTTGCTGCCGGTCACCAACTCCGCGCGCCTGACGATCCGCTCGATGGCCATCTGGACCAACGCGTCGTCACGCTGGATTCCCGAGGCCGCAGAGTTCGGGTTGAATTTCGTCTCGGAGAGCCGGACCAAGGCCACCAGAAGGGCCGAGAGGCCGCGGTCGATCGCCCGCGAGGAGAAGGGCGTCACCGAGGTGGCCTCGACCTGCTGGTAGAAGGTCTCGTGGTAGTGGCCGAAGCGCTCGAAGTGGGAGAGGTCGCGCGGCCGCGCCCAGTTGTAAACGGTGCAAACAACGCCCGGGTGCGAGCGGCCGACGCGGCTCGTCGCCTGGATGTACTCGGCGGTCGTCTTGGGCTGACCGGCGACGACCATCAGGCCGAGCCGCTTCACGTCCACGCCGACCGAGATCATGTTGGTGGCGAGCAGCACGTCGAGCGGCCGCGGCGGCTTCTTCCCGTCGGGGCCGGCTTCCATGCCGAAGGGCAGCTCCACCCGCGCCAGCAGCTTCGGGATGTCGGTCGATCCGATGCGGGACGTGAGCTCCTTCGGCTCGCCGAGCTTTCGTCGCGCGAGCCCCCGGCGGTCCATGTCGCGGCAGCGCGAGCGGACGTCGTCCTCGACGAGGCGGCGCATGCCGGCCAGCTCCCGGATCGAGCCGAAGTAACCGACCAGCGTCATCCAGGGATCGGCACGCCGTCCCTGTAAGTTGAAGAGCTGCTGGGCCGCGGAGAGCCACGCCACGTAGGTCCGGATGAGCACCGCCTTGAGCCGGCGCCCGGGCGCGCAGATCCCGATGTACCGCCGCCCCGGCGCGTCCTCGGCCCTGCGCTCCAGCGCGAAGAAGCTGTCCTCCACGTCGAGCCCGTGCGGCGGGAAGACCTCTACGCTCCGGGCGAAGATCCCGTTCACCTGCTCGCGCGCGCGCCTGATCGTCGCCGTCGAGGCGACGACCTTCGGCCGAACGCGTCGGCCGCCGACCTCCCACGTGCAGAGCGCATCGACGGCTGTCTCGTAAAGGCCGGTCAACGTCCCGAGCGGTCCGCTGATGAGGTGCAGCTCGTCCTGGATGACCAGGTCGGGCGGCCGCAGCGGCCTCTCCAGCCTTTCGGTCCGCGCCGCGCCGAAGCGTCCGGCAGCAGGGTGCGAGTCGGCATCCTCGATCTCGGAAGATCGGAACCCATGGCGCGGGCAGCGGCCATCCACCTGGCCGAAGAGCATCTGGATCGAGCCGTTCCACGGCATCTGGGCGAACTTGTCCACCGTGGCGACCAGCATCGACGGGAGGAGCCGATAGATCTCCTCGTCCACCACCACCACGGGCAGCCCCTCGCGTGGCGCGGCGCGCCGGCTGAAGGAGCAGTCGCCGGACGGATCACCGCAATAGCAGAGCGTGCGCCCCGCCCCCTGGTTGTAGGGCTCCACCTCCATGTCGCGACCCGGATCGATCTTCCGGCCGCACCACGGGCAGTGCTCGAGCTGGTCCGGTGAACCACGCGCGGCGCCGCTCGGCTGGCCTCCGCGCCCACGCGCCTGCGTCAGCGCCTCCGCCGAATGCTCGGTCCAGTTTGGCGTCGTCTTCGCGCCGACCCAGAGGCCGATGCGGAACGGCTCGTCGCCGAAGCGCCGCTCGCCGCGTTCCTGCTCCTCGCGCCGGATGACCTCGCAAGCGCAGAGGAGCGTGGCCGCACGCTGGAACTGCTGGATGGTGAGGACGCGGAGCGTGTAGCGCATGAGCACGGCCACGCCCACGTCGCTGCGCCGTCCCTCCACGATCCCCTGGAGCCGTCGCAGCGCCATCGTGTAGGCCGCGAGCCCCAGGTACGCCTCGGTCTTCCCGCCGCCGGTGGGGAACCAGAGCAGGTCAGCGACTGCGTCGGGCGCCTCCGAGCGGTCCGGATGGTCGAGCCGCGTGAGCCCCGGCAGCGACTGGAGGATGAAGCCCATCTGGAACGGGAACCAGGTCCGGTTCTTCGGGATGTCGAGCGTAGCCATTTCTGCGGCCTCGCCGCGGGCCCTGGCCTCGGAGTAGAGCGATCGAACGCGCTGGAGCGCCATGGCCCGGTTCGCGAAGCGGAAAGCTTCGGCGGCCGCCGGATCCGTGGCCAGCAGGTCGAGCCCCTCGCGAATGCGCTGAGCGGAACGCTGGCAGCGTCCCATGGCCGCAGCAGCCGCCTTCTTGTGCGGTGCGAGCCCGTCGCGCCCCTCGGCAGATGCCGCCCTCCTCGCACCGATCCACGCCTCGTAGGCCGCGGGCAACGGTTCGAGCAGCTGGCCGAGCTGGGCCGGGGTCGCGTCGCCGAGGGTGCGCATGTCGAGCACGAGGCCGCCCAGGTTCGGGTCGTCCTCCACCGTGCGCGGCGTCATCTTCGCCACCTCGGCGTCCGGAAACGGAACCGTGAGGAGCCGTGTCGCCCGCTGCGTGTCGCCGGGGGCAAGATCCCATCGGACCGCGACACCGTGACCAGCCGCGAACTCGACGCGGTTCCGGTAGAGCATCGCCATCGCGGCCGCCTCGTCTCCAAGACCGCCGTCGAGCTCCCGCGGCGGCCGGTGCGTGAAGACGGCGCGTCCTCCGTGATCGGCCACCTCCAGCTCCACCTGGTACAGCCACGACTGATCGCGCTCCGTCTCGGCCTCGTCCTGGCCGTTCACGAGGAAGAGCGTGACGACGAGCCCGCTGTCCCGATTTCGCGCGATCCCCTGGATGGTCACCTTCGGCTGTGCCGGATCGGGCGCCACCGGCTCGATCGGGCCGTCGCTGAACCGCAGCCGAACCTTTCCTCCCGCCGGGCGGCGCTTCCAGACCCGCTTCGGCTGTCCGGTGGGCGTGACGGCATTGGCGCTGGGCGCCTTCTGGTAGTGGCCCCACCGGGCGCTCACGACCAGCTCGATGGCTTCCCGATCCAGCGAGAAGCTGAGCCCCATCGAGGAGGGGAAGATCGACGGCGCCGCGCCAACCTGTTCGGCCGGACCGCTCTCCTCGTCGCTCGTCTCGAGCGCGAGCTCGTCCTGCGCCTGCTCGTCAGGCCTCCGACGGCGCGGCGCCAGCATCCCGACGAGGTAGCGATCGGAGACGTGAGACTCACCGACCTCCTCGACATCACCACCTGCCGGACCGAGCAAGTCCGCGCGAACCATCTCGACCAGCTGCTCGCGGAGCGCGGCGGCCTGAGTAGGCGTGGCGGCAGGCAGCGCGGTCGCGGGCGCGACTGCGAGCGGCGGGTCCGGATCCTCCCCGCCGTCATCGGCTTCCCCTGGCCCGCTGCAGATCCCGATGACGAGGTCTGCAAGTTCGTCCGGGATCGTCCCCGCGCCGATGGCCTCGCCATTCCGGTCCAGGCTGAGCCCTTCGAGCAGCGCCCGAACCACGACCTCGGGGGCCTCGCTAACCCCCGACCAATCGAGAGCCGTCTGGCCGGCCCGCAGTGAGCGGTTCAGCTCGACGACGCCAACGAGCGTCGAAAGGTTCTCGGGCAGCTTGGTCTGGGTCACGGCGACCGATCCTACTCCATGGCGGGACACAGCCGCGCCGGCCACTGCTACGCCGGTCCGCTCTTCACCTCGTGCCAGAGGTCGCGGTCAAGACCATCCAGCACCGCGCTCCCTGCCTCCGGCCGGGCCACCAGGAGCAACCGCATCGCGCGCGTCATGCCGACGAAGAGGAGCCGCCGCGCCCGCGTCAGCGACTCGGCCTTCGCCTCGTCGCTCATGTCGGGTCGCAGCGCGGGGAAGCTCGATTCGCCGAAGCCCGCGAGCGCCACCGCCGGGAACTCCAGCCCCTTCGCCGCCTGGAGGCCGATCACCTTCACGCCCGGCCGGCGCAGATCGAGCCCCTTCGAGTCCATGAAGGTCGCGGGGAGCCCCAGCTTCGAGAGGCGCTCGGCGATGGCCCGCCCCGAATCCTTGCTCGGCGCGAGCACCGCGCAGGCGCCGGAGGTGAGGTGAAGCTCCTTCGAAGCGAGCCGGCAGAACCGCGCCAGAAGCCTCGCCTCCTCCTCGGGGTTTGCGACCCGGCCGAGGACCGGAGGGTGGTCTCCCTCGTGGACGAACAGCTCGTCCGGCTTCTCTTCGTCGAGCGCGCCGTCCCGCAGGTAGGCGCGCGCGGCGCGGCCGATACGCGCAGTCGAGCGGTGGTTCCGCCGAAGCACACCGGTCCGCCCCTGGAACTTGAGCGACGCGTGCACATCGGACCAGCGGAACCCGGAGCCGTAGATCGACTGATCCGCGTCGGCGGTGAGGAAGAGGCGATTGGGCTCGCTGCAGAGCCTGACCAGCATGCCGAGCACCACCGGATCGAGGTCCTGGGCCTCGTCCACCACCACCGCGTCGAAGACGGTAGGCCCCTGCCCTGCCGCGACGATCGCCGCTGCCTTGATCCGCTGGTGCTGGAAGGTGTCCTTCCCCGCAGCGGCCAGCTCCGCGCGCCAGGCCTCGTGGACCGCCCAGACCGCGCGGCGTTGAAGCGCCCCCAGCGGGAGCTTTCGGCCAGGTCGGGCGGCGGTGAGAAAGGCCTCGAGCGCCGCGATGCCGCGCGCGTCGATCACCGTGGAAAGCTCCTCGAGCAGGTACGCCGGAGACAGGCGCGCGAGGGCCTGCTCCTGCGCCGCCTTCTCGACCTTGTTGCCGGTGAGGACCGCCTTCTCCCGGGCGACCGCCAGCGCCGCGAGCTGGGTCTCGGTGGTCGCGACGGGGACCCGCTGCCCGGCCTTCGCCGTGATGAGCGTGACGAGGCTGTCCGCCGTGCGCACCTCGACGAGCGCCGCGCGCGCACCGAGAAGTTGCTCCAGGAGCTGCTCCGACGCCGACACCAGCGCGTTGGTGTAGGTCGTGAACAGCACGCGCGGCTTCTCGACGCCGCTCTTGAGGAGCTTCTCCAGGATCGCGGCGACCCTGTAGAGCGCCACCGTGCTCTTGCCGGTGCCCGGCGCCCCTTTCACCAGCGTCGGTCCCTTGGCATTGAGCGCCCATGACACGAAGCGCTCCTGATCCGGATCGAGCTTCAACAGGAACCCGAGCAGCTCGCCCTCGCGATATTTGAACAGATCGTCCGGGTTCTGGATCATCAAATCCGGTTGGCGCGCCGCGATCTCGAGCGGCCGGTTCGTGAGCGCCTCCGAGACCTTGAGGATCACCTCGTCCGGCACTCCCGAGCAGCCGAAGAGATCTTCCTCGGTCGCGATTCCCCCGAGCGGCCCATGGAACTTCGGGTCGATCTTCAGGGCCTCGAGGATCTGCTTCGACACGCGGCGCGGCAGAGGCGTCTTGCCCGGGTCCTCGGCGGCCGTCGCCTTGAGCCGAGCGGCCGATGGCTTCGCGCCGCCGACTGCCGGTGCCGAGGGCGGCTGGTAGTCGAGGCCTCCGAGGAACTCCGACTCGGGCGGCGCGTCGTAGGTATCGTCGTCCTTCCGATCGAGGCCGAGGACCGAGACGTACTTTTCGTCGTAGACATAGAAGACCCGGTAGTCGCCCGCGCGGATCCGATGAATCTTGCCGTCGAAGTGCTGCAGCCGCTTCTTGACCTTCTGGTCGGCGACAGGATCCTTGAGGAGCAGGTCCAGCTTCGCGTGGACGAGCTTGTGGTCCTTCCCGTCGAGCGCCATCCACTGCGCCACGAAGGCGGGCTTCATCGTCAGGTTTCGCTCGGCGACTTCGGCCATCCGGTCTCCCCCCAGCGGCGCGCGCTACTTCGTGGCTTCGCCCACCGGTTCGGCCTTGCCGACCATCTCCGGGCGGAAGACCGGGAGCAGGACGGGCGGTGCACCGAGTCGAGCGGCCATGCTCGACACTACCTCGCGCAGGTACGGCCAGGCGTTGTAGACACCGTTGACCGCGACGAACGCCTCGAACACCTTGGCGCGCTCCGCCGGGGGTGGCGCCGTCTTCACCCCGTAGACCAGCGCGAATTTCGCCTCGATGTGCACCACCTCGGGCGCCTTCGGGTCGGGCGGGCCGACGCCGAGGACGAACGCGATCTCGGCGGTCAGCGTACTGGCCGCCTCGTCGAACGCGTGTCGATGCTCGGAGCGGAGCTGCAGCTTCCCGCCTCCCGCGGCGGTCAGCGCTGCCAGCGCGGCGCCCGGCTGCACGAGCGCCGCCGAGACCGACACGGTGGCCAGACTTCGCAGGTCGACCTCGGGCGCCAGCGAGGCCGCGAGCTGGTACATCGCCTGGGGCTCCGGGTTCGTCGTCGTCATGGCCTATCCCAGAAGAGCCATCGAATCCTTCGGAGCCGCATCGAGACGCGGTCCGGAAGCAGCCCGCTCGGGCGGGAACCGCCCCTGGCGCAAGCCACCGTAGATCAGCTCGAACTGGACAGCTCCCCGGGGAGCCGGCAGCGAGGGGAACCCGAGGCTGGCTCCGAGGTCGATCTCGATGCTCTTCTCTGGGCTCCGAGGCTGCGGGAAGCGTGCGCGCCGCATCGACCAGAGGTCGCGCAGCCGATCGATGAGGCGCGTGTCGTCGGCCAGCAGCATGAGCAGCGCCGTGAGGGGTCCCCGTGGCTCGGCCTGCGCGTGCTTGAGCTTCGACACGTAGCCCGCCGACACGCCGATGAGCCGCTCCAGCTCGCGCTGGGGGATCGCCCCGGCCAGCTCGCGGATCGCGTCCTCGCTCTTCGCGGAGAGTGCCTGGACATACGCAGCGTTCATCGCCGCCCCGAGCGCAGCCAGCTCAGGGTCACCGAGGATCTCCGCGCCGCACCGGTCGCAGGTGGGCATGGCAACGTCCGCCGGGATCTCGAGATCGGGGATCTGCTTCAGGGGCATGCGCCGCCCGGCCTTCGCGACCGGACGCAGGTGGCCGGCGTCGCACGCGGGACAGAGCTCGAGCTCGTTCGTCATGGCTAGTTTCTCGACTTCGGATCGAGGGGACCGCCGCGCCGCCAGAGCCGGCGCTCCATCTCGTGCAGCGAGATGAAGAACACGAGCTTCCCTGGGCGGGCGATGCGAAGCTTCACGTAGAAGTTGCCGAGCTGCTCGATGCCGTATCGCTGCTTCAGCTCAGGAGTGAGGCGGACGCCGTAGAGATCGAAGGGAATCCCTCCGATGGTGACGGTCTCGGAGAAGTCATCGATCGACAGCATCGCCACGACGTCCCGGGCGAACGGCTTGCACTGGAAGAGGTCGATGTACGGCGTAAGCATGTCGAGGCAGCGCGCCCGATCGAGCAGGATTTCGGCCTCGGCACAGATTCGCTTGACCTCATCCAAGGGGTGGTAGGGCTGCTGCAACGTGCTGCCTCCCGTAACCTAGTTTGGACCCAGTCCAAACGCAACCGAGGAATGCTTCTGTCGGCCAACATGGCGATATCACTGCGCATTGTGTCTCCGGACACCCGAGCGGGTCATCCCGGCAGACGGTACGGACACCGTACCCGAGCGCACTGACAGCAAACCCCACGACGGGGCCACGTCGTCGGCGGTCAGGCCGCGTCGGCGGCCCTGGCCTTGGCGTACTTCTTCAGCTGGGCCAGCGAGCCGAGGCAGCGGTATCCGGCGACGCTCGCCGCCGAAGGAGCGCGGTGTTCCGCTGCGGATCACCGCTGCCGAACCCGCTCGACTCGGCCAGCCCCGTCGACCGACACGAGAAGCTCCACCGGCTCGGAGGGGCCCTCCAGACGACGGCTCACAGCGCTCTCGACGCACTGGATCGACTCGGCGAGAGGTTCGGTCGTCCGGTCCAGCTCGGCCTTCAGCTCGTGGTGGCAACGTCGAAGCCTGGCCTGCTCGGCCTTGTCGGTGCTGTCGAACGTCAAGTACCCGCGAAGATCGCCGCTGCGGTCGTGCACGTTGTCGAGATACGCCCTTTGCGATCTCTTCGCCTCCATCAACGACTGGCCCACGTCGCGCGCACGGATCAGCGTCGTCTCGCCGCGGATGGGCAGCGCGGCGCGGAGCTGACAAGCCACGCCTCGAACCTTCAAGGCGAGCAGGCGGGTCCGCGCTGCCACGGCAAACTCGTTGACGGTGTGATGCACGTTCTTGGCCTTGTCCTTGAGACGCCACCTTCTCTTGAGCGGAAGGCGCTCGAGCTCCGCCGCGTAGCGATCCATCGTTTGCGCACTCGCGGCCTCGAGCTGCTGGCCTTCGCGTTCAATATCCTCAAGCTGACCGAGGAACAGGCGTGCCTCCTCCTCGCTGACGACATGCCCGGAGAGCGCCTCCGCGAGCTGGCGGAGGTACTTGAGGTTGCCGATCAGCCGTCCGCGACGGTTCTCCTCGAGCGTGGCCTGCAGGTCCCCGATCCCCGCCTCGATGTCCGCGAGCTTCTTGTCGATGTCCGCGAGGAACTTCTGCGAGGTGATGACGGCGAGGATCTGCCAGACGGCGACCCCCGCACCGGCGGCCGCGCTGACCTGCACGAACGCGGCGCCGCCCCGGATCTTGGCGCCGGCGGCGTCCACCAAGGCAGAGCGGACCCCGCCTTCGGCGGCCTGCATGAACTTCCAGGTCCCATCCGCGACCTTTCCGGCCGCTTCGCCCGCCAGCTTCACGACATAGAGGCCGCCGTTGGCAGCCTGCACACCGAGGGCCGCGAGCGGCGCCCCCCGCACGATCGCCTCGATGGCGTGCCCGATCCGATGGTCATCGACGCTCTTCCAGGCATTCAGGTCTCCAGAGAACGACCGGATCTCCCCAACTTCAAGGTCGCCCAGGACAAACCTGATGGCCTCGGGAGGAAGCGCCGCCGCTGACGCGTCGAGCGCGGCCAGACCCGAGGAGCGCGTCTCCACAGTGGACGTCGTCCGCTCGGCGACAGCGACTTCCTTCCCCGTGCCGGCTGGCGCGCGCGCGTCCGAGCCGCTGCGCCGCCGAAGGAGACCTACGAGCAAGGCACCGGCAAGCCCGGCCAGCGCCACCGCCACTACCACGATCACAATTCCCGTCTCGCTCACGCGCTCTCCTCAACAAGAGACGACCGTGAGTGTACCCGGCGGACGGACGTGGCGACCGCGGAGCCATGTCCCGAGTTCAGATGACGCCGCAGCGCACATCGCCCCTCGGCGTAGGCGCGGCCGCGACCTCAGAACAAGCTCCCCTGCCCCCCGCCGCCTGCCTCGGGCTTCTTCGCCCCGCCATTCCTCCCGCCCTTCGCCTTCTTCCCCGGCTCATGGAGCCCCTGTTTCACCTCCTCCGCGTACCGCTCGTGGTTTAGCTTCAGGAGTCGCGCGAGCAATTCAGCCCTCGCCGCTGGACTTACCGTGAACCGTTCTTGTCCTGCCACGCAGTAGAAGTCATGCCGCAGATTGATGTCTTCCCAGCCATATCCACGAACAACGGCGACATCCAGGGCTACCGCCAAGTCACGCAGACGGCGCATTTCTGGTGAAGGCGTGTGTTCCTCGCGTACACCAGCGAGCACACGGGTGCGAAAAGACCTGCGCCGGGTCGACAAAGACCAGACCGAAATGCTTCGTCATCTCCGCGGCCACCAAGACACGCGCCCTTTCATGAATCGCGGCGTACAGGTCTTCAGCCATGGCGTCAAACAGCCACCAGCGATCGGCTCGACGTTCTCCTATCTTGTTTCTTGCGCGCAACGACTCTCTCGCCGGCCGAACTCTCTCCTCCACGAGGGCAAGACACTCTGAGTACTCAGCGGCCCTGTCGAGCGTCCAGCCCCAAAAACAAACAATGTGTCGGCTGGCCGAGCAGTCGGGCCTGGAGCACACGTCCTTGCCTATAAGGTAGCGCCACACTACATCCTTGTTGTTTGGCCGCTCCTCAACCAGCGCCGCCGCCTCGAAGGGCGGCAGGATGAATCCCGCCCCGAGTACGGAACTCCCCTTAAAGGCGATCATCCGGTTGATTTGAAGCTTGTAAGGCCTGCGGCCGCCTGCCCAGTCCGCAGAGAGCCTCGCATCAATGGCGTCGACTGGCTGCTCATCCAACAGAACGGGTGCCCCCCACGGTGATCGACCTCCCCAAACGACGGAGACGTTGAGGGCTGCAACCCCTGGCCATGGACGGCTAGATTCGGCACGGTGCAGGGTCACGCCGCGAGCAAGCAGTTGACCCAGGCCGACCTTCGAGGTTTCCCCCTCGGCAATTGTGTTCGTCGCGAGTAGCCCCATGCGGCCACGGTTGCTCAGCAGTTCACCTGCTCGCAGGAAGAAGAATGCGCAGAGATCCGCGCTACCGGATGTGCCCCGAGCCAGGAAAGCCGTGAGGTACTCGCGGTATGGCTTCGACAGAACAGCCGTCACTTTTTGACCACCAAGGAACGGGGGATTGCCTGTAATCCCGTCGAATCCCAGCGCGCCATGGTCAATGGTGAACACCTCCGGATACTCCAACGCCCAGTGAAACGGCCGCCGCCGCGGGGCGCCAAGCGGCATGCCGGTGTTCATTAGCTCATCGAGACTGGCCTCCAGTTGCGCGCGGGCCTCGGCGCGTGCCTCGGGATGCGCCGTTGAGTGGAACGCTGCCGATACCATCGGCGCAATTGCCAGTAGCTGGCTCGCATAGGCGTCCCCACCCCGTTCGGATGTTGCCAGCGCCGCCGCCACGACCGCGTCGGCAATCAAGCGCACGTCGGCGAGTGCCCGGTCGGCCTCGGCGAGCAGCCGCTCCTTCTCCTCGGCGTCCCGCGCGCTCTCCACCGTGAAGCTCTCCAGCTTGCGACGTTTCTCCAGTGCCTCCT
>WNFU01002252.1_pt1 | contig 26419 bp, 28 predicted proteins | sample 5400121 | NCBI WGS metagenome assembly WNFU01 (sample SAMN13153360, study PRJNA577476) | soil metagenome | isolation source: 100 cm soil or saprolite under grassland replicate 1 | place: USA:California | collected 2016-06-15 | reverse complement strand
CGGTGGGAAAGGAGTCGATCCGGTCACGCACGTAGTGCGGGCTGCTCATCTTCCTGCTCCTCATAGCCCGGGGCCTGCGACTGCAGCGCCGCGATCGCGTCCGCAACGGTCTCGGCCACCACGAAGAAGTCGAGGTAACCGGTGGCCGCAAGCACGTTGCGCAGGCTCGGCGAGAGCCCTACCAGGGCCACCGAGCTGTCCAGGCACTGGGCCTGCCGGTACAGCAGCAGCGCGGTCCGCAGGCCGTCTCCGGACAGGCAGGCCACCTTGCCGAAGTCCAGCAGCACCCGGCCGTGCGCGGGCAGCAGCCGGCTGATCTTCGCCTGCACCTCCGGGGTGGTATGGCTGTCGAGCTGGCCGTCCAGGCTGATCACCGTGACCGGACCGACCATGCGTTTGCGTATGTTCATCGACCGCTCCAGCCCTACTCGACCGGTACCACGAGAGCCCGCACGGTCAGCCGGTCGGCCGACTCCGGGAGCTTGATCGTCAACGTCTGCGCGTCGAACACCTCGTACGGCTTGCCGTCGACCTCGACCTCCTCCAGCCGGATCCGGCCGGGCGGCAGCAGGTCCGGTGCGACCCGGAGGGTGCGGTTGGCGTTCGGCAGCGGCTTGAACCACAGCGGCAGCGGTTGCCGCTGCAGCAGCAGGTTGGTGTACGTCGCGGACAGGTAACACAGCTCCGCGGAGTGGTACATGCTCATCGAGTGGCTGCCCTTGAGCCGCTCGGTACCGACCAGGTACGGCATCCCGGTGGCGAGGACGTTGAAGTACACGCCGCCCTCGTCGTGGTCGAGGAAGAAGGCGTTGTAGAAGCTCTCCGCCTCCCGGGCGTGCCGCAGGTACTCCTCGTTGCCCAGGCTGCCGGCCAGGATCAGGTAGGCCAGGATCGCCTGCTCCTGCTGCCACCACGCCTTGCGGTCGTGCCAGGTGAACCGGTGCCGGTCCTCGCCCGCGCGCCGCACCCGCTCCATCACGTCGTACCAGCCGCCGCGCTGCCGGTCGCTGCCGACGTCCGGCATGATGTGCGCGATCTTCTCGGCCAGCTCCCGGTAGGAGTCCTTCGGCTTGAGCGCGTTCATCCGCATGAGGTTCCACGCGATCTTCAGGTTGTGGCCGACCACCGCCCGGTTCTGCTGCCAGGTGTGCGCCGTGTCGTGCGACCAGTCATTGCAGAAGCGCTCGTTGACGAACGGGCTGTTCGCGTAGTCCGGGAAGTACTTCGCGATGGTGTCGAAGGTGCGTTCCAGCATCTCGGCGTGCCGCTGCTCGCCGGTCGCCAGGTAGAGGTTGACCAGGTACGCCGGCGCGTGGTCCCCGACGGAGTTCCAGTTCTTGCGGGAGGCGTTCACGCCGAGGGACTCGTGGTGCGGGCTGAGCAGGATCGGGTCGATGTGCGAGTAGTAGCCGCCGCCCTCGTGGTCGCGGAAGTACTTCTCGAACAGCTCGAGCGTGCCGTTGGCGTCGGCCATGATCTGCGGGTCGCCGGTGACCCGGTAGGTCTGCACCGGGCCGGCCAGCGCGTAGATCTGCTCGTACATCGGGATGGCGTTGTAGTCGTCGTCGAACTCCGAGGTGAACAGCTTCTTCTCGGTGGAGCCCTCGATCTGTACGCCGTGGTACCAGTACACGACCCCGCTGTCGTCGATGACGCGCATGTGCTTGCGCAGGTACTCGGTGCCCTTCTCGGCCACCTCGAGGTACTCGTCCCGGCCGGTCAGCATGTACGCGGACGCCATGCCGTAGACCATCCGGGAGATGGTGTCGGTCTCCTGCACGTGGCTGGTGGTCTTCTCCCCGCCGAGCTGCAGGTTGGTCCGGTACCCGGCGTAGTCGATCGGCCCGCCGCCGAACTGCGCCCGGCGGTAGAACGAGGAGAGCTCGGCGATCTGGTGCGTCCACCAGCTCGGGTCCTCGAAGTTGTAGTCGCCCGGCCGCCGGCCCATCAGGTACAAGTGCTTCGCGGTGAACAGCAGGTCGTCGCCGACCGGGTAGAAGATCCCGTACACGATGACGTGCTGGCCGGGCACGAGCAGGTCGGCCAGGTGCCCGGTCGCGTCGACGTACGGGTCGCCGAGGTTGCGCAGGAACTCCCCGACCGTGGTCTCGTCGAGCTCCACCCGGAACGTGCGCTGGTCGCTGGTGGCCAGCTCGACGGTGTTGCGGCTGGCGTCGTAGCCGGTGACGTAGCCGGAGATCGTGTCGGACCAGGTGAAGTCCGGGTGGGCAGCCATGGTCAGCTCCTCGGGTCGCTCGGTGTGTCGCTGGGTGGGTCGCTCGGCGGGTCGCCGTCCCGGTAGCCCTGGCTCACCTCGACCACCACGCCGTCCGGATCGGTGAGCCATACGCTCCGCCAGCCCGGGATGAAGTCGTCAAAGTCAACCGGGCCGAGGGAGACCGGCGCGTCCCCGCCGATGCGGGCGAGGAACGCGTCCACGTCGTCGGTGTGGAACGCCAGATGCCGCGCGGTGCCGGCCTGGCGGGGGCCGTCGTCGGTCGCCGGCGGCGCCGGCCGACCCGCCGCCGGGAACAGCTCAAGCAGCGCCTCGCCGTTGCGGAGGAAGACGATCTGCTGGCCGCCGCCGATGTCGAACGCCCGGGCCCGCTCGAAGCCGAACCAGCGCCGGTAGAACTCCTCGGTCCGGCCCTGGTCCCGGCAGTTCAGCCCCACGTGCGACCAGCTCAGGCCCGGGGGCGCGGCGACGTCGGTCATGACGCACCGGCCCGGCGGTCGATGAGCGTGTCGATGACGGCGCGCGCGAACAGGTGCGCGTGCTGGCCGGTCCGCCCGGTCACCAGGTCGCCGCCGTCGTAGACCACGTCGGCGTCCACGTACTCGGCGCCCATGTTGCGGGCGTCGCCGATCAGGTTGTTGTGCACGGTGACCTTGCGGCCGCGGACCAGCTCCGGGGCGGGTGCCACCAGCCACATCCCGTGGCAGATGATGCCCTTCAGGATGCCGGGCTCGGCGAACGCCCGGACCAGCCACTGGGTGGCCGGCGGGATCCGGTGCACGTCCTCGGTGAAGCGCAGCCGGTCGGAGACCATCCCGGAAGGCACGATGACCGCGTCGTAGGACCGCAGCTCCTCCTCGTCCATGCCTTCGAAGGTCTCGGTGGCGACCAGCGGGATCTTCCACTCGTGCCCGGTGAAGGTGATCTCCGGGTTGCCCCAGAGCCGGGTCAGCAGGTGCAGGTCCACGCCCTCCTCGGCGAACCGGCGCTGGTAGTAGAAGATCTCCGGCTCGTAGTAGTCGCTCTCGATCAGCACGGCGATCTTGGCGCCGGCCAGGGCGCCGTCCTCGCGGCGGGTGAGCTCAGCCATGAGCCGCCTCCTTGATCAGGTCCGCGGCCTTCTCCGCGATCGCCACGATGGCGGTGTGGCAGTTGCCCGACGGCACCGCCGGCATCACGCTGGCGTCCACCACCCGCAGGCCCTCGACCCCCCACACCCGTAGTTGCGGGTCCACCACGGCCAGGTCGTCGATGCCCATCCGGGCCGAGCCGGCCTGGTGGTGGTAGCAGTCCGCCTTGCTCCGGACGAAGTCGGTCAGCGCCTGCCTGCCGGTCACCTCCGGGCCGGGCATCAGCTCGCGCGCCAGCACCGACTTGAACGCCGAGGTGGCGAACAGGTCGCGGGAGAGCTCGAACGCCTGCACCAGCCGGCGCAGGTCCGCCTCGTCGCCGAGGTAGTTCGGGTTGATCCGCGGCGGCGCGAACGGGTCGGCACTGGCCAGCCTGATCCAGCCGCGGGAGACCGGCCGCACCACGCCGGGCAGGATGCTCACCGCGTTCGGGTGGTTCCGGCCGACGATGATGTCGAACGGCACGTGCACGAAGCCGAGCTGCAGGTCGGGCGCGATCATGCCGGGCTGCGAGGTGGTGAACAGCGCCGCCTCGGACAGGTTCTGCCGGCCGGGCTGCACCGGGTCATGCGTCTCGGCGATCAGGCCGACGAGCACGTGGTTGTGGAAGTTCTCGCCGACGCCGGGGGAGTCCACCACGACCGGGATGCCGAACATGCGCAGCTGGGCGGTCGATCCGACGCCGGAGAGCAGGAGCAGCTTCGGCGACTCGATCGCGCCGGCGGACAGGATCACCTCGGCGTCGGCCCGCGCGGTGTGCAGGCCGGCCTCGGCGGGGCGGGCGGCGGCCAGCCGGCGGCCCTCGCCGATCGGCGCCGCAGCCTCCTGCTGCCAGTAGGTCACCCCGGTGCAGCGCTCGCCCTCCCACTGCAGCCGCATCGCGTGCGCGTCGGTGCGCAGCGTCAGGTTCGGCCGATCCAGGGCCGGCTCCAGGTACGAGGCCAGCGCGCCCTGCCGCCGGCCGTCCCGGACGTCGATGTGGTGCCAGCCGGCACCCATCATCTGCGGGCCGTTGAAGTCCGGGGTGGACGGGAAGCCCAGCTCGCGGCAGGCGTCCAGGAAGGTCTGCGACATGGGGTTCGGCTGGTGCGCGCCGGCGTTGCTGACGTACTGGGGTCCGGCGGTGCCGATCCGCGGGTCGGTCTGGTCCTCCTGCGACTCCAGCCGGGAGAAGTACGGCAGCAGGTCGTCGTAGCCCCAGCCGGCCGCGCCCTGGTACGCCCAGTTGTCGAAGTCCGACGGGTGCCCGCGGACGTGCATCATGATGTAGAGGTTGCTGCTGCCGCCGGGCAGCTTGCCGCGCGGCTCGTAGGTCGCCCGGCCGCCCAGGCCGGGCTGCGGGACGCTGGAGTAGCCCCAGTCCACGGAGCTGCCGAGCAGCCGGTACCACTCCGGGGCGCGGTCCACTTCGGCCGGCACGAAGTCGCTGCCGGCCTCCAGCACCAGCACCGTCGCGGCCGGGTCCTCCGACAGCCGCCGGGCCAGCACCGACCCCGCGGCGCCGGCGCCGACGATGATGTAGTCGTAGTGCTCGTCCATCGTCGCGTCCCTCCTAGTGGGCCAGCGCGGGTTGGAAAGGCACCGTGTCGTGGAAGTTCGCCATGTAGGCGATGTGGCCGTCGGCGATCCGGAAGTAGTTGCACACCTCGGCCTCGACGCTCGCCCCGGCCGGGGTCTCGGCGGAGATGTGCGAGACGACCGCGGCCTCGTCCCCGGCGACGACCACGTGCCTGGGCACGTTGGCGAACCGGGCGTACATCTGCGGGAAGCCGGCCATCATCCTGCGCAGCGTGTCCAGCCCCTCGATGTGGCCGGCGAGCTGCTCGTCCATGACCTGGTCCTCGCCGAACAGGTCGCACCAGCGGGTCCAGTCGCCGGCGTTGGCCAGCTCGTAGTAGCGGTTGACGATCTCGGTGGTGTTCATCGGGCCGCCTCGCCGTCTTCCGCCATCCGCGAGGAGATGGGCCGCAGCGGGGCGACCGCCCACATGTACCGGTCCAGCGCATGCTGGGCGCCGGAGTAGACCCGCACCTCGGCGATCTGACCGTTGTCGATTCGGTAGGCCGTCATCGAGGGCAGCTCGACGGCCTCGCTGTCCAGCTTGGCGTGGCCGACGTGCCGTTCGACCACGGTGCCGTCGTCCAGCTCGCCGAAGTGCACCTGGTCGAACTGGATGCCCGCGCGCACGACCTGGCCGAGGAACGCAATCGCCTCGTGCCCGCCGTGGTGGGTACCGGCGAGGGGATGATGGCCCGGCACCGTCCAGGTGATGTCGGGGTGCATCAGCTCGGTCCGGATCGCCTCGAGCTGGCCGATGCCGAAGTACTCGTACATCTTCAGGATCACGTCGACGTTGGACACGGAGATTCCCTTCGGGATCTGCTACAGGGAGGCTGAGGCTGAGCCGCTGCAGAGAGGCTGAGCCGCTACAGGGAGGCTGAGCCGGGCATCGGCTTCAGGTCATCGACGACGTACACCTTGATCTGCAGGGCGCCGGCCGGCCCGGTCACCACCGTCCAGGTCTGGTACGCGTCGAAGCCGAGCCACTGGCTCTTGGCGGCCGGCGGGTTCCAGATCCTGGCCTGCCAGTTCACCACCACCTTCACCTCGGCGCCGTCCACGCCGACGGTGGTGAGGCTGACCTCGCCCAGGGTGTGCACCTCGTCGAAGAACCGGTGGGTCACGGCGGCGTACCAGTCGCGGAAGCCCTTGTGCCCCCGGGAGGTGGTCTCCGGGAACCGCATCTCCAGGCCGTCGTCGACGAGGAACTCCAGCACCGACTCGACGTCGTCGTGCCGGTCGAGTGCCCGGTACCAGCGGGCGGCCAGGCTCTGCACGGCCTCCTGGACCAGCGCGCCCTCGACGGCGGTCGGGGGGCCGGCCCCGGCGGGTCCGGTCGCGGTTTCGGTGGTGCTCGGGCTGGTGGCCATCTGCGCTCCAGTCGTCAGCCGGCCGTCTGCTGCCGGATCAGGTCGTCGGTTGCCACGTCGATCAGGAACGGGCCGTCGTGGGCGAGCATCTCGGCGACCGCGTCGCCGGCCTGCTCGGCCTTGTCCACCCGGGTCCCCGGCACTCCCAGCGCGCCGGCGAGCCCGACGAAGTCGATCTCCGGGCGGCCGATGTCGAAGGAGGTGGGAAAGTGGTGCGACGGGATGTCGCGCTCCCGCCAGTACTGCGCGATGTTCTCGTTCAGCAGCTCGTACCGGTGGTTGTTGCACACCACGAACTTGGCGCCGACCCCGTACCGGGCGGCGGTCCACAGCGCCTGGAAGGTGTACATCGAGCCGCCGTCGCCGGTGAAGCCGAGCACGGTCCGCTCCGGGTGGGCCAGCTTCATGCCGATCGCACCGGGGATGCCGACCCCGAGCGAGCCGCCGCGGGTGAGGAAGGAGTGGCCGGGCAGCCGCGGCGGCAGGTACCGGCTGACCAGCGGCGAGGCGGTCAGTGCCTCGTCGAAGACCATCACGTCCTCCGGCACCGCCGCCGCGACCTCGCGCAGCAACCCGGCCAGCACGGTCGCGTCGTCGGGGTGGGTGGCCGGCTCCGCCGCGGCGCGGTCGGTGATCCGAGCCGCGGCCGCCGCCTTCTCCTCCCCGGTCATCGCCCGGTCCAGCTCGGCGGCCAGCGCCGCCAGGGTCAGCCTGGGGTCGGCCACGATGCCGAGGTCCACCGGATGATTCTTGGCGATCTCGTAGCTGTCCAGGTCGATGTGCACCACCCGGGTGCCGGGGGCGAACGGGTCGGCCAGGGTGGGGAACACCTCGGGGAACAGGTAGCTGCCGACCACCAGCACCGCGTCCGCGTCCGCCACCGCGGCCGCGCTCACCTCGCCGAACATGTGCCCGAGCTGGCCGTGCACCAGCGGGTGCCCGGCCGGCATGTTGGGCTCGGAGGAGTCCACCAGCCACACATCGGCGCCGAGCCGCTCGGCCACCGCGGTCGCCTGCGTGGCGCCGCCGGAGGCGGCCACGCCATCGCCGAGCAGCAGCAGCGGGCGGCCGGCGCCGGCGAGCAGCCGGGCCGCCTCGGCCACCACCTCCGGCGCGGCCACCGCGCGGGTGTCCGGGATGACGGTGGGCAGCACGGGCTCGTCGGTGTCCGCGTCCAGCACGTCCATCGGCAGCGCCACGAACACCGGGCCGCGCGGCGGGGTCATCGCCATCTTGATCGCCCGCCGGAGCACCCGCAGCAGCGAGCCCGGATGGGTGACCCGGGCCGCGTACTTGGTCACCGGCCGGGCCATCGCCACCAGGTCCGCGGCCATCTGGGCGTCCATCGCCTCGTACCGCACCCCGGACTCGCCGGCCACGCAGATCAGCGGCGCGTGCCCGCGGTGCGCCTGGTAGAGCATGCCGATGCCGTTGCCGAGGCCGACACCGCTGTGCAGTTGCAGCAGCGTCGGCCGCTGGGTGGCCCGGGCGTAGCCGTCGGCGATCCCGGCCGCCACGGTCTCCTGCAGCGTGAGGATGTACCGGATGTCGTCGAAGGAGTCCACGACGTCCAGGAAGCCCTGTTCGACGGTCCCCGGGTTGCCGAACATGTGCGTGATCCCGTCGGCACGCAACTGTTCGAACAGCGCTACCTTTCCTGGCCTGCTCACCGCGCTCCTTCCGGCGTCATGTCGAAACGGGCCGGTGGCTACCAGCCGTAACGGGTCAGTCCGGACTCGAGCACCTCGACGATCTTCTCGCCGGTGGTGAACGAGTCGGGCGTGGAGCGGCCGGTGATGAACGGGTAGTCGACGATCACCGAGATTTCCTTGCCGAAGTTCCCGTGATAGCGCCCGTTCGGCCCGGTGGCGTCGCGCAGGATGTACTCCAGCGGGTACGGCGGCGGCCCCATGTTGAAGTCGACGCCGAGGAAGCCGGTGCCGTCCTTGTAGTCGTACTCCTTGCAGTGGCCGGTCACGTGCTTGCCCCAGATGATGCTCTTGCGGTCGTCCCAGTCGCGGGCGAAGGCCAGGCAGGCCACCCCGTAGCACTCGGCGGCGACCGGCTTGCCGGCCCGGACGAACGCCATCAGCAGGCCGTGCACCCGCTCGTTGTTGGCCAGGTCGGCGATCGGACCGCTGCCGCCGACGATCAGCATGGTGTCGTACTCGGCGATGTCCTCGGCCACCCGGTCCAGGTCGCGGTTGTACTTCTCCAGCTTGCGCAGGTAGCTGTCGGCGCTGGTGTACGGCCGCTCCGGAATCCAGCCGGCCAGGCTCAGCGGACTGTTCAGCCGGTTCGACTCGTCGATGTCGCGGACCATCTTCGCCACCTCGGGTGTCGTCACCGAGCGGCCCAGCGGCGGGTCGATGTAGTCCGGGTCGACGCTCGGCGGGAGCGGCCCCGGCTTGCGGCCGTTCGGGGTCGCGAAGACCACCTCGTACCCGCGTTCGTCGAACTTGCTGACCGGCCCGACCAGCTCCTCCCCCCAGTAGCCGAACTCCGACACGATTACCAGAATTTTCTTTGTCACGGCATCTCCCGGTGTGCGGCTCGGGCATCGCTACGAAAGTCGGGTCGGACGCGCGGCGCCGCCGGGCCGCCCGCTTCCGGTCTACTGGATCGTGTCTTCGCAGGAATGCGTCCGCAACCGGTAAAGACTGATTCCGTCATCTGCCGGTATATCCGCCCGCGGTCTTCGTCAAGTCGCGGCAGTACCGCCGGCGGGACTGCCCTAAGGGTCATTCCGGGCCGCCGCAAATTCCGCGGGTCGGCCGTTGTCTTCGGCGGGATCGTTGCGGCGAATTCGTCGACTGAACGTTGTGGGTCCGGGTCGCGGCGGCTGCGGTCACGGCGGCTGCGGCCGCCGCTGCGGGAGGGCGGCCGGACGGCCATCCCCCGGCGGCCGCCGGGGGATGGCGGCCCAGCGCCGCCACCGCCTGGCGACGTGTCGTCCCGGTCGGCGGCCGCCGGGTCGGCCCGGCGGAGCGGCGGAATTCCGCGGTATCACCTACCTTTGTCGGCCGGCCGACCTTCCCAACTCGCGCGGGCCAACACGGGTATATTCGTCAATCCGGTGCGGCCCCCTTGGCTGGACGAACCACATGATGTTATTCCTGGTCGGGGCCGCGAGCGTGAAATCCAACCGGCCGAGGCGGCGATTGATGGTGTCTGCACGGCGAGACTTGAGACAGGGCGAGACGGCGGGGGGGAGTGAGCCGGCAGACGGGGTGAGCGTCCGTACCAGGGTGCGCGTACCCCTGCGGTCGGACAACGGAGTCTACGACGCCGCCACGATGGTGAGCTTCGACGGCCTCTGCGACGGCCGCGAGCACCTCGCGGTGCTGTTCGGCGACCCCGCGTCGGAGCCGGTGCCGCTGGTGCGGCTGCATTCGGAGTGCCTGACCGGCGATGTGTTCGGGTCGGCGCGGTGCGACTGCGGCCCGCAACTGCACGAGTCGGTCCGGCTGATGTGCGCCGAGGGTGGGATCGTGCTGTACCTGCGGCACGAGGGCCGCGGGATCGGGCTTTTCAACAAGCTGGACGCGTACCGGCTGCAGGATCTCGGCTTCGACACATTCGAGGCGAACCGCGCCCTGCAGTTTCCGGACGACCTGCGGGACTACCAGGTTGCGGCGCAGATGCTGACGGCGCTGCAGGTGTCGGCGATCAGGCTGCTGTCGAACAACCCGGACAAGGCCTACCAGCTTCAGGTGCACGGGATCGACGTGCGCAGCCAGCAGTCCACCGGCGTCTTCGTGACCAGGGCGAACCGTGGCTACCTGCAGGCCAAGGTGAGCCGCGCCGGGCACCAGTTGCGGCTGGACTGACGGCGGGAGGCGTGCCCCGTCGGTGGGAGGCGTGCCCCGTGGCGGCGCAGGGCGGGGGGTCGGCCGCCACGGGGCACGGCAGCCGGCTCAGCCGTACCGCGGGACCGGCGGCAGCGGGCGTCCCTCCCGCAGTGCCGCCACGACCTCGCGTGCCTCGGCCGGCCGGTACTCCTCTCCGTAGACCGAACCATGGCGGCGGGGGGCCTCCATCACCGCCGCGCCCGCCAGGCCGCCGACATCCGCCGGCTCGAAACCCGCGTCCCGGATCAGGCCCGAGACCAGGGTCTTCGCATCGGGGTCGTCGCCGCACAGGAACAGCACGACCCGCTGGTCGGCCGGGCGGCCGGCCTGCGACGCCTGGAACCCCGACGTCAGTGTGTTGAACGACTTCACCAGCTTCGCGCCCGGGATCCGCTCCTGGTTGAACTGCGCGGCCGTCATGCCGGGGGGGACGTGCGCGGTCCGGCCGCCTCCGAACTGGTTGGTCGTGTCGATCACGACACCCTGCAGCTTGCCGGCCTGTTCCAGAGCCACCGGAATCGTCGGCCACGGCACCGAGAGCACCGTCGCCTCGCCGAACAGCGCGGCGTCGGCGACGCTGCCCACGGTGGCCCGCTCCCCGATCTCGGCGGCGCGAGCCACCAGCCGGTCCGGATCGTGGCTGAACGACAGCATCACCTCGTGGCCGGCCGCGGCGAACAACCTGGCAGCGTTGCCGCCGATCCGGCCGGCGCCGATCACCCCGATACGCATTGACGCGCCTCCCTTTCTCGCCACGGTCGTCCATGACCACGTGTTGTCGAAAGCTAGAGCGGCGGGCGGGTCGGCGCCATGGGTCGCGGCGTTACCCGACAGGCTACGTCAAGTCGGGGCACCCTCGGCCTCCCCTCGTCCATGGGCGCCGGGAACCGACGAGTTCGTGGACTGCGGCACCTCCGGGCACGTACCCGCCGCAGTCCGGCCCGTGCGCGGCGGGGCCGGCCGGCGCCGCGTTCTCCGCCCTACGGTCGACGCCGTGTCGGTGGACGCGGAGGCTCGGCGTGGCCCGTCGCCGCCGGTGCGGCCGCGGCCGGTCCGGGCGGCACTGGTGTACGCCGGCCTGGTCGTCGTCCCGCTGGTCCTCGTCCTGGTGGCGATGCGGGTCGGCCGGGGTCTGGACGCTGGCGTACCGGCGGGGCCGGCCGGTACGGGCGCGGCGGGGCCGGACCCGTACCCGCGGCTGCTGCTCGCGCTGCCGGCGATCCTCGGTGCCTGCCACCTGGTGGGGAGGCTGTTCGAGAAGCTCTCCCAGCCCCGGGTGATCGGTGAGATCGTCACCGGTGTCCTGCTCGGCCCGTCGATGTTCGGGTCGGTGTGGCCGGCCGGGTTCGGGTGGCTGTTCCCCGCCTACCTGGTCCCGTCGATCAACCTGCTGGGCCAGCTCGGTCTGGTCCTGTTCATGTTCGTAGTCGGACTCGAGATGAACCTGCTGTTCATCCGGCGGCGGCGGTACACCGCGGCACTCGTCAGCCATGTCAGCATCGCGCTGCCGCTGCTGTCCGGCCTCGGGTTGGCGCTGGCGATGTACCGCCCGCTCGGGGGCGACGTCGGCTTTCCCGCGTTCGGGCTGTTCCTGGCGGTGTCGATGAGCGTCACCGCGTTTCCGGTGCTGGCCCGGATCCTGTCCGACCGCAAGCTCGCCGACACCCCGCTGGGTTCGACCGCGCTGACCTGCGCCGCGGTCGATGACGTCACCGCCTGGTGCCTGCTGGCGGTGGTCAGCGCGGTCGCCCGGCACCGGTCGGCGGGCGGCGTCTGGGTGACGGTGGCGCTGTCCGTCGCGTTCGCGGTGCTGATGCTCTGCGGGCTGCGACCGGTGCTGGGCCGCCTGATGACGCCGGCCGCCGGCCGGCTGGCGCCCGAACCGGCCGTGCTGCCGGTCCTGCTCAGCGGCGTGCTGCTGTCCGCGCTGGCCACCCACACGATCGGGATCCACCCGATCTTCGGCGCGTTCCTGTTCGGGGTGATCACGCCACGGGACGTGGAGCCTGTCCGGCGGGCCGCGGAACAGGTACGCGGCGTGACGTCAACCCTGCTGCTGCCGCTGTTCTTCGTCTCCGTCGGCCTGCGCACCCGCTTCGGCCTGCTCCTCGCGGACGGCCGGCTGTGGGCCTGGTACGCGCTGGTCACCGCGGTCGCCGTTGTCGGCAAGCTGGTGGGCAGCGCGGTCGCCGCCCGGCTCACCGGGGTGGGCTGGGCGGAGTCGCTGTCCCTCGGGGTCCTGATGAACTGCCGCGGCCTGACCGAGCTTGTCGTCCTCAGCGTCGGTATCGACCTGCAGGTGATCAGCTCCACGGTCTTCGCGATGCTGGTCCTCATGACCCTGGTGTCCACCCTGCTCACCAGCCCCGGACTTTCCGCGATCGCGGCGCTGGCCGGCCGCACGGCGCCGCCCGCCCCGCCCCTCGGCGCGCTGGTGAGGTCGGGCCGGGGCCGATCGCTTGTCGAGTAGCAACGATCGGGGAGCAGGTCTACGGTGACGGATCCGGCGCGGTCCAGCCAACGCGGCCATCCGTCCAGCGGGACCACATCTTTGGCGACGTCAGGCCTGGGGCGACGTCATGCCGCCGACGTCAGGCTGGCGCGACCCGGTTGCGCAGCAGGCAGAACTCGTTGCCCTCCGGGTCGGCCAGCACGTGCCAGGACTCTTCCCCGCTCTGCCCGATGTCGGCGTGCACGGCCCCGGCGGCGAGCAGCCGGTCCAGCTCGCTGTCCTGGTCGCGGTCGGTGGCGCTGACGTCGATGTGCAGCGGCAGCTTGCCGCGCCGGGGCTCGCTGGTGGGGTTGAACACGAGGGTCGGTTGCGGACCGCCGAAACCGGTGTCCGGTGGACCGATCTCGACGCTGCCGCCGACCCGCTCCAGCTCAACGAACCCCAACACCCGGCACCAGAACGCCGCCAGCCGTACCGGATCGCGGCTGTCGACCACAAGCTCGGTGATTCGGCACGCCATGCCGCGACAGTACGACCTGGGACGACAGTACGACCTACGACCCCCCGGCTCGCCCGGTATCCGTGCCGGGCGCCGCTCCCCTCGGCGCGGTCAGCTCCTCGCGTGCAGGCTTGTGCCGGTGAGCTGACCGAGCGGGTCGAGGACCGGGCCGCGGTGCTGGCCGGGCTGAAGTCGGTGGACCATGTCGTGGTCTTCGACGACGACAGCCCCCGCCGGCTGCTGGACATGATCCGGCCCGAGGTCTGCTGATCCCCACCCGGTCGAGCACGGCCGGCTTCGTGCTGTTCCGCTACGGCGGCTGCGGCATCGTGCCGAGCGGCGCGTTCCACCTGGAACTGCCCACCACCGTCCCCAACCGCGAGTGGAGGCCAGCGACGTGGTGCTGTGGGACCGGGCGGGCGCGGTGCGCCCGACCGGTCCCTGACGGCGACGACCCCCGTTCCGTTCTCCCGACGCCGCCGGTCCCTCGACGCCCCCCGTTCCGTTCCGTCGACGGCGCCCGTTCCGGCCGCTACGGCTGGCGCCGATGCCGGGCCAACGCGTCGGCGCGGCGGGTGTCGTCCTCATCCAGCTTGCTGGTGTCCCGCGGCACCGCGAACTGTTCGTCCTCGCCGACGCCGGACGCGACCGCCCGCTGCCGCTCCAGTTCGGCGTCGAACTCGGCACCCAGCAGCACCGCGACATTGGAGATCCACAACCAGACGAGGAAGACGATGACGCCGGCCACCGAGCCGTAGGTCTTGTTGTAGGAGGCGAAGTTCGCCACGTAGACGGCGAACCCGCCGGACGCCACCAGCCAGATGACCACCGCCACCAGGCCGCCCGGTGTTATCCAGCGGAAGCCGGGCTGCCGGACGTTGGGGCAGGCCCAGTACAGCAGCGCCAGCGTGAGGCTGACCAGGACCAGCAGCACCGGCCACTTCGCGATGTCCCACACGGTCACCGCGGTGTGGCCGATGCCGAGCGCCCTGCCGACCTGGTCCGCGACCCGGCCGGTCAGCAGCACGATGGCCGCGCTGATGAGCAGCATCACCATCACGGCCACCGTCACGGCCAGCCGCACGGGCGCGGTCTTCCAGACCGGCCGGCCCTCGCCCACCCCGTAGATGGCGTTGGACGCGCGCATGAACGCGCCGACGTAGGCCGAGGCGGACCACAGCGCCAGCAGCAGGCCGACGACGGCCGCCACCCCGGCGGTGCCGCGCTGCTGCTGCGCGTTGTCGATGATGGTCCGCAGGAAGTCCCGTACCCCGCCCGGCGCGATCTGCCCGACGTTGTCCAGCAGGGACCGGGCGGCGGAGTCACCGAGCAGGCCCAGCACCGACACGGCGATGAGCAGGCCGGGGAACAGCGCCAGCACGCCGTAGTAGGTGAGCGCCGCCGCCCAGTCGGTCACGTTGTCGTCGCGGAACTCACGGACCGACCGCCGCAGCACCGCCAGCCAGGAGCGCCGGGTCAGGTCGGTCGGGCTGTCCGGCTCCGCGCGGCGGATCTCTTGGGTACCCATCCGCAACCCCGTCCGTCATGCCCCGGTCGGGGACGAGGACTGCCCGGTCCCCGGGGTGCGCTCCGTCACGGCGTGCCTGGCCTGCTGGGCCCTGTCCGTCACGTGTTCGGTGGCCGAGCCGGTCTCCTCAGCGACGGTGGAGGCCGCCTCGCCCGCGGTGGACTTGACCGACTCGACCGCCTGCTGGGCCGGTTCCCGCAGGTTCTCCGCCAGCTCGCGGGTGGCCTGCTGAAGCTGCCGCGCCACCGGCTGGACGTGCTCGCCGGCCTTGTCCCGGACAGTGGACACGAGCTCCCGCTCCTGCCGGGCCGCTGGCAGCAACGACGACACCAGCCAGCCGGCGCCGAACGCGATGACGCCCGCGGCGAGCGGGTTGCCCGCCGTCCGCTGTCGGGCGGCGTCCGGCGCGGTCGCCAGTGCGTCCCCTGCGCTGGATGCGGCCGAGCCGACGCCGTCGGCGACGGACGACGCGGCGTCGCCGACGCCGGAGACCGCCGAGCTCACGGTGTCCCGGACCGACGAGCCGGCGTCCGAGGCGGTGCCCATGATTTTCTCCTTCGCGTTGGTCACCGCTCCGCGGGCGGCCCGCACCCGGCGTTCGGCAACCCGGGCGGGGCTCACCTTCTCGGTGAGCGCGTTCACGTCGTCACGCAGGCTGTCCTGCGTGCGTTCGATGTCCTGGCGGATCTTGTCTGGATCGGTCATGTCGGCTCCTCATCGGCCTCTGATCGCGTCGGGCATTTCCTTCAGCGTCTCGGCGGTCCGCTCCGGTGTCGGGTTCAGCTCGGCCAGGCGCCTACGGCCGGTGGCGTACAGGATCGCCCCGGCGACCGCCCAGAGCGCCGCGACGATCAGCGCCGCCCACCCCTGGTCCATCACGTTGGACAGCGCCCACCACAGGGCGATCGACGCGAACAGCAGCACCATGTACCCGGCGAAACCCGCGGCGCCGAGCAGGCCGGCCGCGGTGCCCGTCTTCCTGGCCTCCTCCTTCAGCTCCGCCTTGGCGAGCTGAAGTTCCTGCCGCAGCAGCGTGGACAGGTCGCGGGTCACCTCGCCGATCAGCTCGCCGACCGAGGTCTGGCCGACGTCGCGGTCGGAGGTGTCGGCGTGGCCAGCGCCGGCCGGCCCGGTCACGGCTGCGCCGGGTCGTTGCCGCCCGGCCTCCCCGTGCCGGACCCGTACCCGCCGGACTGCTGCCGGTACAGGTCGTCGTTCGCCTCGCCTGGACCGGCCGGGTACGCCGTCGTGGCGGGCGTCTGCTGAGGGTTGCGCCGCTCGTCGTAGCCGTCCCCCGCCGGCTGGCCGGCGGTCTCGCCGCGCGTGCCGGTGTCGCCGGTTGTCCCGTGGTAGCGGGTGTCGGTCTCGCCGCTGGTGCCGGTGTAGTCGCCGGTGCCGCTGTACGTGCCGGCGCCGGTGTCGCCGTAGTCGCCGGTGCCGCTGTACATGCCGGTGCCGGTGCCGGTGCCGGTGCCGGAGTAGGTGCCGGTGTCGGCGTAGGCGCGGGTGCCGGCGTAGTCGGCCGTGCCGCTGTAGTCGCGCGGCCCGGCGTAGGGTTCGGCGCCCTGCTGCTGGGCTGCGGCGGCGCCCCGTGTGAGCCGTCCGGCGATCACCCCGGCGAACGCGGCACCCATCAGGAAGGCACCCGGCCGGCGGCGGGCGAAGGAACGGACCTCCTCGACCATCGCACCCGGCGACCGCTGGTCGAGCCAGCGGGCGAGGCCGTGCACCCGGTCCGCCGCGTTATGCGCCAGCTCGGTTGCAACGCTGCCGGACTGGCCGCCCTTCTCCGCCATCTGCTGAAGTTCGTCGGCCAGCGCGCGCAGCCCGTCGACGGCCCGCTGCTGCTGGGACTGCGCCTGGTCCCGTAGCTGCGTACGGGTCTCCGCCAGCAGGTCGCGGGCCTGCCGGCCGGTCTCGGACGCGACCTCCCTTGCCTGCTCAACCGCGGTCTGGGCGACGTGCTGGCCCGCCTCCTGGACGGAATGTCCGACCTCGCCCGCCTGCTCCCGCGCCACTTGCGCAGACGACGACGGTTCGGTCTCGTTGGTGGCATCGCCGGACGCCGACATCCTCGTCGGCGGCGGGTAGCCGGTGTCCTGACTCATGGGGTTTGCCTCCGGTTCCATGTGAGTCAATTCGTTGACCGACGGCAAATACCCCGCCGCACCCGCCGTCAACCGGATCCAGGACCCGCATTTTCAGCGGTGGAACGGCCTGTCCCGGGCGGGTGGCGCAGTGCCTCGAGGCGCATGGGAGGGGGCCTACGGGACCTTCAATCCCCTTTGGGCACAGGGGAGTCCTCCGACACCGACGGCTCCCGCCGACCGGTCCGCCGGATCGCACGCGAGTTCGGCGCAAGCCCGTTCGAGGGTACGTCCGCCGATGGCCGGATCAGGGCCACGGTCACCGGCCTGGGCGTGCTGATCGACATGCGGATCGGCGAGACGGCGCGCCGCGAGCTGGACAACCTGTCGCTCGGTGACGCGGTCGCGGAGGCGATCCGGGCCGCCGAGGCGACCGCGCGGTCCGATCAAGCCTGGCCGACACCCTCGGCGCAGCGGGGGACCGGTGGGCGGTGGACTTCGGACCGCCTCCCGGCGCCGACCCGTCGGTCATCGTGGAGATCACCGCCCCGGACGACGCCGAGGACGCCGCGGGCAGGCTGGTCGCCACGCTGCGCACCCGGCTCCCCCAGAGGCTGCCGATGGCCCCGGCCGACATCGACGTCAGGCTGGTCCGGGCCTCACGGTGAGGTGGGAGGGTGCGCCGGTGCCGGGATTGCGCGGTGTTGCAGCGCGGTGGCGACCTCATGGGCGGCGCGGTGGCCCGATTCGACGGCACCGTCGATGTAGCCGGTCCAGCGGGTGGCGGTCTCCGTGCCGGCCCAGTGGAGCGGGCCGATCGGTTGGCGGAGGGCGGGGCCGAAGCGGCTGAGGGTCAGCGGGGTGGCGAAGGCGCCGTAGCAGCCGCGGGTGTACTCCTCCGCGGCCCAGTCCTGCTCGAGGTAGGCGATCGGGTCACCGGCGGCGGGCCCGAAGTAGCCGGCGAGGTCGGCCTGCACCTGCCGGCGGCGGTCGGCGGGAGTCAGCCGGCTCGCGGCGTCGGCATGCCGGCCTTCGAGGAATCCGACCAGGACACCGGGCCGGCCCTCGGGTGGAGTGTTGTCAAGGACGGTGCCGAGGGGCCGGTGATCGCTGTTGGCCTGTCCGCTCAGCCCCCGGGTCCGCCAGAACGGTTCGTCGTAGACGGCGTTGACCTTGACGACCCGGCCCATCGGCATGCGCTGCAGGAGCTGGTCCCGGTCCGCCGGTAGCCCGGGGTGGTAGCGGATCCGGGCCGCCAACGGCGGCGGCACCGCGACGATCGCCCGCCGCGCCCGCACGTCGGTGCCTGCCGCGCGCAGCCGGACGTCGTCGGCGTTCCAGTCCACGTCGGTCACCGGGGCGTCGAGGATCACCCGGTCACCGAGCTGTTCGGCGAGCGACAGGGCGATGCGGCCGGAGCCGCCGACGATCCGGTCCTGCTGCGCGCCGCCGCCGGTGTTGATCAGCGCGTCGAGTCCCCCGGCCGCGGCGAGGTAGCTGCAGACCCACAGCGCCGACAGCTCCTCCGGCTCGGCAGCGAACACCGCCTGGGTCACCAGCCGCATGAAGGCGCGCCCTCCGGCGGTGTGCAGGTGGCGGCGCAGCCACGTGGCGAAGGTCTGCCCATCGAGGCGCTCGGCGTGCTCGGCCAGCCACGGCTCCTGCGGCGGGACCGCCCGCGCCGCCCGGTCGAGTCGCCACTGCCCCTGGGCGATGTCGGCCAGCAGCAGCGGGCTCAGCCGGGGGATCCGACCGCGGTAGGTGGTCCGGCGGTGCCCCAGCTCGGCGATGTGACGGCCCGCGGTGTAGGTCGGGAACGTGGTCAACCCCAGCTCGTCGATCAGCCTGAGCACCCGGTCCTGCCCAGGCCCCACCCATTGACCACCGACCTCCACCGGCGCGCCGCCCGGCAGCTCCGCGTTCAGCACCCGGCCGCCAACCCGACCGCGGGCCTCCAGCACGAGCACCTCCTGCCCGCCACGGAGCAGTTCCCGAGCGGCCACCAGCCCGGCTACCCCCGCGCCCACGATCGCGACATCCGCTGTCCTCGCCATCGCGCCGCTCCATCCGGTGTTGGGGCCGGGGTGCCTATCGGCCGTCGAGTTCGGAGAAAAGTGTCAGTTGCAGGCCGGCGGGCCCGTCCAGGCGGGAGTTCAGCGAGTTCCACGGGGTGCGGGTCGGCTCGGCGATGACGGTGGCGCCGGCGCTGGCCAGTGCCGCGGTCGTTGCCGCGGAGTCGGCGACGCCGAACGCCACCCGGACGTGACCGGCCACCCGGCGGCCGACCTCCACCTCGTCGATGAACGCCGCGTTCGCCGGATCTGTCAGCTCCAAGGTGGCGCGGCCGGCCTCCAGGATCGTGACGTGGCCGTCCGGGGAGGAGTAGCTGGCCCGTTCCGGTAGCCCGAGCACGTCGCGGTAGAAGCGCAGCGCCTGGTCGTAGTCGTCGGCTGTGACGACCAGTCGCAGCTCGTACACCGGTGAAGGATCAGCCACCTGGACCTCACTCGTTGGGCAACGGCGGCGGGCACCCCTGCGCCCGGTGTCACGCTAGCGTGCTCGCGCCGCCGGCCTGCGCGGTTCGGGACGCGCGGGGTCAGGACCGCCAGGCCCAGCGCCTCGCCGAACTACCCGACGCCACCGCACACGACCTGATCAGCCTGCTGCCCGAAGACCTGGCTGTCCGGGAGCCCGAACCTCAACCCAGGCACCAGCCGGTGTAACCGTACGGCGGTGCCAACCAGGGGCACCCCGGTCCATTCAGCGCGAAACGTTCGTATATGAGTGTACGGTTCGCGCCCGAGGCGGATCCGGGCAATTCTTGTCCGTCGCCGTCCGGTCGCCGTACCTTGCGTTCGGGAAGTTTTCGGAATCTTGTATCTGCCGGCCCGCTATGGACCTCCGCGTCATCGAGGGCGGCTAGGAGCCGACCTGCCTTTCTTGGGGGGGTCCAGAATGGGGTTTCTTGGGTCAGTCCGGCGATGGCTGGTGGATGCGCGGCCTCCGGTACGGCCGCTACCTGGCCGGCCGCCTGCGCGCCCGGTGGGCCAGGCGGCTCATCCGCGGCCGGGGCCGTCGCCGAGCAGGCCCGGCGGGACGGACCCGGCCGTTCCGTTGCGCGCGATCTGCTGCTCCGGCGGAGGGATCCGGTCGGCGGCCTTCGCCCTCGGCGGGATACAGGGGCTGCAGGTGCACAAGGACGGGGCGCCCTCCTGGTACGAGGGGGTTCACCTGGTCACTGCGGTCTCCGGCGGTTCGTACCTGGCCGGCTCGGTCGCCATGGTCAACCACGGTCTGAGCGACGCGGAGCGCGCTGCGTTGCCGCCGTACGCTCCCGGTTCGCCAGAGGACAACCGGCTCCGCAACCACACCCGCTACCTGATCGAAGGTCGGCGGGTGGCCGCTGCGGGCGTGCTGAACATTCTTTACGGACTCCTGCTCAACCTGCTGCCGATCCTCGCCGGAATCTACGTGGGTGCGAAGGCGCTCGGTTGGGCGCTGTTCCACACCGGGATTCTCACTTCCCCCGATTCCGTCTGGCAGATCCACCATGTCGGTCTGGTCACTGCGGTCTGCGGCGCCGCCGCCGGCCTCGGGCTCGCGCTGTTCGCCGGCGAACGGCTGCACGACGTTTACTACAAGCCCCGGCGGGCGCTCTCGCTCGCCGTTCGGGCGTGGTCGTTGCGGCTTTTCGTGCTGGCCGCGGTAGGCGCGCTGGCATTCATTGCCGTGCCCTGGCTGCTGCATCTGCTCAGCAACTCCCGACTGCACGACAACCACGGCCCGGTGACCGGCCTGGGCAATGACATCCAGCTCACCGGGTTCGTGGCGACCACCGCCGGTCTCGTCGGCCTGGTCAAGGCAACCCTGGGCCGGTTCAAGGGCAAGCTCCAGACCAGTAGCGCGGGCGACAAACCCGGCATGTCCAGCAGGTTCGGTGCCTGGACGAGCAAGTTGCTGCGAGCGCTGACGCCGTGGGCAGGATCGGCGGTCGCTGTTGCGCTGCTGTCGGTGGCGTTCCTGGTCTGGACCACCAGCGCAGCCCACGACGGGCTGCAGACGCACGAACTCGTCGGGATCGCGGTGGCTGTCGTGGGCACGATCGGCTGGCAGGCCCTCACCGACATCAACCGCAACTCCGTGCACCCCTTCTACAAGGAGCGGCTCTCCTCCGCGTTCGCCGTCCGGCGCACCGCCGACGGCGCCGAGGAGATCCCGTTCAGCGAGCCGATCCGGTTCTCCGAGTACCAGGGGGACCGGCCGATGCTGGTCGTCTGCGCGGCGGCGAACACCGATGAGGAAGGTGTCGTCCCGTCGGGCCGCGGCTGCGCGCCGTTCACCTTCAGCCCGTCCCGTACCGGGATCAGCAGCGGGCTGCTGTTCGGCGATGAGCAAACGTACGCCGACCCCGGCCCCATGCTGAAGACCGCGGAGTACGAGGAGCTGGCCGGGCGGCGGCTGCTGACCCTGCCGGCCGCCGTCGCGGTCAGTGGTGCGGCCGTGTCCCCCGCGATGGGCCGCATGACCCGCGCCCCGCTACGGCTGCTGCTCGGGCTGGCCAACGTCCGGCTCGGTCTGTGGCTACCCAATCCCCGGCGTCACGATCTCCACCAGGTGCCCGCCCCGGAGAGCGGCCTCTGGGCAAAGGTGAGGTGGCAGTGGCGCCAACCCGGGATCCCGTCGCTGCTCCGCGAGATCCTGGGCCGGACGAACCTGAACGGCCGCTGGGTGTACGTCACCGACGGCGGCCACTACGAGAACCTCGGTCTGGTCGAGGCGCTCCGCCGCGGCGCGACCGAGATCGTCGTCTTCGACGCCAGCGGCGACCCGCCGAGCAGCTGGGTAACGTTCGGCGAGGCGGTGGAGACCGCCAGGGCGGACCTCGGAGTGGAGATCGATCTCGACCCTTCGAAGAAGCTGCGACCCGCCGCCGGCAGCGACGGCGCGCCCACGCTCGTGGCCGAGGGGACGTGCACCTACCCGAACGGTGTCCGGGCGACGCTGCTGCTGTGCAAGCTCGCCCTGCCCGACGAGGCGCCCGCGTCGTGGGACGTGTACGCCTGGAAGGCCGGCCACAGCAACTTCCCGCACGACTCGACCGCACAGCAGTTGTACGGCGACCGCGAGTTCGAGGCCTACCGGCGGCTCGGCGAGGTGGCAGCGCAGATGGCCCTTGCGTTGATGGAGAAAGCCGGGGACTCGGCGGCGTAGGCGCGGCCGCCGCGCGGTGGCGGGGCCGGCCCGTGGTGGGCGTTACCGTGGGCCGGCGAGGTAGGCGGTGGCAAGGCGTTTGGGCGCTCGGGACAGCCATGCCTCGACCAGTAGCTCGGTAAGCTCGGGTACGGCGATCCGGTCCAGGCGGATGAGGATCGCCGGATAGCCGTTGAAGTGCGGCGTGGTGAAGTACACGGTGGCGTCGGTGGCCAGCAGTGCCTCCTTGACCCCGAGGTCGGGTACGTATGCGGCGAGGATCGGCCCGTGTGGAGCGGCGTCGCCGAGGGCGTTGAGGTCTGCTCGCCGCAGCGGCCGCTCCCAGGCGAATCCCTTATCCTTGACGCGCCATTGGGGGATACCGTCTCGCGACCGCTCGTCCGTCTCGGGCAGTGCCAGGGCGATGCGGCGTACGTCGTCCCAGGTGGCCATGCCCGCCACCCTAGGCCGGCCCGTGCCTGGCGTCGCCGTGCCTGGTGTCGCGCCGTGCCTGGTGTCGCGGTGTGGCCCGGCCTGCGTCCAGGACGGCGGCCCGGGACGCGATCCACCAGACCACACCCGAGAAGGGGAACCCCATGAACGACCCACGCCCGCAGGAGGGCGGCACCCCGCCGGACCTTCGGCAGGCCGGCCGCTGGCTGATCGCCGTCATCGCCCTGGCGCTGCTGCTCACCGTGCTCATCCGCGCCTGCGTCGCGCACCGCACCGATGCCCGGTCGCCACCGACCACCGGCGGCCCCCACGCCGCCCAAGGAGGCACAGGTTCCTGAAGACAGGCTCACCTTCAACGCGGAGCAAGTCATCACCTGCGGCTGGGCGGTCTTGCTCCGGCTGCGCTTTGCGTGGTACGTGGCAGAGGGGCGTGGCTCACCGTTGGTGGGTGAACTCGGCGTGGGCCAGCTCGAATTGGCGTTCGGTCTGGTGTGCGGTCAGTGCCGCTGAGGCGGCGGTGATCAGCACTGTAGCGACTAGCGCGCTGGCTAGTCCGGTTCGGCGGCGCGGTGGCGGGTTGAGTAGTGCCCGGATCCGGTCGGTGAGGTGTGTTTCGGCGGCGGCCAGCGACGCGCGGGGTGTTCGGCGGGCACCGGTGGCGGTGGCGTGGGCGAGGCCGGCTCGGGCCAGTGCTCGTGCCGCGAGCCGGCGGTCGCCGACCTCGGCGGCGGCGGTTTCGTCGGCCCACCGTTCGGCTGCGGCGCAGATCGCCCGGGCGAGCGGGCGCAGCAGCGGGTTGGCTGCCGCGGCCAGTTCGGCGGTTTGGATGTAGAGGTGGTGGTGGTGGTGGGTCAGGTGCGCGGCTTCGTGTGCGAGCAGTACCCGCCGTTCGTCGGCTGGCAGCGCCTGGAGCATGGTGGTGGTCACGATGATGCGGCCGTGGATGCCGGGCAGTGCGTAGGCGGCCGGTTGGTCGTCTTCGACCACGACCAGCCGACCGGCCGCGAGGCTGAGCCGTCGGCACGCCAGCGCCGCTGTCGCGACATCCCGCCCGGCGCGGACCGCATGGCGCGCCGCGGCGGCGAGCAGCATCGAGACGAGGATCCCGGCCGGCACTCCGACGATCACCGGGACTTGGTCGCCGGCACGGAGCGCGGTGACCGACCATTGCCCCTGGGCGGCCAGGTGCGGGATCTGCGCCAGCGCGAGGAACGCGGCGACGGACAGCATGAACCCGGTCGCCAGCGCGGCGGCGAGCGCGACGACGGTCAGGAGTCGTACCGCCGTCGCCGGCGGGAGCAGGCGTCCCAGCCGGGCTCCGGTCAGCCAGAGCAGGCCGGTGGCGGCCAGCGGCAGGACCTTCGCGGTGAGCGAGATGGCCGGGTTCACGATTCAGCCGTCTTGGTCGCCGACGGCCTGGTCGCCGGTGAGCAGTTCGGTCAGGAGCCGCTCGTCGTCGGGGCTGAGGTCGGAGACGAACCGGGCGAGGATGTCCGCGCGGTCCCCGCCGCCCTCGAGCAGCCGGCGCATCCGGTGGGCGGTGATGGAGGCGCGCGCCGCGGCCGGGTCGCCGCTGCTGCCGGCGTGGCTGGGCGGGGACTGGCTGCATCTGGTCAGCGAATCCTCCGCCCAGGACTCCGCGGCCTCGCCGTACCTGGCGTTCATCGTCGCGCTGCACGTGGCGACCGCGGTGGCGCTGCTAGTGTTCTACCGCGCGGATTGGGTCCGGATCATCGGCGCGTTCGTCCGCACCGTGCGCACCCGGCGGGTGGAAACCTCCACCGAGCGGCTGGCATGGCTGATCGTGATCGCGACGATCCCGGTCGGGTTGACCAGGCTGCTGGCCGAACACACCTTCCGGACCCTGTTCGCCAAACCACTGGCCGCGGCGGTGTTCTTGTTCGTGAACGGGCTGATCCTGCTCGGCGGGGAACGGCTGCGCCGCCGCGCCGAGCCTGTGACCGGGGCCCCGGCGGCGACCGGGGCCGGTAGCCGGCCAGCAGCCGGTGCGGCGCCCACCCGGCGGGGTCTGGTGGTGGCTGAACGCCGACAGTTGGCCACCCTGTCCTGGCGGGAGGGGTTCATCATCGGGGCGTTCCAGACCCTGGCGCTGTTCGCCGGGATCAGCCGCTCCGGCATCACCATGGTCGCCGGGCTGCTCCGCGGCCTGGACCACGAGGACGCGGCGAAGTTCGCGTTCCTGCTGGCCACCCCGGTCATCTTCGCCGCCGGAGTGCTGAAGCTCCCCACCCTGGCCGGCCCGGCCGGCGCCCACATCCACGGACAGGTGCTCCTCGGGGCGTTGGTGTCCGGACTCGCCGCCTATGTCTCGGTGCGATTCCTGACCCGGTACTTCACCACCCGCACGCTGACCCCGTTCGCGGTGTACTGCCTGCTGGCCGGCGCCGCCAGCATCGTACGCTTCCACTGACCACGACAGGCGGCGCGATGGGCCGAGTGCTGGACCACCTGCTCACCCTCCCCGCGGCGGCCGCCTACGCCCTGGTCGGGGCGCTGGTCTTCGCCGAGGACGCGCTGTTCGTCGGGTTCGTCATCCCCGGCGAGACCGCCGCCGTCCTCGGCGGCGTGGACGCCGGCCTCGGCCACGTCCACCTGTGGGCGATGATCCTCATCGTCGTGGCCGCCGCGATCATCGGTGACAGCGTCGGGTACGAGGTCGGCCGCCAGCTCGGTACCCGGCTCCTGCGCGCCCGGGTCCTGTCCCGACACCACGCCCGGCTGGCCGACGGGCAGGACTTCCTCGCCCGACGCGGCGGATCCGCGGTGTTCCTCGGCCGGTTCGTGGCGTTCTTCCGCGCCGTCATCCCCGCCCTGGCCGGCACCGCCCGGATGCCCTACCGCCGGTTCCTCGCCTACAACGCCTCCGGCGGCCTGACCTGGGGCACCGCGTTCGTCACCCTCGGCTACCTCGCCGGCAACTCCTACCGGAGGATCGAAGCAACCGTCGGCCGCGGCACCGCCCTCGCCGCCGCCGCCCTCGTCCTCACCGCGCTCATCGTGTGGCGGATCCGACGCCGCCGCAGCGAACCGCCGCGCTGCTCATCGCACAAACACCCGCCACCACCGTGATCGCCGGAGCCGCGCGCGGGCTGGCCTGGTCCGCCCTGATCGAAGCACTCACCATCGGCCGCCTATCACACCTGGCCCGACTACTCGCCGATCACCAACCCACCTCAGCCTGATCCACCAGACGATGCCCCGCACCGATGAGGACCGGGACTCCCACGAGACCACGGAAATGACGAAACAGACCAACACCGCTCCCGGCATGGACGGCGGGCGGGCGATACGGCCGGAGCGCGAGCGCCAGCGAGCGGCGACGGTCCGCGCATTGCCGCGCCCGGGCCGTCGCCGCAGGCGGCGGCCTTGATCCAATACAAGCCCAATTCGGCAACACAACACCTGGGAATGTCCGGAAGCGCGGCTGGCAGGGTCAAGGAGCCGTGGTGTCAACGATTCGGCGTGGTCGGTGCTCGTGGGTTGCTGCCACTACTCCGGCGACGATCAGGGCGAGCCCGGCGACTTCCGGAACCGTTGGTGCGCCGTGTATCGGCAGGTCGTAGAGGACGGCCGCCGCTGGGGCGATGTACCACGCGAGGGCGGCGCGGCTGGCGCCGGAACTGCGGATGAGCCAGTAGAACAGCGCGAGAGGGCCGGCGGTCAGCAGCCCGAGCGCGACAAGTGCGACGATCGGACCGGCGGTGACGTGGGGGCGGGCGCCGGTCGTCAGGGCTACGGGAAGCAGGACCAGGGTAGTGACGCTCATCGCGGCGCCGGCGGTGGCCGGTGCTGGTACCTCGGGCAGTACCCGGCCGATGTAGACGGCCCCGCTGGCGAACAGGAACGCTGAGCCGAGGGCGGCGGCTGCGGCGAGGTTGTGCGTGGCATTCAGGCGCAGGTCGCCGATGAACAGCAGCGCGACGCCTGCGAAGGCGGCGAGGAGGCCCGTCCATTGGGGTCGGTTCATCGACTCGCCGAGGAGCGCCGACAGGAGAGCGACGAAGATGGGTTGCGTTGCGGAGAGGATCCCCGCCAGACCTGC
>WNFU01004399.1_pt1 | contig 26424 bp, 21 predicted proteins | sample 5400121 | NCBI WGS metagenome assembly WNFU01 (sample SAMN13153360, study PRJNA577476) | soil metagenome | isolation source: 100 cm soil or saprolite under grassland replicate 1 | place: USA:California | collected 2016-06-15 | reverse complement strand
CGCGATTTGTCATGGTATCAACCGAGGCGCGACCGCAGAATATGGCGAGTATCTTGTAAATACCAATGACTGCCGCGTGTGTCATGGTCAGAACTTGAACGGTGGTCCGTACCCGGATCCGACAATCACGAAAATTTCTCCAAACTTGACGCCAGGTGGCGAACTATCGGCTTGGTCAGAAGAGGAATTCATCAATACCATGCGAACCGGCAAGACACCCGGTGGACATGAATTGAATCCGGATTTGATGCCGTGGAAAAATTACAGTTTGTTCTATGATGATGAATTGAAAGCGATCTGGGCAGACCTACAATCACTTCCAAAGCTGTCACAATATACTCAATAACCGGAGCAAGAGTACGGTATCAAAAAAGCGGCGCATCTGATGCGCCGCTTTTCATTTCTTCGTATCTAAATGGGTTTTATTGGCTTTTCCGAATGTTTCCAGTTTTACTATCCGGGCCTTATCCCGGATTCTCCAGGGGACGATCTGCTTGGCATGTTCGCGGTTGTCGGTTTCGATGATCGCCCAGCCGCAGTGGGCACCATCGTGGCAGCCCCATTCGAAATGATGTAAATAGCCCGCCGCATGGATTTCTTTGATAATGGCATCACAATCCCCGGCCTCGTGTGGTGATTCGACAAGATAACGGTCCATAAAACCTCTCCTCACTTCGTGAATTGACAAGTATTGTCGAAATTATATACCCTTCGTCTCTTGAAATTCAAGAGGAGAATGAGGCTCACATAATCTGTCGATCAGGAAGGCAAAATCGATGGCGACTTCTTTTAAGTGGTCATAACGCCCAGAGGCGCCCGCATGACCCGCTTCATAGTTCGTGTGGAGTAACAGAAGATTATTATCTGTCTTCATCTCACGGAGTTTTGCCGCGAACTTGGCGGGCTCCCAGTAAGCGACGCGCGGGTCGTTCAGACCGGTTGTGATCAGCATGTGTGGATAGGCAGTGGGGCGCACGTTATCATATGGCGAGTAAGACAGCATATATTCAAAATGCTCGCGTACTTGAGGATTACCCCATTCATCCCATTCCAGACTCGTGAGTGGAATGGTCGGATCACTCATTGTGGTCACAACATCTACGAATGCAACCTTGTTGATGACCGCCTGAAATAGATCGGGACGCATCGTCAAACACGCGCTAACGAGCAGTCCGCCTGCTGAGCCGCCTAAAATCGCAAGCTTCCTATTCGAGGTAAAGCCTTCTTTAATAAGATGCTCTGCGCAGGCGATAAAGTCGGTGAACGAATTTTTCTTGTTGAGCATCCGGCCGCTTTCATACCAGGCACGCCCCAGGTCCGAGCCGCCGCGAATGTGTCCGACGGCGAACACAAATCCACGGTCGAGGAGACTGAGGCGCTGGGAGTTGAAATCCGCGTCGATCACCGAGCCATAGGATCCATATCCGTAAAGCAGAGTTGGATTATTCCCATCCCGTTTCAAATCTTTTTTATAAACAATCGTCATCGGGATCTGCTTCCCGTCGATCGCCGTCGCATGGATCCGTTCGGTCGCGTACTGGATTCGGTCATACCCACTTGGAATATCCTGTTTGATCAATTCCCATTGACCGGTGTCCATGTGATAGTCAATGACGGAGTGAGGCGTCACTGGAGATGAATAGGTGAAACGCAGAACATTCGTATCGAACTCGGGGTTGGTTTCCGGATCGACGCTGTAGGCCGGTTCAGGAAATTCGATATAACGGACATTGCTCATGGCGCGAAATGGACTGATACGGATTTGCCGAAGTCCATTCCTGCGTTCGTAGACGATCAGATACTCTTTGAATGTATCCACATAATCGATCAATACATCTTCGCGGTGAGGGATGATTTCCTCCCAATTCCCAGTCTCTAGGGCGCTGATACTTGCTTTCATCAATTTGAAGTTTTCTGCCTGGTCATTCGTCACCACATAAAAATACCCCTCGTGATGTGCAGCGAGATATTCAACCCCATCCTTGCGCGGCGATAGTATTTTCAACTCACCTTGCGGCTGATCAGCAGAGAGAAAGCGCATTTCTGTCGCGCGCGTAGCATGGTGATTTGTGAAAATGTATTTGCTGTCGCGGGTCTTATGAATGAAAAGAAAATAGGATTCATCCTCTTCATGGAAGACCAGCCCATCAGTTTGCGGGTCATCGCCGATTCGGTGACGGAATATCTTGTCGGGCCTTTCGGACTCATCCAGAGTGAGGTAGAACAATGTCTGGCTGTCATTTCCCCATTCCACGCCAGTGTGAAAGTAGACGCTGCTGAACGTATTTGGAATCGCCTCAGGAAACAGCGCGCCTGTTACCAAGTCTTTGACATAAATCGTGTAAACCTCGCCGCCTTCGACGTCCAACGAGTAGCCGAGCTTGTTGCCATCCGGGCTGACGGTCAGTGCACCGATACTACAAAAAGATCTTCCTTCGGCTAAGGTATTTTGATCGAGCAAGATCTCTTCTACACTATCGAGCGAACCTTTCTTGCGACAGTAAATAGGATATTGTTTTCCCTGTTCGTTGCGAGAGTAATAGAAATACTCGCCTCGTTTCTCAGGGACAGTTACATCGGTTTCCTTGAGGCGTCCCTTCATCTCAGCATAAAGTGTTTCTTGAAGAGATTTGGTATGCCCCATAATCTCTTCAAGATAGTCATTTTCTGCGTGTAGGTACTTAAGAACTTCGGGGTCGGTGCGGTCCCGCATCCAATAATAGTTATCAATGCGGGTCTGACCATGTTGGGTGATTTCGTACGGACGTTTCGGGGCGGTGGGATAAGCTAACATAGTATGCTCTCTTTTGGGGATATAAATTTGTAGGGTGGATACAATGTTTTTGGGGATGTCCCCAGCCAGACTGGGGACGGATGCAGATTATAAACCCCTTCTGAATTCGCTCTGGATTTTGATATGAAGTTTTTCTGACTTTCTAATCTTCGCGACTTTGCGTGTAGCGACCACCCTTCGCGCTGAACATGTAGGTCAGGCTTGCAGCCTGACAGTTTTAAAGTCTTATGCTATGGCAGTTACAAACCCGCCCTACAAATACTTCCTCAGCGCGAGGAATGTGTTTGATAAATCTTCGCGATGACTTCTTCCAAGGGCGGATCGGAGATGGTGATGTCCACCACGCTGCCGGCATCGGTGAGGTGAGCAAGTACTTTTTCGACGGGAGTGGCATGCGTATCGAAGCGCAGCTTCACGCCGTATTGACCCACCTTGATCATTTCCGTGCCCTCCACTTTGAAATTTTTCGAGACCTCCTCCGCATAACGCACTTCGACGAGCTTTGAAGTGAGGAACTTTCGTTTGAGGTTGGATACTTTATCTTCGTAAACGATCTGTCCGTGATTGACGATAATGACGCGCTTGCATAAGGCTTCGAGATCACCTGCATCGTGAGAGGTCAACAGCACGCCAACGTTTTCGAGCCGTGCCATTTCACGAATGGCGTCGCGGATGTGTTGTTTGGCGACCACATCCAAGCCAATGGATGGCTCATCCAGCAGGATCAGCTTAGGGCGGTGCAGGAGCGAGGCTGCAACTTCACACCTCATGCGCTGACCTAGAGATAGCTTCCGCACGGGAGTCTCCAGCAGGTCCTGAATCTCAAAGGCCTCCGAGATTTGGTGGATGCGCATCTGTGTATCGCGGTCATCCATCTCGTAGATTTTGCCGAAGAGCGTGAATGTGTCGATCGCAGGTAGGTGATACCAAAGTTGTGGGCGCTGACCAAAGACCGTGCCGATGTTGTAGGCAAGCTCACGGCGCTGCGTCCAGGGGACATAGCCCAGCACTTTTGCCTCGCCACCCGTTGGATGCAAGATGCCGGTAAGCATTTTGATCGTGGTGGATTTGCCTGCACCGTTGGGACCGATGAAGCCGAGCAGCTCACCTGCTTCCATCTTGAAGGTGAGCTGACGCACGGCTTCCACGGAGCTATATTCCGGTTTGAACAATGAACGCATGGAACCGCTCATCCCCGCGGCTTTGCGTTTGGTCTGAAACGTTTTCTGGAGGTTGGAGACTTCGATGGCGGGCATGGCTCTTTAACCACAAGGGGCACTAAGGAACACGAAGGATTTTTTGTTGTTCACGATGGGTATTGTAGTCGAAACGTGTAATGTAGGTCAGGCTTGTTGTAGCCTGACATATTTTGATTTTTCTTCTGTGATGATTCGTGATATATATTCATTGCTCGCCGGGGACGGCGGCTTGAGCAAGCTAATAACATTTGCTTTGAATTCTACGAAAGGATATTCTTATGCGTTTACAAGGGAAGAAGGTTGCTACTCTGGTTGCGGAAGGGGTGGAAGATTTGGAATATTATGTGCCTCTGATGCGTTTACAGGAGGAGGGCGCGCAAGTGCTCACCGCTGCGCTCGACCTCAAGCCTATCCACGGCAAGCACGGATTGGAGATCACGCCGGATACCAAGATCGACTCATTGAGCGCAGAGGATCTCTTTGCGCTGATCATCCCGGGCGGCTGGGCTCCTGATAAATTGCGCCGTCATGCGGCGGTCAAGGACCTGGTCTGTAAGATGGATGAAGCTGGGAAGACCATTGGCATCATCTGTCACGGTGGGTTGACCGCTATCTCAGCCGGCATCATGAAGGGACGCCGCGCCACGGGTTCACTTGGCATCAAGGATGATATCGTCAACGCGGGCGGAACATGGGTGGATGAGCCTGCTTTCCGGGAGGGGAATCTGGTCTGGGGACGCGTCGTGGCGGATATTCCCGATTTCTGCCGTGAGCTGGTTCAAGCGCTGGTGGACGCCGCGGGTTGATCGCTTTGCGTTTTTGTCAGACTGACCCCATATCTGGCGCTCATTTTTGGCGCTGGAGCCGTTTTTGGTTAATTGCTCCTTCGGTGATCTTTCGCTGATCCTTCGCTCATCCTTCGCTGTGCTCTTTTAGTAGGGGCGCTTCTATATATGGGGGTGGGTTTTTATGCCTGTAGGAGCGCGTCTCCCATGTAGGCCGGAAGGCCTTGCTCCCGACGCATCTTGATGGAGGAGTCAGTGGGCCATGTATGACGACTCGCCTCTACTTTCCAGTTTGGACAATGCAGTCCGATTTGCAGCCTGCCATCTCTTAAAATCACATGGCTCTTAGTGGATCATGGCTGCGTTATTACGTGTCCTCGTGGTTGAAGATTCAGACATCGATACTCAATTGATCTTGAGCGAACTTCGGCGCGGCGGGTATGATGTTGAATACGAACGGGTGGAAAAACGGGCCGCGATGCAAGCTGCCCTCTCCCAGGGGACCTGGGATATCAACGCGCTGATGACACTCAAAAAAAGCGGGCAGGATCTACCTTTTATTGTCATTTCTGGCACGGTTGGGGAAGAGACGGCCGTGACAACTCTCAAGGCTGGCGCACACGACTTTATCCTCAAAGATAGGCTTGCGCGGCTCATGCCTGCCCTCGAACGGGAGCTTCAGGATGCCAAAACCCGGCGCTTACATCGGAAGGCGGAAACAGACCGAAAGGAGTTGATTATGAAGCTCGAAGCGATCAATGCCGATATTGAGCGCTTCACCTACACCGCGTTCCATGATCTTAGAACACCGCTGGTAACCATAAAAGGATTTCTGGGTTTACTGAAAAGTGATCTGGAAGCCCAGCAGTACGAAGGAGTCCAAAAGGATATTCAGAGAATTGGGGGCGCAGCAGATAAAATGGATGACCTCCTCTCAGACCTGCTCGAATTCTTTCGAGTAGGTCGTGTCATCAGACCCCCGGAAGACGTGGATCTGAGCCAATTGACTCAGGAGGTTCTCCAAACACTCGATGAGTTGATTCGCACAAAGGCTGTAACGGTAAGAGTTTCGCCCGATCTTCCCACCGTATATGGTGATCGGATCCGCTTGCGGCAAGTGCTTGAGAACCTGATCGAGAATGCCGCCAAATATACGCAGGGACAGTTGAGTCCGTTGATAGAGATTGGCACAAGAACCCAGGAGGGTCAACAAATCATATTTGTCAGGGATAACGGGCAAGGCATTGACCCACGCTATCACAAACGAATTTTCAACTTATTTGAACAGTTGGACCCCAACAGGGAAGGGACCGGGATTGGGCTGGCTCTCGTCAAACGTATCATTGAAGTTCACGGCGGCAGAATTTGGGTAGAGTCTGAAGGGCAGGGGCAAGGCTCAACCTTTTGCTTCACGATCCCCGATCGTAGAAACAAGTAATCATCAGGCAATCATTTCCTTCGCAAAGTGTCGATTCATCTTCTTTTATTAGAGTATCTCATCAGCTTTTCTAGCAGCTTGTCGCAGAACCACAGTGGCGGGCATTTTTTACCGCGAAGAGCGCCAAGAAAACCCTTGTGGCAAATCATGCAGGTGAGAATCTCGGATTTCGCCCTACGAATACCCAAGAAATGGGACTCTTCGCGGAGTTTATCCTGAGCCTGTCGAAGGGCTCAGAATAACATAATCCTAATTTGCATACAGACCCTAATCTTCGACGTGCCTGTCTGTGGGTAGGAAGAGAGTCAGAGTAGAGATACGAAAACGATCCATATTCTCAACCCGTAAACGAAGACCATTGATTTCCACTTCATCACCAACGGCGGCCGTTCGCCCCAAGGCATTGATCACCAGTCCAGCCATCGTAACAGCCTCCGCCGAGGGAAAGCCCAAGCCGAAAAGTTCATTCACTTCATCGATACTAACTCCCCCTGATAATTGTAAGTTGCCATCGGGTCGTTGCAAAATTTCTGGTTCTTCTTCAACAGCTTCATCGGGCAGATCTCCAAATACCTGTTCCAACAAGTCTGCCAGCGTAATCAGCCCCGCGGTCACTCCGTATTCGTTCACGATAATTGCGATCTGCTGGCGGGATTTCTTCAACTCGGTCAGCAACCTGTCGACCTGGATCGTTTCAGGTACAAAGATTGCATTGATCACAAGCGGTGTCAAGTCCAGTAGTTTCGCGTCAGCGTCCATTGCCTGACTGGCATCTGATCCTTGTTGACCGTTGTCCCCTGCAGAAATGGCTGACTTCAATTGCTTCAATTCCTGAGCAAGTTCCAGGCTGTACAGATGCTCCAAATCTTTGGTGTTCACCACGCCAACGATCTCATCCAATGAATCCACATAGACCGGGATGCGAGTATGGGGTCGACTCTGCAAAAAATCAGCCAGTGCTTTCCGTGAGATTTCTACAGGCAGAGCCTGCATTTCCAAACGAGGCACCATGACGGCGCGCACATTGGTATCGGAGAAGCGCACCACACGATGCAGGATTTCGAACTCGGTTTGATTGATCTCACCGCCCTTGTGTGACTCTGTAAATATCATATCGAGTTCTTCGGGGGAATGCACCTGAGCGTGACCTTCCGCAGCGTGAAAGCCCAACCGGCGCAGGAGGAAATTGCCAATGCCGTTGAGCAGCCAGACCAGAGGCGAGAAGATCGCCGCGAAGAATGTCATCGGGCGGCCGATCCAGAGCGCCGTTCGTTCCGTTCTCTGGAGCGCAATGGACTTGGGCATTAATTCGCCAATGATCACGTGCAGAGCGGTCATGATGAAATAGGCACAGCCGGCCACCACTGCGGTGCGGGTGATTCCCAACCATTCCTCCGGCGCCCAACGGAAAAGGAAACCTAAGATCGGTTCTAAGGTCCTTTCCCCAATGCCACCCAGCAAGAGCGAAGCCAAAGTGATGCCCACCTGTGTGGCTGCAATGTAGCGATCCAAGTTGCGCACGGCACGTTGAACGACCGCGGCCGTGCTGTTGCCTTCGGCAGCAAGTTGGTCAATCCGGGTCTTGCAGAGACCAGCGCAAACTCAGACGCCACGAAAAAGGCATTCGCCAAGACTAAAATGAATACGATGGCAATATCGATCGCTATCGACCCTGTAGATGGAGGGTGTTCCAAAAGACATTCCTTCCTTGGAGAATCCAGACTCGAGAACTCAGTACGTTGAGAACAAGATTGTAATTCAAATTGCAGTTTCGAAAAAGCACAAGGCGGGGTGAGGCTGGTCGGTATTAAGTACCTTACAAGTGAAATTCTTGTTTTTTGTGCAAGAAATTTTCACCACAGAAACACTCACCAGCCCTGGTACGGCTTAAGCCGCACGGTGCGAGGGGAATCACGGAGTTTTTTTATTCTCAGTGTCTCAGTGGTTCAGACTCATTTGACGGAATTGGCTTGAGCCCAGTGTAGTCTTTCTTGAGTGCGGCAGGCTCGTTGTGGGGCTGTGTTAGCCTGCGCTGAAATGTTCCTGCCACTCCCGACGTAGCAGACCATATAGATCCGTGTCCGAAATTTCGTCGTTCACGATCCAACGCTCCCGTAGATGACCTTCTTTCTGAAAGCCGAGCCGTTCCAGTGTCCTGGCGGAAGCCACGTTGCGTGGATCGATGTCGGCTTCAAGGCGATTAAGATCCAGCGTTTGGAAGGCGTAACGCAGGAGCGCCTGCAGCGCATTGTGCATATATCCTGACCCCCAATAGGGTCGGCCTAAGGCATAGCCAATCTCGGCCCGGCGACTGGCGACATGGAATTGAAAAAGCGTGCACGTCCCCACAAGGACGTGATCGGCGCGTCGCTCGATCCCCAGTTGAAACGCATTTCGGGCGCGATAGCCTTCCTGTACGTGGATCAGCCACTCCTGAGCTTGAGACATATTGGTCCAGGGCGGGTAACTCCAGTAGCGCATCACTTCAGGATGGGAGAAGATGTCGTAGACTGCGGGCAGATCTGCTTCGCTCAGAAAACGCAGGGTGAGGCGTTCCGTTGATATAACGATTGGTTCTAATGGAATCATGGTTAGATAATTATATTGTAAGCAGGCTAACGGTTTGCGTTTGTGTCATTCCACGGTAATCCCTGGCACCGTCCGTCACACCTGCACTGCACCGAACGCACGATTTGCTACACATGCGCCGGCACGCAGTGCAGGTGAGCAAATCGAGGTGAGCAAATCGGGTGCAAGTGTTGCGAAGCATCCCCGAAGCGGAGGGATTGGGAGGGCAGATCGCAGATCTGTCATGTGGTCACGGCGATGCCGCGTCGCAGGGCTTTGGCAGGCGCACTCACCGGACGCAAGGCTCGAAACTCGAAGCAAATTCGCACCGCACAGCAGCAAACTTTCCGTGTCGTTTACTCGACCCGCGTATATGTTAATTCGAGATCCGCCTCCCAAGATAAACCATCTTTGGGTAGCTCGCTCTTACCAATAATAGTATGCCCATCATCTACGAGAGTACCCGTGAAGCGTTGTGAGAAGCCCGGCACATTTCTCCACCATTTCCAAATGTTGTCACGCAGAGTCACTTCATACTTTCTGGAGACACCCCGCTCGTCGAAGTAGAGCATGAAATACTCTCCCGTAGCATCGTCACTGCCGAAAATGGCGATGCCGCTGGGAATCCCCGGTTCATCGATCTCCGAATGCATCATCAGGAATGCTCCTCCCTCCAGCCACTCGAACGAGGTATGACCATGAAATGTGGTGTCTGGGAAAAGAGGGTGCGTTCCGACAGTATTCCATTCGCCAATCAATACACTAAAAGGGTTGAGCGCGGGATTTGGTATGGCCGCTTCCCGCTTTGAATTTTTGGTCACATGCTCTCCTATTGTACCTGCTTGGTTATGTCTGATCGCCTAGCTGTCACAGCTAAGAGTAGATAATTGGGTGGGCCTGCCGAAGAGCTTCACCACGGAGCGCACTGAGAACACGGAGAAAACCTTTTAAAAGTCTCTGAGAACTCCGTGTTCTCAGTGGTGAGTAGAACTTAGCCTATTCTTTTAGCCACTCCCTCACAGCTGCGCCCAACCAGGTCTGATGCGAACGATCCGGCTCACATCGGAGCCTCGCCCCTACTACTTAATCTCTGAATAGACTCAAGCATACAAGAAAACAGCTCCCCGCGCAAGCTGAAGTTCATTACAAGCCAGGACTTTCTCAAAGTCGAGACTTGGACAGGCTTAGGAACAATAAACCGCGAAGCACGCCACACCCCCTGGCACCGTACGCCAGGACAGGTGTGCCCTAGTACGGCTTAAGCCGCACGGTGCAAGGGAGAGCGCCAAGGCTCAACAGGTTTTTTCTTCGTGTGCTTCGCGGTCTTAGCGGTTCAAAACGCCTGTCTGACATTACAAGCCTTTCCCGCTTGATCTCGTTGAGCGAACCAGCAGGCAGATGGGTAATTTGGAGTCATCTTCCAAACTCAGTACAAATATCTAGAGGAAGCACAGCGTTTGTAGGCTACAATGCTGTTGTAACAATCATCTAACTTTGCGAGGTGAGAGGCGGAACTCTAACACAGGGTCACATTGTTGTCGCAAAGACCCAACTATTGTGCATCGATAGGAGTGTCACCATGAATATGATCAAAGTTTCTGCCAACTCACGTACGGCTGCGGTGGCTGGCGCCATTGCAGGCGTCGTTCGTGATCAGCACCGAGCGGAAGTGCAGGCGATCGGCGCGGGAGCGGTCAACCAGGCCATGAAAGCCCTCATTTTGGCAACCGGTTATCTCAAGAACGATGGGATTTTCGTGAGCTGTGTCCCTGAATTCGCCGATGTGACCATCGAAGACAATATCAGGACAGCCATCAAGCTGGTGGTCGAACCAAGCCCCGAATCAGATTTCTCCTCCATCCGTCCTTCCACTCATGCGAGGCAGGCGGATCTGCCACAAGTCTGAGCTTGCACAGATTTGGATCTGAACCATTGCCCGCTGCATCATCGCGTTGCGATCTTATCAGCCAGGCAATTTGCTAACGTGTAAAGCAAAAAACACCTTCCCTGGGTTCCATGAACCCAGGGAAGGCTTAATTTATAGAAGAGCTATGTCCTGCGGATAACTAACTCGATAGATCAGTTGCAGCCCGGCAATTTGAAGCTGGCAATGCGCGTCTGCCATTTTCGGTCGGGTGGCGGTTCGGTTGTCTGGTAGTACTCGTTAACGTACCAGAATGTGCAGTCGTCAGCAGGGTCAATGTTCATTGAGGTGTAGTCGCCCCAACGAGAATTTGCATTGGTCTGTACGCCCGACCCATTGATGATCACGCCCTCGCCCAGAGTCATCTGGCCCAGCGGGTCACCCTTCTGCCTTCCAGTATAGCGGATACCAGGATAGACATCAATCGCGTTTACCACACTGTAGCCGAGAGCCATATTGCCGTTCTTATCCATGGCGATACTGCCCATCCAGCGATGGACGCCATCATTTGGGGCATAGGTTCCCTGCTGGTAAACCGAGTATGTGCCCCCTGTCCGCCGGATTTCGTACCAGCGCACACCCGCAATGCCAGGTAGGGCTTCCACAGACTGATTGGTGACTAGTGTTTCGTAGCCCTTGAAGCTGCGGTAGGCCAGGCGCCACATCGGCCTCTGGCGATAGGAAAGGATGTCAAGATATTGGCTAGGGTCCGTGATACCAGGTTGCGGCAGGCAATCGCGAGAAGTTGGGGCGCACGGGAAAATGGAGTCGAAAGACGCGACCGGGAGCTGGGTCTTGAGGATGATGGAGGCTGTGGGATTTGCCTGCCACTTCACGTTGAGTTCCCAGATGTTGAGCGCGTCAAAGGTCGCGCCATAAGGCCCGCCGTCATCCTGCGTGCCTATGATCGGCGCGGGAGAAGCATTCGCTGGCTTTGTCTTACCATCGATATCTGGTGGGAGCAGACCATCGCCTACCAACGGCAACATTCCAGGGGCATTCCCATCCAGGAAGAAGCTAACGACGCGCGCGTTCGGGTCGCCAGCCATGATCTTGTCCCGTTCAAGCGCATAGACGCCGATGCCATACTCTACTGTTGGTCCGAATTCACGCGTGGTGATTATGTACGAGTTCCTCCAGACCCCGTACTTTGGATAGTCGGGGAAGTTGACACCTGTGGAGAAGGCGTAACGGTAGTACGCGCCAGTGGGATCGCCGGTTTGCGAAACCGCGATGCAGTTCCAATACTGGGGACCAGCTGATGTGAATTGGGTGAGGATCCAGCGATCATCAAGCTGATCGTAGAGCACGATTGGGTCCCCAGCGAGGAGGCTGCAGTCGGTCACAGGAAAGCCAGCCCACAGCGCGCCCAGTGGAGTTGGGCCAAGCAGTCGGTTGCCTTGCTTGTCATAGACAGCAAAAACGAGATTGACCATCTCGACATAGTGATTTGGGCCAACATCGCCGTTCGGGTCGGGTGGGTTAACAAGGATTTGAGTTCCGTCGGAACGGAAGGGGTTATCAGTGTTTCGCAACCCTTCAAAAGTCAATGATGGAGCAGGAATGGTAAGAGCAAACAGTTGCTGTGAAGTAGAAGATGCCTGGATCGCTCCATCACCAGAAAAGCCACGATCAGTAACAATTGGTCCACGCTCCTCTGGCAGATCCCCCGAAGCAGGAGCTACCGCATTCTTTGCTAAGTCGAGCAAAGCAGGGGATACATCGAATGCGGCGGGGGTTGAGAATTTTGGAGGGGGGCCTTAAAAGCCGGCTGTGTTGTTTCTCCGGGTGCAGCAGTGGCGGGGATTGTGCCGAAGAGAGTTACGATGAGAACCAAAGTTGTAATCACAGGAAGGATTTGCTTGGTTTTCATTATATATTCTCCTCAAAATATAGATGAAACTTATTAGTTACTCTTGTCTGTATCGGGCATGGATAATTGATGAACTCCGGGCAGTTGCACCTCCTTTCAAGGAATGAAATCTTGGATAAATGACAACAAATTTATTGTATAAAAAATCAAAGTCAATTACAAGTAAATGCAGAGCTTTCTTCAGAGCAAAAGGTTACATACAGGCACGCCTCCATTTCAAAACATGCTCTGAGCGCCGTTCCACACGCTTCGCGTGCTACGCAATCCTCGGCGCTCGAAACTCGTTTGATCGCCGATGCTTCGCGCGGCGCAAGGAGCAGGGAGCGGGCGCCACTCCGCTTTTGAGACTCATTCCGATGTAAAATTAAGCAAACCTATGTCCCTCCCCAGACGACGTATTTTTTCCCGTCGAAACAAGCCTCGCACGCGCACAAGCGCATTTCGCCTGCCGATTGGATTGATCTTAGTAGTCCTTGCCATTGTTTTATGTGTTTTGATCCCCTCCGACCCACTTAATATTTCCAGCCAGAGCATACCGAATGGATCGTTGCCCACCGCTTTGCCAAGTTTCACGCCGCCTCCCAGGCCCACCAAGGAGCATATCGGGCATCTGATCTATACCTGCACACGCGGCGATTACAACCAGCTTTGCATGATCAATGCCGATGGGACCGGCTTTCAGCAGATGACAAAGTTTGAGGCGAATAGTTATTACCCGACCTATTCCCCGTTCGGAGGCTCGGTCGTCTATGCTTCGAGTCAAAATGGGGGTGTCTTCGATCTGTTCCTTTTTGTCTTCGAGGGACAGCGCACGCTCCGTCTCACCGACCATATTGGGAATGTCGTTTCTCCGAGCTTCTCGCCGGATGGGAACCGGATCCTCTTTGCCAACCGCGCCGCTGAAGGCCCCACCTCCTTATGGACAGTGGATACCAACGGAGAGAATGAGGATTTGCTCTATGCGGGACCAAACACCATCGTCGCGGCGGATTGGGCGCCGGTGGGAAACCGGATCGCGTTTGCGATGGCAGTCGACCAGCCCGATTCGTATGAAATATTCATTATGAACGATGATGGCACGGACGTCCGGCAATTGACGCGCGGCCTGCCAGGCATTGGAGGCAGCCTGGATTGGTCACCCGATGGCAGGCATTTGCTCATGTATGCAGGTCCGGCGGGGGATAAAAATATTTTCTTAGTGGATGTGGATGCGGAGACAGCCGCTCAACTGACCAATGGCGGCAATAACGCGGCTTGTTCGTTCTCCCCCGATGGTCAGTGGATCGCGTTCAATTCGTTGCGCAATAACGATCAGGCTGATATATTTATCATGCGTCCTGACGGATCGGACCTGCGACAGGTAACGAATGACCCAGAGCCAGATTGGCAGCCGCAATGGGAGCCGTAGCAGGAGGTGACATTCGCTTACATGTCATTCTGAGCCCTTCGGTTTAGCTCAGGATAAACTCCGCCAAGAATCTCTGGCACGAAAAGCGAGACTCTCACTTGCACCGTCCCGGTGTCTTTCGGGAGAGTGACATGATACTAATCGAGACTATAAGGCAATTGTCGCTTATCATTGGAGAGGTCTTATGAAAAAGCTTTCTTTCCTACTTATTATTCTTTCACTTCTTTCTGGCTGCAGTGGATTGCCGATTTCGATTCCATTTTTACAGACTCCCACTCCAGCACAACCCAATGGGCCTCAACCCACGGCCACGCCATTTTCGCTCGCTGATACAAATACACCTGATCTGTTTGTGCTGAACACCATCCCCGCCACAACGACGCCCGGCGCGGGGACAGCTATCGTTACTGATACGCCGCTTCCCACGTTCACCCCGACCTTCCGTCCCACCATCACGTTGGAAGCCATTGATCCAAGTTTATTTACGCCTTCGCCCAACTTGTTTCTTTCCGTCCAGCGCTCTACTACTCAGATCGTATGGGGTAGCACCTGCGAAGGCCCTCGCACCATCAAGTTTACGGCTCAAGTGATGCCGGCGCGGCGATTACGTTTCGTGACCTTATGGTACCGGCTTCAGGATAAATACAGCGGGCGTCACACGGACTGGGGCGGCGGCGCGATCCTGAGTGATAACGATCAGGGCACGTATTTTTATAACCTTGAATTGAGTCAAATTCGGAGTTATCGTTATTATGAAGATGCCTGGTTCCAATATCAATTGGTGGCTTCCACCGTCACACGCAAAGTCCTTGGGCGTTCTGTTGTTTCGCGAGCAGACGTATCGCTGACGCATTGCACTGTGATCAACCCTTGAGCATTCATCATGTTTGTAGGACGCAAAGGTTTCATCATGAAAAAACTTATCTACATCCCATTGCTTGCTGGCATCGCCGTGTTCCTGGCCGGCTGCTCCGGCGGCTTGCCGAATATTAGTTTGCCCCCATTCAATGCGACGGCCACGCCACCTCCGCCGGTGGAGACTCCAAGTCCATTCGTGAGTGTCACGCCGATTCCCACTCAAAATCTGTTTGCTACCTCCACTGCCACACCACTGACCTTCACGCCTACGGTCACAGCGCTTGGCGCAGAATTATTCACGCCTACGAGCACAGAGACGGATCTTCCCTTTAATATCCCAACGCCTGGGTTGCCTCCAGATGCCGGGAGCAGCGATTACTTTACTCCAAAGAATACAGGTTTTCTTTCCGTTTTGATCTCGAACAACATTCTATATTGGAATGAGGGTCCCTGCTCGCCGCGCGACATAAAGATTTCTGCATTTGTGGAAGACCAGGTCAATACAGATAAAGTGGTGTTGTTCATGCGTCTGCGCGAGAAAAAGAATACTTTAAACGTCACGGAATGGGGAGCGGGCGCGCTCATGCTCAAAGCGGATAACGGCTCTTTCAATTATGATGTTCACACCTGGAACATCAGACGCTACTATTATTTTGTCGATGCCTGGCTGGAGTACCAACTGGTTGCCCTCGACAAAGACCGCCAAGTCATTGGGCGGACTCCGATTTATGACCGCAACCTTTCCCTAGTGCGATGCAAGCCAGTACCATAGAAATTCCGTTTGAACTTATCTGGCTTCTGCGCGGGACGCTTCGCCGCGGCTCGGCGAGCCTGGTTGCCCTTACAGGAGCAGGAGTCTCACAGGAGAGTGGACTCCGCACCTTCCGCGACGCGCAGACCGGCTTATGGTCACAATACAAGCCTGAAGAGCTGGCATCTCCTCAGGCATTTGCACGTGATCCTAAACTGATCTGGGATTGGTACGCCTGGCGGCGTGAAGCAGTCAAGGGCGTGAGACCAAATCCCGGTCACTATGCGCTGGTCGAAATGGAAAAGCGGGCTCTAGGGTTTACCTTGATCACCCAAAACGTGGACGGTTTGCATCGCATGGCAGGGAATCAGAACGTGCTTGAACTACACGGCAATATTCATCGTGTGCGCTGCGCCGATTGTTATAGGGTTGCAGAAACATGGGAGGAGGATACCGATTCCGTGCCGCACTGCAAGGAATGTGGCGGGCTGCTCAGACCGGATGTCGTCTGGTTCGGGGAGGCGTTGCCGCGCGATCAACTCGAGGCAGCGGTCGAAGCCGCGCGTTCCTGTGACGTATTCTTTTCGATTGGCACGTCAGGCGTTGTCCAACCGGCTGCGTCCCTTGCGTTTGCGGCGCGCAACCGCGGTGCGATCGTTGTCGAGGTGAATGCTGAACCAACTCCGCTCACGCCTAAGGCGAATTTTGTCCTGCATGGCAAATCCGGGGAGATCCTGCCAGAATTGGTAAAAGCTGTTTGGGATTAGAACCTTTGCTTACGGTGTACGTAACACAATATTGTCAAATTCATAAGTCACCTCCTGGTCAGGCTGGAAGATCTCAATCGCCAGGGCCGTCGTACCTTTCTTGATCGAATCATCAGCTTTGTCAGCCACAAATTGGTCATTGATGAACAGGATGAAGTGAGCACCCTGAGCGACAACCGTGAGCCGATTTGGTCCCTCTTTCTTAATCAGAGGGGTTTCGGTACGATCAATGAGAGTCGTCCATTCACCTCCCTGAAATTCATACAGCGAATACAGATTATCAGAATCGATTGCAAAATAGTAAAAGTTTCCTTCGCTGTCCACCCGAAAGGCGATCCCGTAATCATTGGCGTCGGAATACTCAACCAGCTTTGCCTCAATCGTCAAAGAAAAATCCTCCACTGTTTTGGTGGATAGGGGCAGCCATCGTATGAAGCTTTGATGAGACAGGACACTCAAGCGATATTTGCCATCCTTTATTTCAAATGTGGATTTTGAATACTCATCGTCCTCTTGAGCGGCTACATACCAGTTATTGTTGTTATTATCAAATGGTTCCGAAAGGATCTCCTGCCATTTTTCCGCCACATCGGTGGCAGTGGACTGGAAGGCCAGTGCGGTACTGGTCATTATGAAAGCAGACTCCGTTGCAGTCAGGTTAGGTGTTGGTGTATAGGTGGCTGTGGGAGTTGAGGTGCGTGTTGCTGTAAGTGTTGGCGCGGGAGTGGGGGTGACGGTGGGCGTCGGGAAGTACCGGTCAAAGAGGGACACGAACTCGGTTTGATAGCGCATGAAACCCAGTGCCGAGATACCCAGACACACAAGCAATCCGAATCCAAGAATGGCCAAACGAAAATTGCGGGTGTATGCCTCTTCGTCATCGAACGGGTTGGAAATGGGAGATTGCTTCATACTTTTCCCTTTCTACTCTGTGAATGATCAGCGCCGATTCTTGAAACATCACGGCTTCCACTCACTCAATTGCTCACCAAGCCTTGTAATCCTTTCACGCATGAGAACCGCCACAATCCCCGCTATCAAGAGAAGGACACCGGTCGAGCCGATTAGGATGACGGGTCCGAGTCCCTTGAGCGCGCTGTAAACGACGGTGATCACTCCCAGCACAGCAAATACGATGGGCGTGATCACCAGACTCCGCGAACGCTGGATGAGTCCATAGATCAGCACGACCATGGATTGCACGAACAGCACGAAGAAGAAGGACAGCCTGTTCGTAGATACCATTTGAATATAGGTTGTGCCCAGTAAGACCAACTGTGAAAGGATGCCCGCAATGAACGCGCCCGTTTTGCTTCCTGCGCGTGTAAGCAGGAAATGCATCACCATGCCGAGCAGTGCCGCGCCGACGGAGTAATATTGTGGCTCGTCCACATTTAGTTCCAAGAGGATCATATAGTAGGACATCAGATAAAACGCATTGGCGGGTAATGCCCACCAGACGTTGCGTAACGCGAACGCTTCCGCTGCGAACAGCGTGGCCGTGATCGCCACGGGAATGGACGCATCCAAGCCGCTCTGGAATAGTGCGCCGAACGAAGTTAACACGCCAAGCCCAAGTCCGCTGAAAAGAAGCGTTTCGTCCCAGCCTTTTGTATTTTGATTTCGTCTGAGCCAATACCCTATTGCATAGTAGAGAATAGCGAGCGCAATTAACGGGAAAATCCATTTTTCATAATTCAGGACATCACAGAACTTAAGCACTGTAAGAGTAAGGAATACCGTAACAAGATAACCAAGTAACGGTTCTTTTTGGAAATAGGCATTGAGCGTGAAGAATATGGCATATAAGGATAAATAGATTGTTGATCTAACGGGATCTAGATCGACCCAGATCGCAAACGTACTCATGGCGACCAAAACATAGCCAGCCCCAAGTGTGATGGATCTGAAAGTCCGCTTTCCTTGAATGAGACGCCCGAAGATTAAGTCTCCGCCCAGCCAGATGAGGCTTGCGCCGAAGAGGAAATGTCCGATCTTGCTTATTTTGAAATCATCCAAAATCAAATAGAGTGAGATGGAAAGCAAACCTTCTACGGCAACTTCAAGCCAGGCGAGTGGACGTGCAAATATTTCCACTGCAAATAATAAAGCAATAAGCAGGATATACCATCCGCTGGTTTCTTTGAACAATGCCAGAGAGGTGAGTGAAAGCAATGCGCCGAGTGCTAACCCGCTATTGATGAGAACATTGCCCCACCCTTTCATTTCATCCACACGACGGCGGAAGAAAAAGCCTGCTGCGTAATAAAGCGCGGATAGCAACGTTAGGGCAGGCAGCCATAAGTCAAGATGGAAATAATTCAATCCATAAACAATTGCGAGGGTTTCGGTTGCAGCAGCAAAGTATCCGAGCCAGGCTAGCTTACTATGTATGGCATGGAGTGTGATCAGCCCGGCATAGACGATCAACACGAGCGCGCCGCGTCCGGGATGCTCAAGGTCAGCGAGCGCCAGCGTAATCCCCAGCAGAGAAATAAAAATTCCTAGAGTGATCGCAGGCCAGCGCGATTCTGTTTTTAGTGAAAGTGACATTCTTGTGAATAACTCTGGTAGGACAAGCAATGTACTCGCGATCAGCAATTGATAGACAATCGGAATTTCTAGCTTATCAATAATCGGCAAATAGAAGAATGTGAAATAGGCAAATAATGCGCTGAGCAATGCCGCGCTCCATACGTACCAGCGTGGGTGAACCAGGTGCAAGCTGGCATATAGAGATGCGGTCAACGCGAAGATCCCAAATGTGAGGACTGGCTTATCCCAGGTAAGCGCGATGGAGAAGGCTGTCAGGAATAAAGGCACGGAACCTGCCAGGAACGCCCAATGGTATTTTTTGATCTTTTCAATGGGGAGCCGAAATGCAATTTCACTTACCAGCCCAAATACTGCGCCCCAGATCCAGAATCCGAAAACGTAGCCGGGTTGTGTCGCTTGGAATGAGTGGAGAACAAACCAGGGCAGCGGAAGGAGTGCCGCAGCTGCCATCCATGGGAAGAAAAAGGTAGGAGTGAGGAGGTCGCTCCAGGCGTAGAAAGAGGCGGCAGTCAGCCATGTCAACGCGATCACGAGCCACCATCCGTTTGAAATATTTGGTTCAAACGTGTGGACGGCTACGAATACAAGAGAGGTGAACAATAAACTCAGGACTTGCAATTGGGCGAGCAAAAAGACAAACAAGGAAAACTTGCTGTCTTTCCATTTTCTCAATAGGAATGTGCCGGCCAAGCCTACAAGAGAAGCCAGCATGACGAGAAAGATTTGTAGTTCTACTTCAGCCTTGAAAATTTCACCCGCGCGATAGAACGCCAGGCTGAGCGCAACAAAAGCGACTGCGCTGAAAAACCTTGACTCGTAAAACCAAACGCTGAAACTCCAGATGGCTGCCATGAGCAAAAAGATGACGGACCAGTAAAGGCTCAGGAACGGTTCAACGAAGCCAATCGATTCTTTGAACACATTTGCATCGATGAGCAGCAGGAAAGAGAACACAATAAAGAAAGCGAAACTGGGTTGAGGCAATCGTTTGCGGATGCCAAGCGCCACGCCGCCGAATGACAGCGTTGCCACCGCTAAAATCGGCAAACGTGCCGCTTCCACTACCGCTGCCAAAATCAACGCGGACGCAATGACAAAGAACGCGCCCAGGTACAAATAAATTTTGATGCTGGCTTCGCTCAGCAACGTTTGTATCAGGGATGGGCGCGGACCTGCGGGAACCATCACCGCTGGGATTGCAGGTTGCTCCTCCTTGATCGTTGGTGTTGCAGACTTGAGCGATACACCGGGTTTGGCTTCGAAATCATATCGTCGCCTCAGGACCTCAGCCTGATGCGGTTCGATCAGTCCGTTCGCCTGCCAGGCTTCGATTTCCTTTAATACGGTGATACGGTCGTATTTTGAAAGCCTGGAAAGCTGGCTTGAAATATATTGGCTGGGTTTGGAACTCAGGGCATCCAGAGCAGCTGCTCGCACATCTTCCACGCCATGAATGGCAAGGCGTTCCAGCTCGAAGAAAATAAATTTGCTGCTGTAGTTCACCTGTTCCAGCGCATGAATTCCCTCTACTTGCCGCGCACTGTCGCTGCTTTTGAGATTGTCAAGGATCTCGTCGAGGATCTTCTGTGTATCTTCTGCCATGGCGCATCCACCTTTCCCTTTGAAATTGGAACCCAGCTTAAGGGTTTTCGTTATGGGTCTGTAACCATCTTGCCATAGTGCAACTGCCAAAGCCAGGTCATGAACTGCCAGAAACTGCCATGTTCTTAAACAAAAAGTGACTGCCACCTTGCTCCGTGTGCTCCGCTTCTGGAGTGCTCTGCAAAAGTGACAGTCACTTAGAGATCAATCGCTTATTTCAATATGACGCCGCTTCGGGCGGGGATTTTGAATTTCAAACGATGGTCGTTCATGGAAATATCGGATGCTTCCCCCAGGATTGCTTTTGGACTCTTCTTCGCTTCATACGTGACCTCGACCTGCTGAGGCGATTCTGAGGTGTTCAATGCCACGACGAATGTTTCATCTTCGAACGATCGGGAGAACGCATACGTGCCATCTGCTGACCATAGCCTTCTAAAATCGCCGCGGCGCAAGGCGGGATTCTGCTTACGCAACGCGATCAACCCTTTGACGTAGGAGAGCAGATCCTTATCCCATTTACTTTCCTCCCACGGGAAGGATTTGCGGCAATCCGGGTCATGTTCGCCATCCAGACCGATTTCATCCCCGTAATAGACGCACGGCGCACCCGGATAGGAGAACATAAAGAGCCACGCTAATTTCAGGGCATCCTTATCTCCACCAGCACAGGAGAGGAAGCGCGGTGTATCGTGGCTATCCAATAAATTCAATTGAGCATAGGTAATATCATTTCGATAGAGTCCCAAATTGTGATCGATGCGATTGGCGAACTCATGCGCGTCGATGACTTGTTGGATGCCATGATAATTAGATTGCTGGTGCAAGACTCGATAATTAAGATGAGTGCTGGGAAAGAATGCCAGCATCGGTTTGGTCACATCATAGTTCATGATCGCATCGAATTGATCTCCCTGCAGCCAGCGGTGAGACTCATGCCAGATCTCTGCAACGATATACGCCTCAGGGTTGATTTTTCTGATGCGGTTGCGGAACTCCTGCCAAAAGGAATCATCATCAATTTCTTCTGCCACGTCCAGACGCCAGCCATCCGCACCTAGCTTGATCCAATGCTCGGCAACGCCGAAAAGGAATTCGCGCACGGCTGGCTCATTGGTGTTGAACTTGGGCAATGCGGGCAAATTCCACCAGCCGCGGTACCCAATGGCAGTGATGCTATCTTCATGCTGTAGAGCCCTCAACTCCTGTGGGCCCGGATACGCGCCCCAATGTTTTCTGCGGCTCAGGCGCTCGGGGTCGAAGAGGAACCAATCTCGATAAGGTGAGCCGTCGCCGCATTCGAGCACGTGATGGAATTGCCAGAAGCCGCGCGAGGCGTGGTTGAACACGCCATCCAGAATGATACGAATATCCTTTTTGTGGGCCTCATGGAGCAGTTCGGTGAACGCTTCATTTCCACCGAGCAGTGGGTCGACCGCGTAATAATCAAAAGCATGATAACGATGGTTGGAAGCCGAAGCAAAGATCGGGTTGAGATAAAGAGCGGTGATCCCCAAATCCTTTAGATAATCGAGCTTTTCAGCGATGCCATACAAGTCGCCACCCTTGAAGCCATGCGGCGTGGGTGGCGAGTTCCATGTTTCAAAAGGCAGATTTGCTGAAGGATTACGCGTACTTCTTGCAAAACGATCCGGAAAGATTTGATAAAAAATTGCATCCTGAACCCAGTCTGGTGTTGTCATTATGAAACCTCGCTGTAAGCTAATGTAGGACAAGACGCAACTTGTCCTACATTGGTTACGATTCTACGTCATTTCAATCAGGGAAGTAAAAACGACAATGGAATTTCTATGCGCTCGCGCCAGGCAGTTTCGGAATGGTCGGCGCCTGCGAATTGGAGCGTCATCGAATTCTGGTTTTCCACATAGCCAGCCTTCTGGAGGTGTTCATCCATCCGTTTTTGATACGGTCCATAGAATGCATCCAGTCCCTCCGTGCCGTAATCAAAATACAGCTTGTGTGTTTCCGGGTCCGGTAGGTTTTTTGCCATTTCATCCACCAGTTCATTCTCGCCTGCCGGCCAATTGGTGGAGAGACAACCCGCGCCGCCGAAGACGTCGGGATATTCACTGACAGCATACAGCGAGATCAATCCGCCCATGCTCGAGCCCATCACGAACGTATTCGATTGATCAGCCAGGGTTCGGTAGTTTGAGTCGATAAACGGTTTTAGTTCCTCCACGATAAAGTGGAGGTATGCATCTGAAATGGGTGCGCCGCCATAGGTATTAATAAAATTTTCGTGATGTCTTTCAAGCGCAAGCGACTGGTATGGTTTTTGTGGCATGTATTCACGCCAGCGTATATCTGTGTTCCAGATTCCCACAACAAGGGCACCGCAAATCTTTTTGTCATCCATTAATTTCGAGATGGTTTTGTCAATTTCCCAGCCGGAGCCGCCAAACGCGGTCGCAGAGTCAAATAGATTCTGTCCATCGTGCATATAGAGGACGGGATAGCACTCTGCAGTGTTTTCGAAATAACCCGGTGGATACCATACATCCACATGCCGCGGCGTAATGAAGTTTGACTTAAACTTCTCGTGCCGTTCGAGCGCGCCGAGGATATTCATTGGAGGACGATCCCGCCAAAAGGTGGAAGGAAGATTCTTTTTTGTCCTCCCGCAGCCTGTACTTTACATTCGGGACCTGTCGCGAAGGCGAAAGCGGATTCAGTTAACTCAAGCTCAAAAGATACTTCCTGTTCCGAAACATTGAGTACGGTGACTAAACTTTTCTCAGCGTCACTTCGGTGATATACCAATACCTTCTCATCTGAAAAAATGGTGGTACGACTCCCGCGCCGCAGGGCTGAGTGATTTTTGCGTAGAGAAATCAATCCTTTATAAAAGTTGAAAAGTTCACGATCTTGCGCTTCACCCCAAATCATCGGTAATCGTGCTTCTTCATGGATGGCGCGTCCGTGCTGCATCACATCATCATGTTGGGAAAGTCCCACTTCGGTGCCGTAGTAAATGACCGGTGCGCCGGCAAGCGTAAACTGACATAACGCCACGAGCTTGAGCTTGCGTATGTTACCTCGTGCTACCCAGAGGAATCGGTTCATATCATGATTATCGAGAAACGAGGGACGAGTAAACGTCGCTGGGAAGTAGGTTTCGTGCCGGTCCAGAAATTCCCCAAATTGTCTTGCATTCCACCTGCCAAATGCAAAGGTTTTGCGCATGGCTTCTAACAACATGAAGTCGAGGGCGCCATCCATGCCGCCTTCGAAGGTGAGCTGCGAATCGGGTGGGTCAACGGCTTCGCCGAACGTCCATGAATCGGGTTTGGATGTGCGCGTGAGGCGGCGGAAGTCTCCGTAAAAATCGGGTGTGGGACCGATGCAATAATCCACGCGATAGCCATCCGCGCCAAACTCCAGCCAATATTTTGCGGCGTCAAGAACATGCTGGCGGGCCGGAGCGTACCGTAAATTGATCTGTGGCAAGCCTCGAGAGGTGAAGAAACATTTATATTGATCGGGCCAATGCTCAAAGGTGTACCAATTGAAGTATTGACTATTACGATCCTGGGTGGCTTCGATAAAACTCGGATGCTGGTTGGACCAGTGGTTGGGAACGAAATCTATTAGGATGCGCATACCCCGTGCGTGGGCTTGTTCAACGAGTTCCTTGAAATCCTCTTTCGTGCCGAGGCGCGGATTGATCTCAAAGAAACTGGTCGCGTCGTAGCCATGATAACTTGGGCTTGGAAATATCGGAGTAAGCCATATACAATTTGCGCCCAGTTCAGCGATGTAATCTAACTTTTCAATAATGCCACGTAAGGTGCCATTGGATTTTAAGGAAGGCTTTGCCTCGATCTTTGGAAAGTCGCTAGATGGACTAAAAAACCGATCCGCAAAAATCTGATAGATGATCGCGTCCTGTGCCCAGGCGGGAGGCGGATCGTTATCCACGTAGAACGCGTAATAGGCTCCGCCATCTGCTAGGGTTTCCTCATCCTTGTTCCCTGCACTGACTCGATAACGCACCACCGTCCCTGCGCGCTGACCCGGGATCTCGCCCCGAAAGCGACGCAGGTATCCCCACAGCAACGTATCCCATTCCGAGTCGATCGGCTCGAGTGAAGTCGCGTAACCGTTTAGGGCAATGCCATTCTTTCCATCGGGGTCACTGCCATCGTTTGTCCAGTAAATCCACGCCTGATTGTAGGCATAGGAAGGACCGACAGTGAGATCAATTTGGATGGCTTGATCGGGCAAAGGGTCGTGCGGTGAGCGTTGGTGGGCATGTGTGACTCCGCCGCGCTGCAATCTCAAATGAGCAATGCGCGACTCGTCAGTGGATAGCGTTCCGAAAATAAAATCTTCCATACGTTTCCTTTACTTCAGACCCTAAAGGTTTTCCTTGCTGACCAAAGGTCAGACCATCAGGAATGCATAACGTTACTGGATGACGTTACGGAAAAGAAACCTTTAGGGTCTTCTTTATTTTGAAGGTGTAAGTTGAATAACAATTACACCATACGGGGGAATTTCAGGCAGGAGAGTATAAGCATCAAATCCGCCTTTGTCATTCGATGGCAGAGAATTAACGGTGGACTGATCCAGCAAAGAGACCGCCTCATAATTACCAGAGAGTGGACCCACACTAAGCTCGAGTTGCGGATCAGTTATGGGGGCATCATCTATATTGATGATCGCTAAAAGTGTTTCATCTTTGCTGGCGCGTAAATAAGCCACCAGCTTATTGGAATTTGACTCAGCGACAAATGTTTTCCCGACGCGTAAAGCAGCATGGGCATTTCGTAACTGAATGAGCTTTCGATAATGTTCGAGCAAGGAGGCATGATCGCCTGTCTGTTTCGCGACATTGACCGCGGAAAAGTCCGAATTGACTGGTTCCCAAGGTTTGCCACTGGTGAAACCCGCCCCGTTTTCGTTTGTCCATTGCATCGGAGTGCGGATCAGTTCATCAGGTTTGGTACCGCTCATTCCAATCTCTTCACCATAATAAATGAAAGGAATGCCAGGAGCCGTGAATAGGATCCCTGCCGCGGCTTTTGCCTTGCCTTCACTGTTCTCACCAAGTTGATTGACGACGCGTGGCATATCATGGTTGGTAAGAAAGTTAGCGTTATCCTGTTGCGGGAATGCTTTCATTCAGTGACTTGAGAATGGCTGTGGAAAGATCGAAGTTGAAGGCCGAGTCCAGTTCGGCATCTGTTTTGGTGTACTCTTTGACATTGGCGTTGTCGGTCCAGGCTTCGCCGACTGTAAATGCCTTCGGATTAAGGGACCGATAGTAATCACCCCACTCTTTAAGAAACACATGATTTGTGGTTGAGTCTGCCAGTTTGTCGTCTTCGACCAGATAGCGCACCGCGTCGAGGCGGAAGCCGTCAATGCCTACATCCTTTAGCCAGAACGAAGAAATTTTTTTCGCCTCTTCTCGAACCGCGGGATTGTCGTAGTTCAGGTCGGGCATTTGATCCCAAAAGATGGCATAGTAATATCCTCCGTTCGTCGCCTTATACCAGGCGGGCGCACCCCATGGACCGAGCATGCCAGGATCTTGATCCTTCCAAACATACCAATCGTGATGCTCGCTTCCCGGTTTGAGCGCATCCCGAAACCAGGGATGTTCTGCACTCGTGTGGTTAAGCACCAGGTCAATGATGACTTTGATATTACGTTTGTGCGCCTCCGCAAGCAGGCGTTTGAAATCATCCATCGTCCCATAATCAGGGTTGACCGCATAATAGTCCGTCACATCATAGCCATGATAGGAGGGGGATGGGTTGATAGGCATCAGCCAAATCCCGCGGATGCCTAAATCATGCAGATAATCCAGCTTTTCGGTGATGCCGTTGAAATCGCCGATTCCGTCCCCGTCGCTGTCGCGAAACGAGCGGA
>WNFU01004843.1_pt1 | contig 26472 bp, 36 predicted proteins | sample 5400121 | NCBI WGS metagenome assembly WNFU01 (sample SAMN13153360, study PRJNA577476) | soil metagenome | isolation source: 100 cm soil or saprolite under grassland replicate 1 | place: USA:California | collected 2016-06-15 | reverse complement strand
GTAGGTGTGATCACGGACTTAACGTAGCCCGATAGATCGAGAGCGAACTCTCGACCCCTGGCTGGGTCTGGTCAAACGGGCTTGTTCACATCTCCCAAGCCCCCACCAAAGCATTTAGGTTTGGTGGCGGGTGTTTGACTCTCGCAGCCGCTCGGATGATTGCATTTGACGGGCTCCTTGCCATTGCCTGCCTGTTGCTGCTTCCACTCTCGAACCTGCTCATCATTCATCTTCGTGAGATCCATCTTTCGTGCGTGGCTCTGGTGGTTGCTCTTATAGCGGGCTTTCGCGTAGGCAAGATAATCCTCGAAGCGGAGCGCGTTTGACTTCGGGCATTCCGGAGTGTGCGCGCCGTCAATCCGCCCGCATTCGTCGCAGCGCTCGGCGGTGAAGTCATCGGCTTGGTCAGTCTGGACGGGTGGCCCGATCTGCAGGACTTCGCGCACCTCCGCGAGCAGGCGCTTGCCCTTCAGGATCGAACTGTCGTAATTCCAGGCGAATTGCGGCGATTTGCCGCCTTTGACTTTCCAGCCGCCATTCGCGTTTGATCCGCCTTCGCCGCTGAACTCGTCCGAGATCCGGGCCGTCAACTCGGCGTCCGTGGCGCCGTTCTTTTGTAGCGGCTTCCAGCGCCCCGCGGCGTTCTGGACGTGGTGAAGCAGAGCATGCTCAATGGCATTTTGGAGCTTGGGGACAAACACCTGTGGTGTACGGACGTCGTCGGGATCGGCCTCGATTTCATCATCGGGATAGGCCGCCGAGTGATCGACCGCGTTGATTTCGAGCCAATCATCCAGAGCCGGGATTGCGGCTTCGACCTGGCGTTTAGCCGCCTCGGAAAGTCCGCCTGTCGAGATCTGCTTGAGTAGGAATGATCTCGCCTTCCAGCCTGCCGCCGCGATCGCGCCCTCTCGCATTTCGTGGCATGGTTCATGGTCATAGATCGGACCTGTGAAACTGGCGACTCCCGCCGTTGCTGAATACGTCGAGCGCCACATTCCGTCAACCTTGTCTTTGACTAGGCTGATAACCACCTCTGTATTTTCGGCGTTTTTCGGGAATGGAACTATGATTACTTCCACACCCTCAACATACACGCCATGCTCATTGACCTGTGGATTGGCTTCGCCTTCCTCTTCGCGTTCTTCCTTGATCTCGACTGGCGCGCCTGGCTCCCTGCGCCAGGTCGCAACGGCCTCTTTGTGCCGACGCTGGCGCTCCGTCGTTTGCTCTTCGGCTTCGCCTGCCGCTCTTTGCGCCTCTTCTTCGGCGTCGATCTCGGCAATAAAATCGCTTGCCGGCGAAGTATTGATTTCCGGCTCGCGCCTATTCGTCGATCTGAAGGTCCCGATCGGCTCATCGTCGTCATCGGCTGTGGCTCTCACGTTCACCCTATCGGTGATCTTGAGTTGAACCCTTAGGCCGCCGTAGTTGTAGAAACTACGCCCGAGATTCTTCATCACTTGAATGAGCGCGTTCTTCGCCTCTGATTCGCGCTTCGAGAGCTCGCATCGCTCACTCCTGATCCTGCGGTAAATCTCCGCCGCTTGTTCGATCTCCGGCACGTCGCGTGCTTCCATTCCCGGTAACTCTTCCTGCTTGGCTTTCTTTCCCATCATTTCCCCCATTTGAATTGTTGAGACTGCGGACAAGTTGCGAAGTGGCTCGCGTTGTTCGAGACGGCGATAATCTCGACCTCGACGCCGCTTTGAATCTTGAACTTCTTCCATTGCTGTGTCCGGTAAAATTGTAGGTTCGGCCAGGTGTGAAGGAGTCACGATCTTTGCCCCCTTATCACTACTCAGATAAATACTCGGCCTCGAGCAGCCCCGCGTATGGGAGATGGGCTCGACGTAAAACGCCGGCGACCGTACGCGCATGCTTTCGGTGAACGTGCATGAACATGGATCCTTGATTCCGATCGCGCTGGAAGTTTACGTAGCAGATGACCCCATTGTCAGCTGCCGCTATCATCATGGCAGCCAGCTCAGTTTCGCTCTTGCAGCGCACCGTAATTTTTTCTTTTGAATGAGGATGTGGGGGTTCTTTGGGTGGGATTGTGGTCTTGGTCATATCGTTGCTCCTAAGCGACAGGACTTTCTGGATTTGGCCCAGTTCCCGTTCTGTCCTCCTATTTAAGCAGATATAATACTACTTAATCAGATACTACTCAACCATATCTTTTGTTCAGCCTATTTTTTTTGGGCTTCTTAATTGTGGAGTTGGAAACTCCTGCTTCATATTCTCTCTCTGGAAAAGGATTAAATTGTTAAGAATCCTGTCGCTAGCAATCCTGATTCCGATTTGAGAAACGAATGTACAGCTGAACCAGCAACACCAAAATACTAACAGTCATTTTTGGTGAAGAGCCTCCCGTCGCGTAAATTTGGCTTAGATTCGGGGATCGCCTTCCATAAAAATCCTTGATGGATACTGGACCTCTGGTTTCTTGGGCTTACTTTGTGGAGCCTAGCTGGAGAGCAAATCAGGATCCCCCCTGGCAGGGGGCAAGCTGCTTACCTTTGACCGACCTGGTTAAGTCGCTGGGGTAAAGCCGAATCTCGCTGGGAACAATCAATCGCAAAATTATCACTCCATCTCCGCGAATAGTAGCGGTGCTTGCTCCGGCGTCTTCACCTTCGTCTTTTTCTTGCCCTTCTTCTTCGTCTTCTTCTTGTTCTTTCTCTTGGCTTCAGTTCGTAGTATCCCTTTCGAATCAGGCTTGCCAGCGAGGGTCCGGCGCATCCCCTCGTATGTGCCCATCCCGCCGTCTTCGAGGATGCGACAGAGGGCATCCACTACGGGCAATCCCTCCGGAGTTACCATGTCCATAATGCCTGGTACGTTCTCGAAGCATATAGCTTTGGGCTGAATCTCGCAGACAAGCCGCACGAACTCGAAGACCAGGCTGTTGCGCGGGTCCATCACGTTGCGGCGGCCGTTGGCTCGCGAATATCCCTGACACGGCGGCCCGCCGGCGACTAAGTCAACCTCACCTCGCCTCATACCGATGGCGTTGAGGATTTGTTTGCCGGTCAATTTCCTGACATCGCCGAAGAAGAAATGTTCGCATCCGCGCATGCCGGGGCCTTGGTTCTTGATCCATCCGCCTCCGCTGATGGTCGGCTGCTCGATACCATCGGCTTTACGACGGCTCCAGCTTCGAATTATCTCTTTCTCCATGCGCTGTTCGTCTTCTGGTGTCGTAAAGTGGAACTTACAGGGGTAAGCGCCGAGGTTGAACAAATAGGTTAGTGTTGCGGCCGAGTTGTTGTCTGATGCGGCGATTACATTGAACCCGGCTTGTATCAGTCCGCATGACAACCCTCCGCAGCCGGCGAAAAAATCGATCGCTACCGGCCGGCGCATTGAGCGAAAATAGTCTTCGGCAATATCCTCGCTTACGATTAGGCCGGAAGGGAGGTGGACAAGGTTGTCCGGCTCTTCCGGTCTCCCAATGATAAGACCGGGCGGTAATTCAGGGAGTCTGTCAATTCCTGTCCACATCAGTCGCGTATTCCCCTTCTCTTGTTCATTACATTGGCAAGATCGGTAAGCTGTTCATCGCTTCCCTTATGAAGGCTTGTGCATTTTCTACAGTCCAACCTGGAGATAACCGCCGGGCGTCGGCCAACTGGAATCCCTCCGGTTCCTGTGTGGCGACTATTAATTGACCTGGCCTTTGGCCGTTGGATGGCTGATAGTATAGGTGGTAGTGATCAAATGTGTTTATTAGCTGGTCGGCGAACCATTCACGGGCTAACTCGCTTGAAATATCCCCCAACGTCTGCCGCGCCGCGCTTATTGGCGTGTCGGCGGGAATATTGACTTCTATGGGTTTCATCGGCTTTCCCCCTTTTTGGCGATTGTTGTTGTCGCTTGGTTAAGATCATCGTGAAACTTATCAAGGCATTTCGGGTAAAAGTCGGATCGCCGCTTGAGAGATTTAATCGTTGCCAGTAGATTGAGCACGGCGACGAAGAGATCGGCATTCGCTTGTGCTTCCTTTCTACTGATACTTGGGCCTTGATTTTGCCTCCGCGGATCTCACTTGCAATGTACTGATCTCAATGTAGCCATAGCCAATCCGCTTTTTATGTAGTTCTGGTGCGCGCTTCCTGCCCCTTCTTTTCTCTCTTTGCAACAAACAATTTGCTCAGAATCAAAACCAAAGGCGCAGCGCATTCTTACTGATGGCCTTGACCTCTTCGGGCGTGGCTGGTCGTGGCTCGGCGCTTACCCATTCTTTCCCCGGACGCCAAAAAACATTCGTATGGTCGGGATCATCAAGAAGAGCGCAGGTAATAACCGTGACTGTCCCGTCGCGTGGCTCGGAGCGGTGGATTTCACTGACGCATTGATAATAGTCATCGCCCTCGAAATAGACCTCGCGAGCGCACTCGTATAGACGTGTTTCAGACGGTTCGCTCATCACGCATCCGCCTGAACTGTAAAGGGTACGGCGAGTCAAGAACTGTGATGCGCCATTCTCGACTGGCTTGAACCTGTAATTGCGCAACTCGCCGGCCACTATCGTTGATCGAAAATTCCAAGGGTGATCATGAATGTCAGAGACATTTGGCGCCGTGTAACTATTGCTCCAAACGTTTAGTCTGGTTTCTTTGGTCAGGTATAAGCTTAGCATTCCGAAACCCTGGAGCGACCATTCGTAATGCTCAGCCTTTTCAAGAATCTGTCTTGTTGTTGCTTTTAGTTCTTTCATCGTCTTCACCTCTGAATCGTGTTCCTGAGAATCCAGATACAGAGTCCGCTTTTGCAAACCCAGGCACGCTAGGCGGCCATGGCCAAGGCATCCAGATAGGGCCTGAATATGGCGTCGCAGAGCGCTGTCCCCATCTCAACCGGCACGGCGTTCCCGATTAACCTTACGTTGTCCTCTCGGTTTTCTCCCATGAAGTGGTATGACGGTGGGAATGAGGTTGCAGCCGCCAGCTCTCTCACTTTCAGCATCCGAAAGAGAATATCAAGCGAGAAAAATGCCTCTTCTTGGACGATCTGCGGTCTGGCCAGTCCAAAGCGATCACGTGTGCTGATGGTGTGTAACGGGTCGTAGGCATCTAGCGCCCCGCCGGTACCATTATATTTCAGCAAAAACGGGGTTTTAATTGCTTGAGCGATGGCCCAAGCGTCGAAGCTGGTGATGGTGGGAAGAACTTGATCAGTCGAATAGCACCGCAAATCTTCACCCCCATGATTGACCGGTACAATGATGGGGCGCGCCACGGCATGGTGATTGCCGCTGGTTGCGATGGTGGTTAGCGGTTCTTCCCAGCTTCGGGCATACATGTGTTGGTGGAATTCCACCAGGTATGGCTCCATCTTCGGCACTGGCGTTATAAGCGCATAGTGTTCGTAGTTAGCTGTGATTGTCCCGAGAGGTTTGTTGGTCGGCTCTCCAAACTGACCGCCATAATATTTGAGTAAAAAACGCTCCCCTAATTTCACCAAATCGTAGATCACGCCGATCGGCAGTGGCCGCCCATTACTGTCGACCATGCGAACCCCGCAGAATTTCTCCAACCCGTAGAATAGTCTGCGTAGGGTATTGATGCTGAGCGGTTTTGGTCGCCCGAAGATAGATTCTCCGGGGTCGTCCAGGTCAAGTATTTCGGCAGCCATTCTGTAAGGTTTTAGCTTGCCCGGTTGATCGATGAGTGATAATTGACCACTTAACCTCTTGCGGAGAGCCTTCGGACTGGCGTGTGTAGGTTCGGGCCAAATAATTGGGCCAACCCGTGAGGCCTGAATGAATAGCCGCTCGCGTGATGTGGCGTCGCCGTGATTGGCTGCTTTCAGTATCCTCCAGTCAACTTCATACCCCAATGATTTCAGCGCCTGAGTGAAAGCTACGAAGGTTTCGCCCGCGCGTTCCTTGATCGGCCTCCAGCATGTCAGGCGGACCTTGTGGGAGACCTTCCTCTTTGTTTGTTCCAGACAGGTGAGCTCGTCATAGATCGCTTGCCATTCTCCTTTCGTGCCGCCTTTGGCAAGCATCTTTTTGTGCCATCGTTCGAACGGGATGAGGGGCAGGGCAAAGTTCAGAACCTTTTCGATGACGACTTCCTTGAGCGGCCCCCATTTTTTGAATTCGGGGACATTCTCGATGCAGAGGCGGTTGATCTTTATCCCCCGCATACCCAGCCGCTCTATCCACTCGAGGATGCGCCAGGCAGACGCCCGTGACTGAGGGTTTACCGGCCTGTTCCCCCCGGCCCTGCTGAAATAGATGCATTCGGGCCCGGCAAGTAGAAGGTCGACATCTCCATGAATGTCTAGGGTCAGCGGGTCGATCTCTTCGACCCGCCCGCAAATGGCGGCCGCATCCTTGAGGTTTGCTTCATATGTGGCTATCGCGACATTCCAATGGTTCACCCCGGTGAACCTGACTTTCATTCCGAGTGATCTGGCAGCCTTCTCTGCGGCTAGGCTCCACGCTCCTGCGCCGCAGAACATATCAACAAGATTTAAAACCAGTTCTCCGCTACCCATTCAGTCGCCCTCCCCCCTTTTATCTGATTGAGCTGCTTTCGCTTTGATATTGGTGGCTTACTGTTGCCGCTGGAGTTGCGTTTTCGCTTTGATCAGGAGTTCGACAGTCGCCTGATCATGGTTTGAGCTGTTGGGGTCGGCTATTTCATAAAGCCCCAGCTGACACATAAGGCCGTTGAGGATTGGATCATTTAATTGGGATGCTCGCTCACTGACCTGATTCAGCAAGGCGCCGAATATCTGCAATGGTACTTTCAGGATGGCGCATTCCGGATTGACCATGATCTCCGCAAGCAAGCCGGACGTATAAACCCGCCATTCCAATTCTTCACTGTGATTATTTGCCTTGGATTTATTTCTCATCAAAAAACCTCAATGGATACTCCATCCATACCTACTTCGGTCGATGATCAAATAAGATCACTCCGCTTTCGCGGGTAAAGTTAGCCTCGCCGATGTTATTTGAGCTTTTCCGACAAAGGCACTCGGCGTGCTCGCCACACTTCGATAGACCCTCTCGATGTTTAATGGCGATCCACAGGGCTACGAACTGGCTATCGCATTCGTAGGTGTGATGACTGTTCAGCGTCAATGGTTCCGTCCGTTTGGCGACAACTAGAATTCCCGTTTACCCACTGCCTTACGTAAAGCACTGTTTAAGTGCCAGGAGGGCCTTGCCCTCCTTAGCTGTCCATCAGCCGAAGTGAGGCGAACTGTCAATGCCTGGCGAAGCCAGCCGCGAAGCGGGCGAAGCGCATTGACAGTCGCCGCAACGAAGGCTACGTGCTGGGGGGCGTCACTCAGCGGCGCTTTCAGCGGCAGCGGCCTTCTTCTTTCGTTGCGCCGCCTCCATCCGATAGCTCGGCAAGTTCAATTCCAGGATCACGCTGTGATGGACCAGGCGATCGATCGCCGCGGCCGTCGTCATCGGATCTTTGAAAATTCGTTCCCATTCGCTGAAGACCAGGTTGCTGGTCAGCAACACGCTGTGCCGTTCATAGCGATGGGCCAGCAAGGTGAAGAGCACCTCCATCTCTTCACGATTCTGCTGCACATATCCGATGTCATCGATGATCAGCGCTTCGTATTTATCGAGCCGCTTCAGCTCTTTCTCCAGCAGCAGATCCTGCTTGGCTGCCAAGAGTTTTTGTACCAACAGGACGCAAGTCACGAAGTAGACGCTGCGACCCTGGCCGATCAGTTCGTGGCCCAACGCTGCCAGTAAGTGCGTTTTTCCGCCGCCTGGACTGCCGAAGACCAGCACGTTCTCTGCTCGCTGCAGAAACTCGCCACTGAGTAAAGCCGCAAACTGCCGTTCGACATTGCGCTTCAATCGCTGTCGCTCGAAGTTATCCAGCGTCTTCTCGCGTGGCAGCCGTGCGGCAGCCAGCAGCCTCTGGCGCTTGCGCGACTCACGCTGTTGCAACTCCAGTTCACACAGCCGCTGCAGATACTTCTCGTAACTCCACCCTTCGCTTGCCGCCAATCCGCTCTGGACGGCATATTGTTTCGCGAACTCAGAGAGCCACAGTTTCTTCAGATTCTCTTTCAGCTCGTTTTGGGGAGGCATGCTCATCGAGCCACCTCCTCTGCGTACAGCAGCCGATCATAGCTCTCCAGTGGCGTCGGCTTGATCATCACTCTCGGCGCCGCCCCCCATGACTGGTTGCTGGCCGCCAACACGATCTCTCCTACTCGTGTCGCACTGACTGGTTCACCCTCATTCAGGAGTTGGTGTAATGCCGCCGCCACTCGCTCCTCACTCTCTTCCGCCGCCAGTTTCAACAACTGCAGATACACTCGATCGGCCTGGCCCGGCTCTCGTGACTGCAACTCATCGTAGGCCAGACGAAAGATCACTCGTGGAAACAGGCTCGCCCGAAATCGATAATGCGCAAACGCTCCTGGCTTCTTGACCAAAGAATGAATGAGGTGACGATAATTGATCATCGCTTTGCCCTCTCCGCGCAACCGCTCCATTCGTTGGATCACTTCTCCGGCATACCAGACTTCGACATGTCCCGCGTAGATTCGGACATCGACTCTTTCCCCAATCAGTTGACTTGGCACTGAATAATAGTTGTCCCGGATATTGATCACGCTGTTGCCTGAGACCTTCAGCGATTCCTTGGTGTAGCTTTCCAAGCGTCTGTCCGGCAGCTTCCGTAACGCTCGCATCTCTTCCTCGATCCGTGCGCGACGCAGACCGTTGCGCCTCATCAACATCTTTCGCAGGAACTCTTCGTACTCCTCACGGCTCGCGAAGTCGCGGCTTCCGCGCAGTAATAATTCCTGTTCGACGGCACGCTTGAACCGATGGTGCGATTGCTCGACATCTCCATTCTCATGGCCGCGATCGGGAGTCGTATGGCTGCCTTTCATCCCGTAATGACGCAGGAGCCCTTGATAGCGTTCGGTGAATTCATCTCGACTTCCTACCGGTCTGACCGCCGCCGTCAGTGAATCGGTTCGATGTTCAGCCGGAACTCCTCCCAGCTGCCACATTGCGTTCTGCAATCCCTCGCACAGGCTCTCCCACGATTCCGAGGCGCAAACCATACCCCACTCCCAGTTCGAGTAAACCAGTACGAAGTGATAAAACAGGTGCTTGAACACCTGTCCCGCGATCGTTACCATCAGCTCACTCAGGTGCGTGAAATCACTCTGCGCCTGCCGGCCAGGAACCTGCTCTTGCGTAAAGAAGACCTCCTTCGGCGCCCCCTTCCGTGCCCGCCAGACCTTCACCCGCCGCTGCAATGTCCTCAATTGTGACTCCTGAAATCGGCCTTCATACTTTCGGCATAAATGATCGAAGATCGTTTTGGCTTCTAGACTCGGCTCGCCCTCCAGTAACTGCTCGACCTCTTCCCATACTTCAGCGAATGGATCCGGGCGGGTGCGATAAGTACGGGGCTTTTTAGCTTCGCTCGGAGAGAGTCCCATTTTTCTCTCAAATAACGTAGCCCGATGGCTGAAACTACAGTTGGTTTCAGCCCTGGCTGGGGCTGGTCAACATGGGCTTGTCCCGCCGCTCTCGCAACCGCACAAGCCGCCACTAAAAACCATCAGGTTTAGTGGTGGTCGTTGACAGATGCATATTGGTCCGAAGTTCTCGACTATTGCTCACTGCAGTAACCCCAAAAGCTAAGGCTTTGTTCCTCTTGCCTTCCGCTGTGATCTCTTCGAGCTTGCAGTATTGATCATTCCCAGCCTGCAGGCTCTTGTCGTTGAGTCCGAATTGATTAACTTCTTTGGGGTACCCGTAAAATTTCGTGACTTTTCTGTTTTGGGATCTTCGGTGTTCGAAGTGGAAAACTTCTATAATCCTCTTTTGTGCTTGGGTTAGATCCTTGAAGGCGCAACCTGAGAGCGCCTACAGGGGGCCTCTAGAGAGACTTAATAGCCAACTATGCCATTGATCAAACCACAGCCCGGGCAATATGGCATGTGCCAGCGAAATTCCTGGCGACCGAGATACAGAGCATATTCAATTTCCGAATATTTGTGCGACCCAGAACATTTAAGCAGCGTTACGCCATCGCCAGTTACCGTTTCGATTTCCTCGGGACTCATTGTTTCGAGATGCTTATATCTGCCGGCATCCCCATTACAGCCCATAAGGCCGGCTGGCCTGATTAACAGCACTACGGCGAGTCCGTGTTGCGATGCCCGAACGTCATAAGTAGAAGGCGCCGAAATTGCCCCGTCAGAGTGCAGAACCGCCCCGTCAATCCCGTGGATGTACCATCGCTGCGCTAAATCATCCATTCGCCGCAATTCATCTTCGGTGGCGGCTCGCTTTACTATGTTCGGATCATACGAGAATTTTTCGTAAATTCTGGCGCGTCTGGGCCAGCGCGCGCCTCGTCTGAGCCTTAACTCTAGATCAGCCTCATTTGGATCGTTCTGATGTTTGATTTCGTATTCAGTAACCATTCTTTTCCGTCCGCTTGTCTGATGAGTGAGTAACTTCAAGCCGCAGTCGGCTTGTTAACTACAGCAAGCCGGCAGCCTTTGCTGTGGGGAGCTTAAGGCGAACTGCCCATACGTATGGGCAAATGTTCATATCTCCGGAGAAGTTGAGAATTCCGAAACTGTTATCGTGTGGCTCGGTATCCGTGAAGCATCGGTAAAGTTCAATTCTTAGATCGGGCTTCGCAACGGGAGAGAAGATGTATTTTCCCTGCTGTGGCTTGGCGAGGAACTGAGCCATGAAGTCCACGTAATAGTCCTCTTCTATCCTTATTTGTGACAGCGCTCTTGGGTCGATTTGACTGCATTCTGGGAGAGAGAGAAGGAAGGCGCGTAACTCATCCGCCATTCGTTCGTGGTGGGCGGCTTCATTGATATAGGCCGTAGCCAGTCTGAGAGACCTTTGCGCATTCTCGATGATGCCTAGTATTTGTGTATTCCATCGCTGCCGCGTCTCGTGGCTGTCAAAGTCATCGGCCGACAGCAGCTCCATCCTGGCCTGATCAATCGCGCCCAGCGATGATTCGCGGAGATCGGCGGCGTACTCGAGGCGGAGATTGCTGACGCACTCGAGTTTGCTCTGGATTAGTTGATGTGTTGGTTCGGCATCTTCCATCCTGGCTGCGATCGTCCGGTCGCGCTTGTCGGATTCCGTTTCGAGCCAATTATCTAAATTTTGTTGAGCCCATTGGGGGTCGATCGGACCTGAGAGCCCCAACATGGTTAGACTATCAATGATTTCGCCGCCACACTTTATCACGGCTTGCACGTCACCAGTGTGTAGAGCTGTGTCCATGATTTGCCTTGCGTTAAGCGTGAACTTTGTTTCACTAACAGTACGCTCGGCGGTATGGATGATTGGGATGTAGGTTGACATGTCAATTCTCCCCTTGTTCCAATTATGCGCCTATTATGCTACTCAATCAAGTAGTAAAAACGGCTATAATGTTGCTGGTGTCATCGCTCCTTGCAAAATAAACGATCGGGTCGATCCACTCCCCGCATTCTCCGCTCGTTGAGATTCCGAAATCCCTGTCAAGCGCGTCGGCGTCTGCTTGTTTATTGGCCGCCCTTAGTGCGAGTGATCGCCTGACATGTCCTTGGCATTCCTCGCACATTGGCCAGTTCTGGCCAGGCTCATCCCACGTTGTTTGCCAGATAGCAACGGCGGGATCACCACAATACCAACAAGTCACCTTTGCGCTCGCCTCTTCGCAATAGGTGTCTCTGAGGAGCTCCACGTCCCACTCGCCCCAGGTCCGCGTGCCGATCACGGCGCCGGCGCTGTCGGTCGCCATGATCGGCAGCTCTTTGAAGTCTCCGGCTATCAGATGATTCCTTCCATACAGCTTCAATCGGAGCCAGGCGTCTGTCACGTTCAAGCCCTCGAACTGGAGATGTTGAACCTTCTCGGCGGGCCGATCCGCGCCCGCCAAGAAATGGAACAGCTGTCTGGGCGCGATCTCCGAGAGCCTCTGCTTGACCTCCTCGCGCAGTTCCGAGCCTGTGCCGATCGCGTCTTCTATTTTTAACAAGGTTTCCATCCAGGAAGCGACGTCTGCGCTCGAATCATTGGCGAGCATTTCCTCGAAGTCTTCGACCAGCCCTTTCGCACTGTGGCACTCGTATACTTGTGTGCAAGGCCCGAAGGCCTCATAGACTTTTTGCGACAATTTCTCCGACAGCGTTTTGAGTCCGCGAAACTTTTCCAGTTCTTTCATCATGTCTCGCTCTTTGTCCTTGATGTTATGGATTGAATGGATGAGGCGGTCGTCTGGTCGCCATGGCTGCACTACCTTGCGATATCCCCAGACTCTCCGAAGAGAGCTGCCAGTTCCTCCCTTGTCCAGATGACGCTCGCCTGAACTCTGACTCTTTCGCCCCCGATCTCGATCTCGACTTCGCCTTCGAGGTTCTTGAGGTCCGATGTGAGTTCGGTGGGCGCTTCCGCCGCTTCGGCTTCGGCGGCCTTCTTCGCCGCCAGCTTGCTCTCCTGATACTTGGCCCACAACAGTGGGCATTCAGTCGCCAGCCATTCGAGGATGTCTTCGACGTGGGCGGAGTCACTCCTTGAGTAGTTGTATTCGTCGCTCCACTCCTCGTAGGTAACGCCCCAACCAATGCACAGGCCGTCCTCGCGCATGCCTTGGCGGTAATCTTTGAAGCGCTCCAGCTCGGAATGGCAAGCCTCAATGAAGGCCTCCGAGGAAACTTCGCATCCGTAGCGCCGCGCGATCTTGCTTGCCGCTGACTCCAACTCGCGCCGCCGCTTCTCGCTCTGCCGCTTATCGAACTGCTCTAATGTCTCGACCTTGTGGTTGTATGTCCAGTCTTCCTCGGAGGCCATTTCCCGGAGTGTGTCGGTCAACTGCTCAATCGTCTCCAGCGCAAGGATGTCCTCCGGCTTGAGCAGCCTTTCGCGTGAAATCTCGCGGAAGAATCGGCCCCAGACTTGGCGCGCGCCTTCGATGCGCTCATGGCAAGGACTGCCGCCTGGGCCGTTGTCATTGACGATGACGTAGGAGTGCATCAAAACTGTCGATCCGACCAGCCCTTGGATATGGCGGCGAGCTGCAGTGTACGTGAGCGAATTTTGCGTTTTATTCGTCATCTGAATCCTCGATGGATACCACACCTGCAACTTGGCGGGCTTACTCCGCGGAGTTCAGGTGGAGAGGAAATTGAGATTGCTGCAGGGCGTCGGCGATTAACGAGTGATTGAATATCCGTCCGCCCGGCGCTGTAACCGGCAGTGACGGTGACTTATTCCCTGTATCGTCCCCTGCCCGGTCACCACATTGAAACTTCCACTGCTTCTGACCGCGACCTTGCCGACATACCTGCCTTGTTTCTTGCCCTCAAGTATGACGGCTTTGACGAGATCGCCTGTGCGAAAGCCTTTAACCGTTCTGGATGCTTTGGCCGACGTGCGTGGAAACCCGTATTTATCCATCCGGCACATTTGCCTCGAATTGTGGCCGACGGCCTTGACGCCCAGCGGCCTGGCATCCGTTGTATTAAGCATCTCGGGGGTGCTATGGCCGACACAGGCCGCGTCAATCCAATGCTCTTTGGGCAGCCCTCTTTGGGTCCGATTGAATTTTGTCAACCCGCCTGATCCGGTCTCGACCGGTAATCCCATGCTTTTGAGACGATTCAATAGCGTCCACCTTGTTGCGTTGACTGCCGCGGCGTCCTTCATCGGCGCTTTCGCCCTCTTTTTGACGTGGGAGAAATCCCGGCCACGCAGTCGTCCGTAATCCTCCAGGGACAGATTGCCTTTCTCTTCGTTGTGTCTGCGGCAGGCGCAAACGAGATTGCTCACCCGATTCGAGCCGCCACCGGACCGAGGGATGATGTGATCGACGTTCAGGACGCGATCGCAGGGGCTGTCATCACCGGCGTAAGCGCACTCATGGTTGAATTTCATCAGCACGTATTCGCGGAGTTCGTAGCCGGCCAATTCTCCGTGCTGGTATTCGACCCCTTCGATGTTGGGATTTTCCATCAACTGAATGTCGAATCTGACCAGTTCCATCGCGATCCCCTTGATCGGGTATGCGCGGGTGAGTCTGTGGGTCCAGGTACAAACATTTTCGACGCGGCTTTGGAGCGAAGGAGGGAGCCATCCATTTGGGCGCTGTCTGTTGTTGAAGCGAGGCTTCCGATAACGGGTCTTTCGGGCGCGGCGGTTGCGCCTGACTGCCCTGCGGGCGCCGAGTCTTTTCCTGATGGTGTCCCCGCGGTGATCGAGCTCGGCGGCGAAGATGACCTCGCCGGATTCCTGATTGACGATTGCGAGGCCGGTTGTTTTCGATCCGGGATCGATTTTGAGTCGGAGATCCGGCGTTTGAACGCCCGATGCTTCTCTCCTCAAAATGATAGTGAACGGCGCGAGATGAAGCACGGCGGCTTCGCCCCGCGAAAGAAGCATGCGGGCCATCGCCGGATGGCAGGGCGCGAGCGGTCGTTTGTTGGCGTCAAGAACGGCGACTTTCATATGTAAATCTCAACTTTCGTTGGTAAAGTTAGCCTCGATAATGATGTAAGAGCTTATTAGCCCGGCGCACTGACTCACACCCGGAAGAGTTGTTTAACGCCGGACGACAGTTGCAACGGACTGGCTATCGCATCCGTTGGTGTCTCGGCTGATTTGAAACCTCACTCAAGCATCGTAGCCCGGTGATCGAAATCGCTCCCGATCCTGGCTGAATCTGGTCAACCTGGGTTGCGGGTTACCCGACAAGCCCCACTATAGTCCTGGTGGTCTTGGCCCATTAGGACTTAGTGGCGGGTGGTTGACCTTAGCGATGTGTTCATCAATCAACATATTGTGTTTAGCCGCAATCCGCTCAATATTGATTGTTGTCATTAGGTTTTCCGGAAACACATTTTTCGCTTATGGCAGATACTTTCTGAACCGAGAAGCGCCTCAATAGCAGTCTGGGCGCTGCTTTAATGCTGGTGAAGGCTATGGCTCTTCACATTCGCACGTAGCTCCGGCCTGTGTCGGTTGCCGAAAACGGAGAAGATTGATTGATCCATGGGTTGTCAACAAACCGGCAGTAGCGCCCAGGATGCCCTTGCGCATAACGCCGGCGCTCAAGCCAGTACACGGCCTCGCGGATCTCTGCCTTAGTTAGCCCATCACCGCGGCAGTGATGGAGGTCGCCCACCGTTGGCGGTTCACCCTCCCAATCGACCAGCCAGGTCAAGACCAGTTCGCAGAGCGGGGGCATCGGTTCCCGCCGGCGCAAGATGTCATCTCGGAGGTTTCCCCAATAGGCCCATTGAGGAAAGTTATAATCGAAAGAAGCTGCATAGAACTCAGCGTATTCAGCCTCGGTGACCAGTGCGAAGACTTCGTTTCGATAGCGCACCACTGTCAATCTTTCCTCAGCCTCGCGTGTACCGCTGGTGCCATAGGTATGAAGCTGAACCAATGCCCGCCGTTCAATCACCTCTTCTGGTGTCACTAGGTGCGCTGGCTCGCTCGGGATCTCGCTAGCGAATAGAGGCAGCGCGGCGCGTTCCATTGCCAGTTTTCGGCGCGCATCGTTATTGCGCTTGGTCGCGACTCGCTTAGCGCCGGCAAGCACCTGGGGATCGTTGATGTCTGTGCCTGGCAGTTTTGGTTCAATCATTTCCTTAGCCTCTATACAAAAGGATTATTTTGTTAAAAATTCGGGGCTAACAACACCAAAATCCGAATAGCCCATTAATTAACAGCTTGAAGCTGTGTAATAGGATTGACTGCCTACCCATATGGTTCTCGCAATCGACCTTTTCATATAGTTTGGTGTCAGAGTTTGGATTGGGCTCCTGAACAAACTTCATCTTTCTTGGAATTGAGCGTTATCAGAATTGTACTCTTTGATGGTAAGCCATCCGGTGACTTCCAGAATCTGGATGTTATTACTGTAGTGCCACCCAAGCTTCTCGGTGTATCTGATTTTGTTCTTTACCCATTTGTGGATTTTCTTGTCCTTATCCCAGGTCCGAAGCATTACTTCATAGCCCTTTATCTGCGGCATGCTCATACGGCTTCGCGGATTGGCCTTGTTGTATTCACGCATGGTTTTTCGGCTATTCGGATTTTGGTTTTGTTTTTCCCAATTTTGGGATGATTTACTTTCACCCTCTTTAATGTTGCTGAAGTCGTCTTCACTCGCTTCTTCTTCGTAATCGTCTACATTGGTTGCGTCTGACAAAATGCCGATGTCTCGCCAAGTAATTGCCATAACAGTGACTCCTGATTGGGTTCTGGACTTAATTCATTTAGTAGCTTCTCACGCCAGCGTAGTGCCCACTTCAAACAATTGGCGCAATTCTTATGCGTCACGCAACCTGGCAGTGGCGGGTTCTTTCTGGCGTTATATGACCACGCAAGCGAATCGGCAGAGACTAGATATTTATGGCAGACATCCAAGCCTTGCTGCTTGAAGCCGAATCCGTGCAGTCGCAACCCAGCATTTGCGAGCGAACAGATAATATCTTCGGCCTCGCTCGTTCCCTGCCTACGGCAAATTGAGCCGACACCAACAAGCGATAAGGATTCAAGATAAACACCTCGTTTTTCATATATTTCCCAATGCCGCCAATAGTCTTCAGGCTTCCAGCCTTGCAATACCGGCACCCATCGAAAATCCATCGCGGATTTCAATTCAAGATAGCTGTTAATTGTTCTCTCCTGATGCTCGGCGATGCTGAATCCTGTTTTCCTCAGCATCTGCGGCTCGCACATCCAATCTTGGATTGCTGCCCAATCAAGGCTGCCAACCTCCTCACGCCAACGGCAGACCTCGGACAGGTATTGCTCTGGGGTTGTTCTCCACTCGCCGTAAGCGCCTAGCTCACTAAAACCGCCCGAATCGAGCGACCAATCCCCTCGAGCTCGGGGCGGCGTCTTCCATTTGGACAACATTCGGCGCGAGACAAAAAGTGGAATATTTAGCTCGCGTAGCCAGTTCGGTTTGTGTGTGCCCAGGTAAAACTTCATTAAAATTTAAGCCCTAACAACATCGGAATCCGAATTTGCATTCGCATGTCAGGAGTCGCCAACAACGCTAAAATCCGAATAGCCGGTTTTTCTCATTCACTTTTCCTTTTGCTCGTCCCTTCCTTGGTCTGCTTGTCGAAGATGCTGTTAATTCGACTGGCGCCAAGAGGCGTTGAGTACCCTCCTACTCCTCTTCCTCTTCCTCTTCCTCGTCTTCATTAAGGAGGCGCCATACTTCATATTCATCTCTATCTTCGAATGAGGGTGGGTTGCTCTCGTTTTCAGCCCCGGCGTACAAGTCATTAGGCATCGTCTCGATCCTCCGTTTTCAGAAATGAATGTTTGGGGTCATTTATTTTCGCATTGACCCTGTTGTCCGATGAAAATTTCGGCGTATGCGCTCTCGTTCTCACTGCTGGTGGTGATGAAGAGTCTGCCTATTCCAGCTTGGCGCAGGCTGGACAGCTTATCAGCCCATTCAATTGCCCCATCTTTGCAGAGCATCTCCTTTACTTGCGGGACCATGGCCGAATAGGCAGTTTTGATATATCCAGACTCGCCGTCTGAGTCTGTCTGGATTCTCAAGTCGGCGGCCGCCAACTTTTCCTGCAAGACACGGAATGCTGCATCTTTGCGCTTCCGCAACTCTGTGAACTGGGCATCTCGAGCTAACTTATGAATTCCGTCCTCTCGGGCGATATACCTCAACTCACGAATCTCGTCAGGATCTAGAGGATCTTGGCCGATGGTAATGACGTGGCCCTGTTCTGTGGTGCGCTCAGTATAGTTAAGGCTCAAAGCTATGAGCGCGCCGCATAGAATCAATGCTATAAGGCTAATAGTGACTATTCGCTTGAACATGGCGATTTCCTCCCTTTGGTCATCTGGTGATGTAGGATACCCTCTCAGGAAATGTCTGCCTCAATTCCACTCTCCTCATCTGGGTCCAAATACTCTTCGACGCGATCTGCTGCCTGGCCCATTGTATGGCCTCAAGAAACGGAGATGCCCGCGACTCCAGCCCCTGCGGTCTGTCTTGGCAGGACCGTGCCGACAAGGGTGGTAAGCGCCCGCCGGTAGTACTCCCGACGCTTCTTGAGTGCTGTAGTGCTGGCGTCGATCTTTCTGGTTATCTCAACAAAACTTTTGCCTTCGATAAGATCCTTCATGCTGGCGACATTGCCTGGTTTTACGTCGGCCAGAGGGTTGAGGCCTCGCGACTTCCACAACCAGGCTGAGGCTAGGAATCCGTATGCGGGCGTACTCACCAGATCGGGTTTGTCCAAGAGGTTGACATGCAGCTCTTCGCTGACCAGACCGTAATTGGTTCGGCCAATGATACGTATAGGGCCCCGCCCTAGATAAAGGAAGCCGTCGCCTGACTCTGTGTTCCCCAGCTGTTCGGCTAGCGCGCCTGGTGGATCATAGCTGCGTTGCCGGGGAGTTGGCCCCCAGCTCTCCTGCATGTGCCTCAGTTCGCACGACTCGTGCGCTATTTGAGCCAGGAAGGCAGCTGTGCGGAAGCCATTCTTTGATATTTGGAATCGTTGCATTGCTGCATTCAGGAGGGTCATAGCCTGCATCCCTTGCGTCTCGCTCAGAGATGGCATCACATCTTTTATATTTTTTATGGTGATTTCGATCATTTGTGATCTCCTTGAAATTATCTCGGCCTGTCGGGGGCGCAAATCATGCTTCGTTCACGGTTAAGATAATCGCGATGGTGATTACCCCGATACCTAGCAATCCCAATACAACTATCTCCTTAATCTCACGCTTGTGTTTCTCATCGGGCACTGCGATCGGCGCTAGAGAGACAGCGACGGCTAACAGTGATATTGTGATCAGCTCGATCAGTAATGCTGCTTCCTTCATTGAATATCCTGAGGAAAGGAGTACCAGGCCATCATCCCGCTCGCCCCATTCTGCTTGTATTCGCTGAGCGCAAGTGGATGTTTGAAGGGGCAAGTAATTAGGTCGCTTGCCTCTTGAGGGCTTAGCAGGTGGGATTCTTCCCCTCCAGCTTGTTTGATGGTGAAGGTATGGTCGTTGCGTATCTCGGTTGCGTACCCGAGTTCGCCAAGCATCTCCATCATGCGCTCATTGGAATCACCAGCTCTCCAAAGTCCGCGACTTTCGGCCGCTTTCTTAGGCTCCAGCCCTTCGTAGCGGAGACGTCCAGCATTCTTGATGCGATAAATTGTGCGGTATGGTTTTTTAGCGAATCTGACAATCTGGCCCAGATCAACTAAGGAATCAGCCCACTTTTCAAGTTCTGCGGGTAATATGATCCGGTTATTCAGGTCCTTAGCCCATTCATCATATAGGATTCCCAGGAGACGGATTTGATCCTTTTCGAGTTCCCGTTGACCCGGCGCTCTCTTAGACCGCGTCACTTTGGGGCGAATTCGAAGATCGCCGAGTTTTCGTCGGCGGGGTACCCTCTTAGATCCTGTAGCTTTTGCCTTGACAGTCATCAAAAAACCTCAATGGATACTCCATCCATAGCTGATAGGCGTGGATGGAGAGGAAATCGAGATCGATCCGAAGTATGGGGTCGATATGACCTCTACTTCGGACGATGATCAATAAAGATCACTCCGCTTTCGCGGGTAAAGTTAGCCTCGCCGATGTTATTTGAGCTTTTCCGACAAAGGCGCTCGCGGCGCTCGCCACACTTCGATAGACCCTCTCGATGTTTAATGGCGATCCACAGGGCTACGAACTGGCTATCGCATTCGTAGGTGTGATGACTCAAATAACGTAGCCCGATAGCTGAAACTACAGTTGGTTTCGGCCCTGGCTGGGGCTGGTCAACATGGGCTTGTCCCGCCGCTCTCGCAACCGCACAAGCCGCCACTAAAAGCCATCAGGTTTTAGTGGTGGTCGTTGACATTATTGCTCCTCATTGTGCGAAATCGCCGGCGGCAGTTTTTGTACAAAATGCAGCGGTCCTTCCGGCTTAGTGATTGTGTTGATTGTTTGCCCGGAGCTTGAAGTTTGATCCATCGCTGTAGTGGTAGTTCGCGATCTCGATTGCGCCATCTACAGTCTCTGCTAACACTTCCGCCCATCGGATACCTGCTTTGTACTCAAGCCCGTGGCCGTCGTTGCAATGAACACGCCTTGATGGCGCGGTCCACTCAACTTCAAACTTGCGTACTGGTTGCTCTATGTGCGGGGCGTACAGTGTGTGACCCGATGTGTAGGTAGTTTCGTGATACATTATCTGGCTCTCCCTTCTCACTCTTGATGCGGGCCGCCTTATTCTTCTGCCTAACACGTCTCGCCTGTGGTTAAGCCTCAATACTCTCATCGCTGATTTCGTGGTCAGAGATCAACGCGGCTTCCAGTCCGATCACTTGCCCGTTTGGTTCACCAATTCGGTTAAAATGGGCGGCCAATTCTGAATATGTGCCGTATTGAACATAGTAACCGCGCACATCGGGGTCGGTGACCCGTCTTCCGTAGGTCGGCATCCAGGTTTTGCCTTTGAAGCTAATGTCTGGCAGATCGTCTTTTGATCGGTTTGGGTTGAGAAATCTGACTGTAAAGATGCCATCTGCAAGCTCTTTGATTTCCACCTCCTCTCTGACTCGGGAGCGGATCTCGGCAAGGCGGCGTCGGGCGTCGGCTCCGCTAAACAAACCTCCGTCATAGTGGACGCCATCGCGTGTGATTTTTTCCAGTAGATTTTTTCGTGTGTTCCCCTCGCCGTCACTGTGGGTCCAGATTTCGTATAGCCTGTGGTATGTAACTGGAGAAGCGGCCTCCTCGGTGTTATGGCTGACAAATACGGCGAGGAGTTCCTTGCTCAAACATCCGGCGGGTTGTGAGCTTTGGGGTGGTTCAGGATTGGTTTTGCTGTTGGAGCACATAGATCCTCCCAAATGAGATTGTCGGATGTATCCGACAGATTAAGTTGTTGTCGAAGGAAGTATCGAGGCCTCATGGGGACTCTGTACTTCCTTCGACGATTGATCGAGCTCACTCCGGTGTCGTCCTAGAAAGTGATCTTCGGATCCATGAGAGTACCCTCGACCAATCTCAGGTTGGGATCTAGCTTGACACGGGCTCCAGCTGCCTCTAGATCGGCCTCGTCTACGACCTCGTGAGCCTTGTCCCCAGTAATGAGAAGGTAGATTTTCTCCCGCCCCTCTCCCTTAGTCTCCAGGGCCTTTTTGGCTGATCCTCGACGTTGCTGAGTCACCTTACGGGGTTTCGTGCCTTTCTCCCCTTTCTCGGCTCCCTTGTTTTCTTCGGTTTGCCCGTCCTGCTCCCCTTGAAATTCCCTGGGATACTCAGGTCCTTCTGTAAATGACATAATCCAGCTCCTTTGTTGTTTGGTTGTTGGTAGTGTGTAAATCAGATCTTCGTGTCGTCCCTTCCTGTCAACCGCACAGTTATTTTACTATCTGATTAGGTAGTATGCAACTGTTTTTTCTTAGGTCTGCGGGATTCTCTTCTCCGGATCTTTTAAGTGCCGCCGCGTAATGCTCCGGCCGTTGTAGTCGGCAGGAAAGCCGGATTCGAGGTTTCGGAATCTGCAATAGCCTGCCCCTATTCATCTTTTTCCACTCACTCCAAGGCGCGTTCGGCGTGCGAAGCCGCGGTGGCCGCCCTCGATTCTCGCCGGCGAGAATCAGCAGCAGGTCGCCAGTAATTAGCTGGCGACCTTGGGGAAATCCCGGATATGGTAGACGTAAATACGTCCACCATGCAAGACTCATTTACGTCTTAGGCAAGCAGATCTAAGGAGGGATCCGGAAAATCGGGATTGGGGGGGATTGAATTGTGTGGGCGAGGCGTCTCTCTCTATTCGTTGTCGATTATTCGTGGGTCGCGCTGTCCAAGGCGTTCAAGTAAGCCGTCCATTTGTCCACCTCGGCTTGGTGCTTGGCGATGGTCTCGACCAAGTTTTTGCGGGTGAAAGTGACACGCTGGCCAGTTGGCGCGACAATTTGCAGCTTGCCGTCGTCGGTTAAGATCATTTTGCCCCCTTCTCGTCGATCCCTATTTCTTTCATCGGTCTATACCTTAGAAAAGATTGGTTAAGAATTGTTATTGATGAGATCTCTTCCGGTGTCAGTAGCCTCGAAAGGCACAGAGCTATCAATCCACGGGTTCGACGCTACTACGTACGGGCAGAACCGCGCGACGCTGCCGCACATATATCGCCGCCGTTCAAGCCAATGGATAGCTTCCGAGATTTCTTTGCTGCTCAATCCGTCGGCTCGCACGTGGTGCAACTCAAGAAACGTCGGAGGCTCTCCTTCCCATTGTCTCCCCTACGGTCTGCCTGCTTTGTCCCAAACCAACAGTCTGTAGCAGGCTTCAGATAATAGCGTCCTGATTTCCGGCTTCGACGGATCGACGCCAACGGCGCGGGCCGCGTCCACCATCTTCATATTCGCTCTCAACTAATCAGCGCCGAACTGCTCGCAGCCTTTGGTATGCAGTTCGTCAAATCGCTCTCTCAGTTCTTGCGCGTCCATCATTTCTCCTCAGACGGCCCGCAGACACATTGACGGCCGCAGGCGCAGCACTCATGGTAATAAATACAAGATTTACAGGTGAATCCATCAACCTGAACCAAGTGGTGCGAGCAATGACCCTCGACTTGCGACGTCTCCCACGCCGCTTTCACCTCGGCATACTCCTTATCGAAGCTGTAGATTTCGTGGAAGGTGCGGCCGATGGCGCGTTCGCTGACGTTGCGGCGGTCGAGCGGGTCAGCTACGTTCTCCATCCAGAAGCCGATGCGAGGATCGTAACTGGTGCAAAAATATCGCACCCCTCCGCTCTTGAAATACCGCCCGACTGTCGGGTGATCTGGATGCGTCTCCGGTGTTTTGATGATGCTCTTGTCGTACCACATATTTCCTCTCGGTTGTGAAAAAGCCCGCGCGAGGCGCGAGCCTCGCGCGGGTTAAAGGGCATACGACTGACATAAACTCTTAGCCCTCCTGCGGCGGCGGCCCGAGCGAGGCGGCAAATTCCGCTTCGGCCCTTGTACGTCGGCACTCTTCCTCGAGGAAATTCGGATGAGCTTCAAACCAAGCCTGATTAGCTTGCTTGCGCCACTCAATAACGGTGAGCGCTTCTTCCGGCGTTAAATCGAATTTGAGCGGCGCGTAATCGAATTTAGGGTCCGCCCAGGTCGTGCCCCACGGCTTCGCGCCTTCCGCCGTCGCGTCGCAAAAAGCGACGCCAATGTAATTGCCTTCCTTGTCGGCCTTCTTGTAGCCGACCTCGAATTGACAGACGACTCTGCCGGCTTGGGCGTCAACGCCGCTTTGATAGATCGTCTCTGCCTCTTCGCGCGACCGCATCGTGCCGTATACGACCTGCTCCACGCCGTCCGGGCGGTCGAAGGCAATCTTCCAGTACGTCCGGTTGAGCCATTGGTATTCTCGAATCTCGGTCGGGAACACTTCCGGCAGTCTCAAAAATAGCGTGTGGAAGTGCCGGTAATGATTCGGCTCGCACGCCCACACTTCGAATCCTTCCAAAGTCAATCCCGTAGCAAACATCATGTCCTCCTCATCAGCACCACTCAAACGTGAGTGCGGTGTCGTATTCCGAATCGAAATACTTCCAGTCCTGATTATCAAAAGCCCGCCCGTACTTCGGGGCTTTGTGGTAGTTTGCGGCTTTGTCTACGCGGCTCTTGTACGGCTCCCTGTTGGCGATCAGGCGCAATGTCCCCCTTGGCGTCGACTTCGACCCTGACAACCTGCCAGTCTTTGAGCTTTTTGCCATCGCGCTCGATCACTTTCGGTTTCATCGCACCTCCTCCTCTCTTTCGATCTGCCGCGTTTCGACAGTGGCGTACTCAATCTCGTCGTGAATCGAAAACGGCTCCGCGCCCTCTTTGAAGACTGCGCACCGGGACTTAGGGAAATACCCGGCCGTAAAAGCCTGGACCGTCAGCGTTCGACCTGTCGAAATCGAAAACACCTTGTCTCCGACCTTGAGGTCTTTGCCTAACGTCCGACCCATAATTTGAACTGTTCTCATTTTGCCCTCCGATGTGTCGGGTTGTTGATTGATTCGCCTCCCGTTATGACCTCAACAACCCACAAGTCACCATCCGCGAAAACGCGATAGATTCGCAGACCTCGCGTTGTAGTCGTTATTGCGCGCGGCCAAGTCCTATCCGGTATGCCTGCTCGCAGTCTGGGCATCGCTGCCACTCCTGACGCAATCGCTTGATTGCCTCGTTGAAGTGGATGTCCTCGCCCGGTTCGTCGTCCACAAGAGTGGCGTCCACCGTTTCGCATTGGCAAGAAACTGCCACGTCGCGCCACACTCTGCCGACTGCCAGTTTGCCCGGCAGTCCGCCATCTGCTTCGTATGCAGATTGAATTTCATTTCCGCTCATATTTCCTCGTTGTCTCCTTTCTTCGCATCTCCGTTGCCCTGACATTCGATCACCGGATCCGGCCAGAAATTTTCTATCGTGATAGGCGCAACGTAGGGGCCGCGCTCGGCTTGCAGCGCCGCCTGACGAGCGACGTGGGCCAGGCTCCAATTCGGCGCGCGTGAGCGGACAGGTTTTCGCAAATGGGATCAGGTCGTTATTGGCCGCGTTCGCGGCCTCCCATCTCTCCGGCGACGGCGCCTTGTAATACTCGGCGTAGAGCGCCTTGGATAGGTCAATTGCGTTGATGATGCGTTTAGCGTTGTCCATTTGTTCTCCTTGTTAGCGGGATACGGTCAGCCGGCGCGTTGAAACGTGGTTAGAGTCTCCAAGCGATATTGAGATTGTCGAGTCGCGCCGCTTCCACCTGCGCATCCTCAAGAGTCGGCAAAAATCCGGCCGGGTCGCCATGCTCATTCTTCGGGTAGCTGTCGTAGTCCAGGCCGCCCTGTCCGGTGGCGACCATCACCCAATAGCGATCCTCGCCTTCTTTTACGATTGTGATGCCGTTCGCGTAGGGTATTTTTTGCGACATCTTGTTTATGTCCTTTCTAGGGCGGCTTCCACCAACCCTGGATAAATACTGCGCACGACCTCGCGTAGATCGGGACGCGCCTGCAGTAAGCGCTCTACGGCGCCTTTCGCCGCTTCGTCGATTGCGCGCCACCCCTTTAGATCATTTGCCGGTGTGACGAGTTCCGGCCGCCCAATCTGGCGCGCCAGATTTACCAGTCGCTGATAGTCCTCGCGCGCCGCGAGATTATTGGCGGCGCCTGTCAGTTTATAGAGCCCTCTAGGCATAACTTCCTTTGCCGATGATTGCGAGGGGCGCTAAGCGCCCCTTTGGTTGTGCCGGTTACTAGGCCACGCGGCGGATGGTGGTTACAGCATCGCCATGCTACCGCGCGAAGGACCGGGCACGAACTTAATACCCGCATCGCGCAGCGCGCGCTCAGTTTCCGGGGTTGCCTCAACACTCATCGCCAAATTGCATTGTGTGGGACTGCTGCGATCAATCCGGTAGACGCAGAAGCTCATCCACTCCCCCGTTTTGGAGGCAGTCAGGTCGCGCAGCGTCGTATGCGAATATTCGTCGGTTGCGGCGAACGCGATGATTCGTAATACAGCCTCGCGGTTCTCGTCGCAGCGCGCACAATCCGCATCCGCGCCGACTTGCAGCACCCAGTTATCGGGCGAGTGCCGATCCGCCCCCTTGTCGCGGTAAATCATTTCCACGCCGTGACCGCAGGCGAATTGTGCGATGGCGTAGGGAATGTTTATTGGCCGGGAAAATCCTTTATAAATGCTCTTAATCGTCGTGTGCATGTTGTCTATGCCCTTTCCGGGGCGGCTTTGCGCCGCCCCATTTGATCGTTTGATAATCAGTGAGCGCTTCCCGAAGGGCAGCGAACGAGCCGCCGCCCTCGGCAGTGAGCAGTGCGAGCGATTGAGCGAGCGCGCGAATGGGCATCGCTCAAAACACGACTTTGCGAGGTCGGAAATGCCATGACAGTCTCTGACACTTTTGTCACTTGTTGACGCATCCTGGCCGGGCGCGATTTTAGATATTTATTGCGGGGGAAGGATTTATCGTTTGATTGTCAAATTGGTAATCAAGAGAAGACTGTCATGGCATTTCCAACCCTTGAAACGTGAAATCTGAGCGATGCCCGCGAATGGAGACGGGCGAGCGCTGCATTATGTTTGCCGCCCGCCCCGCCGCCCCGCTCTTGGCTACCCGGAGCGTAATTTGGCGGGGGCCGGACGAGAGGTAGATCGACAATCTACCCCGCGAGCGCTCGCAATCCGGTACCCCATAAATGTTTCCTATGTTCATCAAAAAACCTCAATGGATACTCCATCCATACCTGATAGGCTTGGGTGGAGAGGAAATCGAGATCGATCCGAAGTATGGGGTCGATATGACCACTACTTCGGTCGATGATCAAATAAGATCACTCCGCTTTCGCGGGTAAAGTTAGCCTCGCCGATGTTATTTGAGCTTTTCCGACAAAGGCACTCGGCGTGCTCGCCACACTTCGATAGACCCTCTCGATGTTTAATGGCG
>WNFU01002241.1_pt1 | contig 26476 bp, 28 predicted proteins | sample 5400121 | NCBI WGS metagenome assembly WNFU01 (sample SAMN13153360, study PRJNA577476) | soil metagenome | isolation source: 100 cm soil or saprolite under grassland replicate 1 | place: USA:California | collected 2016-06-15 | reverse complement strand
GACCTGAAATGCGGGGTGGCATAGCCAACTGTACAGTCGTCATTGCAGATGAGGAGATTGGCTCACCGCTGGTCAAGAATCCGCCGTTGGCAATTGCCTTGAACCTGCCATCCTTCGACAAATGCGAAGAGTCTTTGGCAATCGGCGGAACATTGATCGTCAATCAATCCATGGTGGATCGCGGCGCAAAACGTGATGACATCAATGTTATTTTTGTGCCATGCAATGAAATTGCTGAAGAGCTCGGTGATAAAAAATTGCTTAATATGGTCGCCATCGGCGCGTTATTGACTGTATTGCCTGAAATTACTCTAAAAGATGTAGAGAAAGCGCTGGAGGGTCACTTACCCGCGAGGCACAAACATCTCCTGCCGAAGAATTTTCAGGCACTGAGGAGAGGATTTGAAGCGGCGCAAAAAGTGCCTGCGTAGGTCAATAATCAATTCTTAAGGAATTAGTAAACCTGGCTTTCAAAAGCTAGGTTTATTTTTTAATTCAACGATAACCTGCAACCCACCTTCTGGTAAATTCCTTGCTTCAATCGTCCCGCCTTGCGCTTCAACGAGTTGCTTTGCAATGGCAAGTCCCAATCCTGTTCCGCCAGAAGCGCGCGAGCGGGATTTTTCTTTTCGCCAGAAGCGGTCAAAGATGTAGGGGAGGTCTTCGTCAGGAATGCCTGCACCGTTATCATTGACTGTAATTTCTATGCCATCCTTTGTCTCATTGGCAGTGATCCAAACCTTTCCTCCTTCAGGGATATAACGAATCGCATTCCCAACTAAATTGCTGATGACCTGCTCGAAGCGTTGCGGATCCAAGACGGCAGATAGATTTCCGCTTTTCTCGCTGAATGATAATAAGATATTTTTCTCCTGCGCCTCAGCCGAGAACATTTCGAGAACACGGTTGATCACCTCACCCACATTGACATCCCGTTTATCGAATGCAAGTTGACGAGTCTCGACCAGGGTTAACAAACGCAAATCGTCTACAAGACGTTGCATGAGATAAGCCTGCTCCAGCGCCATCGAGACTTGTGGACCATTCTCTGTATAGATTCCATCTACGATGCCCTCGAGACGTCCGCGGATGACAGAGAGCGGAGTTCGTAGTTCGTGGGCAATATCGGCGAGCATATCGCGGCGTTCACGGTCACTGCGCTCCAACGACGTCGCCATTTCGTTGAAACTTTCGGAAAGGCTTCGCAGGTCTTGAGGTCCCTTTGTTGGGATACGGGTGTTCAGTTTTCCAGTTGCCACCGCGCGCGCAGCATAAATTACATCTGCAAGCGGGTTCACGAATCGACGTACCAGTAAAATGGATATCACAACGAGAAACATCGCGAGAATCAATGAAATGATGCCAAGCGGGAAAAGGATGGCGCGTGCAAATCCAAACCGCGCCGAGAATGAATAGGCAGTGAGTACCACATATCCCACAGGCTCACCGCGCACTTTGAGATCGATCACTACATCGTCATGTTCAATCTCGTAGCGTGAACCAATCGTCGAAACAGAATTAGGTCTTTGGTCCACAATAATACGTTGATCTTTGTCAAGTAATAAGGCATTCAACCGGTGCAAACCATTCGTTGAGTCGAACACTGTTTCAGCGCCATCCCAACTCCCCTTGGCAAGATAATATCCCTCCAGCGCGCTAACGAATGGGAACGGGATGGGGGTTGATGAGGAAGTCAAAAAATATCCGATGAGAAATGTAAAAAACAGGAAGGATAAAAATAAAACGATGACGAAGGCGCGTAACAACAGGAACAACAAACGCCTGCGGATTCCACTGACCGATGATTGCATCTCAAGCCTCGAATTTATAACCCACGCCATGAACAGTGAAGATTAGTTCATCGGGTTCAAGTTTGCGGCGCAGGTTACGGATGTGTGAATCGATGGCGCGCTCATAACTTTCAAATGCGACGCCATGTGCCGCGTTGAGTAACTGATTACGGGAAAAAATGCGACTCGGTTGACTCATCAACGTTGCCATGATCTCGAACTCCGTAGGCGTCAAGGTAACCACACGCTTCCCAATCTGGACCTCGTACAGGCTTCTGTCCAACGAAACATTTCCTACACGGATAACCTCTGCAGTCGAGTCACCGCTAACACGGCGCAGCACAACTTTGACACGCGCCACCAACTCACGCGGACTGAATGGTTTGGTCATGTAATCATCGGCGCCTAGTTCAAGCCCGATAAGTTTATCGGTCTCCTCGACCCGCGCCGTGAGCATAATGATGGGCACATTGCTCTCGCGTCGAAGGGCGCGGCACACATCGAGCCCATCCATTTCGGGCATCATCAGATCGAGCACAACCAGGTCTGGTTTTTCGCGCCGTGCAGACGATAATCCCTGCGCACCGTCTTTGGCTGTGACAACGTCGTAGCCAGAGGCTTTGAGATAATCGCGGCAGATCTCGAGAATTTCGGGTTCATCGTCAACGAGCAGGATTTTCTTAGGCATAACTTATTATATCTATCTGACTCTGCGGTCGAGTAGGTCCGCATGATTTTGGCGGGACATACACTGGCACCGAGCGCCAGCGCGGTGTCGAGACCACCACATAACATGGATTTATCTAGTTAATGTGTGGTCTCGATACGGGCTTCGCCCACTCGATCACCGGGTTTATTCATACCGCAACGCAACCATGGGGTGTAGGTTCGCAGCACGGAAGGCGGGATAAATCCCAAAGAACACGCCAATGAGCAAGGCGAAGAAGAATGCCAGCAAAATCGAGTCAGCAGTGATCACTGAAGCAATCAAACCGGTCGCCGAAAAGAAAGAGGCGATTCCTACTCCCAACAGAATTCCAACGATTCCGCCAAGAATGCTGAGTGTCATCGTTTCGATGAGGAATTGTGTGAGGATCTGATTCTTTGTCGCGCCAACCGCTTTTCGTAGCCCAATCTCCTTCGTCCGTTCCGTTACTGAGACCAGCATAATGTTCATGATGCCAATGCCGCCCACGAGCAGCGATATCCCTGCAATCGCGCCGAGGAAGGTTGTGAGGATCTGCGTCACGGAGGTCAATGTGCTCAACAAATCTGCCTGACTCAAAACATTGAAGTCCGCTTCTTCAGAAGATGCAAGTTTATGCGCTCGGCGCAGCAGAAACTCGATCCGGGCCGAGACCGTATCCATCGCCTGGGTCGTTGTTACCGAGACAGAAATACTGTTGACAATCTTCTTGTCGTTATATGCTGCAGTATCTCCAAACAATTTGTTGTAACCAGTTTCCAGCGGGACCAAGATCGCATCATCCGAAGATCCAAGACCAGACCCCTTGGATTCCAATACACCAACGATCTCAAACTTCACGCCATTGATGGAAATCATCTTTCCGATGGGCATCAGACCTCCGAAAAGATCTTCCGCAGTTTGCGAGCCCAACACCGCCACCAGAGACTGCGACTTATTGTCACCATCCGTGATAAAGCGACCCTGTGCCACATCATAAGAGTTGGTTTCCTTATAATCCTCCGTGACCCCTTTGATGGTCACATTGAAACTTTCGGATCCATACTTTACGAGATAGGAGGATTGATAAGTAGGTGCAATCGCATTGATGTTATCTGACAATGATCGTTGAATTAGCTGATAATCTGCATAATACAAGTGGCTTGCCTGTTGAGATTGTCCCAGCCTGGCAGCTCCCATTTGTTGCCTGCCCGGAGAGATGGTCAACAAGTTCGAGCCTGTGCTCTGGATCTGGCTGGTGATACTGGCTGTCGCGCCTTTGCCAATGGATAGCAATGCGACCACCGTCGCCACACCGATGACAATGCCTAAAATGGTGAGAAGGGATCGCATCTTATTGGCGCGTAACGCACGCAAAGCGATCTTGAAATTTTCTGAAAATAACATGTAAATCTCCTAATGAGAGAACCCGTTGGTCGAGCGCAAGCAGTCGAGACCAACAAGTAACAGAAGCATTCTTGCCTAGGGTGGTCTCGACACCGCACGTGATTTGCTTGGCAAATCACGTGTGGTGCCAGTGTACGTTCCTCGCTACGCTCGGAACTACTCGACCACCAAATACTAAATCACAACACTTCCTCAGGTCGCGGCGCACCTGCCTTGATCGTCTGATGATTGACTTCATCAGAAACAATGCGCCCGTCCGAAATCTTGATAATCCTGTCAGTATGACGCGCCACATAGGAATCGTGCGTCACCAGGATTACAGTTTGTCCGCTCTCCTTATGCAAGCTTTGGAACAAATCCATGATCTCTACACCTGTCTTGCTATCCAAGGCCCCAGTCGGTTCATCCGCCAGTAAAATGGCAGGTTGATTGACCAGTGCCCGCGCGATCGCAACACGTTGCTGCTGCCCGCCGGAGAGTTCATTGGGAGCATGGTGGGTCCGGTCGCCAAGCCCAACGCGCTCCAGAGCTTTCAGGGCGAGGTCCTTTCTTTCTCTTCCTGAAATGCCGGCATACGTCAAAGGTAACATCACATTTTCCAACGCACTTGTCCGCGCCAGTAAATTGAATTGCTGGAACACGAATCCGATCTTGCGCCCGCGAATATCAGCGAGTTTTGCCTCATCCATGTTTTCCACGGCAACGCCATCAAGCCTATAACTTCCACCGGTTGGCACATCCAGGCAGCCAATAATGGACATCAACGTACTTTTGCCCGAGCCAGAAGGCCCCATGATCGCGACCATCTCACCCTGGTTGATGGTGAAGCTCGCCCCATTCAAAGCCCGCACTTCACTATCTCCCATCTGATAAACCTTGGTTAATTCCTCTGCATGGATCATTGTCCGCCTCCGCCAAAAGGATTAGGCGCGTTGAAACTACTGGCATTGTTCACTTGTAGGCGGTCGTCTTCCTGCAAATCACCGCTCACGACAACCAGGTCATTCACGATCGCGCCGCTGACGACATCCACGCGCTTCGTCGTGCCATCGCTTTGCGAGACCATCACGAACTCACCATTTGCATCATTCTGAATCGTCGTGATCGGCACTGCCAGAGAGGCAGTCGCATCACTTACATGGATCACTACATTGGCTGTTGTTCCCAATGGCATGAACGATTGATCTGACACTTTATCCAGATCGATGTGAACCACGTATTTCACCAAGCCGGAGACCTCCTCACCGACCGGATTGATCGCAGTCACTTTACCCGTGAATGAGACCTCCGTCAGCGCGTCCAACGTGACATCCACCTGCTGCCGCACTTGCACATTCGCCACATCTGCTTCATCCACCTGCGCTTCCACATAGAGTTGATCCAGGTCAGCGACATTGAGCGCAGCAGTTCCAGAATTGACCACATCCCCTGGCTGGCTCGCGACGTAAAGAACCTCGCCATCGAAGGGCGCGATCACACTCATCGAATCGACCGTCGCTTGCGCGGCATCTACTTTGGCTTGAGCTGCGAGCACGTCTTGAGAGTTTGAGCCCTGCTTGAGACGGTCATAGGTACGCTGTGCATCTTCCAGTTGAGACTTTTTCAAAGCCATGTCATTCTCTGCATCCGTAATCCAGTCTTCGGGAGCTGGACCTTTGAATGTTTTCGTCTTGTAAACATACATCCAACTGTTTCGCTTTGTTTCCAGAAATAAACGTGTCTCACTTTGCGGAACTTTCTTGGAATTCTGCAGATAATGCAAATAATCATCCGCTTTATCGTAGGCTTCTTGGGCAGTCTTCAAATCAATCACTGCCTGAGCCAGATCAGTGCTAGAGCTTTGCACATTTTCCAAGTCTTTTTGGGCAGTGACCAGATCTGCCTGAGCTGAGATGATGCTAGCCGAAACTGTGGTTGTTCTCAGCTTCATCAATATCTCTCCAGCCTTGATCTCATCCCCCGCCTTTACATAGACCTCGTCCACGACACCGCTCGTATTCCACGTCAGGTTGGCAGAAGGCTGAGCTTCCAGAGAACCTGAAGCCTCAACGGTTTGGGCAACATTCAGTGAAGTCACAGTTGCGGTCGATTCAGCGGTCGCATTGCTCGCGTTGGCAGAGTTAACTCTTGAGAACACGAAAAGCGCAATAAGGACCACGGACAGGCCGATACCCCAGGTCCAGGCTTTCTTCCCCTTGAGAAAATTCTTGTTATTCATTTCGAATCAAAATCTCCTTTTTATCCACAGGACTGCTTCGCCTGTGTTTTCCCCTACAGGATACCGAGCAAATTTGCAGAAATTGTGCAGAATCAAAGGAAGATTATGAATGATTTCTCCCTCCAAATTTCTTATGTATAGACAGCAGGAACTTACCCACAGGCCGAATATCCCCGTCCGAAATGTTACGCAGCCTCACGCGCTCGCAGGGTCTCTGACCCTGCGATTTCCCAGTGAAATACGGTGGTCTCACATCGTACCCTTCAGGGTAGACCGCCTCGGAGTGGAACTGCGTAAGGTGACTTATTACCTAGTGCCGCACGCATGCTGTGCATGTGTATCTAAACTAAAATTTGAAAACCTAGCCTACACTTCGCTTCAAAAAGTTTAGTAATTTATCCGCAGGACTGCTTCGCTTGTGAGACAAGCGGTAATTCAAAATTCAGTAGGAGTTTTTGATTATTGTCTCTGGTACAAATTCAGTGTATAGTAATGACTGTCAGGTATAGCGGCTGGGGGCTTATTCAGAAAAACTGGAAGCAGAAAACAAAAGGAGAACTTTAAATGACCAACCCAAGAAAGCGAAAACATCTTCTCATTGTTAGCTGCCTGGTGGCAGCATTGATCTCATCTGTGGCAATGCTGGCGTCGGCATTGCCACAGCATAGTCTTGATCCTAACACCCAGTTCTATGGCCCCAAGCCGAACCAGGGTGCGACCGAGCAGATCGCTGATCTCATCTCCAGCCATAATACAGCTGATGCCAATCTCATCAGACGGATGATCAAGACACCACAGGCGGTCTGGTTCACTGCCGGTACCCCCGAGGGTGTCGAGCAGAACGTTAAAAAGACCGTCGAGCGCGCCGTAAACCAGGGCACCGTTCCTGTTTTGGTCGCATATAACATACCGTTCCGTGACTGTGCCCAGTTCAGTGCTGGTGGTGCCACCAGCGTAGCGGAGTACAAAGCGTGGATCGACGGCTTCGCCGCTGGCATCGGCAACGCCAAAGCCGTGGTACTCCTTGAGCCGGATGGGCTTGGGATCATCCCATGGTATAACCCGTTCGCGGATCGCGACACATGGGTAACCAATCCGAACCTTGAGTGGTGTCAACCCGCTGAGGCGAATCCAGCAACCGCCGCTTCGGACCGCTTCGCAATGATGAATTATGCAGTTGACAAACTGAAGGCGAACCCCAACACCAGTGTCTATCTCGATGGCACTCACAGCGGATGGTTGGGCGCCGGCGATGCGGCTGACCGTTTATATCAGGCTGGTGTCCTCGATGCAGACGGCTTTTTCCTGAATGTGTCCAACTACCAGTTGAACTCGCGCCTAGAGAAGTATGGCACTTGGATCGCGAAGTGCATTTGGTTTGGTGATCCCGGTTCTGGTTCTTGGGGTGCTGGCCACTTCGAATGGTGCGGAAGCCAGTATTCTCCTGCGAGCCCAAATGATTTCTCCACGTGGGCCCTCACGGATCAATGGTATGCCAATAATGTTGAGAATCAGACCTGGGTGCCTTACCCCGGGAATGCTGGGTTGAAACATTTTGTCATTGACACGAGCAGGAACGGTCAGGGGCCGTGGACTCCGACCACCTCGTATCCAGATCCGCAGGATTGGTGCAACCCGCCAGATCGTGGCCTGGGCGTGCGTCCAACGGCGAATACCGGCATCGCGTTGCTTGATGCTTACCTCTGGGTGAAAATTCCGGGAGAGTCGGATGGCGAGTGTACACGAGGTCTCGGACCTGCTGGCACAACGGTTGATCCCGAATGGGGCCTGATCGATCCTGCTGCAGGCGCTTGGTTCCCCGAGATGGCGCTTGACCTGGTACACAACGCGAACCCACCTCTGCCATAACATTCAATACCCCGCAAATTGATCAAGAAAGAGTGAGTCAGAAATGACTTGCTCTTTCTTTTGTTTATTACGCTGCACATGTATAAACTCCCAAATGGAATAATCAGCATACGTACAATTGATTTATACCCATGAAGCTCAATATCCCATTTATCGCCCTGCTTATTCTCCTTATCCTTACTGCCTATCTGCTTGGTTCGCGAAAACATGGGAATAGATTCGTCTTTTCAAGTTTTATTGATTCAAGTCAAAATTTAGGGTATAGTACCAATATTACATGATGCCTTCTTTACGCTCAAAATTTAGTAGTACAGAGGAGTAAAAATGGCAAGCAAGAAAATCAAAATCAACCGCGCGCCCGTGTTGACTCTCTGGGCGGCAGTCGTGGCAGAGCGACTTGGCTACAATGAAGAGACAGCATTGACACTCGGCAAAGCAGTAGCGGGGCTCAATGCACAATCCAAAGGGCGGCGACTGGGAATCTATGAAGAGAAGACTGAAGAAGAGAAGAAAGAGGATAAGAAGAAAGAAAAACAGGCGAAGCCGGAGTTTATCGAGCTGCTTGGCCGAGGTGTCCCAGCCGTCAAAACACCAAAGGGATTGCGCGCCGCAATCAAAGGCGAAGCCATCCATGCAGGGAGTGTCGAAACCTATCTCAAGCAAAAGTTCAAAGATGATCTTGATGATACTCGGGCAGCCATGGAAAAGCTGGCAAAAGCCTACACGCCCAAGCAACTAGAAAGCAAAGCCTACGATTTGTACGAAAAGTTCCGGCCCGAGATTCCCGAGGGAACAAAAGGCTGGGGCGCAAAGGGTGAACTGGATTTGGACTACATCCGCTCGCTAGCAGAATAGAATTTTCGCTCTGAACAGAAGGACGGTGTTCTTCTGTCCCACAGTCGAAGTCGGTGTTGCAATGCCTCGTCAGTTTTACAGGAGAATGCTATGCCAGAATATGACTATGACTTGCTTGTCATTGGTTCCGGACCTGCCGGTCAGCGCGCCGCTATTCAGGCTGCGAAACTCAACAAACGTGTAGCAGTTGTCGAACGAAAAGCCATCATTGGTGGTGTGTGTATCAACACCGGAACGATCCCAAGCAAAACATTACGTGAGGCTGTGCTGCACTTTTCTGGTTATCGGGAACACAGTCTCTATGGCGCCTCGTATACGGTCAAGCAAAATATTACGATGGCAGATTTGCTCTATCGCACCGACCATGTCGTCCAGCATGAACTCGACGTCGTCCGCCATCAACTCCAACGGAACCGGGTCGAACTTGTCTCGGCGGAAGCCTCGTTTGTAGATGCCAACACCGTGCGCTTGAAATATGTAGATGGGCGCGGCTGGCGCGATGTCAGCGCGGCACATTTTGTCATCGCCACAGGGACTCGCGCGACGAAAAGTGACCGCATTCCTTTCGACGGGAGGCGGATTTTCATCAGCGATGATCTGCTCCAGCTCGATCATCTCCCGCGCACACTTACGGTGGTCGGCGCGGGTGTCATTGGTTTGGAATATGCCAGCATCTTTGCTGCCCTCGGTGTGCGCGTGACGATCATTGACAAGCGCCGCCGATTGCTGCCATTTGTGGATGCGGAGGTCATTGACTCGCTCACCTATCATTTCAATCAACAGCGAGCCATCATGCGCCTCGGTGAAGAAGTAGATACCATCGAACCTATCACCGATGAGCATGGCGACCGCGTAAAAATTCACCTGGTCAGCGGGAAACAGATCATCACCGAGATGGCGCTCTATAGCATTGGGCGGACCGGAGCGACTGGCTCTCTCAATACCGAAGCCGCGGGCTTACAAACAGATGATCGTGGTCTATTGACAGTGAACGAACATTATCAGACGAACATTCCAAATATCTACGCGGTTGGGGACGTAATAGGTTTCCCATCCCTAGCTTCCACTTCCATGGAGCAGGGACGCCTCGCGGCCTGTCATGCCTTCGGAATCCCAATACATAGTTCACCCCAACTTTTTCCATACGGTATTTACACAATTCCTGAAATCTCCACCGTTGGGCGCAACGAAGAAGAATTGACAGAGCAAGGCATTCCGTATGAAGTGGGCAAAGCCCAATACCGCGAGATTGCCCGCGGACAAATCATCGGCGACCAAACGGGGCTCCTGAAACTGATCTTTCATCTTGATACGCATGAGTTGTTGGGTGTACATATTATTGGTGAAGGCGCGAGCGAATTGGTTCACATTGGTCAAGCAGTAATGGCATTCAAAGGCAAAATAGAATATTTCATTAACAATGTGTTTAACTACCCCACGCTGGCGGAATGTTACAAAACTGCCGCGTTCGATGGAATCAATCGTCTCGGCGTATAAATCGTGAAAATATCGGCACCGGAATTTGAGCGTCTCATGCAGACCATCGCAGATGGCTGGAATGAGGGCAACGCGCCTCAAGCTGCAGATTGTTTCAGCGAAGACGCTATCTATGTTGAGCCGCCAGAGAAACAGCTCTATCATGGTCGCTCAGAACTCTATGAATATTTCGGTGGAGATCATGGTACAGATATTCCCATGAAAATGACCTGGCACCATCTGGCTTTCAACGAAAAGGAACAAATTGGTTTTGGGGAATATACGTTTGAGATGCATGGTCGCTATCATGGTATTGTGATTGTAAAGATCAAAGCAGGATTGATCAGCCAATGGCGTGAATACCAATATCCGACAGTGTTGAACTGGGAAGAATTTACAAGCTATAATCCTTTTTAATGAGAAGGCAGGGGAAAGGAGGTATGTTTTGCGTTACACTCCCCGTCAAGGAATAGAATTTTATGAAATATGAAACTGTGCATGGCGTTTCCATCCCCAAAATTGGATTTGGGATGTGGAAAATAGGTGGCGATTCCTACCCGGACCTGAAGCGTGATCCGGCTTCCTTAGCGGCTTTGCGAACCGCGCTCGAAGTTGGCTACACTCACTTCGACACCGCCGAAGTTTATGCGGATGGTCATAGCGAGGAATTGCTGGGGCGCGCGATCCATGAGGACAACACAAAACGCGAGAGCCTCTTCATCACAACGAAAGTGGACCCTGCGCACCTGCAACATAAGCAGATCCTTAGATCGTGTGAAAACAGCCTGAGTCGTCTCCAAACGGACTACGCTGATTTGTATCTCATCCACTGGCCCCCGCGGATGAGCATGCAGCTCGATGAAGCCTTCCGTGGGTTGAATCAATTGGTGAGAGATGGCAAGGTGAGACATCTAGGCTTGAGCAATTTCAATGTGAAATTGCTCAAGCAAGCACAGTCACTTTCTGAAACGCCAATTCTTACCGATCAGGTTCCGTACCGCCTGCCTGATCGTACCTACGTGGAAAACGGCGTTCTGGAATACTGCCAACAGAACGATATTTTGCTGACTGCTTATTCGCCTGTGAAATTTCGCAACCTGCCCGTCAATAAAACGCTGCAAGCCATTGCGGATGCGCATGGAGTGACCTCCTATCAAATCGCGCTGGCCTGGCTGGTCGCCCAGCCGCGTGTTATCACGATTCCGATGTCGTTGAATCCGAAACATATCCGAGAAAATTTCGAAGCGGCAGAGATCGAGCTTTCGAAGGAAGAATTCGAAACGCTTCGCAATCTATATTAATCACAGTTCTTTCCGCAGTCCCACCGGGATGCTTCGCAATTGAACTGCGGAAAGAACTGAGAAATCCAGATTTAGAAACCATCCGTATAGTTACATGAAAGTAGCAGTCACACCCGAAATTGAGATTATCGAGGAGCAGGAAGAGGAAACAGAACTTGAGCCGCTTTATCGCATCCTCATCCACAACGACGATGTTACGCCGATGGACTTCGTGGTACAAATCTTGAAAACCATCTTTTTTCAATCGAACCCCAAGGCGTATGAGATCATGCTGATCGCACATATTACGGGTTTGGCTTATGTACAAACCCTTCCAAAATCAGAAGCGGAGAAACGCATTAACCGAGCACACTTCGCGGCAGGCTTGGAAGGCTATCCATTACATTTTTCAATGGAACAAGAATGACACCCTCTACGATTGATACACTCACAAAAATCAACTTGGAAGACCTTATTTCCTCTTTTGGTTGGCAGAACCGTCCTTTTCTCGCTCGGCTCTTACGCCGCACTCTGATTTATCCGCCCCTGACATTCGCTCATCAGATGGCAGAATTTGATTCGGCCATCGCTGCCCATGGATTGGTAGAGGCCTCGCGTTCTGCAATCAGACATTTTACGAATGACCTTCACATTTTCGGTCAGGACCGAATCCCGACTTCTTCTTTTCTAGCTTTGTCCAATCATCCGGGCTTGACGGATACGCTTTCGCTCTTTGTCGCGTTGAATCGGCCTGACCTGAAGATCATCGCGCTTGACCGTCCCTTCCTGAATGCGCTCCCCAATATGAGCAAGCAGCTCGCTTATGTGACGGATGACGCTGGGTTACGCTTCCGGCTCATACGACAGTTAAGTGCGCACCTGCGAAACGGCGGGGCGGCACTTACCTTCCCGGCTGGGCACATCGAACCTGACCCGGATGTTCAAAAGGGCGCGGCTGACTCGTTGCGTTCCTGGACAGATAGCGCGGGCATCTTTATTCGTATGGCTCCCGAAACAGCCGTTTTGCCTGTTCTGGTACGCGGAGTGGTTCGAAAGAGTTTTGCATTTCACCCTCTCACTTATCTTAAGAAGGCACGCCGGGAACGAGAAAAGCTTGCTGCGGCATTACAATTGCTGGCACACGTTATGCTCAAGATGAGAGATGTCCATATACGTGTACAAATTGGAAATCCGGTTTACGCCAAAGAGTTAGGAACCACTGAAACGAAAGTGATCCATCAAGCTGTGTTAGCAGAGATGAAGCAACTGATCGAGAATCCACCCACCGGCGAGGGAGAAAGATTACTGTGAGCCAATCTACGCCCTTAACCCCTCTCGCAGTAGGAGAAGGGGAATCTGTGCTCGCGAGTCCACTTCCTCTTCCAGGGAAAACCAAGTTCAGAGAAAAGACGAAGCTTCGTCTTTTCGTGCTTTATTTCACCCTTGTGGTCCTCTTGTGCTTTGCGTTGCGCAATGTGCCTCTCGCTGACATCTGGAACGCGCTCAACGGACTTAAACTCTGGCAAGTTGCCATATTAGTCTTCATCAATATTGCTATTTACATGCTCGTCACATTGCGATGGTGGATCATCATTCGGGCTGGGCGTAAAACGATCCCATATCTTCCGCTGCTGTTAGTACGTGTGGCTGTGTTTGGAGTCAGTTATTTCACACTGGGTCCACAGGTTGGGGGGGAACCATTACAAGTGTTGTATCTTCAACGCAAATATGGCATGACCTACACACGCGCGACTTCTACAGTCATTATGGATAAACTGCTTGAGTTCCTGGCGAATTTCTTCCTGTTGGTGTTCGGGTTAATGGCAGTGCTCCAGGCGGGAGTCCTCTCGACAAACGGGAGCAGGCCGCTCGTGAGTCTGATCTTGTTGGCGGCGCTGTTGGCATGGCCGCCGATCCATATCCTATTGATGATTCGAGGTATCTATCCTATCGGTGCCGCGTTGCGCGCCGCCTTTTCCAGGTTTGGAAATTCAAAGTGGATGCGCTTTATCATCGCCTCGGAGCGAATGGCAGGGATGTTTTGTCAACGCCATCCGCGCGAGTTGTTGATAGCCGTTGGAGCCTCACTATTCGCAGGTGCAGGCATGGTGGCTGAGTACGCGCTGATCGCTTCGTTTTTAGGGATCAATTTACATGGTTGGCAAACCCTCGCCGCATGGACAACCAGCTGGCTAGCATTTCTCGTTCCATTGCCAGGTGGTTTGGGCGCGTTAGAAGCTAGCCAGGTATTCACGCTCGGCGCATTCGAGATTTCTGCGGCGTTGGCAATTGGCGTGACACTTTTAATTCGGGCGCGGGATCTGTTGATTGGGGGATTAGGCTTGGCATTTGCAAGTCGCGCCATCGAAAAGTAAAAAATGGTGTTAATACTTTTGCCTGGACCTCAAACAATTTGCAAAAGGAGTTTATGATGAATCTTACTGGTAAACACTACGGGATTATTCTCGCCACCCTGGTAACCGCGTTGCTCCATCTTTTCCTTCTGACGCGGCTTGGTCTTGATCCCATTGCACTGAATGGTTTTGGCTATCTCGCTCTGTTGGGCGCCTATTTTTTGCCCATTCCCTTTCTTCAACAGAGACATAACTTGGTTTGGTGGGTTTTCCTGGGCTATACGGTATTGACTTTTATTTTATGGATCATTCTGGGCGATAAAAACTTTACGTTCGATTTCAGCAATGCAGCTATCGGTTATTATGCCAAAACAGCAGAACTCTTTTTGATGGGATTTCTTTTAGCAGACCGACCCAAATCTTAATGAGTAATCTTGTAGTGGCGACTTCAGTCGCTTTTTAGCCGAACGACTGAAGTCGTTACTACGTTTGTGTAGCTCATGTACAATGCAAGGTAAAATGGGGGAAGTGAAACGAAAGACTCTCTTCTTCAGCGCGCCGCAACAGGTGGAACTTCGCGAGGAGACTCTTCCCAAACTCGGTGCGGATGAAGTTTTAGTGGAAACAGTTTGCTCTGCAATCAGTGCGGGGACTGAGATGTTGGTTTATCAAGGACGCTTCCCGCGGGACATCGAAACGGATTCCATTATTGCAGGTTTGCGCGGCAGTCTTGAGTATCCGCTTGCGTATGGATATGCCTGTGTGGGAAAGATCAAGGAAACAGGCCCACAAGTCGACCAGTCCATGCACGATCAATTGGTCTTCGCATTTCAACCTCACACCTCACATTTTGTTGCAAATCCAAATTCCCTGTTTCCCATTCCTCATTTCCTTTCACCTGAAACAGCCTGTTTCCTCCCAAACATGGAAACGGCTGTCAATTTGGTTCAAGATGCCGCGCCGATCTTCGGCGAATGTGTACTTGTGTTGGGTCAGGGCGTGGTCGGATTATTAACCGCATCCTTGCTCAGCGAATTTCCACTGGAGAGGCTGGTCACTGCAGACTGTTTCGAGTTGCGCCGAAACTCATCGCCGGCGCCTCAGCATTTGTCGCTCGACCCCTACTCTCTGAACTTTCACAAAGAAGCTCGGAAACTTCTCAATGGCAGCGCTGATCTAACGTTTGAACTCAGTGGAAGACCCGAAACACTCAATGATGCACTTGCCATCACAGGATTCAGTGGTCGCATCATTATCGGATCTTGGTATGGGGAAAAACGTGCTGAAATCGACCTCGGCGGCGCATTCCATCGCTCGCGCATTAAGTTGATTTCTTCACAGGTAAGTACTGTGAGTCCTGAATTATCCGGGCGATGGAATAAAGCCCGTCGTTTCAACGCGGCCTGGAAAGCTCTGGAGAGAATCAAGCCTGAAAAATGGATCACTCATCGCGTTCCTATAGAAGCCGCGAAGGAAGCCTACCGTCTTCTAGATGAAAATCCGCAAGAAACCATACAAGTGATATTTGATTACAAGTCATGAAATTTCGTTACACCAATCTTGAAACCTGTCATGAAGCGACTGGCATAGTTGTGGTGATTGATGTCATCCGCGCGTTCACCAACACGGCTTTTGCATTTTCACGCGGCGCGAAGGAAATTTACCCGGTCAGTACCGTGGAAGAGGCATTGAAATTTAAAGCAGAGGTCCCGAACTCCCTCGCCTGTGGGGAAGTTGGCGGCATCCCACCTGAGGGATTCGATTTCGGTAACTCGCCTACCCATACGAATACGCTGGATCTTAACGGACGCATCCTGGTTCAACGGACAGGTGCGGGCACACAGGGAATTGTGCGAAGCGTCAAAGCGGAGTCAATATTAGCTGCCAGTCTTGTCGTGACTAATGCAACAATCACACACATCTGTAATCTAAATGTAGATTGCGTTACCTTTGTTATCACAGGTCAAATAGAAGAGAAAAGAGGCGATGAAGACCTGGCATGCGCAGGATATTTCGAAGCACTATTGCGCGGTCAGAAACTTGATCCTGCTCCTTATATTGATCGAGTATATAAATCCCGCGATGCACTCTTTCACCTTGACCCAAATCTCCCCGAGTTTCCAAAGTCTGATCTTGACTATTGCACAAAGATCGACGCGTTCGATTTTGCCATGTCGGTCACCAAAGAAAACGGACGACCTGTCATGCGAGCGATAAAACCGTAAAAGTGTTACGAAGGATTTTAAGAAGCGACAAGACTTTCCAAGTAACCTTCGCAAGGCTTGTGGAAGTTCAATAGACGTTATCGGTAATTAGAAAAAACGTCCCGAAGGTTGCTCTCAGGCACCCAAATTACTCGAAAAACCCTCGGGACGGTGCTTGTACGTTATTTCCGATAAAGTCCAATATAAGCATAAATGAGGAGAACCAACATGTACGAACTTGGTATCAAGCGGGATTTCATTGCAAGGCACTTCCTGATTGGCGGAGACTGGGGACCGGAAAATTTTCCCAATTCCCATCATTACGTTTTGGAATTACGACTTGAGGGCAAAGAACTAGATGAACATGGTTATCTGGTGGACATCGTGGATGTGGAAAAGCATCTCGATGAAATTGTGAATTACTACCAAGATCATATGCTGAATGAAAAACCTGAATTCGCAAACTTGAATCCGTCCATTGAAAATTTTGCACGAATATTAGCCACCTCACTGAATGAGCGAATCAAAGCCGAACATATCTCTGAGATCAAAGTTGTGTTGTGGGAGAATGAGTCCGCCTGGGCGGCATGCCGAATCGAACGTCAAAAGTCAAACGTCTGACCTTCGACCCGTGACTTTTGACTCATGAGAATTGGACTTATCATCTACGGCTCGCTCGATACGCTAAGCGGCGGATATCTGTATGATCGCAAGCTGGTTGAGTATTTACGCTCACAAGGGGATACAGTTGAGATTATTTCCCTGCCCTGGCGTAATTACGCTACTCATTTGACAGACAATTTTTGGTTTCGGCTTTGGAGTCCAGGAGCGAGCTCCTGGAATTTTCGACAGTGGCGCCGTGGCGCCATCAGACTCCAAAACTTGGATATCCTCATTCAAGACGAACTCAATCACCCATCCTTGATTTTGGCAAATCGGAAAAAACATCCATATCCAATAATTTCACTTGTCCATCATTTGCGCAGTTCAGAACTGCGACCGAAATGGCAAAACGCGTTCTATCGCATGGTTGAAAAGAAATATTTACAGAGCGTGGATGGATTTATTTTCAATTCGAAAACGACACAGAGCGTGGTTAATAAATTATTGGATCATAGAAAGCCAGCAATAGTTGCGTATCCTCCGACGGATCGATTTGGCGAGCCCATTTCAGAACAGGCAATGATCAGCCGAGCAGAAACAAATCCCTTAAGGATTTTATTTTTGGGAAATGTGATTGAGCGGAAAGGATTGCATACTTTGCTTGAAGCAGTTCAACGTCAAAAAGCCAGCCCTGAGCCTGTCGAAGGGTCACAGGTCATCGTTGACGTGATTGGATCATTAGATTCCGAACCTGAATACGTCAAGCAAATTAAAAAAATTATCCAACAAAATAATCTTTCTTCTTTCATCTTTCTTTACGGGTCGCTCGATAAGGAACCACTCATCGAAAAACTAAAACAGACCCATGTGCTTGTCGTCCCTTCAAGTTATGAGGGCTACGGCATCGTCTACCTCGAAGGGATGTGTTTTGGTCTGCCAGCGATTGGGACAACGGCAGGTGCAGCGAACGAAATTATTACTGATGGCGTTGACGGATTCCTGATCGAGCCAGAAAACGCGGATGTATTGGCAATCAGACTAAAGGTCCTGAGTGAGAAACGGGAGGTTCTGATCCGCATGAGTCTCGCGGCGCGTGAACGTTATTTACGTCAGCCAAAATGGGAAAAAACAGCAGGTCAAATCCGTGAGTTTTTACTGAAACAAATCCGTGATTTCTCCGTATAATGAGTACGGAGCGAAAATGATTTACACGTATCAAATCGAAGGCATCTCGGTACAGACGGGCGACATCATCTGCACCATGAATGGCAAGCCGGATATTTTGCCCGGCGAATTTTGGCGTTTTATTGGTCGGCTCGTGCCTGGGGATGTGGACCACGTGGCGATTTACCTCGGTCCGAATGGAAGATGCGTTGAAGCGGGTGGGCGCGGCGTGATCACATTTGACATCCAGCGTGGACATTGGAACACCGAACGCATGGCGCTCCAACGCGGTCTCTTATTTGATTCCTTTTATGGAGTTGCCTCTCCCCTAGACGGGCAGGAGATTTCGGAAGAGGAAGAACATGAACTGCGCGCAACGGTCGCAGCCTATTGTCGCGCCCAAATCGGCAAACCCTATAATTTAAACTTCCTGGACGCAGAGACAGAAGAAGCATTCTATTGCAGTCAACTCGCCTATAAAGCCTATCAACAGATTAAGATTGATCTTAACACCGGGCTCACCATGGAACAACTCCCCGGGACCAATGCGATCATTTACCCGCAGGAAATCTGGAATGGATTCAGTCATCGGGCGATAGAAAGTAAACAGTTTCCAGTGAACAGTAATCAGTTGGCAACAGACCCGTCTCAATGAGACGGGTTTTTATTTTTGCCACGGATTCTTGAGAATTTCCGTAGTAATGCATGGTTGAATAATACAAAGCAAGAAATTCGCGTAAATGTCCCGTCTTCTGAAGTCTCTGATAATTTACGGCGCACCTCAAAAATACGCCGTTTTTTTATTTCTTCCTTTTACTTGTTTTGTACGTGCCCTTTTTCTCTTGAACCATTTTAGCAATATCGTCCACGGTATATTTATCCAACCACTTATGCCGGTCAACAGAATAATCACCCTGTCCCATTTCAAATTGTTGCATAAAACGAATCATTCCGACCAAGCCAAGTTCACGAGAGAGCGCCGCCAATCCAGCGACACGTATTTGTTGAGGGGTCATCATTTGTACGTTCATTAAATTATCTCCTTCATCCAGTCTAAAGGATTTACAACTTTTACATGGAGCTTCTTAGCCAGTTTCTTCGCAAGTTTTAGCAATCTGTCATCGGTGGTAAGGAAAATATCCGCTTTACCGCTTTCTGCACAGGCAAGATGAACCGCATCAAAGCCGACAAATCCCAAATTCTGCAATTCACTTGCGCGCTTCAATTCTCGTTTTCCAATTTCAATCGTCAAACTGACAAACTCATTAACACGTCTTAATCGTGACTGTTGTTCAACATCTGGCGCTTTGTCGATTTCAATCTCCAATGCCTGACTTCCCAGCCATATCCATTCTTTGCGCTCTAGGCGAGCAAGTAAAAGGATAATTGCTTCTGTTTCAAGCCGAATCCGTTCTTGGCTCTGATCATCAAAGGGACGGCTGAGCACACAATTATCAAGATAAACTTACATTATTGATGAATAATTATAGCATTGATAAGATTGCGCTCGTGTTATAGTATCCAAAATCACACCGAAACGGGCTAGATATGAAACAACTTACAGGGATCCTGCTCATCGCGATATCTGCGGCCTCATTTGGGACGCTTGCTATCTTTGGACGTTTTCTCTACGCCGACGGCTTGGACACATTCACCATGCTATTCCTGCGCTTTGGCTGCGCGGCGTTACTCATGATGACCATTTTGCTGGCGCGCAAGGAAAAATTTCCGCGTGGGAAAATCCTTCTGCAACTGATCGGCATGGGCGCGTTGGGATATGTGGGTCAATCGTTTTCCTATTTGACCGCAATCAAATTTGCCTCTGCCGGATTGGTCGCATTGCTTTTGTATCTGTATCCTATGTTTGTTTTCATCCTGTCAGTGATTGTTCTGCATGAAAAAGCAACATGGATCAAAATCGTTGTCATCATTCTTGCGTTGATTGGAACGGCACTCACCGTTGACCCGGCGGGCGGAGAGTTGTATGGCATCCTGCTTGCCATCTCTGCTGCGCTGATTTACTCGGTCTATATCATTGTAGGAACAAATGTGATGAAACATGTTTCGGCAGTGCAATCATCCCTGGTCATTTTTGCTTCGGCGGGCACGGTCTACGGTATTCTGATGGTTGTCAACGGTGTGCATCTTCCATCTACAAACTCAGGCTGGGTCGATATCATTGGCATTGTATTGGTCGCGACCGTAATTCCCGTGGTCACGTTCCTTGCAGGTCTCGAACGGATTGGTCCTACCAACGCGGCCATGCTCTCCACGCTGGAGCCTGTCGTCACGGTTCTGCTGGCAGCCTGGATTTTCGGTGAACGACTTCAATCCATCGCTCTGTTTGGAGGTGGCATGATCTTGGCTGCCGTGATCATGTTAACAGGTGGCGAAGCAAGTGAAATCAAAGAGCCCGTCCATAAAGGCTCTTTTTCGTGAATTTCGTCGATTCTTGCGATTTTCTATGATTTCTCTGGCAAAAATTCGACGCTCTATTCCGCACAGCCTGCTCAAAAGCAGGGTATAATTGTCTTACTACATTTTATCGAGTCCTGATTTACCAATCTACCGACTCACATATCAGCAGTCCACCGCTGTTTTCGCTTTTTGAGTACATCACTCAATTCCCCTCGTAAACATCTACAAGACTTCTGAAGACAAGGAAGAATTTTGAACTTCGAACAATTTAATTTGGATTCCCGCTTAATGCAGGGAATCAAAGTCGCGGGTTATGAGATCGCGACTCCCATTCAGGAGGCCGCGATCCCCGCTGCATTGCGTGAACGCGACATCATCGGGACTGCGCAGACCGGCACAGGCAAGACCGCCGCGTTCGTCCTGCCTATCCTCAACAAACTTCTCGATGGACCACGCGGGATGCCGCGCGCCCTCATCGTCACTCCGACGCGTGAACTGGCCGAGCAGATCAACCAGGTGATCCGGGCGCTGGCAGTGGGGACGAGGCTGCGAAGCACAACCATCTATGGCGGTGTCACAGCGAGCCGCCAGATCAAGGCTTTGAAAGATGGCACGGAGATCCTCGTCGCATGCCCAGGTCGTCTACTGGACCTCATCCAGCAACGTTATGCAAGGCTGGAGCGGATCGAAATCCTAGTGCTCGATGAAGCTGACCGTATGTTCGACATGGGCTTTCTGCCCGATGTAAAACGAATCATCAAAGCTGTGCCTACTCAACGGCAGACCATGCTCTTCTCTGCGACCTTTCCTGCGGAAGTCGAATTGCTTGCATCGCAATCTCTCAAGCAACCGCAAAAGATCGCCATGGGCATCAGCAAGCCCGCAATCACAGTGACGCACGCCCTCTATCCTGTGCCCCAACATTTGAAATCTGCTCTGTTGCTGAAACTGCTCAAGCAGACCGATACCGATTCCGTGTTGATCTTTACCCGCACCAAACATCGTGCCGATAAACTGGCTCGTCAGATTGCGCACGCGGGTCATCGCGTCACCAGCTTGCACAGCAACCGTACGCAGGGACAGCGCGAGCAGGCCCTGCACGGCTTCAAAACAGGACATTTTCGCATCATGGTGGCTACCGACATTGCGGCGCGCGGTCTGGACATTGACAGTATTTCGCATGTGATCAACTTCGATATGCCAGACACTGCCGACGCCTATATCCACCGCATCGGTCGCACAGGACGCGCTCAGCGCACAGGCGATGCGTTCACACTCATCACGCCCGAAGATAACGATATGATTCGGGCTCTCGAGCGCATCATGGGAGGACCCATCAAACGAGAGTTGCTCCCGGATTTTGACTATACGGTCGCTGCGCCACCACGATCTGGTCACGAAAGGCATGAAGGGAATCGTCCCCCGCGCCCTGCTCCTACCCCCACAAGGTTTGCAAAGAACAGGTTAGCGCCGAGGCGTAGAAAATAACTACATAACAGAATTAGGTGCCCGCTTCACGAGATGCGGGTTTTTCATTCATACGACTATAGATATTTAGGTCAGCGTTATAATGCTCACCATGATTTCATCGATCTCCCCAACGGGAACAGGAAAAAGGGATGGCGCATACCAAACGGGTTTCATCCGCTGGCGCGCCGCAGACAATGGATTTGAGGGCTGGTTACTGCATGGCGTCAAACTGAGTGGTAGCGGCGCACTCGAATTCGACCTCCCAACAGCTGACGCAGATTCCGATCCGTATGCTGCCGGAACGTACAACGGGGGAAATTATTACAACGGCGGATCCTTCTTTGTGGGTGAAGCCATCAGCCCGGAGATCAGTACTATCTTCAACTACAAACAAGCGATCGCTTCATGGAATGCGTCCACACCTGTAGGCTCATGGCTGGAAGTTCAATTCCGTGCCCAATACGGCACACGTTGGAGCAAATGGTATGTGCTCGGCATTTGGGCGGCAGACACATCGACGATTGCTCGTCACTCCGTTAAGGAGCAGAAAGACTTGAATGGTTCTGTTGCGGACGATACGTTTATCGCTTCAGCTGAGAATGAGACGGATACATTCCAACTCAAACTCCGTCTGTTCAGTGCGGACGGTGTCTCAACACCCAGTGTCAGGAATGTTGCCGTGGCATATTCCACGTCGATTCCAGAAACAGGGATTGTTTCAGCGGGCAATCCTGCTTTATGGAATCGATTGATCGACGTTCCCAAATCCTCGCAGATGGTGTATCCAGATGGCGGCAGCGTATGGTGTAGCCCCACTTCCACTTCAATGGTGCTGTCCTTTTTGGATAACTATAAAGGGGATTGTGAACCGTGTGTCCGCGCCGCTGTAGACGGGGTGTTTGATTGGCTCTATGATGGTCATGGCAACTGGCCATTCAATACGGCCTATGCAGCGACATTTGGTTATGAAGGATATGTTGCTCGCTTCACCAGTCTTGCAAAAGCAGAAGAGTATGTGGCTGCGGGCTTGCCCGTGATTATGTCCATTGCCTGGCGAAAAGGTGAACTGACTGGGTCCGGTGTCGACTCCACGAACGGACATTTACTGGTACTGGTCGGTTTCGACGCTTCAGGCAACCCCATTATCAATGACCCAGCCTCGCCTACCAATGAAACAGTCCAACGGACGTATTTACGCTCTGAATTCGAGCCACTCTGGCTCCAAGCCTCAGGCGGAACGGTATATCTGATCTATCCAGAGAGGCAAGAAGCCTCCGTCCCTACTCTTCCATAAGACAAAAGCGACTCCCAGCTCCCACACTTAGCCTACCCATCAGGAAAACCCTACTTCCTTGGGGCTGATTCCTTATTCCATTTACGAAACGCACGAGTTATAGTGATTTTAGGAACACTCTTGATGTGTTTCAACGTCTTTGTAATGTATAGAGATTGTAATGTATGGAAAAGTGATAGATGAGAGAATTGATCCATAATCAACGAAAGAAGGAAAGATGGAACGGTTCAAGGATCGAAGGGATGCAGGCAGAGTACTTGCCCGAAAATTGTCGGCTTATAAGGGTCAGACAGATGTGATCGTATTAGCCCTGCCGCGCGGTGGCGTCCCTGTGGGTTATGAAGTGGCGCTTGCCTTGCATGCTCCCCTGGATATCTTCCTCGTTCGAAAGCTTGGATTGCCAGGTCGTGAAGAATTGGCAATTGGCGCAATTGCATCGGGGGGCATACGCGTATTGAATAATGACATTATTCGCGTGCTGAATGTCCCGGAGGAAGTGATCAATATCGTGGCACGGAATGAGTTGCAGGAGTTACAGCGCCGTGAGCATAGTTATCGAGGGGAGAGCTCGACTCCAGACATTCGCGACCGTAAAGTCATCTTGATTGATGATGGCCTGGCAACAGGCGCGAGCATGCGTGCAGCAGTGATTGGCGTACGTGCCCAGCATCCCGCCCGGATCATCATCGCCGTCCCCGCGGCTTCACCAGAAATGTGCAACGCATTCGAATTTGAAGTGGATGAAATGGTTTGTGGGATGACCCCTGAACCCTTTTACGGCCTTAGTCGCTGGTACGAAGATTTCTCCCAAACAACAGATGAAGAAGTACGTATGTTTCTGAAGGAGGCAAATCATCAATTGCTCCATGGATAATCTTTTACAGAGTACCGCATATTATGCTTAATACATGAATTACAGCCTACAAATTCATGCATAAAGCCAACTTATTAATGATAGAAGCAGTAGAAGAGGTACTATGAATAAAATAAATACGGAAAATCGTTCGGTTCAAATTCTCAGTACAGGTGTTCGTCTGGAAGGAACCATCAGCATTCCAGATGACCCGATCGGTCTTGTTGTTTTTGTGCACGGGAGTGGTAGCAGTCGCCAAAGCCCACGGAATCAATATGCTGCTCAAGTACTTCAGGACGGTGGGTTGGTTACCTTGCTTTTTGATTTGTTAACCGTCACCGAGGAAACGATTGACTGGCGAACGCGCCATCTGCGCTTTGACATTAATCTGCTTGCCAAAAGAACCGCCGGCGTGCTGGAATGGCTTGACTTGCAACCTTTTGCTTATGATCTTAAGCGAGGCTTATTTGGAGCGAGTACCGGCGCCGCGGCTGCTTTGATCGCCGCGGCTGAACTTCCTGAAAAGGTAGATGCTGTTGTTTCACGTGGTGGTCGGCCCGATCTGGCGGATGGGGCTCTAGCAAACGTGCAGACTCCAACTTTATTAATCGTTGGAGGGGATGATGATACAGTCATTGACTTGAACGAACAGGCGCTTGTACAGATGCAGTCGGAGACGGATAAGAAATTGATGATCGTGCCTGGCGCCTCGCACCTGTTTGAGGAACCTGGAACACTTGAACAGGCCGCGGAGCTTGCACGGGATTGGTTTCTGGCAAATTTAAGTCCGGTAAGCGTTCGTTAGGTTGTTGAGCTAGTATTAATTAGTAAGTCACCTTACGCAGTTTATGCTCTCGCAGGGTCACAGACCCTGCGAGATACCATGTCAAACAGGGCAGTCACACGTGTGCCGGCGGCCCCGTGCAGGCAGACCGCCTTCGAGCACGGGTGCGTAAGGTAAGTTAGTAAATAGGAAGTAGTGGGGGGTTGAGCGTGTCGAAACCAGCCCGTCTCCCGCTGAGGAGGCGGGTTTTGTTTTGGAAAGATGTATAATTTTTGTATATCCTTTAGAAGTGAGTACTCATGAATAAACTAATTCTTGCAACCGAACGAGGACTTGTCATCTGCCAACGTGAAGGCGAAAGTTGGCATGAATCTTCGCATGGACTAACAGACCAGCATGTCACGAGCGTCATTGCCCGTGAGGGTGTAATCCTTGCCGGGACGGAAGATGGCATCTTTCGTTCTGATGATGAAGGGGGAACCTGGGACGAAGCCAGCAACGGCTTGACCGCGCCTCACGTCCGCTGGATGGCATATCATCCGGATATTTCCGATTTTGAGTTTGCAGGCACAGAACCTGCTGGTATCTTTATCTCCCACGATGGAGGCGAATCCTGGAGTAGCTGTGACGAAGTCATGCAACTACGAGATCAATTCAAGTGGTCATTGCCTTATTCGCCAGAAGCGGGCTGTGTGCGCGGATTTGCCTTTCACGGTTCGCGTGTATATGCTGCGGTCGAAGTGGGCGGCGTGTTGGTTTCAGATGATAGGGGCGAAACATGGGGCCTCGCCGAAGGCAGCGATGGGAAACCTGATCTCGAAGGTCCGCCGGAGCCTTTAATCTATCCCGATGTTCACTCGCTTGAAGTCCATCCCTCCTCGCCTGAGCTTGTCTATGCTCCGACCGGTGGCGGATTCTACCGATCGAACGATGGCGGCAAAACGTGGAAGCTTTTCTATGATTGTTACTGTCGGGCAGTGTGGGTCGATCCGAATGATCCAGAACATTTAATATTAAGCCCTGCCGACGGTGTAGATAGAAACGGCCGCATCGAAGAGTCTCGGGATGGTGGAGAAACCTGGTTCCTCGCTTCGAACGGACTCCAAGTCCCGTGGCGGCGCGGCATGGTTGAACGATTCTTTCAAGACGACGATGAACTGTTCGCCGTGCTATCGAATGGTCAGCTACTCAGTGCATCTCTTTCGACACTCGAATGGAATCGTATTCTGCCCAATATTCCTGATGTAAACGCAATCACATCGATTGCTTAAGGAGCGAATGGATTATGCGAGTTGCTGTGATTTCTGACATGCATGGAAATGACCTCGCCTTTGAAGCGGTCGAGGCCGATATTCAGAATCAAAGGGTCGACCAAATTGTCTGTCTCGGCGATGCCATTCAAGGCGGACCACAACCTGCAGAGGTCCTACAACGTTTGCGCAGACTCAATTGCCCAGTTGTGATGGGGAACGCGGATGCCTGGTTGGTGAGTGGTGAAGAAACTGCGGATGAAGGAATTCCGCCGGAACGACTCATCAAAATGGGAGAGGTCCGATCTTGGTCACTGTCAAAACTCAGCGAAGAGGATATAAGCTTTATCTCAAGTTTTCAGCCAACACTGACTGTGCATGTTCAAGATAATTTTGACTTATTATGCTTCCATGGTTCCCCCGTTTCATTTGACGATGTGATCCTGCCCGCCGCCCTAGAGGACGAATTTCAAAAATATCTCGGTGCATATGCAGGTCGTAT